>Ga0316219_1001972_pt1 | contig 20329 bp, 18 predicted proteins | sample TBH18003PmetaG_FD_203635 | JGI IMG/M metagenome (GOLD analysis project Ga0316219, IMG submission 203635) | Freshwater microbial communities from Trout Bog Lake, Wisconsin, USA - TBH18003P | ecosystem: Environmental > Aquatic > Freshwater > Lake > Hypolimnion/Profundal zone | place: USA... | reverse complement strand
CATCTTGCCCGCATCAGCCGGCATCCTGCCGGCGTGCTGGTGACGACGTCGGATTGCACTCGGCGCGCGCCCAAGCCTCCGGCAGGATGCCGAAGGCAGCAGGCTGGAAGCCCGCGCTCCCCTTCGGATACACGCGCATGGGTATTTTCGCAGTAGCGCGCGTTGCTGGCCGAGGCGTCCCGCCTCGGCGAACTTCTGACGTGGGATCGATTCCGGCCGTCGGAGTCTGAGGCGCCGAATGCGATTGGAGGGTGAAGTCTATGGAACCGGAAATCGTTCACAGCTCATCGTTTGTTGTGGACGCGGTTGCGCTCATTGCCGCCGAAGCGGAAACGGCCATCGCGGAGCGCGGCCTCTTCCGTCTCAGCTTGTGCGGAGGCAACACACCGCGCTCGGTTTATGCGCTGCTGGCCCGCTCGGGGTTGCCGTGGGACCGGGTACAAATCACCTTCGGCGACGAGCGTTGTGTTCCCCCGGACAGCGACCAGAGCAATTTCCGAATGGCCCGCGAAACCCTGCTGGAGAGCGCTGCGATCCCGGCGGAAAACGTCTTTCGGATGCGGGGTGAAATCGATCCCAAAGAGGCCGCACGGGAATACGAGGCGAAACTGGCGGCGGTGGCGGCGCGCTTCGGCGAGGCCCGCTACCGGCATGACTTGCTGCTGCTCGGCATCGGGGACGACGGTCACACGGCGTCGCTTTTTCCCGGCACATCCGCGTTGGAGGAAACCGAGCGCGATGTGGTCGCCAATTTCGTGCCGAAGTTCGATGCGCACCGGATTACGTTTACCTTTCCGCTGATCGCCGCCGCGCGCCGTGTCTGTTTTTTGGTGAACGACCCCGCGAAGGAAGAAGTGGTGCGGAAAGCGAGCGCAGGGGATTTGCGGTATCCCTCCGGACGGGTTTGCGCGGAGTGCGGCCGGGTGGCCTGGCTGCTCGGATTTTAACCCCTCAGCGCGCCACCAACGATACCGTTTCGATCTGCTGCACGACCCGCGACCCGGCCCGCCGGATCACCCCGATGCCGAGGTCCACCGGGGTGTCTTTCTTGGCCTGCTGCAACAGGTTTTCCACATCGCCCGGGGAATTCACTTCGTACCGGCCCACCCGGTAGAGCACCAGTCCGCGGCGCAAGCCGGCTCGCTCCGCCGGGCTGCCCGCTTCGACGTCGGAGATCAACACGCCGGTTCCCCTGCCGACCCCGAGGGCCTCGCAGAGGTCCGCGGTCAGTTCTTGAAGCGAGATTCCCAACGCACGCCGGGCGTTGGAAGCAAGCGCAACCCCGCTGCCCGACGGCAGGTTTTTCGCTTTGCGCTTAAACTCCTCCACCTTCGCCGTCACCGTGCTGGCGGGAATCGCAAACCCGATCCCCTGCGTCGGAACTCCCTGCGGCGTGTAGGCCATCTTTGCCGATGCGACCCCGATCAGTTTCCCCGCTAGATCGATCAACGGGCCGCCGCTGTTGCCGGGATTGATCGCGGCGTCGGTTTGGATCAGGTTCTTGTAATCGATTTGATCCACCGTCAGGTTGCGGTTGGTCGCGCTCAGGATTCCGCGCGCCACCGAGTGGCCGTACCCGAGCGGATTGCCGACGACGAGCACCGTCTGGCCCAGGAGATTGGGCGAAACGTCCTTGAGCGAAATGTACGGCAGCGGCGATTTGCTCTCGATCTTGAGCAGCGCAAGATCCGCCTCGGGGTCTCCGGTGATGTACCGCGCGGTGTAAGTCTTGCCGTCCGGGGTGGTCACATGGATTTTCATTTCATCGGAGCGCTCCACGACGTGCTGGTTGGTGACGATGTAACCGGAGGGATCGACAATGAACCCGGAGCCCAGGCTCTGCACCTTCTGTTGCAACTCGTGGCGCCGCACCGGACCCCCAAAGAACTGGTTAAAGAACTCTTCCGCCGGATCGCGATAAGTGCGCCGGACGACCCCTTCCGAATTGACGTTCACCACCGCCGGCATCGCCTTGGAAACGGCAATGACCGCCGGTTCGTTAGCGGGGTTGATCGATTCGGCGGCTCCGCATTTCCCCGGTGCGGCCGCCAGCCAGACTGCGAGGGTTGCCACTGACATCGAACGAGCAAGAATAGACCGGTAACGCATAAGTTCACCGCTAAAAGACACGTCAACGGCAGAGTTGCTCAAATTTTGGGATTGAAATCTCTCTTCGAACGCATACAGTCGTCATCCTTTCGTCAAAATCCGTCCATGTTACGTCAGTACTCCGAGTTGAAGATATTCAGCGGTTCAGCCCACCGGGAATTGGCCCGCCGCATCGCCCATTGCGTCGGGGTTCCCCTTGGCGATGCCACCGTCGATTCGTTCCCCGATGGGGAAACATACGTAAAAATTAACGAAAACGTGCGCGGACGGGACGTTTTTATCGTGCAGCCGACCTGCCCGCCGACCAATCAGAACCTCATGGAGCTGCTGATCATGGTCGATGCCGCGCGCCGGGCCAGCGCCGCGCGCATTACGGCGGTCATTCCGTTTTTCGGTTATGCCCGCCAGGACCGCAAGGACCAGCCGCGGGTGCCGATCACGGCCAAGCTGGTCGCCAATTTGCTTACCGCGGCAGGCGTCAACCGCGTCTTGACCGTGGACCTGCACGCCCAGCAGGTGGCCGGCTTTTTCGACATCCCGGTGGACCATCTCTACGCCCTGCCGGTCCTGCATAAATACTATAGCGAGAAATTCGCGGGCAGGGAAATGGTGGTCGTTTCGCCCGATGTCGGCGGATTGAAGATGGCCAGCGCGTATTCGCAGTCCCTGGGCGCCGGACTGGCGATTGTGGCGAAACGCCGCAAGAGCGCCACGGAGATCGAGTCCCTTCACGTCATTGGCGATGTGGCGGGTAAAGACGTGCTCATCGTCGACGACCTCACCGAGACCGCCGGCACCCTCACCAGTGCGGCGGCGATCCTGAAAAAGCACGGAGCGAAGGCCATTTACGCCGGCGTCTCCCATGCGGTGCTTTCCGACCTGGCGATCGCCCGGTTGCGGAAATCGGAGCTTGTCGAGCTCATCACCACCAACAGCGTGCCGGTTCGCACTGGGGACGGGGTCCCCCTGAAAGTCCTTTGCATCGCCGAATTACTCGGCGAAGGCATCCACCGGATTCACCAGGACGAATCCGTCAGTTCACTTTTCGAAATCAACGGTAATAAGTACTAAGCTATGGCCAAACAACTGAAACTAGCCGCCCAAGTCCGCCCCGAGGTGGGTCGGTCGGCAGTCAAAAAAATCAAGAGCCAGGGATTCGTCCCGGCCGTCATCTACAGCCAAAAAGAAAAGCCCGTGAGCCTTCAGGTCAGCGCGCGCGACATCGGCACGATTCTCTCCCATGCAGTGGGCGAGCATCTGTTGGTCGATCTCGAAATCGCCGGCTCACCCAACCAGCTCGCGCTCATTCAGGAAGTGCAGCACCATCCTGTGACCCAGGAAGTGCTTCACGTAGATTTCCATGGCGTTTCGGCCAATGAGGAACTCGAATCGACCATCCCGGTCGAGCCGGTGGGCGAAGCGCTCGGCGTCAAGAGCTTTGGCGGCATTCTCGAACAGTTGGTGCGTTCGCTGAGCGTGCGCTGCTTGCCGAAGGATCTGCCGGAAATCATCCAGGTCGACGTCAGCGAGCTGGGGATCGGCAACTCCCTGCACGTCAAGGACATCAAGCTGCCCGCCGGGGTGACCGCGGCGGACGACGCCGACGTCACCGTCTTCCTGGTGGCCGAGCCGAACGTGGCCGTGGAAGCGCCGGCGGCTGCCGAAGCGCCGACCGCGCCCGAAGTCATCAAGGAAAAGAAGCCCGCCGCCGAAGAGAAGAAATAGTTGGAAGCCGCAACGCAGACCTTCCGCCTTATCGCCGGGTTGGGAAATCCGGGGCGGGAATACGAGCGAACGCGGCACAATGTGGGGTTTATGGTGCTGGACAAACTCGTCGCCCGCTCCGGGGCCGCATGGCGCCAGGAGAAAGAGTGGAAAGCCCAGGTGGCTTTCCACGGCGGCGTTGTCTACTGCAAGCCGACTGGTTTTATGAACGTCAGCGGCGAGCCGCTCGGCGCCGTCGCCCGTTTCTACAAGATCGCCCCAGAGGAGGCGCTGGTCGTCTATGACGACCTGGCGCTGCCGCTGGGGAAGCTCCGGCTGCGGCCCGGCGGCTCGGCGGGAGGCCACAACGGCATCCAGTCCGTCATCGACCATTTGGGCACCCAGGCGGTGCCGCGGTTGCGCATCGGCATCGGCGCGGCGGCTCCCGGAGGGATGGTCTCGCATGTCCTCGGGCGCTTTGCCGCCGAGGAAGCGCCCGCCCTGGCCGAAGCGCTTGACCGCGCCGTCGACGCCATCGATTTTGCCCAGGCCCGCGGTGTGGAAGCCGCAATGAATCAATTTAACTAGAAATCAAGAAATGAAGAACCGTTACGAAGCACTGCTCATCCTCAACACCAAAGGCGGCGACGAAAGCGTCAAAGAACTTATCGACCGCCTCGAAGCCGATTTCAGCAAGGAAGGCGCGAAGATCGAATCCGTCCAGAAGATGGACCGCCGCCATTTCACCTACGTGGCCGGCGAACTCGATTCCGGCTATTACGTCAACTTCATCTTTGAAGGCACGCCGAACACCCTTCAGAAGCTGAACGCGCGTTTCAAGCTCGACGCGGATGTTTACCGCCAGGCCTACAAGAAGCTGGCGCCGAAGAAGAAGGTTGCCGCGTAGGTTCAGTCCGCTCCGAATCTCTCCGCGAAGGGGGGCGCGGGCTTCCAGCCCAATACTGTTCGTTTAAGCGATTTCGGATGAATCTGGCCGCGACTGGCATGCCCCCACTGAGTTCGCGACCGTCGCCGCATCAGTACATAAGAGAGCGCCGGCGAACTGCCTAACGGCAAGCACGCCGGCGCGAAACTCCTTCTTGAGGAATCCCTTAGTAGCGACCGCCGCGATCGCGACCGCCGCCACGACGATCGCCTCCGCCGTGACCGCCACCGCCACCGCCGCCGCCTCCACTGCGGCGCTCAAAGGAGCGTCCACCACCGCCGCCGCCACCACCACCGCCGCCGCCACGCTCATCGCGCGGACGTGCGATATTGACGGTCAGCGCACGGCCGTCGAGGGCCTTGCCATGGAACTGCTCAATCGCGCTCTGGGCTTCGGATTCCGCACTCATCGTGACGAAGGCAAAACCCCGGCTCTTGCCGGTGAATTTGTCCTGCACCAACAGCACATCGCTGACGGTGCCTGCCTGTCCGAAAAGGTCCTGCAGATCGGGTTCTGTTACGTTGAAGGGAAGATTCCCCACGTAAAGCTTGTTGTTCATACTAATACTGCCAAGCACTGCCGTGACGGTCCCCGGTCATCGGTCTCAAGTCGCCCCTGATTAGCTCAATAAGCGAAACTCCCCTGCCTCAACACTGCTGGACGGAACAAATCGTATCAAAGAGTTGTTTTTTTGCAACAAAAAGAATATGGGGGTTTCCCTGATGCGCGCAGATGAATCTTTTTTTCCGGTTGAGAACTCGGAAATTACAAACCGCAGATAACGCAGGGGTTAACGCGGGAGCGACTCCCGGAACGCCGTGGGCGAGCGCCCGACGATACGCAGAAAGACTCGGTTGAAGTGGGTCAGGGACTGAAAGCCCACTTCGTAGGCAATCTCGCTGACCCGCAGATTAGGGTTGAGCAGCAGGTTCTTGGCCTTCTCGATGCGCACCCGGGAAAGATATTCCGTGAAATTCAATCCGGTGGCCTTCTTGAAGAGCTTGCAAAAATAAAAGGTGCTCACATTGAGCGCCCGGGCAACCTCGGTGAGGGAAATGGGATCCGACTTGCGCTGTTCGATGAACTCCTTGGCCCGGGTGATAATGGGCGGCTCGGCGTTCGACTCCTGCACGGCGATCTGGTTGGATATGGTGCTCAGGTGCGAGGCGAAGATCTCCAGCAGCCGCACCATCGCCTGATACTGGGTTGGCGTCAGCACCCGGGACTGGAACCATGCGTCTTCCAGGCGCGAAAGATCGACGTTACCGCCCCACTCGACGAGCTGGCGAGCCACCCGCTTGAAGCCGCTCTTGTGCGGCGTTTTCAGGAAGACCTGCCCGGTTTGCAAAAACCCGATCACCTTGTCCCCGAGTTGCACGGGCACCGCGGTGTCGGAGAGCCCCGCAAAGCAGGTGACCGTGTGCGGCTTCGATGCGCTCGACTCGGTGATCTCCTGCTGCACTTCCAGGCATGCCGCACACGACCGGCTGGATTGCGACAGCAGCGCGCAAAAGGGATTCTCGAACTTCTTGCCCCGCTGGGCTGTATTCCAGATTTCCGCCGGGCGCAAACTGAGCGGCAGTTGCATTGCCTCGCTGAAGGCGCGTTCGTAATCCTGGAAAATCTTCGAACGCGAAAGATGCTGCAGCAGGCGGTCTTCTGGATTTTTGGACATTGATGGATGGCAGTCAATCGTAGCACGGACCGCCAAGATCATCCAATCAGCTTTCTAATGCGTTGAGAACAAAAAATGTTGGGTTTTTGGCGATTGACGGTGGAACGGAGGTCTCTCCGCGGTGGGACTTGCCTTCCCGAGCGTTGGAAGAGCGGCAGAACCGGGCGGGGTTCGGCGGTCGCGCCAGCGTCTTGGACTGCGGGTAGAGGTGCGGCCCCCTTGGTGGCGGACGTATTTTACCGTGGCAGTTGGCCTTGTCCGGCTTGCGAAAGCGGCAGAGGACTCTTTCCATTGCCCACATCTTTTCGAAGGGCGTGCGCAGGCTGATCAGGGCCAACGGCCCGACCACATTGTAGGCTATGGCAACGCCATGGGTCTTTGGGCACCAACGGATTAGTGCTGAAAGGGCGGTACAACCCCCATCCGTTCATCAACTGCCCGGACAATTCAACGACATGAATCGGATCGTAAAGGCCATCCGTCTCCGTATCGATCACCACCCAACGGGTTCCTTTCATGATCTCAGTGGAGGTGGAAGGACAGGATAATCTTGGAAAACCTGGACACCCCAAAAAAGAGGTCTTCGATCACGCTGGTTTTCGTTCGAACCATGGGCGGATGATGATCAAAATGTGCCGGGTGACGAATCCATTTTTTCCTGTTCTTTCGATTCTAAATTCAGCGCCTTGTTCCGACATCGCCGCCCCAAGAACTAAAATTTACGTCATGAGTCCTATCCGCCTGGACCGTCTTGAAGCAATGATTTTGACCTTGGATTGCCCTCGTTGCACGGTTAATCCCGACTTTTGCCCGCTCCATGCCGTGAGGAAACTGGAAGTGTGGGACAAGGTAAAGTGGGTGGTGGGTCTCTCCGCCGAAGACTTAGCCTACCTTTTGCTTTACCATCAAGTGTGCTCGCAAATGCAGGCGACGGAAACCCCATCTACGTGAACAACCGGCTGGAAGGCTGCGCTCCTTTGACCATCGAGGGCATTCTATCGAAGACATCCAATCTTCGGTCGCCCACGATTGGCAATCCGATTTCGATTGGATATGAACCGGTTGGCCAATCCGGATACGTCATGGGACCAGTAGGCGGTTTGGGAGCCAGAAATCTGGTTGCCCCACTACGTGTCAGCGGTTGTCTATGATGCCTGATCTTAATTGACTTCCCAGTGGCCACCTTTGGCGGGGCCAACTCGACGTAACAACCCCTCGTCACGCAGCTTGGCGATCTGCTTTTCAACGGCGCGGGGCGAAATACCAAGGATTCCCGCGAGGTTTTTTGCAGCCAGTTCGGGTGACTGCTTCAGAATTTGGAGGATTTTCTCCGAACTTTTCTCCGAACTTAAAAGGCTTTTCTCCGAACTTTTCTGAAGGCCTTTCTCGTTCTCCCCGCGCACTTCCCCGTTTTCCTCCGAATCGATTGCTGCTTTTCGGTGAACGGCTGCGGTGAACTGGCAGGTGTCCCGGTCATCCGTAAAGCTGATTTCGGGCCAATCTTCCAAGGCTCGCTTAATGCCGGAACCCAATCCCCGATAGGGCAGAATCCCTTTGGCCACGTAGGAAACGAGAATGGGATTACGAATATTGGAAATCCCCAACCGGATGTGGTCCACCGTAAGATTGTTGGGGAGGTGACCGGGACTGATGATTTCAATGCGATCGTCAAAAATGAACAATCGGATGGACGCGCTCACGAGATAATCGCGATGCACGAGCGCATTCACCAGCAATTCTTCAAAGACCGACGGTGGAATTTCGGATGTGCCCGGCGCATTTACCCCGCGTCCGGCCTGCACTTTGCGCAGGTTCCGCATCACGAAGGCCATGGCTCCATCGAATATTTTGCGCAACGGTCCGGAGAAATCCTCGGTATCGACGTAATTTGTGGCGTGGATAGTGTTTCCAGGGTAACGGATCGCCTTCAGAATGAACTGTGGCTTGATCCACTCTGGACGTTCTGCAAAGAGCAGCACTCCCGCCAAGTTCAGATGTCCGTCATCGGTGGCCAAGTCCATGTTTTGCAACAGACGAGTCAAATCAGCTGCCGATTGAGGAAACTCCTGCACGTAAGCTTCTTGCAGAAAATCGCGGAAGCGCCATTTGTCGAGTTTCTCGATGCCCGCCTTGGTGGGCAACTCATCCGCGTGAAACTGATCCACGCTCTGGAAAACCCGCCGCAGTTCCTCCTTGGAATTCACTCGCCGTTTGTCTGCACCCGACTTGAGCCAGATCACGCCGTTCTTGTCGAAATAAGGTTTGTCCAATCCCTTTGGGACCGTCAGCATGATCACCACCTTGCCACCGGGTAATTTCACGTTCTCGGTTTGAACGGTCAACGGGCTCCGGATGTGCTGCGCCGCCACATTGCCGATCAACTGGTTGAGCCTTCGAATATCCTCCGGCGTGAATCCCAGCAACTGACCATCATCCGTCACGCCAAGGAAAATGATCCCACCTTCGCTGTTGGAAAAAGCCGCCATTTCTGCTGCCAGGGCATCAGGATTCGTCACGTCCTGCTTGAACTGACGACGGCTGTCCTCGCCAAGGGATGTCTGGGCTTTGAGTTCACGTAAGGTCATGGGGCATGCTGCTTTTTTCCTTTTTAATCCAGGGCACCGATCAGGGCAATCCGATACGTAGGGCGAAGTGGAGTTGTCTGATCTCACTGCCCTTATTGCCCCCCAATCTTCGGTCACCCACGATTTCATTGTGAGGACGTTCAATCGGAGGAAGCCTCCCGAGATTGGACGCTCCTTTTTTTGCCTTGGTGCCACCCCACAGCCAAGGGTTTGATCGGTAAAGAGAGCAGGGTGCGCCCCGATTGCGCTGCATTCCCAAATTGGGCATCATCGTGCTCGTCGATTCTGGACGGCATACTGAATGATCGTGGACGAATCGGGGTGTGATTCTCTCCATGACCGTCAACCTTGGTGCCTCCAGGATCGACTTTTTATTCTGCTCACTGCTGCAACGGTTTACTTGCCGAGCAGAAGGAAAACTCCGGTTACCAGAGCGAGAATTGCAACCGCGACGTGGAGATTGGAGATGATGTCTCCTGGTGGAGACATTACGATGCAGCATTCGAACCTTGCCTGTGCAAAAATTTTCACAGGGTGGTCACCGGCGACCGTCTCGCTTTATTCCGCCCTCTTCTTGGAAAGTCCGGGAATCACATTGACCGCTGCCCGTAAGGGGTCCAAGTCCAAGTGCGTGTAGCCCTTGTTCATCTCTGCTGATGAATGGCCCGTCAGCTTCATTCGGACCTCTTGAGGGATACCAGCGTTCGCCATCGCAGAGTTGAAGCTATGCCTCAACGAATGGAATGTAAGCGCCCGTACCGTTCGCCCTTTGCCGCCTTGCTTCCGCGCATGGAGAACTTCACCGGCTACCCGCATGGCGCTCCAATCCTTTATTGCTGCGGCTCCGGAGGCTTTTCGCCCTTCCGAAAGCGGCATGGGTGCAAGCCCTTACGGTTTCACTTTGAGCCCGGCGGCATTCGCCAATTTCGCTTGCCGGGCGTCAAGAAACGTCCACAACCGGCGTTTTCTGCGGTGGGTTCTGGCGGGTTTCGTCCAACCGCCCCCCCCTCAGGTTCGCCCCGATACGCTGATTCTCCACCCCTCGGGCAACTTCCTGCTTTCCCCCGGCGTCAACAATGGCTTTAATCCGCCCCCAATTATGAAAACACCAGTTAAAGTTGCTGTTACCGGCGCTGCCGGCCAGATCGGCTATTCACTCCTGTTCCGAATCGCTTCGGGCGCCATGTTCGGCCCGGACCAACCGGTCGAACTTCACCTTATTGAAATCGAACCGGCGCTCGGCGCGCTTCAGGGCGTTGTCATGGAGTTGCAGGACTGTGCTTTCCCGCTGCTCAGCGGCATCGTGGCGACCGCCGACCTCAATGAAGGATTCCGCGGCGTCAACTGGGCGCTGCTCGTCGGCTCCGTCCCGCGCAAGGCGGGTATGGAACGCGGCGACCTGCTCAGCATCAACGGCAAGATTTTCATCGGCCAGGGCAAGGCGATCGAAGCCAGCGCCGCCGCCGACGTGCGCGTGCTCGTGGTGGGCAATCCGTGCAACACCAACGCGCTCATTGCCATGAACAACGCGAAGGGCATCCCTGCCAACCGCTTTTTTGCCATGACGCGCCTGGACGAAAACCGCGCCAAGAGCCAACTCGCGCAGCGCGCAGGCGTTCACTCCAGCAAAGTCACCAACGTGGCCATCTGGGGCAACCATTCCGCCACGCAGTATCCGGATTTCTTCAACGCGAAAATCGACGGCAAGCCCGCGACGGAAGTTATCGGCGACGAAGCCTGGCTCAAGGACGTCTTCATCCCCACCGTGCAACAGCGCGGTGCGGCCATCATCAAGGCGCGCGGCTCCTCCTCCGCCGCTTCCGCCGCCAACGCCGTGGTCGATACCGTTCGCTCCCTCACCACGCCGACCGCGGCGGGCGACTGGAGCAGCGTCGCCGTCTGCTCCGACGGTTCCTATGGGATCGAAAAGGGCCTCATCGCCTCCTTCCCCGTCCGCACCAACGGCTCGGATTGGGAAATCGTGCAGGGCGTGCCGGTCAACGAATTCTCCCGCGGCAGGATTGACGCCAGCGTCGGCGAGCTGAAGGAAGAGAAAGCGCTCGTCGCGAGCCTGCTCTAACCGCTGTTGCGCGTCCGCCGACGTTTTGCTAGAGAAGACGCGGAGAATCGTGCGCTCTCCGCGTCACTATCATGGCTACGCCCATTCCCGACCTGCTCCTCATCGACATCAGCAACTCGTTTACGAAGTTGGCGGTGGCGACGCGGGATGCGATCGCCGGCAAGGTCGCCCGTATTCCCACGCCCAAGCTGAGCGCGGCGACGCTCCGGCAGGCCGTCGGCAAAAGCGTCTTTCGAGGGGTCATCCTCTCGAGCGTTGTCCCTGGGGCGGTTTCGGCGGTCGAAGAGTTCGTCGCCGCCATGAGCGGGAAAAAGCGGCGTCTTGCGAAACCCCGGTTGGTGAAGGTGACCCACAAGATTCCGCTTGGGGTCGGCATCGATTATCCGGAGCCCGCCAGCATCGGTGCCGATCGGCTGGCAAACGCGGCGGGCGCCGCCGTTTTTTACGGAGCGCCCGTGGTGGTGATCGATTTCGGGACCGCGGTCACGTTCGATGTCCTCGCCATGCGGGAAAGCGGCCCGACCTATGTCGGCGGGGTGATCGCGCCCGGTCTGGAAGCGATGACCGACTATCTCTACCAGCGCACGGCCTTGTTGCCGCGCATTGACCTGAGCGAACCGGTCACCGCCATCGGCAAAACGACCCGCGAAGCGATGCTGGCCGGCGCGGTTTACGGCTACCGCGGCCTGATCCGGCAGATTCTCGAAGAACTGGGGCGGGAACTGAAATCGGGCCGCCATCTCAAGGTCGTTGCGACGGGCGGGTACGCGGAGCTGATCGCCGAACGCCTGCTGGAGGTGCAGCAGATTCACCCAAATCTGACGCTGGAAGGCTTGCGGATCGTGGGTAATTTGAACCTATGAACGACACGTGGGATCCTTTGAAAGCTGCGTCCGAATCCCATTAATCAGGTTCGGGAATTAGTGCTGCGAGAGGTCCTTCAGGCGCCGGTCAACGGCCAGTCTCCACTGATTGTCATTGTTGCCGTAATCCTGGCCCAGATTCAAGCCCAACGCCGCTTTGGCTTGCTCGGCCAACGGGTGATTGGGCATTAGCGCGAGGTTGCACAGGATCGGCAGTCGGGCCGTTTCGGGTCGCATCGCCAGGTCTGCGAACAGGGTGTTGAGCGCCTCCGCGCCGTGGGCCGGGTTCATCAAAAGGGGAGCGATCTTTCCGTAGTCGTCATCCGGCAGCACGGCGGCGATTCGTCCCGCCAACTCCGCGCGCTTTGCGACGGGGGCGGAGGGGAAAAGGGCGATGAGAACCGACGCGGTTTGCGTGGGAGGCAGGTTGGAGGCAAACACCTGCTCGACTCGCTGCTCCCAGGCCGGATTCGATCTTTCCGCGGCTGGCTGTTCAGCAGCCTGTGCGTCTTCCGCCGGCGGCGGAACTTCCACGGTAATGGGAGCGGCAGGTGTGCGCCCGTCGCCGGTTTGCGACGCGAACCGTCTCGCGCCCTCCCGGTCAGGCGCCGCACTTTGGGGCTGTTTTCGTTCGCATGAGAGCAGAAAAGCGCATGCGATCAGCAGAATCGCAAGGCGGCGCGGAGGCGGACAGACTGGCTGTTCCATAATGGTTGCCAGCCTGCGAGTTCTCGATCTCCCGGGCAAGCCCGATTTTTCGGCGCTGTGGGCGTCGTCGAAGGAGGTGCCCATGTTCATCCCCGCACAAAAAGTCACGCGAACGCGTGTTGGGATTCCTCAGGATGACAGCAACGGGGCCCGGCCCTTATTCGTTATCGTCCGCGCAACGCATCCGTCACCGCGCCGGGCAGGGCGCGCGCGCCGTTGCCGCCCAGGGTGGCGTCCACAGTTTCCAGCCGCCGAATGAGGTCGAGAACGTCCGCACGCGCATAGGGGCCGCCTGCCCCCGCGCAGAAATGAGTGCGGCAACCAAACGGGCGGTCTGCATAGATAATGCACTTTCCGGTGCGCTGATGCAGCAGCGGGCAGGCGCCGTCGTCACGCTCGGGCAACTGCTTGCGTCCGGCGGCGCGGACGCCGCGGGCCGCCACCAGCGCTTCGCCCTTGGTGAGATACGGCGTGCGCCCGGTGATATTGAACTGGCAACATTCGGTGCTGAACGAGCACTGGCGGTCCACCGGGCGGGCCGCCAGCGTAGTATACACCGCGCGCACCTCTTCAATTGCGTCGGAGAGAATCTGGCGGGTCGGTTGGGCGGGCGGCATGGTCAAAGTTGGCGATATAGAGCTTATAGGGCCTATAGAGCCCTATACCCCCTCTCACACCTCACCCTCTGCGTAAACCTCCCCGCCTTTCTGCGCAAACTCCCGCGCCTTCTCTTCCAGGCCGCGGTTCAACGCCTCCCCTTCAGCAATCCCCTGTTCCGCGGCGTAGGCGCGCACATCCTCGGTAATCTTCATGCTGCAAAAATGCGGGCCGCACATGGAGCAAAAGTGGGCGGACTTCGCGCCATCCTGCGGCAGCGTCTCGTCGTGGAACTCCCGGGCGGTCTCGGGGTCGAGCGACAAGTTAAACTGGTCCGCCCAACGAAACTCGAAGCGCGCCTTGGAAAGCGCGTTGTCCCGGTATTGCGCGCCGGGATGGCCCTTCGCCAAATCGGCGGCGTGTGCGGCCAGCTTGTAAACGATCACGCCATCCTTGACGTCCTTCTTCGTGGGCAACCCCAGGTGTTCCTTCGGAGTCACATAACAAAGCATGGCGCACCCGTACCAACCGATCGCCGCGGCGCCAATGGCGCTGGTGATATGGTCGTAGCCCGGTGCTATATCTGTCACCAGCGGCCCGAGCGTGTAGAAGGGCGCTTCGTGGCACCACTCCAACTGCTTGACCATGTTCTCATGGATCATGTGAAGCGGCACGTGCCCCGGCCCCTCGTTCATCACCTGCACTCCGCGATCCCATGCGCGCAGGGTGAGCCCCGCCTGCGCCTCCAGTTCTCCAAACTGCGCCTCATCGTTGGCGTCGGCGATCGAACCCGGCCGCAGACCGTCGCCGATGGAAAACGCCACATCGTAAGCGGCCATGATTTCGCAAATGTCGTCCCAGTGCGTGAAAAGGAAGTTCTCCTTGTGGTGCGCCAGACACCACTTCGCCATAATGCTGCCGCCCCGGCTGACGATCCCCGTCAAGCGCCGCGCAGTCAGCGGAATGAAGCGCAGCAGCACACCGGCGTGGATGGTGAAATAATCGACGCCCTGCTCGGCCTGCTCGAGGAGCGTATCCCGGAAAATGTCCCAGGTAAGCTCCTCGGCTTTCCCCCCCACCTTTTCCAAAGCCTGATAAATCGGAACCGTGCCGATAGGAACCGGCGAATTGCGCAGAATCCATTCGCGCGTGGCGTGGATGTTCTTGCCGGTGGAAAGATCCATCACCGTGTCGGCCCCCCATTTGGTTGCCCAGCGCATCTTCTCCACTTCCTCCTCGATGCTCGATGCCACGGCGGAGTTGCCGATATTGGCATTGATCTTCACCAGGAAATTGCGCCCGATGATCATCGGCTCCAGTTCCGGGTGGTTGACGTTGGCCGGAATGATCGCACGTCCGCGGGCCACTTCGTCCCGGACAAACTCCGGGGTGATAACCGGCGGAATCGCCTGCGGAAACCGCGCAAACACGCCGGGCGCATCGGATCGTTCCGCCGAACCCGGATGCTGCCGCGCCAGCGAATCTCTGGACCGCAGCTTATCCAACCCCTGATTTTCCCGGATGGCGATGAATTCCATCTCCGGGGTGACAATTCCCTGCCGGGCGTACCAAAGCTGCGTGGCCGGATGTCCGGCGGACGCCCGCAACGGTTTGCGGCGCAGCCCCGGAAATTCCACGAGCCGATTCTTCTCCGCGTGACTGGCGTACTCCGCGTGAACCCCGGAAAGATACCCGTCGTCCATCGGCTGCACGGCGCGGCCCTCGTACTCGGCCACGTCGCCCCGGGCGCGAATCCACGGTTCCCGCATCGCCGGCAACCCCTGGGTGGGATCGCCGATAAACGCGGGATCGCCCCACGGCCCGGAGCAATCGTACACGCGCACCGGATCGTTGACTTCGACGCGTCCGTTGGGCCGCTGAGTCGGCGAAAGGTCGATTTCGCGCATGGGCACGCGCACGTCAGGGTAAATGGTCCCCTGAAGATAGACACGCCGGCTGTTCGGCAGGGTGTCGCTGCTGTGCGGTTCGAGAGAATTGGTCGGTGCGATCATGGTTCAATAAAAAGCCATGCCGGAAAACGGGCATGGCTGAGCGGTTGTACTCCCTTCGACGGCATTACCCGTTTCAGGTTCAAAGGGTCTGCCCCGCACGCACATCGGCGCGCAGGACACTCTCAGCCGTGCCGGCTCCCCTGCTGTTGCCCCAGAGAATATCCCGTTGGCGCGCTTCGTCAATCCTGGGAATGAGGGAAAGAGCGTCGAAGCCGCCAGTTCAGGGGAGTTCAGGGGAGCGCGGACGTCTCGCCTGCTGGTTTCGGCGTCTCGCCGAAACGAACTTCCGGTTCTGTCGCGAATTCGCTCCCCCGAAGGCTGTCGCTTTTCGCCCCCGAAACCCTCCAAACCGCAAAATTCCGTTAATCCTCAAAATCCTGTTGAATTTGCTCCACGCTCGGAAGTCAACTCGCCCACGCTCCGCTGTGTGCTGCGGCTGGTTGGCGCGATGGGGCTGGAAAAAGTTTCAACACGATTCCCGGGATTAAACAGGATTATCGGGACTGGAGAGCGCGAGAGGGGGTGCTTGTACTCCACGGAAGAAATCTGTCCTGCACCCGTTTGCACGTTGGCCTTCGCTTTGCTCTTGCACCCCCGGCGGGGAAGCTGATAGTTCCTGCGGGACATATGATCGTTACCACTGCCGCACTCTTCAAACTCGCCTATGGGAAGTACGCCATCGGCGCCTACAACATCAACAACATCGAGCAAACCATGGGGCTCTTCCGTGGTTGCATCGACAGCCGCGCGCCCTTCATCATCCAGCTCTCCAAGGGCGCCCGCAAGTACTCCGACAAGCGCATGATCGAAGCCGTCATCCGTGCGGCGGACGAGATCTTCCCCGAAGCGATCTACGCGGTGCATCTCGACCACGGCGACGAGGAAACCTGCTATGACTGCATCGACTCCGGCTTCTACAGCTCGGTGATGATCGACGCCTCGCACCATTCCTTCGACGAAAACGTGGAGATCACCAAGCGGGTGGTCGAACGCGCTCACGCCAAGGGCATTTCCGTCGAAGCCGAACTCGGCATGCTCGGCGGCGTGGAAGAGGACATCGCGGTGGATGAAGGCAACGCCTGCCTGACCAATCCCGATGAAGCGCTCGAATTCATCCAGCGCTCCGGGTGCGATTCGCTGGCCGCCGCCATCGGCACCAGCCACGGCGCCTACAAATTCAAGGGCCAGCAGAGTCTCCATTTCGACGTGATCGAGAAGATCGCCAAGCATATCGCGGCAGCCGGGCTGCCTCCGGTGCCAATGGTAATGCACGGCAGTTCGAGCGTGCCGAAGGACGAAGTGCGGCGGATCAATGCCGCCGGCGGCACCCTCGATCCGAGCGCCTGCGGGGTTAATGAAGACGAGTACCTCCCGGCTGCAAAGCTGGGCGTGACGAAGATCAATATCGATACCGACGGGCGCCTGGTCTGGACGCGCGTTCACCGCGAATTCTTCCGGGACAAACCGAACGAGTTCGATTTCCGTCCTCCAGGCAAGATCTTCATGGACGAATACGCGAAGTTCATTGCCGCCAAGAATGTGAAGCTCGGATCCGCGGGACAACTCGACGACATACGCGCGGCGCTTGCCAAGTAGGCGCGCGAGCGACTCCTGTTTTCCACGGTAGGGACGGATTTGGCTTGCGAAGTTCGCAGCTTACGGTGGAGTTTGCCGGGTATGTCAAAACGATCGAGGAAGAGTCCGAAGAAGAGCGCGGCTCCGCAGGGGGCCGCTGCTCCGGTCTTCCGGCCCGTCCCAACTCAGCCTGTCGAGGAACCAACGGCGCCTGCGCCCAATACGGCGGCGGCGCCTGTCGAAATCGCCCCTCCGGCGGCGGTTGCGGAATCTGAAACAGCCCAGCCTTGCTGCGACACCAACGAACTGAAGTGGTGCCTCGGCGTTGCTATCGCGGCTGTTTTCCTTTTCGCCGTCATGGCGATGGCGCATAGCCCCGCCTCCGGAAAGTCTTCGCTTCAGAAACTATCCGCTGGCGCCGGCCCGATTTCAGCGCATGGTTCCCCGCTGCAAAATTCCTCCAAGAAATGAGCAATATCCCACCTATCGAGCCCGAAATCCTTTCGACAGAAACGTCTCTGTCCTCGGACGAAACGCCAACCTCATCGGTTGAGACGGTTGCTGCCGTCGCCGAACCCGAAATGCCCTCGCCGACGATTGCGGCGGCTCATCCCGAACGCACTCCCGCTGCCCCGCTGAAGGACGAACTGCTGCGGATAGCGGTGCTGGTGGTCATTGCAGTCGGGCTTTGGTGCTGGCTTATGGGCCGGTTCACCCCGGCAGCCTGGAACGTTCCGCTGGAATACGGGATGAAAGGGGCCGACGGGGACGCAATGGGTTTCCTAGCGCATATCAAGGGGGCGCAGGAAGGAGAGTTCGGCATTCTAGCTCCGAGAAACGTGTCCCGTCTGGCGGCGCCATACTATGCCGCCGTCAGCGATGTGCCTTTGACTGAGGGTTGGCAGCTTTACCTGCCGGGTGTGCTGGCACGGTTCATCGGCCTGTTTGCGGCGGCAAACTTCGCCATCATGCTTTCTCAGGTGCTGGCCTGCGTCTGTTTTTACATCGTCGCCCGATGGCTGGATTGCAAATGGTGGTGGGCGTTCGCGGGGGCTTTTGTCTTTGGATTTTCCCAGTTCGCGTTTGCGCGGTCGCTTCACCACATCAATGTCACCAACTACTGGCATATCCCGCTCTGCCTGCTCATTGCCGGGTGGATCACGCGCAATGAAATGGGGGAGCTGCGCAGCCGCCGCTATCTCTTTTCGCTGATCGCCAGTTTCTTCATTGGGATGCAGAATCCCTACTACACCGGCATGTTCCTGCAGCTTGCGCTGCTGGGGGCGTTTTACCAATATTTTCGCGTCGGGTGGACGCCTGTGCGCCAAGCCTGCGGCTTCGTGGCGGCATCCGCATGCGGCGCCGTTTTCATGCAGTTGAATTCGCTGTTTTACCATCTCACCCATGGGCCGAATCACGGCGCCATCGTACGCGAATTCAAATGGCTGGAGTTCTCGGCGCTCAAGTTTGTCGATCTGCTGATTCCCCCGCAGAATCACCCGTTGCTGGGCCGGATCGGGCTGGCGTATTACGGATCACCCGGACGCGAATACGACATGTCATTTCCGAAAATGGTGGCATTTCCAAGCGAGGTGCCGCCATCGTGTTACCTTGGCATTCTCGGAATCGCCGCGCTGGTGTGGTTGACGGTGATTTCCGTGCGCCGGTTGGTCGTCGAGAACGAGCGCGGGCGCAACCTCCCGCTGGAAGCCTGGCAGGTGCTCTGGATTCTGGCTTTTTCGTGCGTGGGCGGCATCAACTGCCTGCTCGGCATTATTGGAATCACCGTGTTCCGTTCCACCACCCGCTACAGCATCTTCATCCTGCCAATCCTCCTGCTCTTCGCGTTGAAACGCATCTCCAGAATACGGTTGGATCCGGAAATGGGAATGTGCGCGGCGGGGTTCTGCGCGTTGCTGGCGCTCTGGGACCAGACGCCCCCGATCACCACCGCCGCCAAGCTGGCCGAAGATGCGCGCGTGGTCGATTCCGACCGGCAATTCACGCGGGAAATCGAAGCGCGCCTCCCGGCCGCAGCAATGGTCTTCCAGATCCCGATCATGGAAAACCCGGAATCGCCGGCTCCCGGCATGCCTTCTTACGATCATTTCCGGCCTTACATTCACTCCAGCAAACTGCGGTTTTCATTCGGCGGCATCAAGGGGAGGCCCTGGCTCAACTGGCAGAAGGAACTCTCCCAGCAGTCCTTTCCCGACGTAATCCGCAACATTGAGGCTTTCGGATTCGCCGCCGTCTATGTGAACCGCAACGGGTTCATGGACCGGGCGGAGGGCATCCTGAAGGAGTTTCACAGGCTGGGCTACAACGAGGTGATCGAAAGCACCATGGGCGATCTCTTTTGCGTCCCGATTCACCCGTCCCTGCACCCGGTTCTACCTGCCGGCCCGGTGAAATAAACCGCAGCCACGCAGAGTAACGCAGGCGTCCCGCCTCATGAGCGAAAGCAGTCCACCTGAAGACGCAATGTTTCTGCTGGCCTGGCTGAAAAAGCATAAGCCCGATGCGATTATCACCGTGATCGCATCGCTTCACGAAATGCTGGATACGGTCGGCTACCATGTTCCTCGAAACGTTGGACTCGCCGCATTGAGCGTGCTCGATGGCAAAGCGGACGCCGGCGTCAACCAGAACGCCGAGGAAATCGGGCGGGCTGCCGCCGAGATGCTCATCTCCATGATCAACAACAACCACCGCGGCATTCCGGCGATACCCCGCCAGCTCCTGGCAGCCGGCGACTGGGTCGATGGGAGCACGCTTCCGCAGAAATGCGCAGATGATTAAGAGGACTTTTCGCTCTCGTTCTTAACCCATCGGGTGAGCGTCGATACAAACTCAGACATCCTGACCTCTTCTGGAAATAACGGCCGGATTGAAGAATGAAAATGAGCCCAACTCCGGCACGGTCCGAAATTGGTGAACCCAAAACGGCAAAGGAGGTTCGTGGACTGCGGTGAAGTGCCCTTTCCATTACCCACAAACTGGAAGCCGAGCACGGAAACCGGAGCGGCCCATATTATTTGTCATCCTGAGCTTGCGAAGGATCTCACGGCAGGCCAGCCGGCGTTATGTCACCATTCACCGTTCTCGAAGCTGACAGCGCCGCCCTCACCGACGCGAACTTTTTTGCGCTGCCGACGCGATCAGCCGCGAAGATGCCTTTGGCGAGGGCGCCAAAGGCCACACGCAAGGGCGCGTGCGCTCCCCGGAAGCTGGCGCGACGCAGGTTCTTGCCCACCAATCAACGCCGCGCTTTGGCCGCCTGCAAGTCTGCCAATGAACCTGCCGGTTGGGGACGGGCGTTCAGCGCCAACGGCGCGACCCCATAGGAGCCTAGGGCAACGCCCCACTGCCATTAAGTTAAGCTTGGAGGCTCTCGTAACGCGCGCTCGTTCCCAGGCTCCTGCCTGGGAATGCAGTATTCCCGGAGGCTCCAGCCTCCTGCCGGGCCTCCAAA
>Ga0316219_1001971_pt1 | contig 20334 bp, 16 predicted proteins | sample TBH18003PmetaG_FD_203635 | JGI IMG/M metagenome (GOLD analysis project Ga0316219, IMG submission 203635) | Freshwater microbial communities from Trout Bog Lake, Wisconsin, USA - TBH18003P | ecosystem: Environmental > Aquatic > Freshwater > Lake > Hypolimnion/Profundal zone | place: USA... | reverse complement strand
CGCCTGCTCTCCCTCGCCGCGTTCGCCGTCGCCCCCGCGCTGGCCCAAGGCGACAACCCGGCCACTCCCGCGGCCAGCCCGGCCGCTCCGGCGGTGGCCGAGGAAGAAAACCCGGCCACCCCCGCCGTTCCCGCCGCCAAGGAGGATGACATTGTTCGCCTCCCCAAGGTGAGCGTCAGCGCCACATTGCGGGATGAACCGCTCCTGTCGGTGCCGATTCCGGTCGCCGTTTTATCTGGCGCCCAGATGTTGCAGTCCAACCTGCGTGGCCTGAGCGACATCACCTCGCAGATGCCGTCGCTGACCTTTCGCGCGGGTGCCTCCAACAAGGACACGTCGCTGCTGATCCGCGGTGTCGGCACGATCACGACTTCACCCGGCGTCGAACCCGGCGTCTCCACGGTGGTTGACGGCGTGGTTTTGGCCCGCCCGGGACAATCCACGATGGACCTGATGGACATCGATCACGTGGAAGTGCTGCGCGGACCGCAGGGCACGCTGTTCGGCAAGAATTCCTCGGTCGGTGCCGTCAACATCGTATCTACGGATCCATCGCCGAACACCCACAGCTTTTTGAATGTCGGATATTTCGGACCGGACACCGAGGAATCGGTTCGCGCCGGTGTCTCGGGCACCGTCGTTCCCAACAAGCTCTTGGCGTCCGTCGCGTTCATGTATGACCACTTTGACGGCAATGTGGACAATATCTTCCTCCATGAGAAGGTGAACGGCTTCCGCAACTGGGGTATGCGGGCCAAGCTGGTCTACGCGCCCAGCACCAACTTCAAGGCGACCTTCATCGTTCACTACATCGATTCCTACTCCACCCAGCCGAACGAAGGTCCGTTTGTCCGGGCTTATAACACCAATTTCCCGGCCCTGGTGACGACGCCGGCCTCGGCCGCCACCCTTGCCGCGATCTCGCCCGTGGTGCCGACGGAAAACAACCTGCAGATCAACAGCGGGCTGCTGGGTCGCATCCAGGACTTCAATGACGGCGTTGCAGCCAACCTCGAATGGTCCGTGGGTGGCTACAAAGTGACATCGATTACGGCCTACCAAAACTGGTACAACAACCAGCATGAGGACACCGGTGTCGTGGCGTCGCCCACGGTTGGATTCACCGTGTCCTGGGACAATGGTCATCTCTGGTTTGACCAGTATTCCGAGGAGCTGCGCCTGACTTCGCCGACCGGAAAGTTCTTCAACTTCGTCACCGGCCTTTATTGGCAGAAGGCCATCGACACGGAGACCTATCGGCGCGACATCATCCAGGAGCCGACCGCTGGCACCCTGGTGGCCAACACCGGTGAGGCGCACTACGGCACCGACGGGAGCAATTACTCGGCTTATGGCGAAGGCACCTGGAATATTGCGAAGACCTTCCGGGTGATCACGGGCCTGCGGCTGACGCGCGACGATCTTCATTTCTATCATTCGCGCATTTCCACGTCGGCTGTCGCCGTGCCCGGTATTCAGCCCGCGCTGGCGCCCCATGACGGCACGACGAGTTCGAACGGCGTCTCCGGGCGAGCCGGCGTGCAATTCGATCTGAACAAGGAGACCATGTTGTTCGCGACCTACTCGAAGGGTTACAAGGGGCCGGCCTACAACGTGTTCTTCAACCAGACCGCCCTCCAGGTACTCCCCTTGGATCCCGAAACCTCGGATGATTACGAACTCGGAATCAAGGCGCTGACCTGGCACGGCCGGCTGCAGTTCACGGCGACGCTGTTCAGCACGACCTATCAAAACTACCAGGCCAATGAACCCACGACCGTTCTCGGCACGCCGGTCACCAACCTGATCAACGCCGGGCAGGTTTCGTCCAAGGGCGTTGAAGCGGACTTGCGGGTTCGGCTGACGTCGCAGTTGACCTTGTCGGTAACCGCTTCCCGCATCGACGCCGTCATCGACAACTTCAACAAGATTGTCAGCACGATCAACTACAACGGACAGCCGCTGCCCTTTGCGCCGAAGTTCAAGGAGGACACCTTGCTGGAATTCCGGACCCCGATCACCAACAAACTCGATCTCACAGTGACGACGGATTATGCGTACCAAACGAAGCAGCAATACCAGATCACCCAGACGCCGGACACGATTCAAGACGCCTACGGAATCTGGAATGCATCGATTGCGTTCGCGCGCCCGTCCGACGGATGGCGCGTGGCCTTCATTGGCAAGAACCTGACCAATACCCACTACTCGACGCTGCTGACTGAAGCCGGTGGCATGGTTTGGCGCACAGTTCCTCGGGACAACAGCACCTATTTCGGGGTTACGGTGCGTAAGGACTTCTGAGTCCAATTGTTGGCGCGGTCTTCGGGCCGCCTCGTCCGGAAGCCATTCCTGGCGAGGCGGCCCAACTTTTTCCGCGCCGCTTGCCGGACGGGCCAAGCCAATAGTTTGCCTTGCTGGACCACACCTGTTCAACTGATCCAAGCCATGACGCCGCGGTCATCGGGCCAAGGTCATTAGCGAGCGGACGTCCGGGCGGTGGCGCCCCTTAGCCACAACCGTCATGACTCACCCCAACCCCATGGAAGAGACCCCCGGAGGGTCCCCGGCGCGGCTGCGCTGGTACCACGGGGTCTCGCGCGCCCAATGGCTGGTGCTCGTGATCGCCTGCGCCACGTGGATTTTCGACTCGTACGACGCCCAAATTTTCAATGTCACGCGCACGGATATCCTGGCGGATGTCCTGCACCTGCACCCGGGCGATGCCGCGATCAAGTTTTGGGGCGAGATGTTCCTAGGCATCTACCTCATCGGCGGGGCGATTGGTGGGAGTTATTTTGGCTCGCTGGCGGACCGGATCGGCCGGCGGCCGACGATGATCATCACGATCCTGATCTACACGACCTTTTCCGGTCTCACCTGCCTGGCGCAGACGGGCTGGCAAGTCGCGGCACTCCGATTTGTGGTGGCGATGGGCACGGCCGGGGCGTGGGCCGTGGGCGCCTCATTTGTGGCCGAGGTCTTTTCGGCCCGGTCCCGCGCCCAGGCGGGCGCGATCTTTCACTCCACCAGCAATATCGGCACGGCCCTGGCGTCAGTGGTCGGCATGGCGGTGGGGACCAACTGGCGACTCGCCTATTTGCTGGGGGTGATTCCAGTCGTGATGGTGTTCTGGGTCCGAGCGTGCGTGCAGGAATCGCCGAGTTGGAAGGAACAGGCGGACAAGGTGGGCAGCCCGGCACGCGGCAATTTCAAGGACCTGCTTCTGGTCCGTCCTTGGGCGACGCGGGCGCTCCTGGGCATGTGCCTCGCGGCTGTGGGCATCGGGACCTATTGGTGCATCACCGTCGGGGGACAGGATCTGGTGCAGGATTTTCTGGTTCGCCACGGCGTCACCGCCGCTGCGGCCCGGCCGCGGGCCCAGTTTGCCTATGGCTTTTTGATCAACGGAGGGGGCTTCCTGGGCGCGATCGCCTTCGGCCCGCTGGCGCATTGGCTCGGACGGCGCCGGGCTTTTGGCGCCGTGATGCTGGGGGGAATGTTCATCGTGCCCGTGACGTGGTATCTGCCTCAGAATTACAGCCAGTTGCTCTGCCTGCTGCCGCTCTATGGTTTTCTGACCTTTGGGTTTCATGCGGGATTTGCCTTTTATTTTCCCGAGCTGTTTCCGACCCACCTCCGCGGCACGGGCACGGGATTCTGTTTCAATGGCGGACGCCTGCTGGCGGCGGTGGTCCTGGGTTTCTCCGGTTGGCTGAAGTCCCGGCCCGGCCTCGATCTCCGGCAGGCGGTGTGCATCCTGGCTTTGCTCTACCTGGCCGGACTGGTCTGCCTGTGGTTCCTGCCCGAAACCAAGGGCGAAAAGCTGGCGGAGATGACTTGAACCCAAGTCTCCTCGACTGAGTTGCCGCCGTCCTTTTCTGCGGGGGCCGTTATCGGCGATCAGTCCTGCCCAGACTCAAGTGAGCCCGGCTCAGCTCACGCGGCGGTCCTGAAAATCATTCGCCGGTGGGCCCAGAGGCTATCCGTCGAATAGAGCATCAGCCCCGTCCAGATCAGGGCATAGCATTGGAAGTGTCCGACGTCGAAGATCTCCCGGTAAATCAGCAACCCGACGAGGAATTGCACGGTCGGTGCAATGTATTGCAGCAGCCCTAGCGTGGTGAGTCGGATCCGCCGCACGCCGTAGGCAAACAGCAGCAGGGGAATGGCAGTGATGACCCCCGCGCTCAGTACGTAGGCCTTCACCAACGGACCGACGTGACCGAACGTGTCTGTCCCGGTGTGCGCCCGCCAGAGGAGAAATCCCGCCGCCCACGGCGCGATGGCGAGGGTCTCCACCGTCAGCCCGGCAATCGGCCCCAACGCAGATTTCTTCTTCAGGAATCCATACGTGCTCCACGTGGCGGCGAGCGACAGCGCAATCCACGAAGGGTGTCCAACTCCGGCCAGCAGGAGGGCCACGCCGAGCGCGGCCAGGGCGATGGCCGCCCACTGCAGGCGGCGGAGGCGTTCGCGCAAAAAGAGGTAGCCCAGGGCAATGTTGCAGAGCGGGATCAGGAAATTGCCCAGGCTTGATTCAATGATGTAGCCGGCATTGACCGCCCAGACATAGATCGTCCAGTTGCACACCAACACGAGGCCACTCAGGCCATAAAACGCAAAAATCCGGACGCTGGCGAAAGCGGGGCGCAGCGCACCCAAGTCCCGTCGTACGGCCAGAACGGCCAGCAGGAAAAGCGCTAGCCAGCACGAACGGTGGGCAATAAGTTCGACCGCGGAAACGCCCTGGATTTGTTTCCAGTAAATGGGGATGACGCCCCAAAGCAGAAAGGCCGCGGTCGCTGCCAGGGCGCCGCGAGGATCAACGGAAGGGGGAGCTTCGGAGGCCAATGGGCGAGACTGGGAGCGGGCGGTCGCGACGTCAAACGGTCGCGACGCAGTGGGCAGAGACTTTCACCTGTAATCCGTCCCGAAGTGACGCTCGACCTGCTGACGCAATGCCTCCGCCTCACGCTCGTCCCGACAGTTGACCATGAGGTAGACGCCCTTCGAGCCGATGGCGTCAAGCAGCGGGAGCACTTGCTGCGGTTCGACGTCCAAGACCTGCACCGATTTGCCGGCGGCGAGGATGCGACGGTAAAGATCGTGCCAACGGCGGTTCCCGCCTGGCTCGATGCCCGCCTGCGGTGTCCACTCGATCGCATCCAGCGGCTCGATCGCGAGCAGCAGGTCCAGGTGACCCAGCGCCTGCGTGCCATCCAGATGATAAAGTGAGTGGTCCAGCCAGTTGCATTGGGCAGTCAATGCGGGCACGACGAAGCGCTGAAACATGACCGGCGAAAACAGGGCGGAGGCGTCGCACTGCAACTTGGCGACTTTGCCGGGGCCCCAGATTCTGAACGGCCCGAAGGATGAACTGCCGTCCGCCAGCTTGATCAGGTCGTAGATGCGCTCGTAGGCCGCGAACCACGCGCCGTTGATCTCCCAGACTTTCTGCTCAACCCATTCCGGGCGCTCGAGCATGTCCAGCAGCAGTGTCTCGGCGCCGCGCAGCGACGCCAGGACATCCAGGTTTTCGATCAGGTCTGGGCAGGCCACGAGATACTTGCCCCGCGCAGCGTCGGCGCAGCGGCCAACGATTTCCGAGGTCGTGCGCCACCAGGTGTTTGCCGGATCGAAGCGCAGCGCCGGCAGCCGTTCCACGTCAGTTTCCGACTCGATCACCGCCCGATACCAAATCGTGTCCTCGGCAAAATCCGGCTCGGCCCCGAGGAACAGGGCGAGAGAACCGGGCCCGAGGTTGGTGGTCGCAAGGGGCAGTATATCCAGGGGAAATGCGCAGCTGGAGAGCCGATAGTGATTCTCCGCCGCGCGGTATTCGGCGTTACAATAGCGCTCGCGGAGCGACGAGGGCCGCATCGGCTTGGCCACGGCCTCGTGCACGCCATGTCCGGTGTTCAGGTCCCCGTACATGCCGATCAGCATCCCTTCGTGGCGCCACCAATTCACGAAGCGCTGCTTGGATGCCTCCCAGCTGTCCTTCCAGAGAACGTCCGGCGGTCGCGGGTCCGGTTGCATGTCTTCGCGTCGTTTGGGATCAGCTGCCAACGTGCGCCGGGAATGGCCCGAAATTTTCCGGGCGATCCTCCGCGTGGTTGTAAGCCATCTTGCCCTTTTGCAGGAACGGGACGGCCAGCGTCCGCGGCCGACCGTCCGGCCGGCAAATCGGCTCGGCGCTGTACTGGGGCAGGTAAACACGCCGCATCCGATCCGTGGTGTTCGCGCCGCTGCGATGGAGCACATAGCTGTCGAATGCGACGATGCTGCCCGCGGGCACGATGGCCGCGTCGCCTGGATCCCGCCCGGTGTAGCCGATCAGGTCGTTGGAGCCGGCTTCCTTCGCATGGTCCAGGATTTTGTCGCGCGTGCCGCCGCGGGAGTGGGGCAGCACGTAAACCGTGCCGTTTGCCTCGTTCACGTCGTCCAGCGTGCACCAGCAGGTCAGATACGGCCGATGGCGCGTCGCCGGGTCATTCCACTTCACGTAGCCGCTGTCCTGGTGCCAGGAGAATTTCATGCCCTGCTCGGGGCCTTTGACGACCCATTGCTCGTGAAACAAATAGACGTCCGGGCCGAGCGCCGCCTCGGTCACCGCCGCCATGAGCGGGCTGAAGATGAACTGCCACAGCCGGTTGCTCATCCGGTAGCGGTTGTTGACGAAGTAGCGCCGTCCCCGATGGCTGAGGCCCTCCGTCTGCACTCCTTTGGCGTCCATCTGGGCGTCGCAATAGCCGAGGAAGTACGAGCATTCCTCGCGCAACATCGTCAAAACGTCGACGGGGATGACCCCGGGCAGGATCATGTACCCCTCGCGGCGAAAACGGTCTCGTTCAAGTTCTGGGACTGGGTTCATCGCTTGTAATATACGTTCTTCCCCTTTTCGGCGCTTCTCATTTTGCTCCCCTCTTCTTATCATTTCTTGTCGTATGCGACAGCACCTCAACCTGCCCGCCAACTGGGATGGAAACCTCTGGCGCAGCGGCTACCTCGGCCGCGCCCGGCAGAAGCACCGTCACGCGGAGCTCGAGTTCAATCTCGTGACGCGAGGAGCGGGCAGCTATCTCCTGGCGAATCGGCAGTACCGCATTGTGCGCGGTGACCTGCTCTGGTTGTTCCCGGCGCAGGAGCATGTACTGGTCGGCGAGACGCCGGACTTTGAGATGTGGGTCGGCGTCCTGAAGCCGCAGGCGATCCGGCGGGTGGCGACCGACCCCGGGGCGCGCATTCTGCGTCAGGCCGGGCCCGCGGGCGTCCATTGCCGGCGTCTGCCCCTTGGCCTCGTCGCGAAACTGGAGGCCTTGTTTCAGGATATTGCGGCCACGCGCGAGCAACCGGGGTTGTTCAATGCGGGCCTGGCTTACGCGTTCCTGGCCACGTGGCAGCAGTTCGAGCGGGCCGTGGACGTTCCGGTGGTTGACGTCCATCCGGCCGTCGAACACGCGGCGCGGTTGATCCGCCGTGACACCGGTGAGCTGGATCTTCACCGACTGGCCAGCCAATCCGGCTTGAGCGCTTCGCGGCTCAGCCGCCTGTTCAAGCAGCAGACCGGAGTCACGTGGGTCGACTTCCGGAATCGCGAGCGCATGCGAAATTTCCTGCAGCTCTACGGGACCGGCCAGCGCCGGACGATGCTGGCTGCGGCGTTGCAGGCCGGTTTCGGCAGCTATCCGCAGTTCTACCGGGTCTTCAGTCGGGTCATGGACTGCACCCCCAATGACTATCGGCGGAAAATCGGCCCAGGCCTTGCGCAGGCAGCGGAGTGACGAGCGCTTTTCATCCGGGCCCTTGACGTCGCGGCGAGCATGAAATGGAAATGCCATTTGCTAATGGGGCTCCGTAGTTTTTCACGCCCTGCCTCCTCCGTTTCTGATCTGCCGCGCTGGCTGCCGTAACATGTTGGTTACAAGGCCGGTTATATCAGCAAGCCTGCGGGCAGAAGACGACGAGCCATCGGTTGCGGTAATCAACGCGGACGTTGGCGGCTTCAGCGAAGAGGGAGACGGCAGATGGCTATTGTTTCGAAAGCAAAAATATGGTTCCAAGAGGCCTCGCCGCGCGACGCGGCGTGCTGACAGCCACCGGATCGAGCCGGCGCCCCACCAATGCCCGCAACCAATGCCCACGATGGAAAAGATTAAACTCTGCTGCGCGAAATGTGGTTTTGTGATCGAGGAATACACGGCTGAGGAGCTGGCCGCGGTTCCGCGGAAAGCGAAGCGGTACCAATACCTCAAAAACAAATCGAGCATCTGCCCGTCCTGCCTGGCCTCGGGCCGGCTCTCGGACATACGGGTGACCGAAGCGGACGGATCGGCGGTCGCCGCGCGGGTGGCTCCCCCGGCCAGTTCCACGGCGGCCCCGGTGGCACACGAGGAACACGCGGAGTCGCCGACGCCCATGATGGATGCAATTTCCAATGGCCGCTTTCCGAGCCACGCGGCCGAACTCAAGAAGACCAAATATCCGGTCCAGATGTACGAACAGGCGCTGCAGAAGCGCCGCACGCAGTGGGGATATGGCGGCTACGTCTCCTTGCCCGGGGTGGCCTCCGGGGTGCTCGTGCGTTCGTCAGCGCGGCCCGAAATCACCAAGGGATCGAATTTTGTGCGGATCATGGACCCGTGTGGAAATTTCTTCAGCACGGCCTCCATGCGCGGGCTGTGCGACGTCGCGGACAAGTACGCCTACGGGCTGCTGCACCTGCTCAGCACCGGGGGCGACTTGGAACTCCTCGGCATCCCCACCGAAAACCTGAAGCCGGCGGTCGAGGAAATCACGAACCTCGGCTTCGACATCGGATCGACCGGCGACGACTACCGCACGAGCGAGGAGTGCATCGGGCCGGCCAAGTGCGACCTGACCCTCTACGATACGCTCGGACTGCGGGCCGCCTGGTACAAACGCTTCCTGGACGACGTCCAGTACCCGCGCTTCCCGCACAAGATCAAATGCAAGTTCGCCGGCTGCCCGAACGACTGTGTGCGCGGGTGCCAGAAGGCGGACATCTTCCTCTGCGGCGTCTATCGCGACGCGCCCAAGGTCGACCAGCAAAAGGTCGCGAAATGGGTCGAGGCCGGCGGCGACATCACGACGGTGTGTTCGCGCTACCCGGGCCGCGCCATGCAGTGGGAGTCCGGGAAGGGGCTGCGCATCGATGAGGACAGCTGCATGCATTGCATGTACTGCAGCAACAAGGTTCCCGGCGTCAGGCCCGGCGAAGACCGCGGCGTGGCGGTGCTCGTCGGCGGAAAATTGCGCGGCAAGTTCGGCCCGATGCTTTCGCGCGTGCTGGTCCCCTTCATCAAGGCGGAGGGCCCGGATTACAAGGAGGTCTTCGACTGCATCGAAAAATTCACCGAGGTCTATGACGCGAACGCCCGCAAGAAAGAGCGGGTGGGCGACTTCATCCTGCGCATCGGCATCGATGAATTCTACAAGCTGTCGGGCGTCGAGCCGGCGCCCCAACTCCTGGCGCAACCCCGCACCAATTTCTTCTGCCATTGGGAGGTCGAGGAAGTGGTGGACGAGCGCAAGCGCTGAGCAACCAATCCCAAGAAAGGACCATCCCCATGCCCGGAATCGGAATCCCCTCCCTCGAAGCCAGCCTCCCGCCCATCGTGAAGCGGAACTATGGCAAATGGACTTCGCACGATCACATCCGCCCTGGCGTCATCAAGCATGACGCCGAATCCGGCGAAGCCTGCTACACCGTGCGGGCCGCCATGCCGCCCAACGCGCGCGTCAGCACCCTGACGATGCGGATGTTGTGCGGCCTGGCCGATGAGTTTTCCGAAGGTTTCTTCCGCGTCACCCAACGCAATTCGATCGAGTTTGTCGGGGTGCCCGTCGGGCGGATCGAGGAACTGATCGCCCGCCTGGCCGGGCACGGCTTCCCGGTCGGCGGCACCAACCGGTCCCTGCACAACATGACGTGCTGCACGGGCTACATGCACTGCCACCTGGCCGCGACCGATCCCGCCGCCATCGTCAAGGCGCTCTCGGAGATGCTCATCAAGGAGTATGAAACCGACTGCCTGCCGGCCGGGCTGAAGATCTCGGGTTCCGGCTGCATCAACAATTGCGGCGAGGGCTCCTGCGCGGACATCGGCATCGTCGGCGTGCACCGCGACCTGCCGCCGATCAATGCGGAAAAACTCAAGGGGTGCGAGTTGCCGCTGGTCATCTCGGTTTGCCCGGTCGGCGCGATCAAGCCCAAGGGCCCGGGCATGGTGGAGATCGATCCCAAGAAGTGCATCCATTGTCCCGCTTGCTCGGTGGCTTGCGCCGCCTTCGCCCCGATCGGCAGCGCCAACGGGGACGGCGTGGCAATCGTTGTCGGCGGCAAGTCCAGCAACACCGGCGACGGCCCGGCCCTGGCCAAGATGGTCGTGCCGTACCTGCCCAACAACCCCCCGTACTGGCCCGAGGTGACGGAGGTCGTGCGGAAGATCGTGGACACCTGGGTCGCGAACGCGCACCGGGACGAACGGGTGGGGGAATGGATCAACCGCATCGGCTGGGAGAAATTCTACCAACGCACCGGGCTCAAGATGTCGTTCAAGGTCGTCGACGGCTACGACCAGAGGTCGCTCGAGTATGTCCGGAGCAACGTGAGGTTCCGCTGGTAGGACACCGCTCCCCGGCCCCGGCTACGCGCCACTTTCAACCCCAATTCCATCAGCACCATGCCCACCATCACATTGTCCGGTGAACCATTCGAAGTCGACGAAGACGGCTTTATTCAGGATCCCGCCCGCTGGAACGAGTCCGTCGCGACGGGCCTCGCCAGCGAGGAGGGAATCACCGAATTGACCGAGGATCATTGGAAGGTGATCCGATTCCTCCACAACTACTACGCGCAGTTTGGCAGTGCGCCGATGGTCCGGAAGCTTTCCAAGGAGACCGGCTTCGATCTCAAGACCATTTACAAACTCTTTCCGACCGGCCCGGCCAAAGGCGCGTGCAAGCTCGCTGGATTACCCAAACCGACGGGCTGCGTATGACGCATCCGGCTGCAGTTTGCCGGTGCCACGGGGGCGCAAGGCCCCTCGAGCAGGCGTTGGCGACCAACCCATAAAATCCCGCCTCCCATGTACGTCATCACAATCGATGAGGCCAAGTGCACCCAGTGCACTGAGTGCGTGAAGATCTGTCCCTCCGAGGTGTACAAGCTGGAGAACGGGCGGGTCTCCGTCGGCAACAGCGACGATTGCAGCCGGTGCGAGAGCTGCCTGGCGGTGTGCGCGCCCGGGGCAATCATCGTCGTTGAAATGTAGCCGCCGGTGAATTTCCCATGCCTGACATCAAGCCACCGGCGCATGGTCAGGACTCCCCGGGGTCGTTCGCGTTCTGGGAAGGGGTGGGCGCGAGAGTTGTGCTGCCCCTGCTGGCGGTCGCGGTGGTGGTCTTGATCGCGTGGATCGGGGCTGGTTCGGTCCGGCTGGAGCCGTTCTTCGGTATGATTCTCCCTTACGGGGCATTGCTGGCGTTCCTCCTCGGCATGTCCTGGCGCGTGCTCTCTTGGACGCGGTCGGCGGTTCCCTTCAACATCACGACCACCTGTGGCCAGCAGTATTCGCTCCCGTGGATTCGTTCCAGCCGTCTGGAAAACCCACACACGCGTTGGGGCGCGGCGGGGCGGGTCGTGCTCGAAATGCTGCTGTTCCGCAGCCTGCTGCGCAATGTGCGGCACGAATGGGTCGCAGGGGATCGCGAGGGCGACGCGCCGAAGCTGGTCTTCAAATCCAGCCCGGGCCTCTGGCTGGGCGCGCTGGTTTTCCATTATTCCCTGCTGTTGGTCTTGCTCCACCACGCCCGTTTCTTCTTCGACCCGGTATCGGGCTGGGTGACAGGCTTGGAAAGGCTGGATGCATTTTTTCAGGTCGGCTCGGCGGCGTTCTACGTCAGCGGCGTCACGCTGATCCTGGCCCTGCTCTACCTGTTGGTGCGCCGCTGGTGGCTGCCGTGGCTGCGTTACCTCTCCCTGCCGGCCGACTATTTTCCCCTCTATCTCCTGCTCGGTGTCGCCCTGACGGGCGGCATGATGCATTACTCGACGCGGGCCAACGTTCCCGCGGCCAAGGATTTTTGCCTGGGCCTGGCCCGGCTGCATCCTGCCGGCTTGTTGGGCCTCGGGCCGCTGTTTCACGTTCACCTGACGTTGGCCAGCCTCCTCCTGGCCTATGTGCCTTTCAGCAAGTTGTCGCACATGGTGAGCCTGCCGCTCAGCCCGACCCGCAACCTGCCCGGCGCCGGCCGGATGAGGCGCCACGTGAATCCGTGGAATGCACCCGTCAATACGCATCCCTACGCGGAATATGAGAACGAATACCGCGACAAGATGCGGGCGGCGGGCATCCCGCTGGAAAAGGAGGTCCCATGAGCGAAGACGCCAAACCCGCGAGGCCGGCCAAGGTGCCGTTCGCTCCGAGTTCGCGCGACTGGCTGGAGCCGACCGTGAAATTTGCCGCCGGGCGGTGGAGTTACAGTGCCAAGCCGAAGTCACTCCGCACGGTGGGATTTCCAAATCCCCGCGACTGGTCGCCGGACCAGCCGGACTGGAAGCTCCCCGATAACTGGAAGGAAATCATCCTGCAGGGCTTGCGGGAGAGGATGGACCGTTTCCGGTCGCTCCGGCTTTTCATGGATTGCTGCGTGCGCTGCGGGGCCTGCGCCGACAAGTGCCACTCCTTCATCGGCACGGGCGATCCGAAGAACATGCCGGTCCTCCGCGCCGAGCTGCTGCGCTCGGTTTATCGCGGGGAGATGACTCTGGCGGGCCGCCTGCTGGGGCGGTGGGCCGGCGGCCGGCGGCTGACCCCGGAGGTGCTCAAGGAATGGTTTTACTACTTCTACCAATGCACGGAATGCCGGCGGTGCTCGGTCTTCTGCCCGTTCGGCATTGACCAGGCCGAAATCACGATGCTCGGCCGCGAGCTGCTGAATCTGCTGGGCCTGAACATCAACTGGGTGATGGAGCCGGCGGCCAAGTGTTTCACCACCGGTAATCATCTTGGGATCACGCCCCACGGGCTTAAGGACAACCTGGAGTTCTTCGTGGATTCCATTGAGGAAATCACCGGCGTAAGGGTAAACCCGTCGATCAACCGGAAGGGCGCGGACGTCCTCTTTGTGGCCCCGTCGGGCGACCTCCTGGCCGAGCCCGGCATCTTCACCCTGATGGGCTACCTGCTGGTGCTCCATCAGAGCGGACTGAATTACACGTGGAGCAGCTACGCCTCGGAGGGCGGAAATTTTGGGATGTTCGCCTCGCATGAGCTCATGAAAGGCCTGAACGCCAAGATCTACGCCGAGGCGCGCCGACTCGGCGTCAAGTGGATCCTCGGCGGCGAATGCGGTCACATGTGGCGCGTCGCGCACCAGTACATGGCCACGATGAATGGTCCCGCCGACTTCCTGCAGGAGCCCGTCTCGCCGATCACCGGCACGCGTTTCGAGAACGCCCGGAGCACCCGCATGGTGCACATCGCCGAGTTCACCGCCGACCTGATCCACCACGGCAAGCTCAAGCTGGCGCCGGAGCGCAACGACCGCTACCGGGTCACCTTTCATGACTCGTGCAACCCGGCCCGCTCCATGGGGCTGCTGGAGGAACCGCGGTATATCCTGAGAAACACCTGCCGGCATTTCCACGAGATGCCCGCGGAGACGATCCGCGAGAAGACGTTCTGCTGCGGCTGCGGCGCGGGACTTGGCGGCGAGGAATGCATGGATCTGCGGATGCGCGGCGGCATTCCCCGGGCCGAGGCGGTCCGCAGCGTGCGGGAGAAGCACGGCGTCAATCTGGTCTCCTCCATTTGCGCCATCGACCGGGCGGTCCTGCCGACGTTGATGGACCATTGGGTTCCGGGCGTCGGCGTCGCGGGGCTGCACGAGCTGGTCGGCAACGCGCTCGTGCTCGACGGCGAGAAGGAACGCACCACGAACCTGCGCGGCGAGCCGCTCACCGAAGCCAAGGCGTGAGATGAAACTCTACCACGGCCAATACATCCTCCCCGGGCTCGCCCTCTTCCTCGTGGTGGCGACGCTGCCCATCTGGCTCGGCGCGGGCGGCGGCAGTTCGGGTTTCCGCAGCCCGCCCAATCCTAACGGGGAGCGGTGCATCGAGTCGAAGGACTTCATGCGCGTCGAACACATGCGAGTCCTCGTGCGCTGGCGCGATGAGGTGGTCCGGGAAGGCAACCGCGTCTATGTGGCGACGGACGGCCGCCATTGGGAGAAGGGTTTGAAAACCTGCGTGGCCTGCCACGGGTATGCGGACGCGCACGGCAAATCCACCACCGCCGCGGCCGCCTGCAGCGAGTGCCATGGCTACGTTGACGCGAAGCTGGATTGCTGGAACTGCCACCATGAATCGGCGGCTGGCGCCGTTGAGCGGATGCGTCCCCGCGTGTGGTCCGGGACTGCCATGCCGGCCAATGCGGGAGCGCTCGCGGCCTCGAGCCGAAAGGAGCCGCAATGAATTTTAACCGGCGAGCGATGCTGAAGCTCACACTGCTGGCCGCCGCGGGACTCGCGCGCCGGCGGCCCTTGTTCGCGGCGTTGGCGTCTGCCGTGCCCTCGGATGTGCTGAAGCCCGGCGCCGCGCTCAAGGCCGGTCGGTGGGCCATGGTCATCGATCTGAGGAAATGTCGGGAGTCGAAGGACTGTCACGACGCCTGCGTTCACGCCTGTCACCTGGAACACAATGTCCCCGACATCGCCAACCCGCGGCACGAGGTGAAGTGGATTTGGCGGGAGAGGGGAGCGCATCTGTTTCCCGATCAACTGGACGAATTTCGCGGTGCGGCGCTCGCGGATCAGCCCATGCCGGCTCTCTGCAACCACTGCGCCAATCCTCCATGCACGCGGGTGTGCCCGACCGGGGCCACGTTTAAGCGGCCGGATGGCATCGTCGTGATGGATCCGCACCGCTGCATTGGCTGCCGGTTCTGCATGGCGGCGTGCCCGTATGGCTCGCGCAGCTTCAACTGGGAGGATCCGCGGCCGTCCCTGAAGAATGTCAATCCGGACTATCCGACCCGCGGCAAAGGCGTGGTGGAAAAATGCTCCTTCTGCGACGAAAGGCTGGCCCAGGGCCGGATGCCCGCCTGCGTCGAAGCCTGCACCTGCGGCGCCATGGCGTTTGGCGACTTGCGGGACGAGCAATCGCCCGTCGTGAAACTCCTGCGCGAAAACTACAGCATTCGCCGCAAGCCCGAACTCGGGACCCAACCGGCAGTTTATTACCTGGTATCAAAATGATCGAGCGAGCTTTCATCGGACGGGGTCGTTACCAGCTTTGGCTGGCGGGCTGGTTGATTCCAGTCGGCGTCGGGCTGGCGTGTTACCTTTTCCAATATTCCCATGGCTTGGGCATTACGGGAATGGGTCGCGACGTGATCTGGGGTTTCTACATCGCCCAATTTACCTTCCTGGTGGGTGTCGCGGCGTCGGCGGTGATGGTCGTCGCCCCGTTCTATCTCCACGACTGCCGGGAGTTCGCCCGCATCGTCATCCTGGGGGAATTTCTGGCCGTCACGGCGGTGATCATGTGCGTGCTGCACATCTTCGTTGATCTCGGCCAGCCGTCCCGCGTCTTGAACGTGCTGCTGCACCCGTCCCCGGGCTCGGTGATGTTCTGGGACATGATCGTGTTGACCGGCTACCTCGGGCTCAACCTGGTCATCGGTTGGACGACGCTCGACTGCGAGCGCAACGCCAGCCGTCCGCCGCGTTGGATCAAGCCGTTGATCTTTCTCTCCATTCCTTGGGCGGTCGCCATCCACACGGTCACGGCCTTTCTCTATTCCGGCCTGCCTGGACGGCATCTTTGGCTCACCGCCGTGGTGGCCCCGCGGTTTCTTGCCACGGCGTTTGCGTCCGGTCCCGCCCTGCTCGTCCTCCTTTGCCTTCTGCTGAAGTGGGCCGTCGGGTTTGACGCCGGCAACGCCGGGCTCCGCCGGCTTTCCATCACGATTGTCTACGCGGTGCTCGCGAACCTGTTCTTCATTTTCGTCGAGTGCTTTACCGCGTTCTACAGCGGCGTGCCGAGTCACCGGCACGACCTGCAGTATCTTTTCTGGGGTCTCGATGGGCACGCCGCCATGGTGCCGTGGATGTGGCTGTCGCTGCTCATGGCGGTCGCGTCGCTTCCGATCTTGCTGAGTTCCATTCGGCGTGGAAACCAGCGGCTGCTGGCCCTGGCCTGCGGGCTGGTATTTTTTTCCACGTGGATCGACAAGGGCCTCGGATTCATCGCGGGCGGGCTCGCGGTGTCCCCGATGGGGACGGTCGCCAGCTATGCCCCGACCGTGCCGGAGTTGCTGATCAGCCTGGGCATCTACGCCGTCGGGGTGCTCCTCCTGACGTTGTTCTACAAGATCGTCCTCTCGGTTCGGGCGGAGACGGAGAGCCCGTGACTCACGGCATCATTTTCCATGAAAACACTTCTCATCCTCGGCGCGGGCACGGCCGGGACCATTGTGGCGAACAAGATGTCGCGGCGACTCGATCCGCGCGACTGGCGGATCGTGGTCGTGGACCGGGAGAAAAGGCATTTCTACCAACCGGGCTACCTGTTCATTCCGTTCGGGCAATATTCGCCGGCGCAGGTGGTCAAACCGAAGCGGAACTTCCTGCCTTCGCGGGTGGAGGTCGTCTTCGATGATGTCGAGATCATCGATCCGCAGAACAGCCAGGTGAAGCTGGCGGGTTCGCCGGGAAAGATCGTCTACGACCAATTGGTCATCGCCACGGGGTGTGACATCGACCCCAAGGAGACGCCGGGCCTGGTCGACGGGGGCTGGCGGAAAAACATCTTCGATTTCTACACCTTTGAGGGGGCGTCGGCGCTCGGGGCCCACCTGCGCAACTGGCCGGGCGGACGCCTGGTCATGAGTATCGCCGAAATGCCCATCAAGTGCCCGGTCGCTCCGCTGGAGTTCCTGTTTCTGGCGGATGCTTTTTTCCGGGAGCGCGGCCTGCGTCACAAAGTTGAGCTGATCCTGGCCACGCCGCTCACGGGCGCGTTCACGAAGCCCATCGCCTCGGCCGCCTTGGCCGGCCTGCTCCAGCGCAAGGGGATCCAAGTTGTGCCTGATTTCGTGATGAGCGAGGTAGACAACCGCCGGGGCACGCTCATGTCCTACGACAACCGGGAGGTTCCCTTTGACTTGCTGGTGACGGTCCCGGTCAACAAGGGCGCCGAGGTGATCGGCCGTTCCGGCATGGGCGACGAACTCAACTACGTCGAAACCGACCCGCACACGCTGCGTTCGAAGCGGTGGCCCAACGTCTGGGTGATTGGCGACGCGGCGGACGTTCACACCGCCAAGGCTGGCTCCGTGGCCCACTTCATGGCCGACATCCTGGTGGATAATCTCTTTCACGAAACCAGGGGCCGGACCGGGCCGTATCCCGCCAGTTTCGACGGCCACGCGAACTGCTTCATTGAAACGGGCTTCGGGCGGGCGCTCCTCATCGACTACAGCTACACGGCGGAGCCATTGCCCGGCTCATTTCCGCTGCGCCGCTTCGGCCCGCTCCCGTTGCTCAAGGAATCCCGGCGCAATCACTGGGGAAAACTGCTGTTTCGCCCGATCTACTGGCACCTGCTGCTGCCCGGCCGCCTGCCATTTCCGCCCCACTATCGGCCCCCGGGAACGGCGGCGCGGAGAACTTCCCGTTCGGATTCGGCCGCCAAGTAAGCAAGGGACCGCGGCCGGTGCGCCGCGACCTCGCCGATAATCACGATCGCCGGCGAGGCAATGCCCGCGGCCTCGGCGCGCCCGGTCAGGTCGCCCAGGGTGGCAAACACCTCTCGCCGTCCTTCCATCGTCGCCCCTTGGATGATTGCGGCGGGCGTGTCCGGCGAAAGCCCGCCGTCCTGAAGCTCCCGCGTGATCGCCGCCAGACGGTGCAGGCCCATGTAGATGCAGAGCGTTGCATTGAGCCGGGCGTAGTCCCGCCAGCGCACCGCGCCGTCGGGCTTTCCCGGACACTCGTGGCCGGTGAGGAAAACCAGGGCCGAGGTATGGGAGCGATGGGTGAGGGGAATCCCGGCCGCGGCCGCTGCGCCCAACGCCGCGGTGATCCCGGGAACGACTTGGACCGGAATGCCGGCAGACGCGAGCGCCTCCGCCTCCTCACCACCCCGGCCGAAAACGAACGGGTCGCCGCCCTTCAAGCGCACGACCTGTTGGCCCCGGCGGGCCAGCGCGATGAGGAGCGCGTTGATCTCGGCTTGGGGATGACAAGCGTGCCCCGCCTTCTTGCCGACGAACACCCGTTCGCACCCGGGCGGAACCTCGGCGAGGATCTCCGGCGCCACCAGGTAATCGTAAACGACCACCTCGGCTGAACGGATCAGCCGCAGGGCTTTGACCGTCAGAAGTTCCGGATCGCCCGGGCCGGCGCCCACGAGATAGACGACGCCGGGGACGATGACAGGTGCCTCTGGGGGTGACGTGCTCACGGCGATATTCGGTGACTTCGATTTCGGCTCACCTGGGGGCGGGGTGGCAACTGGTAATATTTCGAAAGCGAACGAATTTACCCCGGCTGCAGCTGCCAATACCCCGTCTAATGCTCGATCCGGATGCGCAGTAGCCCGGAAACCGATGGCGGAAGTTGGATCGGCGATTTTTGTCGGAAACAGAATCGGGAGGATTGGTGAGTTGCCGACCGCTTATGGAGGGTGGAATTGTATTCCAGTCGGCACGGACCGAAACAGTCGATCCGGTTGCGTACGCTCAGTCCGGAACGAAAGGTCGCCAACTTACCGGATTCTATGCTGCAGGCCGAAACCGTAAAGTCTGTCCCTGACTGCCAACGCCAGGGCGGGGCGGGCCGCCTCTATCAAGTGCCTCGTCTCGGCTTTGCTCCGTTTCAGGCGGACTTGGTCTGGGTGTTGCAGGCGGAGTGGGATCGGGCCGTACAGGCAATCCTCGGCCACTCCGACGCGAACCAGACCAGGCACAGGCTTACAACGGACATTACTTCACTCCAGCTGCACGATGAGATCGCCAAGCTGCCGTGGATCCCGGCTGGCGGAATTGTGGCACACTCTGGGGCACACTTTTTAGGCGTTTCGAGTCCCGTGGTGTCACTCGACGACACTTTGTGTCAACTACAGGTGTTGGCCCAAGCCACTGGTACCAATGGGTTAAGGAATCAAATGGCGCCGCTTGGCGCTTCTGGCCAAGTTATCGCCATGGCTGCCCGGGCTGGGATCGAACCAGCGACCAAGTGATTAACAGTCACCTGCTCTGCCACTGAGCTACCGGGCAACGTGGCTTTTAACCCGGCCTGCGCCGGGCGAAAGAGTCCACGAAAAACAGGGCCATGCCGCAGGTTGTCAATGCCCGTTTTACCCTCGGCGGGCGAAAAATGGGGGCGCGGCGAAGTTTTGGTTGCTTTCAAGCAGTCCAACCGTATCACCTGACCCTCTTTTCCACTACGCCTGCCCTCAATTCCGGGGCGACAGGGGGAACGAAAACCATGACGCAATCGTATAAACTCAACGTCGCAGTGCGCGCCCAGACGGGCCGTAGCGCCTCACGCCGCCTGCGCAAAGCCAACCGCGTTCCCGCCATCCTTTACGGGAAGCACACGAGCCCGGAGTCGCTCTCCATCGAGGGCCCGGAGTTCGTCCGCCTCCTGCGCACCGTCGCCGGCCGCGCCGTGCTCGTCGAGCTCGAGCGCACGGACAAGCCCGACAAGGCGCTGTCCTTCCTCCAGGAGGTCCAGCGGGACCCGATGACCGACAAGTTCCTCCATGTGGACTTCCAAGAGGTCAAACCGGACGAAAAATTTGAAATCCGCGTGCCCGTCCAGGTCACCGGCGAGTCGTTTGGCGTGAAGAACCAGAGCGGCGTGCTCGAAATGAACGCGCATCATCTCCGGATCCGCGTCCTTCCGAAGGACTTGCCCGAGTTCATCGTCGTCGACGTCACCGAGCTCAAGGTCGGTGAGACCATCAAGGTTGGCTCGATGAAGCCGATCGCGGGCGTTGAATTCCTCGATTCCAAGGGCCAGCCCGTCGTCGCGTGCGTCGAGCCCGTGGCCGAGGTCGTGCAGGAAGTCGTCGCTGCCGCCGTTCCCGCCGAGGGAGCCGCTGCCGCCCCCGCCGATGGTGCCGCCGCCGCTCCTGGCGCCGCCGCCCCTGCGGGCGATGGCAAGGCCGCCCCCGGCGCCGCCGCTCCTGCGGCTGGCGCGAAGCCCGGTGCCGCCGCCCCGGCGGGTGCCGCGAAGGCCGCCGCTGGCGCGAAGCCCGCGGCCGGTGCCGCCGCTGCCAAGCCGGCAGCTCCC
>Ga0316219_1001970_pt1 | contig 20354 bp, 10 predicted proteins | sample TBH18003PmetaG_FD_203635 | JGI IMG/M metagenome (GOLD analysis project Ga0316219, IMG submission 203635) | Freshwater microbial communities from Trout Bog Lake, Wisconsin, USA - TBH18003P | ecosystem: Environmental > Aquatic > Freshwater > Lake > Hypolimnion/Profundal zone | place: USA... | reverse complement strand
GCGACGCATTCAGCAAAGTTCCTTGCCCATGCGCCAGCATGGTCCAGAGCCGTTCCAGCACGCCAGCCGGCACACGCGGCCCGAATTGTGGAACGTCTCGCTCCAGATACGTGCGTATAAAGTCTCCGCGCCAGCGCAGGCTTTCCGTGTCGTTCGGTGCGAGATAACTGCCGGGAAACCCGCCTCGCGTCCATAGCTCAAGGAGCGTCGGCTCATCGGCGGGCAGCTCCAGCACGTTGAAGGGGCCCATATTGATGTAAGTAATCCGGCCAGCAAGACTCTCGCTGGACTGCCGCAACAAATCAATCGAAGCGGAGCCGAGAATGAGAAATCGGCCTTTGCCATGACCGCTTCGCCGCCCTTGGTCGATGATGCCCCGGAGTGAACTGAAAAGCTCGGGGACGCGATGAATTTCGTCGAGGACGACCAGACTATTCTCATACTGCCGGAGGAAGAGAGCTGGCTCTGCAAGCCTGTCCCGGTCCTCCCGCGCCTCCAGGTCAAGGTAGAGCGATGCGGGGCGGTTGCTTGCAATCTCTCTCGCCAAAGTTGTCTTTCCAACTTGGCGCGGGCCGATGATCGCCACAGCGGCCTGCTCGGTTATGGAATGCTCGATTAGGGTCGTGACGGATCGCTCAATCATCCTTGTATAATAAAACATTAGTATTCAATTTACACGGTTATTTTCCTTCAATGTGTCCAGAAACACATGGAAAGAGCGACGGCGGGAAGCCAACAGGAAAGCACCGGGACAAAAGGAAATCCTTCGCAATCTTCACCATCGCAGTCATGCTCTCTCCAGCCGCAGTCGCCCAGCATCAGACCTTCGATGTCAATCCCGATGTGAGCGAGGTCAAGATAGCGCTTAAAACAACCCACGAACTCGTCAACGGAACCTTTCACATACAATCCGGCTCGATTGAGTTTGATCGCGGCAGTCCTAAGATGTCGGGTTCAGTGGTTGTCCTAGCCCGCAGTGGAAATACCGGCAATGGCAGCCGCGACAAGAGGATGAATAAGGAGATTCTACAGGTCGTAAAGTACGCAACTGTCTCGTTTGAGCCGAAGTCCTACACTGGCGCCATCGCTCCATCAGGAGACTCAAACATCCAGGTAACCGGTATCTTCACGCTGCTCGGCACTCCTCACGAGATCAGCGTCCCCATGCTGGTACATATTGATGGTTTAACCGCATCGACCAAGGCTCATTTTTCAGTACCGTACATCCAATGGGGACTGAAGGACCCAAGCTTTTTGATTTGGAAAGCGGACAAAGACGTCGCGATCGACCTCGCTCTTTCTGGCCGGCTTTCAAAATAGAGATCTTCCCACGCAAACGGCTAAGGCGGCGCTTCCAGCCAATTGCGAAGATCATAAATATGTAGAGTTTATTGGATATCTATCGAACACTAGAATCTCATCCAAATACTTGTAATAACTGCGATTTAGAGTAGATAAATTATTGATAATAAAAGACTTAATGGCGGAGGGAGAGGGATTCGGATTGCCAATCCCTGCTGATTCTAAACAACTTACAGATTATAAAGGACGCACAAAACTCTAAATACTCTGAATTGGAGGATTCATTGCACGTGTATTGTACGTGGCGGAGAGCAAAGAATTCGAACTCCAACCAGCGGCGGAGCGAAAAATAGAACGTATTGTGCCGCGTGAGCGGCGTGATACGGCGGAGTAAAAGGTGGCCACCGCTGGATTGGGTTCCATGGCCTGTTACGTAAGCAGCGGAGATCATGGAACACCGGAGGGATGTATAAGGTGGAGATCTAAGGTAGTGCTCGGAATGCGGTGCAGGTTGAGAAGCAGCTAATGCCCCTGCGAACCCTGCCGCCAAGCACTTTTCGCCCCCAGCGATTTCTGATAGATTCTCGTGATACGGACGAAGGGCTATCGTTCGACTATCTTCGTGGGGATTAAGAACTTTGTTCAACGCATAATTTTATGCTCAAGCCGTTGACATCAACGACGTCGGTCCTGATGTTTGTGCTTGGATCTTCATGGCTTGCGCTCGCTCAGGTGAATACGGGCGAGATTCGTTTGCGGGTGACTGACCAGGCGGGGTTGGCTCTAAAGGCCTCCGTCACAGTCTCCAGTGAGGCAAACCAATTCCGCAACGTGTTGACCACGAGCGACGCTGGCGAGATCGACCTCAAAACTCTGGCCTACGGCATCTATCTGGTGAGTGTGGACAAGCCGGGCTATGCGGCAGCGATAGAGACGATGGAGGTACGATCAGCACTGCCTGCCAAACACACGATCCGGCTTACGGTTGAGCCGATAACGACTACGGTGCAGGTGAGCAGCTCAGCACCGCTGATCGACCCGGACCGGTCTTCGTCGATTATGCAGATTGGCTCCCAGCAGATAGAGGAACGGGTGGGATCGCTTCCGGGCAGGTCGGTGCAGGACCTGGTGAACTCGCAGCCTGGCTGGTTGTATGAGGGCAATGCCGTCCTGCACCCACGCGGCTCGGAGTACCAGACCCAGTTTGTGATTGATGGAATGCCGCTGACCGACAACCGTTCGCCCAGCTTTGGCCCGGAGATCGAGGCGGACGACCTTGACTCCGTCAGCATCTATACCGCGGGCATTCCCGCCGAGTATGGCCGCAAGATGGGCGGCGTTGTCGAGCTGAACACGCGGAGGGAGACTGGCGATGGCCTGCACGGACAGATGGTCCTGTCCGGCGGCAGCTACGATACCGCAGCGTCATACGCCCAGTTGCAGGATGTCTTGGGCAGGAACAGCTTCGGCGTCAGCGCATCGGGCAGCATGTCTGCCCATTATCTGAATCCGGTGGTGCCGGGAAATTACACCAACCGTGGGACGACGGGAGATTTCTCCGCCAACTATGAGCGCGATCTATCGCAGAGCGACCGGCTCAGCTTGAGCGTTCGTCATGAACTGTCGCGTTACGAGATTCCCAATGAACTTGTGCAGGAACAGGCGGACCAACTGCAGACCGGTGATAACTTTGAGACCCTCGGAACAGTCCGCTACCAGCACATCCTCTCGCCGGACAGTCTGCTTTCGTTTGCCGGTATGGTGCGCGACAACTCCAACGATCTGTACTCCAACCAAAACTCGACCCCAATTATCGCCGCACAACACAACAATTTTCGCGAAGGCTACTTTAAGGCAGCGTACTCGCTGCACCATGGCATGCAGGAGTTTCGGGCGGGAGTTGAATCGGACACCGTTTTTCTGCATGAGAACTTTAGTTACTCCATCACCGATTCCACGCAATTTGACCCCGGAACTCCCACGTCGCCACCTGCCTTTTTCGGCAATGGCACCGACCTTGAACCGTCCGCCTTTGTCGAAGACCTGGTTCGTTTAGGTAAATGGACGGTCAGCGCCGGTCTGCGCTGGGACCACTACCAGCTTCTTCTGAACCAGAACGCATTCAGCCCGCGAATCTCCATCGGGCGCTCTGTGCCATCGCTGAATATGGTGCTGCACGCCTCCTTCGACCGCGTCTTCCAGACGCCATCGTTTGAGAACATCCTGATCGCCAGTTCGCAATGGATCAACCAGATTGACCCATCCGTCCTGCACCTGCCGGTGCAGCCGTCGAAGGGCAACTACTACGAGGGAGGCCTGAGTCAGGCCATCGGAAACCGGGCTAGCGTTGACGTCAACCTCTACCGCCGCGATGTGCGGAACTACGCCGACGACGACCAACTCCTGAACACAGGCGTCAGCTATCCCACCGCATTCGATAAGTCGGTGATCTACGGTGCGGAAGCAAAACTCACTCTAGTCCGTCTCGGGAAAATCTCTGGATACGCTAGCTATTCCTATATGGTGGGGGCCGCATGGTTCCCAGTCACGGGCGGGCTCTTCCTCGGCGACGACGCTGTTGCTGCCCTCAATCAGACTGCCGGCCACATCCCCGACTCACAAGACCAACGAAACACATTGCGGACGCGCTTCCACTATCGACTTGCGACACGCCTGTGGTTTGCAGCGGGTGTCAACTATGGATCGGGCCTGCCCTTCGCCTACAACGGCGATGAACCTACCGCTCTCGCGGAGTATGGGCAGCAGGTGATTAGCCGCATCAACTTCTCTCGAGGCAGGATCCTGCCAGTGCTCGCCTTGAATGCCTCGCTCGGTTCGGACCTCTACAAGGGAGAACGGCTTACCACACGCTTCCAGGCCGACGGAGACAACTTAAACAACCGCCTCAACATCATCGACTTCGGCGGGATCTTCTCCGGCAATGCCATTGCGCCGGGCCGTAGCTTCGCCCTCCGACTCAACACAAGCTTTTAGCATGTGAAGTAACCTGAAAGCAATCCATTGCAAGTGGATGACCTGGAGATATGGGCATTTGCCTCAATCTCACCGAATGATCTGAAGACGCTTGCAACCGCCTTCGACCTGGATTACTTCACCGATGGCGAGCAGATCAGTCACACCAGGATCACCGTCCTTATTCCAAGACGGACGTGTCGCTCAAGAATGGAAAGGAACCTTCCGGAAATGGGCCGACGTATTCCAAGCCGCGAAGGCCGCAGCACAAATGTAAACTTCTCACGGAGAGTTCTAGTAGCGGCGTTGATTGGGCTTGTCCTTGCAGCGGCGTGTATTGCACTTGTGGTCTACAGCGGGGGTGACTTGCGCCCACCAGCTCGACTCACAGACGAGCAAGAGTTTGGGCGCAGTCTTTACAGCGCTAATTGTGCAGCTTGCCATGAAGTGAACCAGCTGGCCCTCAAGAAAGTCCCTCCAAATCTGCACGGTATCTTTGCGCATGACCGGCTTCCAAGTGGAAGCCCTGCAACGGATGATGAAGTGCGCCTTGTGATTTCAAGAGGAAAAAACACGATGCCGCCGTTCGATCACAGGCTGACGAGCGATCAAGTAGCTGCCATCATTTCGTATCTGCACACCGGCAGTAAGTAAAGGTGGCTGGCATCGACATCTGGCTCCATGCCGACTTGGCCATGGATCACGCATCGCCGGACCCTATATATCCAGTTCAACGAGTCCATGATGTAGTTTGACAGAGCTTTGCCATCTTCGTTGCTTGGTGAGTTGCGTGGCGCTTACATGTTGACGGCTGAGAAACGACGTTGCCCGGAACGCTATGCAGGTACCCCATAGAGTCCAAGCCAACGTTGCGTTACCGGAATGCGGCGCAGGATAAAGCGCTCGGTGAGGAACACGAGGATCATCGTTCCGCCGAGGAACGGGAAGTAAAGGCCGAACACAACCAGCAGCGCAATGAGGGCTGCTGAGAAACGGACGCGTCTCTGAGCGACTGGCGCGCCGAGGACGCCTTCGGGGCGGCGCTTCCACCACATAATCAGTCCACTGAGGCTCAGGGTAACAAGGCTAACTGCCGTAAACAGGCTGAACATCTGATTGGCAATGCCGAAGAGCGCCCCCTCGTGTGCTGCAATCCCTGTGCCGATGACGCGATCCAGCCAGGGCTTGGAGTGGAAGTCTGTCTGCTTAAGAATAGCGCCGGTCTTGCTATCAAGAACTAAATCGACGCGCAACGGTCGATCGCGAGTGTCTGATTTGGCTGTCCAGTTTCCGCCTGCACGCAAGGGTGGCGAAATTAGCACGGGATTCGCAAGCTTCAGTGGCGCGACGGTAGCAACCATCTTGTCGATCGCAGCGAATGCGTCCGGGCCACGCAAGCCGCTGGCGTAGCGGGATCTATGCATTCCGCCGTTTTCCATGTGTTCGGAGGACATGCCTTCCATCCCTTCCATGTTGCGCATGCCCATCATGCCGGGCATATCATGCATCATACTCATGCCGGACGCATCGCTTGAGGTTCGCGCGGCTCGGGTTGCGATGGCCTCGGAACTGCTGGTGGTCCAGTCCTGCTGGACTATATGTCCCGCACTGAAGTGGCGGATGGCCTTGAGGTAGCCTCCCCAGCCCTTGGCCCAGGGCAGCCCAGTAAACAGAAGAAATAGGGCGAAGAAGGAGACATAAATTCCAGTGACGGAGTGGATATCCTTCCAGAACGTACGGCCGCCCTGGCGCAGGCGTGGGTAGAGGACTCCGCCGAGGCCGTTTGCATTGCGCGGCCACCAGAGAAAAAGACCGGTGAGGATCATGATGACTGCCCACGATGCTGCTAGTTCCACTATCCACGAGCCAACATCTCCTATCATCAGTTCGCCATGCAATTTGAAGATTACGTTTTCGAGGCGATGGTCTTCGTTGTCGAGCTTGAGGACTTGCAGCGTCTGCGGATGAACGTAAACGCGAAACTGCTGCGTACCCTTGTCGACGAGTATCTGTGCGGCTGATGTGGAGGTATGTGGCAACTCGTAGGAGTCGAGTGTCGAGCCAGGCACGGCGACAAGGGCGGCCTGCACTTGGGCATTTGCCGTTGCTCGCTGAGTGATTGAGAGGTGATCGTAGGGACGGTCGAGAAATCGTTCGATCTGCGGCTTGAAAAGGAAGATCGTACCTGTAGTTGCGAGCCATAGCACGAAGGGAATGCAGAAGAGACCAGCATAGAAATGCCATCGCCAGACTGTGCGGTGATCAAGGCCACTGGGAATTTCAGGTGTTGCGATGGGTGCGATCGACATGGGATGTCTCCTAACAGAAGAAAAGGGCGGGGATAAAATCAGCTATCCCCGCCGGAGGAATCAGTTAAAACTTGATTCGGAAGCCACCGATGGATAGACGGGGAGATCCTGTATAGATAGAGCCCGTGGCCGTCTGTGCCAGCGCGGTCGAATTGCCATAACCAGGATTCTCGACTCCGACTCCACTTACGTTTGTGATAGTGTCCGAGATATTGCTGGCAGAACCAACATAGGTGTGGTTGGCAAGGTTCTGCAGGTCGAAGTAGAAGTGTGTTCGCGACCACATGCCGTGGCCGGGAGCAGGGTCGTAGTGGATGTCGAAGTTCATGACCGTGGCCGACGGTGCTGCAAGAAGGTTAGCGTTGTCCAGCCAGAAGGCTGAGCGATAGTTGGTCTCCAGGTAGGTGCCAAAGTTTCCATGTTTGAACGAAGGTATCTCGTAGATGAGACGGGCGCTCAGGTTGTTGGGGATGACACCGGGAATGCGGTTACCGTTGCGAACGAAGGACGTGGCGACTGCAGTTGAACCACTGCCCGCGCTCAGGGTCTCGGAGTAGTCGCGGTAGACCTGATCGTCGAGCTGGTAAGCGGCACGGAAGCGAAGTCCGTTGACCAACTGCGGAAGTGGATGCCAGTCCACACCCGCGACCATTCCCCGATGCGCTGAGGAGGGTGCGTTGAAGGTATAACTCAGCAGCCCAGCTCCCGGAGACTGGGTGACATTTTCGTTCGAGAACCGCTCATAGAAACCGGTTGCGCTGAGTGAAATGTTGCGTGCAATGAGCCAGTCCGCGCCGAAGTCTATACCAACATTGGTAGCCGCCTGAAGCTGCGTATTGTTGCCATACACGCCCGCTGGGGTAATGAAGAATGAACTGTTAGTGGGTGTCCCGTACCCGGTTCCCAGACGTGCATGTAGACGCAGCGATTCCGATATGCGGAGCAGTAAGGCAACTTCGGGAGCGAAGTTGTTGAAGGTACGGTTAGCGTTGTAATTTGCAGTTGTTGGTGCTGCGGTTGCGCTGTATGTGTAGAGAGTTTCACCGTCAGAGAGGGCAGTGTGCTCGTAGCCAATGCCACCGACGAGGGTGGACCGCTCACCCAGCGAGAGCTCTTCGCGCAAATGAAATCCGACTCCGGTGATGGTTCCAAAGGCCGCGGAGGTGTATGCGCCAAGTGCGCCCGTGGAGGTTAGATTGTACCCGTTGGAATTAGTGTCTTCATACTTGAAGAAGCCGCCGCCGTAGGTGGTCGATTGATGTCCCCAGAGCTTTCCATTGCGAGTTCCGTCGCTCAATGCAATAAAGGATGGAGTGGAGCCGCGAGCAGTTGTGGCCCCGGTCGGTTGAGAGATGTCCTTATCGTCCCAGACGATCTGAGAGCGCCATGTTGTGTTTCCGGTCAGGTCGTGCTCCCAGCGAGCACCAACAATGGTACGACGATCGTGACGGCCATTTTGAGCGACGTCGGGCGTTACATAAGCCTGGCTGCCTGCGATGCCGTTGATATAAACATGATCTGTCGAGCAGTTGTTGGTGTTCGCAGTCGCGCTGGAGTATCCCACGCACCCTTGTTGAAAGGGGTTTGCTAGGTACTGGTTTAAGGAAAGCCGTACCGGAAGTGCAGTGTCGGTGTCGTTATCGATGAATTTGAAGGTGACGCGGTCTTTGTTGGTCAAGGTGAACTTGGTCAGAATGTTGGCTGTTGCGGAGTTGAACTCGAAGTTGGGAATATAGCTCTGCTTGCCACGGGTGTTACTGAGGAAGATGGAGTAGTCGTAGCCATCCCCCGCATTACCAATGGTGACGTAGTTATTGAGGAACTCGTAGGCGCCAACATCGGTGCCGAAGTCGATGCCGCCGACGCTTGCTCCGGGTCGAGTATGGAAGAAAATGGCGCCGTCGTTGGCATTATTCCCGTACATGGACGATGACGGTCCCTGCACCGCATCGATCGAATCATAAGCATGGGGATCGGTCAGGTCGGCACGGCCCAGACCATCCGGTTGCGTCACCTGAAATCCATCCTCAAACAGAAGTGCGTTGCGGATGCCGTAGCTCTGGCGATCATTCGAGCCGCGCAGCGAGATAGAGATGTCGCGCGGGCCGTTACCGGTAATGGTAGTGATGCCCGGAACCATGGTGAGGCTCTCCTGAATGGTGAAGTCAGCTGCATCCTTCGTGTCCTGGCGGTCGACCGATGTGATGGTTTGCGCGGTGGGTGATTCAGTGACAGCGGTAGTTTGCGCCGTCACCGTAACGCTCTGCGAGATAACATTGATGGACAGGGCAACTGAAACCTCGGTTGTTTGGCCGCCAATCAGTTTTACATTCTGGTAGACCTTGTTGAAGCCGAGTTGCTCTGTAGTCAGGGTATAGGCGCCTGGAGCCAGGTTGGTAAGTGTGAACTGGCCGTCGTGGCCAGTGGATGCCGTAAATACGGCTTCGTTGCCCACAGGCTTTACGCTGACCGTGGCGTCGGAGATGCGAGCGCCAGACGCGTCGGTCACTGTGCCATGAATCGCTGCCCTGGAGCCACTCTGCGAGTGCGCGGAAGGGACCATGAGGGTGCAAAGCAGTAAAAGAATCGCAGACAATCGATACACGTTTGTTCTCCTGGAGAAAGCGGTCATACATACCGCATGGCCCGCGGTAGTTCTTGATTGGTTAATGAAGGTGAGACCAGCGCAAGGTATTCAGTGGTTACCCGCATATAGCGTGTGCACTTTCGAGCGCACTACGAACCCGCGCCTCGGCGTTCCGATGGGGAATTTGGCCTACATTCAACGGGGGCCCAATTGGATTTATTCCGTGCGTGCATTACTCATGACGCTTGGTCATGTAGAGCAACCATGCATATACACTGTGTTATCTGGCCGAATGATTACGATCATAAGCAAGCTTTTCGACTCCATGTGGCGGCAATTTGTCGCATATCGCTCTCGCTAACCCGAGATGCACAAGGGCCGTCCACCCTTCCCCACTGCATCGCTTCAATTTGCTGAGATTCCGGCCTATCGCCTTCAATCGCGGTAGATACACCTGCGTCAATTTGCCGCAGTCTTGTCAATGCACCAGGCGTAAAATCACTAGAGTTGTCACCATCGTTCTTCCTCCCAACTGCTCCGCCAGGAGTTCGAGTCGTGTCTATACCCAAATGAGAGTTTCTGTAACAGAACGTCAGGATGTCGTGGGCCCAGATTTGCGATCTACCGCAGAACTGGCACCCAGTCTGGCGCTCCCGTGGCTCATGAAGCTTCGATACGGCATACTGGGAGGCCTTCTTGCGCTAGTCTTCACGGCCTCTTTCATCTCTCATGTCGAGCTTCCACTCGGGTGGCTTACTATTCCGATCGCAGTGATGCTGCTATCGAACATCTTGCTGAACCGGCTCATCATGCGCATAGGCGCAAGGCAAGCACTTGGATGGACCTTGGGCATCGACGTGTCCTGTCTAACGGCGGTGCTTGCACTCTCAGGCGGACCGGCAAATCCACTCACTCTGCTCTACCTGGTGCTCATTACTCTTTCAGCACTCGTTCTAAGCAAGGGATGGACCTGGTCAATCGGTGCGCTGTCTGTTCTCGGATTCGCGATTCTTTTTCCATTTCATGTGCCTCTCCCCGTTCTTGAGGGACACCATCACATGAGAATGGACGAGGGTTTCTCAATCCACTTGGTCGGAATGTGGATTGCCTTTGTTACAGCAGCTCTGCTCATCACCATCTTTATCAGCCAGGTTTCTCAGACTTTGCGCACTCACGAGCAAGAGGTGCGTCGCCTTCAAGAACTGGTAAACCGACACGAGAGAATCGCCTCTGTTGTTACTCTGGCTGCAGGTGCGGCCCATGAACTGGGAACACCGCTTGCCACGATCGCTATCGCTGCGCGGGAGCTGGAGTCGTATGCCGCCGAACACTTGCAGGACCAGATTGTCGGAACCGATGCAAAACTGATTCGCAATGAAGTGGAGCGCTGCAGCAGCATTCTGCGCGGGATGAGCGCTCAGGGGGCGGAATGTGCCGGCGAGAATCCTGTGTCCATTCGGCTCAGTGACCTGCTCAGCCATCTGAAGCAAAGGTTCCCGGAGTCGCAGCGGAACTCAATCAAGACTGTGGCAAATGACCATCTGGAAGTGATTCTTCCTGTGGAGACGACGCGCCAAGCATTGACCGCATTGGTGAAGAACGCAATCGATGCCAGCGCAAAGGGTCAGTTTGTCGAAGTCAGAGGAAACTGCGCCAATGACAAAATTTCTTTTATAGTTCGTGACCTCGGAACCGGTATGAGCCCAAATACTCTTAATAGGATTGCGGAGCCGTTCTTCACCACCAAGGCCCCCGGACAAGGAATCGGGCTGGGAACTTTTCTGGTCCGCGTTTTCGCCGAGAACATGAAGGGCAACCTGGCGTTTGAATCAGTTGAAGGGGAAGGAACCACGGTCAGTTTGGAGGTGCCGCTTGTCAAGCCCGCCGAATCTTGAAAAGCGCTCCATCCTCATCATCGATGACAACGAGGTATTCCGCACACGGCTGGGAAGAGCTTTCGAGAGCCGTAACTGGGAGGTTTCTCTCGCAGCCGAAAGCGCGGAGGCGCTGACTCTGGCAAGCGAAACTGCCCCGGACCTGGCCATCGTAGACCTTCGAATCGCGTCAGAAGATGGTTTGGAATTAGTGCCCAGACTTCGTGAGATCGATACAACGATGTCTATTATCATGCTCACTGGCTACGGCAGCATTGCGACCGCTCTGGAGGCGATCAAACGTGGAGCCGACCACTACCTGACCAAGCCTGTGGATGCGGATCAAATATTGACAACGTTTGAATCCCTTCAAAACGCTTCTCTCTCTCCCAGGCCACCTGACACCGTTCCGAGCCTTGCCCGCGTGGAATGGGAGCACATCCAACGCGTATTAACTGACTGCGGCGGAAATGTAACGCAGGCAGCGAAGACATTAGGACTCCATCGCCGATCTCTTCAGCGCAAGTTGTCCAGGTACGCGCCTCGACTGTAAATTGGTCGTGCACTTCATTTGCTTGAAGAGCGGAATGCAAATGTCTGAACAATAACATTTGGCGCAAGATAGATCAGTTCTTGGCAATGCGACGTCTGATCGCACTTTCGTTGGGGATGGTGTTCAGTTGGACTCTAGTCGCTCCGCTCTTTACCCCCGACGCCGACGCAGATCTCCCAGCTTGCTGCCGTTGGAACGGTAAGCATACTGCATGATGAGCATGATAGAGCAAACGATTTTCGAGAGGAACAATTGCAAGCAATCTCAATGGTTCCCATTCAGGCTGGGTGGCCAGCTTGAATGGAATGCCATCGCAATCGCTTAAAAAGTGGCGATTAGGTTGATTGATATCGAGCGGCCGCGACCGGTGACCGGGACCATGCTGCCTGTGGCTCTGTAGATGTCAAGATTATTGCCGCCGAGTGGCAGTTCATAGAGACGGTTGAAGAGATTGTCCACGCGGAAGCCCCCCTGCACATACTTGGTCCTGTACACTGCGTGAACATTGAAGAGCGCGTATCCAGGGGTACGCAGTTCCATGCGGTTGGGATCGAGGCGCGACTTGCGATCCACCATCTCCGAACTGAAGCCGGCACTAAGCCCCTTGACCTCCTCATCAAACGCGAGGCGCAAATTTAGCGGCATCATCTGGTAAAGCGGTGTGCCGCTGTCGGTACGCGTGCCATCCAGCCAAGCTCCGACAGCGCTCAGTCTGCCAGTGCCGGCTGCGTTGCTGCTCCACAGCGTGGCGAATCCCGAGAAATCGCTGCCATAGATGCGGGCTTCGTGGTTGGCAAAGTGCAGCAACGGGGGGCCCATCGTCGTTCCGGCCACGTCCACATCAATAAAGTCCTGGATGTAGTTCAAGTGAGGTGTCAGTTTCAACTCCCAGGGCTTAGACCCCTGCCCGTGCAGCAGCAAGGTACCGCTGACCACGTTGCCGGTTTCTGGCTTCAGCGCGACGTTGCCGTAATACATGTTGCCGTCGCCGAACCAGCCGATCATGCTGGCCGCCATCATGCTGGTCGACCACGTGTATCTCTCGTAAAGATTCGGCGAGCGGTTCTTGCGCGCGTAGCCGAACTCAACGGCGGCGTGCTCATTGGCGTCGTAGCGGGCCAGCGCAGTTAAGTCGAAGTTGGCGTCGGTGCGAACGTGGTTTTCGGCGTTGAAAGCTGCTGCGTCGGCGGCATACATGGTGGAGTATCCCTGCACGTTGCCTGCATCGGACCATACCGTGTCATTGCGCAGACCGATCAGGGTGGACCATCTCGGGTCCCAGTGGCTGAATAATTCGGCGTACGTTCCCAAACGTGTGCGGCGGCCATTGTTGATATTGACAAAGGTGTTGGGTCCCATCATGGGAGCCATACCAGATACTGGCGGCCACCAGTCATCCAGGCGGAAGCGGTGCAGTTCGTTGCCGGCGCGGAAGGTGTGACGCGTGGAAAGCGCAGACTCGTAGCGCACCAGATAGCCCAGGTCGCGGCCGTGGGTGTTCATCGGCATGGATGCGCCCGCGCCGTCCACGGCAATCTTGTCCTGCAAAAAGTTCATCTCATGGGTGGTGTTCTGCCAGTAGAAGCGGGCATCCAGCGAGCCTGTGGTCAGTGTGCGGCGGTAGCGCAGATTCAGCGAAGTCGCATCGTTGTGAACTAGATCCATGTAGGCGTTCACAAAGCCCTCAAACGGAGTGTGGTGAAAACTCCCGGTTACGAGGAAGAGGTTGCGTCCGCTCTGCGCCGCCAGAGTGAGTGCGTGATCGGTGCTCTGTGCGTAGGTTGACGTGACCTTGTGACCGGCGCCGTTGGAGTAATCATTGGTGGTGGTAAAGGAGCCGACATAACCGAGGCTGAAGTGCTCGCTGGCGATCCCTTCATTGAGCGATCCGCTCCAGTTTTCGCCGTTGGAGCGGTAGTAGCCGGTGAAGGTGCCATCCTCGCGGATTTTGCTTCCGGGCTCGGCGAAAGCAGGCGTGGGAGACTCGACCGAGATCGTACCGCCCAGGCTGTCTCCACCCAGGCTGACCGGCGTGATCCCAGCCAGCACGGTCACCTGTGAGGCCTGGGCCGGGGCAACATAGCTGAGCGTTGGATTCATATGGTTCGGGCAGGCGCTGGAGATCGTCATGCCATCCACCACGATCTTGGTACGCTCATCACCCAAGCCATGCAGGAAGGGAATAGTGGCCAATTCGCCGTTGCCATGCAGACTGACACCGGGCGCTTCGGCCAGTGCATCGGCGCTGTTATGACTGGAACCTTGCCCCCTGAGAGCCGATGCAGCAATGGAACTGGCATCCTGCCCTTCAACCTGGACGGTTTCCACCGCCTCGGAAATCTTGAGCGAGAGGATTTCAGAAAGTTCCACACCAGCGACAACAGTGAGTGGGCGAAGAATCTGGTTGGCAAAACCTGAAGCGGTGACTGTGATCTGATAGTCGCCAACTGGAACAGAGACAAAGGAATAATGACCGAAATGATCGGAGATCTGGGTTTGGTGAAAGTTCCCGATGAGGGAGCGCAATTCTACACGCGCGCCGGGAATCACGGCCCCGGAAGGATCCTTGAGTACTCCGGCAACGCTGCCGGTGGAACTGGAGGTCAACACAGTCGATTGCTGCGCAGAAATGAAGTGTGCCTGCGCAAATAGGCAGGCGGTTGCCACAATAGCCATCCAAAGTCTGGTTCGCATTTTTCTCTCTTCGTGTGCTTATGCAAAGACCGATTGATAACGTCGAGCTTCGTTCCAGGAGGATATTGAGTTCGACGGACACTCCATCCGCTCCGCGACAGCTCTGATTTTGGTAGGAGCCAGCCAACGCAAAAAGAGCACAGTCACTCCCCTTAACATCATGTCAAAGGAAAGTGGCCGCCATGGTGCGGCAAATTGTCACACTTCGTGGAGAGCAACTGCGCAGATTAGCGAGATGGAACGGCAAATAACCGCGTCATCTATCAAAAGCTTCTTGCTAACGCGAACCGCGCCAGAAACGGTTCGGTGGGGTGGTTAACACGTCCGAATCCCGGCGCGGCTGTTGGAGCGATTTGGTAGAGATAGGCGTAGTCAATGTCGGCATCTTTGCGGTCAAGCAAATTCAGAAATTCGGCCGTAACGTGCCATTTCTTTGAGAATTGATAACCGACCTCCCCATTGAGCAACACCGTTTGACTTGACTGATAAAGTCCGTCGGACGTCAAATCGCGCGGGCCAAAGTAGCGCAGGCGCAGACTCGTGGTAAATCCTTTGTAGTCGTGCAACGTAATGCCAGAGGAGATCACCGCCCTGACCGCTTCGGGCACAAGCTTGCCCCCCGAGCCGCTCTGTTGCGCATAGAAGGAGCCAACGGGGTTGCCATTGATTGTGATGGTGCTATTTGTGACGGTCTGCGCCGCATCATCCGGGTCTATCTGGGTAAATTGGGCACGGGAGTCCGCAATGTCAAAATCAATAGCCAAATGTTCCGCCGGCGTGTAGTAATTCGCCCATTCGAGGCCATAGCGGTTGCTCGACTGTTCCGATGCAGAAGTGCCTCCGGTGTCGCCATCCTGCAACAACTCGGAGTTACTGCGGAGAACCCAGAGCGCAAGGGTGCTTTGCAGATGGGGGACGGCCACCGTGCGCACCCCGATTTCGCCGCCTTTAGTTTGGACCAAGGGCGTAATTTTCGCGTTGAACGTATTGGGGTAAGGATTGTCCGGCGAAACCGGTTGCACAATTTGCGTCGAGCCGCGCCCGTCGTTGGAGTGAAAACCGAATCCGCCCTGCAAATAGAACTCAGTATTGGCCCATGGGCCGAAGATTAACGTTGCTTTTGGGCTGGGCAGGAACTTAGTGGCCGAGCCGGAATTGGCTGCGTTTACCGTGGTGGTGGTGCCGTCGGGCAAAGTAACAATATCGGTCGGGTAAGCCAAGCTGGTGACGACAAATTTCTCGTCGTCGCCGCGCAGGGCCACAACCGAGCGGAATTTTTTCGCCCACTGGATTCTATTTTCTACATAAGCACTGCCGATCATGTCCGTAAAGTTGTCCCGTTCCGTGGTTGCGGGCAAAGCTGGGCAGGCGCTGGGGAAAATGGCAGGGGGACCACCATCCACACTGATACTGACAGTGGAGGTGTAGATGTTGCAGACGGTGCCGTTGAAAGAGATGCCGGTGGCGGAAGAATCAGTTTTGATCGTTCTCCTGCGATATTCCGTCCGGTAAAGGCCGTTGTGTATCCAATCGTTGCGGAGTTGTAGGCCGAAGGTATTGGACATCTTGCGGCCAAACCATGTGCTGAAGACCGTGTGACGTGCGTCAAACCCACCTACCCAGCGCTTATCCTGCTGTTCGAACTGGTCGCCTTTGTTGCGGTCCACTAGGTAGTACGTAAAATCGGAAAATAAATCCATATCGTAATAAAAGATGTAGGCCGAGATCTTCGACTCGGAATCTGCGCCTTGGCGATGCCACTCACCCTGCAGGCTATAGCGCTGGCTGTGGCCGCCGTCAGTCGGGTTCAGTGTGCCAAAGTAACCAACTCCGTATGGCGTAGATGATGTGGGATTGACTTGGGCGGCAACGGGAATTTGATCGCTCGAGTTCCATTTTCCGTGGTAAGCGCGGGCCGAGATGCTGAAACCATCGGTGTCATCACCCTGGCTGTAGGTTAGCAATCCGTTGATTTTGTTATAAGCATCCGGATGCACCCATGGGCCGTCATAGTAAGTCTCTTCTGCGCCATAGAGCAGATTGCCCGGACCGAACTTTTGCGATGCGCCGAAAACAGCCCGCCCATAGGTATGCGTGCCGCCTTCCATCTGGAAGAAGTTATGGGGCAGCGTCTTGAAAAATTCCATGCGGGCCGATGCAGCCGAGCCAAAGTCGCCGACATCCGCGTAATAGGGACCTTTCTCGAAATTCACCCGCTTCACAAACTCCGGGATGACGGTGTTCATGTCCGAGTATCCCTCACCGTGCGCATGCGATGGCAGGTTCAGCGGCATATCGTCGAGAAAGATGGCGATGTCGGTGCCGTGATCGAGATTGAAGCCGCGAAGATAATATTGGTTGGCCTTGCCGCCGCCGGCGTGCTGCGTGATGATGAGACCGGGAACCGTCTCCAAAACTTCTCCCGAACGAAGGATCGGACGGTCCTGGATCTCCGTTGCGCCCACCGTTCCCTGGGTGCCGGATTCGGCAATTCCGATAAGGTCATCCTCCCGGCCCTGCACGTTGATGGTGGTGCTGACGGCGCTCACTACCAAAGGAATGCGCAGCGAAATCGGTGCCTCTGCGGTCCCCAGGGTTACAAAGACCTCTTTGCTTTCGAAACCGTGATTCGATACCACGAGTCGATAATTACCTGCCGCGAGCCCAGAAATAATGGAGGAGCCGTTGCTGTCTGACTGGATTGTGCGTTGTACAGTTCCCTCCGCGCTCCGAACCTGCACGGTAGCCCCGGCAATCACCGCGCCAGTCTGATCGGTGATCCGAATGGAGACTGCCTGTTGGGCTGAGAGACTGCCAGGCACACTGGCAATCATCGCAATTGAGAGAACAACTACCGGGATTCGCGACAAGGGGAATTCCTTCGGACCAGAATCCTTCATGGGCTAGAAAGGCTGTATGAGCCATTGGTAACACGATTTTGAAATTCGTATACGTGACGGCTATCACATTACCCAATTCCTCAAGGCCGGTACGGCTTGAAGCAGTTCCTTCCCGTCTTCGACTGCGAACTGTGACTGGTGCATGAAGGGCGCGTTTTACTCTTCTGCTACTAGACGGAGAAAGCGTGCTACGACCGCTTGACCATCTCAGAACGACCGTAAGCCAACCTCCAACCAGGCTTCGGCTACTTCCTCCTCAACTTCCACAGAAGAAGCGGCGACGCGCGTTTCCTAGCGTCCCAACTGTGGCTACGAAAACAGACTCGTATTTGAAGACCAACGCATTGGTTTCGCAACGCCGGTTGGTTCCGTGCAGGGCTATTGGACACCTATTGGACACGAGAATGTCATCCAGATGCCTGCTGCATCAGTGATTTGTACGAGCTAAATTATTGATAATAAAAGACTTATTGGCGGAGGGAGAGGGATTCGAACCCCCGGAGCCCTTTCGAGCTCAGCGGTTTTCAAGACCGCCTGTTTCAACCGCTCACACATCCCTCCGCATTGTCCGCAGGATTAAGGTTAGCAGGAAACCGCGTGTCGCTGCGATACTGAAGAGTGTCTAATATCTATATCGGACACGAATCTCCCGATGGTTATAGGAATGGAGACCACCATCAATACCGGGAATGAGCTCGAAGACAACTCGTTCGCTCGCACCCTGGCCAGCGCGAATACCACCATGATATTCAGCGAGGTGCTCTCGCTGGCCGTGGATAGCTTCCGCGCCAGCAAGGCCCGCTTTATGCTTACCATGCTGGGCATGATCATCGGTTCCGCGTCCATCATCCTGGTGGTGACGGTGGGGATGACTGGCAAGCAATACGCACTGGAGACGATCGCCAGTATCGGCCAGAATATGGTCGAGATGCAGTACAGCGGCGGCAGTATTATCGGCCCCGACAACACCACTACACCCGACTCCATGACACGAGCAGACATGCAAGCGGTGATGGACTCTGTGCCTGGCATCGTCGCCTACTCGCCCATGCTGGAGGACCACGACCCGATCAGCGTGGGTGGCGGCGTCACCCAGGAGACCATGCTGCTCGGTGTCTCGCCGCAGTATCAACAGGTGCGTGGGCTTATCGTCCTGGCAGGCCGTTTCTTCGACCAGCAGGACGCCGCAGCCCACGCCAAAGTAGCGGTCCTCAATCAACCGCTGGCTATTAAACTCTTCGGCAGCGAATTGGCCGCTGTGGGCCAGAGCATTAACATCAAAGGCATTCCGCTCACCATCATCGGCGTCTTCAAAGAGAGTATCGATACCTATGGCCAGTCGGAGATCAACGACCATACCATCCTCATCCCCTACGAGGTTGCCCACTACTTCACCGGAACCGACACCCTGAAAGAGATATTCTTCAGAATGGCTGACCCAAGCATGGTTGAGCCTGGTGCTATTCAGATCACTCGCGTGATCAAGAGCCGTCATCGGCCAAGCAGCATCTACCACGCCATGACTATGACTGACATCCTGAACACGATGGGCAAGATCGCCAACTATCTGACCTGGGTGCTGGTCCTGGCCGCCGCCATCACACTGGTTGTCGGCGGTGTAGGCATCATGAACAGCATGCTGGCCAATATACAGTCGCGCACCCATGAGATCGGCATCCGTAAGGCGCTGGGCGCCACCCGCCGCGAGATTCGCCTCCAGTTCCTCACCGAAGCAGTCTTTCTTTCGCTAACGGGAGGGATGGTGGGTACCATCGTCGGCCTCGGTATACCAATCTCGGTAGGCCTGCTTACACCCTATAAAATTCCCGTCGGCTGGCTGGCCGCGCCAATCGCACTGGCAACATCGGTGATTGTGGGTGTCATCTTTGGCACCGTTCCCGCCAATCGGGCCGCCCGGCTCAATCCGGTCGACACCCTCAAATACGAATAAGAAAAGCCCCTCAACCTGCGTGGTGGAGGAGCTTATGGATTGGTTCGTATTGGCTTGGCATCTATGCGGAAATCCGTTTTCTCATTACGCCGGCAAGACACGTCATGCCAGTTCCTAACAGCAGAAGACTGGATGGTTCAGGTGTGATTGCAGCTATGCTGCCCGCGGTGTATGACATGCCCGTCATGCCGTTGTTCCCCAGGATATCCGCGGCAAACAGGTTTCCGCCGTCGCTGCCCGTGCTCGGTATGAAAGAGCTGTAGGTGATGCCTATCAGGTTCACATCGAAGGTCAACGACGAGATATGTGAACTGGTGCCGCTGCCTGGCGTGATCATTTGGTAGTCGAAAACACCCAACCCTGGAGATGTGTCTGAGTTATAAGTGAGGTCGGTTCCCCACCCTCCGCTCACGTTGGTGATAAGCCCAGCGGCAGTAGGATCGCCAGTTAGACTGAATGCGAAGCCGGGATGATTTGTCCCGTTGCCAGTATTGGCGAAGTAGGTAGCTCCACCGATTGTAGTAACTGTGATCTGTATTTCATTGGCATTCAGCTGATTTAGATCGACCTGGAAGCAGCACTCCCCATCCCCCGATAGGCTGGAGATAATATCATCGGCTCGCGCAACAGTCGTGCTGCATAGGAGAAGTCCTGCACAGCACAGAAGGAAAAAACGCACTCTATTCTTTGTCATCGCAATCTGTCCTAAGTGTGGTCTGTACGACCACTCCTCCGAAAGCACCGGGAGCGAATAAATATGTATACCATGGACGGCCGCGCCGATCTCAGGTATTGATCAACTCTTAAGTAACCTTGACAGGATCAATACTTGCGGGCGAATGGAGCAGCAGAAAGAACTCCCGGCTCTAAGTCGTATAGGTATTGGATTGCACCACTGCAAGCTCTGATTCATTTATGTATAGACCTGTAAAGTCTATTGATGCAAGGAAATAGACCTATTCTTGCAGGAATTGTCAGCCGAAACGGCGTCTGCTCATGCGGTATATCCGCGGAAAGCAGACGCCCAGATCGCCAAACGAGTAGTCAGAAACAGACTAGGCAGCGGCTTCGGTCGTGCCTTCCGGCTGGTCCTCGCCCTTGATGGTTACTTTCAGGTGGCTGGTTACCTCGCGGTGCAGCTTGATCGGCACATGGAACTCGCCCAGCGACTTCAGCGGCTCTTCCAGCGAGATCTTGCGTCGGTCGATGGT
>Ga0316219_1001958_pt1 | contig 20496 bp, 14 predicted proteins | sample TBH18003PmetaG_FD_203635 | JGI IMG/M metagenome (GOLD analysis project Ga0316219, IMG submission 203635) | Freshwater microbial communities from Trout Bog Lake, Wisconsin, USA - TBH18003P | ecosystem: Environmental > Aquatic > Freshwater > Lake > Hypolimnion/Profundal zone | place: USA... | reverse complement strand
CAAACCTTTATTAAAACAATGGAAAAATAAAAATTACTGTAAAGCTAAATCGCTACTATTGTGATACACTGTAAAGCAATATCAGTATTATCCTTCCCCTGTGTAAAGTTTTTTCAGTATAAGACATGGCTCTTAGATTCTGATATAAGCCTCATATAAGCCATATATAAGCCTCATATGAGCTACATATAAGCCACTATTATTAGCAGTGGTTTATATGAGGATTATTTAAGAATCTAGTATGAATTATTTGTGGGTTATTCTATAAGTAAGTATAAATGCTGTATAGTGAAAGAAAGCATCGAGTAAAGCTGCTGTTCGGCTTTATGTCATTCCGAGGAACGAGGAATCTGTTGGGTTTTATTACTTTAATGACGAGCAGATCCCTCCTGCGTCTCCAAGGGAGTCCTTCGGACGGGAAGACAGCACTGTTCAGCATTTGTACTGATGCTCGGCTTTATGTCATTCCGAGGAACGAGGAATCTGTTGGTTTTTATTACTTTAATGACGAGCAGATTCCTTCCCGATTTAATCGGGATCGGGAAGACAGCAATTCTCAACATTTGCACTGATGCTCGGCTTTATATCCTTTCGTCCAAAGGACTCCTTCTGAGATGCAAGAGTTTCTTGGTTTACCTGGCCTGCTTGTTCCTTGCTTCTTGATTCTTACTCCTTGATCCTTGCTTCTTGTTTCTTGTTTCTCACATAATAATCAGCCTCATTTTACGTTTATACACTACTTAATCTTCATTTAAAACAATATTCTTATGTCTACTATTACATGTTCAGCTGCTTTTGGAGTACCGGTTCCCTTGTATAAAGTAACAGATGGTAAAGTGATCGTGATCGAGAATTTCCGTACGTATAAGAATACTAAGTTCCCAAGCAAATTTATCCTGCGCAGCAGCGACGGATCTGAAACACCTGTGTTTGAAATGAAGTTCGATGTACCCCTTTCCAAGAGAGGAAAAGGATATTTAAGAGATCATAGCCTGAATATAAAAGTGGATACCTGTAATACTTCTTTTGTATTGATCCCTGTTCCGTCTAACGAAGAGGAAGAAGAAGCCAATCCAACCATGTTCTTTAAACTGAATTATTCATTGGTGAATGCAGGTGAAATAAACAATTAATCCTGTTTATTTATTTCGGGAATCTTTTCAACAACGATCAAGTCACTCATTTCTACATTCATGGGCAGTAATCCTATTTGAACAATAGCTCTCTTGCCCCTGATCTCTTTTACTTCCCCTACCTGATAATTCTTTTTGGATTTCACCAGACTGCCTACTGCAATGATTTGGTTTGATTCTCTGTATTTACTGTTCACTTTTTTCGCCAGTTTATTCACTACTATCGCTTCCTTCTTTTTAAAGAGAAGGTCCTGTAATTGTTTGATCACTTCATTCTTGTTCTCAGTCTTTCGCCAATCCAATGCGATCTGTTTGAGTTTGCGTTCCATATCTTTCAGATAGACCATTCTGTCTTCCGATATCTTATTCTGTTCCTTTAATATTTCTACCTGTTGACGATGGCGTTCTCTGTCCAGCACCGTTTCCATTTCCTTTTTCAATCGCTCATTCTCCTTCATCAATCGCCCTAATTCCTTTTTCTCTTTATCAATGATCTGTAAGTTCTGCTCTGTATTGTTTAAGAGTTTATCTAATTTAAAATGTTCTTCATCCACTAATTTCCGGGCACGGTTGATCATGGCCTGCGGTAAACCGATCCTTTCGGCAATAGAGAATGTATAAGAACTACCCGGTTTTCCAACGATCAGTTTATACATGGGTTGCAGGTTCTTCTCATCAAATGCCATGGCACCGTTGAAGATACCCGGTGTATGGCTCGCCATTACCTTCAGGTTCAGGTAATGCGTTGTAACGATCCCTACAGAGTGTCTGCGGCATAATTCTTCTAGGATCACTTCTGCGAATGCTCCACCCAGATTGGGATCACTCCCACTTCCCAGTTCATCAATAAAGAATAGGGTCTTTCCATTGGCTGTCTCCAGAAAATATTTCATGTGCAGCAGATGAGAAGAATAAGTGCTTAACTCGAATTCGATGCTTTGTGTATCGCCGATATGAATGAATAATTGTTTGAAGATGCCCAACTGCGAATTGGGGTGCACGGGTACCAGGAGACCGCTCTGCAGCATGATCTGATTCAATCCTATGGTCTTCATGGTAACGGTCTTTCCGCCTGCATTCGGTCCGCTGATGATCAGGATCCTGTTCTTATCATCCAGTGTTAATGAAACAGGGATCGTCTTTTTGCCGCTGGTCTTATTGTACAGAAATAACAGAGGATGATAAGCATCGATCAGATGAAAAGTTGCTTTGTCTGAAAGATTGGGCATTTGCCCGTTCATATCGATTGCCAGTTTTGCTTTGCCGTTAATGAAATCAAACTCACCCACTATTTCCAGATAGGTTTTCAGCAGGGAAGCATATACACTTAATTTAGCAGTGAGTTCTTTTAAGATTCTCTGCACTTCTCTTCGTTCATCATTTTCCAGAGAGAAGATCTCATTGTTTAATTCAATGGTCTCTTCGGGTTCAATGAATGCTGTTTTACGGGTATCACTTTCACCATGGAGAATTCCTTTTACCTGTCTTTTATGTTCGGTAAACACAGCCACTACTCTCCTGCCGCTGCTGAAGCTTTCATCAATATCGGCAGAGAATCCTGCTTTGGCCAAACGCGATAATACTTTATCGAACATGCGCCTCAATTCATTCCTTCTTTTATAGAGGTTTTGTCTGATATGCTGCAGATCGGCACTGGCATTATCTTTCACCACACCCTGATCATCCAGTATATCGTCGATCAATTCAATGATCGTTTTTTCGTAGTAAGCGTTTTCGATCACTTTAGTAAGTGCCGGATAAGCGATCCTTCTTTCATAATCGAACCATCGGAAGATATTGCTGATATTCTCTGCCAGCTTTCGGATCTGTAAGAATTGTTCGCCCGCCAGTGTTGCTCCGGAGATACCGATCAGCTTTATTTCTTTTGAGATATTTAAGATAAAATCATTGGGAAAATATTGGGATTGTTGCAGCAATAATTTGTATTCGTGGCTTTGCTGCATCTCCAGTTCGATATAGGACCGTTGTGTATGAATTCGAAGCTCTACCGCTTTTTCTTTGGCATATTCTGTTTTGCAATGTTCTCTCAACAATGCCTTCACTTTATCAAACTCCAATTGTACTGCTGCCGATTCGGGATATAAACGCATAAAACTGTATCTGCTGATTTTTGTTGGGCAAAGTTAAGGCGGGATGATCTGTTAAATGGGATTGATTCGGGAAACAGATCATTCTTCCACTTTAGTGAAGAGAACAATAAATCCATAAATGAAAAAAGCCAGTTGCACGGTGATCAAAGCCGACCACATGATATCCGCAGTATACGAAATGCTTTCCCATTTTTCATACATGGGCGGCGGCATGGTCAAATGGTGCCATTGATCCAGGATCAAGGGGGCTGAATTGTATAAAAAAGGGAATCCCAGAACAAGTGCTAGTGTTAATGCGATATGGGCTATTTCTACCAGCGGATTTCCTTTATTCGTCTTACGCAATGCATAATGCATGATATAGGGAAACAATAGAATGACCACCCAATAAAAACTTGCTTCAAAATGAGAGATCAGAAAATGGCTTCCAAAAATGAGAACATCACAATATTTGTCAGGAAGAAAGATGGCGAAAAGATAGCCTGCTACTGCAGGTACCAGCCATAATAGATTCTCTACGCGCAAAAAATGTTTTTTCCTCATTACCAATTGTTACGATTGCTAAACAAATCATTATTTCAGAGGAATCAGATTAATATCAACCAAATTTAAGGGAATAGCGAATTTCAATAAAATAAAGATAACTGACAATTGTTAAAAAAACATCATCTTGTAAGGAAACTCATTTTTTAAGGTCTTTATGCTTAATAGAACCAAAAAGGTTTTGAATTGTTTAACTATATACAAGCAAACCTTGCTTTGGTATTGTTCGTAATTACACTATAAATTTGAACGACATGCAAAAAATATTCTTCAGCGTCTTATTGGCAGTAACCACATTGGTGTCCTGTGCCCAACCTCAAAAAAATACAAACAATATGAGTAATACACCCATTCCTGCAGGATTAAAAACTGAAACAGCAACATTTGGAGAAGGATGTTTTTGGTGTACCGAAGCATTCTTTCAGCGCCTGGAAGGTGTGCTGCAAGTAAAAAGCGGCTATGGCGGCGGTTTTGTAAAGAACCCCACGTATGAACAGGTATGTGATAAGAATACCGGCCATGCTGAACTGGCGCAGATCGTGTTTGACCCGTCCAAGATCAGTTATGATGAGTTATTGGAAGTGTTCTGGAAAACACATGATCCTACTACCATGAATCAGCAGGGAAATGATGTGGGTCCGCAATACCGCAGTGTGATCTTTTATCACAGTAAAGAACAAAAAGAAAAAGCCGAAAAGTATAAAGCGGCTTTAGATAAAAGCGGTGCATGGGATAAGCCCATTGTGACAGCCATTGAGGCTTTCAAGGACTTTTATCCTGCTGAAAATTATCATCAGAACTATTACAATGACAACAGCAATCAGGGATACTGTCGCTTTGTGATACGCCCCAAACTGGAAAAGTTTGAACACGTGTTTCAAAATAAATTGAAAAAACAAGCCCCTACTCAATAGGGGCTTTTTACTGCAACAAATATTCAAAATAAACCTGCAACAAAGGCTTTATGGGACTTTGATTCCTAAAACGATTGTTTAAGAAATTGTGCAATACTGAAAGAAATAATGCCTCTCAAAAATAGGTTACTATAATACTGCGGTTCATAAACGGAATATTCTTCGTGATGATGATTAACAAAGTAAAATGACTTCCAAAAAGCTTAATTTATATCATTAGAAAGTTTTAAGCCATTCTAATGATAATAATCATAGCATTGATTTTCATGATTGAATAACTTCATACTATTTTATTAAAATAAAGAAAGATGAAATATTTCAAAATGATTTTTTTGGTGCGTAATTGCATTTTGTTAATCATATTAACTGTCTCTTCGGCTCATTGCGTAGCACAAAATACAGAGGCGAAGACATTATCAATGGATACTTCTAAACTGCCCATTCAATTCAGAGCAGTTTATAAGGAACTGGATGAATCAATACAAAATGCTGTTCAACTTTATCCATTAACCAATAGGAAAGCTTGTCCATTATTGGCTCCGGAGCTTTTTATGGCAGGAAGCGGGCTTTATATGCAAGCATCAGATCCTAAAAACTGGAGAGATCTGTTGGCAACAATTGATGCTTTCAAATTAATGAAAATGCAGGCAGTGTCAGTTATGATCGCAGCACCTGATCTTACTATTGGAGATTCAACAGCAATGATCGCATTTTATCAACGCCTTATTTCGGAAATACATTCTCGTGGAATGAAGCTTTATATTGAGCATTTCGATAATCCTCCGTTCAGTCCGCATGCACATAAAGGCTGGAAGGAAAATCCTAATGGCAAAGCCGATTTTCTGATAATGAGAGAAAAAGAACTGTCAATGATCTACAGAAAAATTAAACCTGATTTTCTGAGTATAGTTACAGAACCGGAAACGATGATGCGATGGTCTCAACTTTCTTTTTCAACAGATGAACTGGCAAATTGGGTTAGACAAATAAGCAGCAAATTGAAAGAAACAAAAGAGAGCCCTACTACATTATTGGGCGCAGGGGCCGGAGTGTGGGAATCAGATGATTTGGTGTTGCAGCTTGCTCAATGTGCTAATCTTGATTATATAGACATCCATATGTATAACCTTAAGTCAACTCCTTTAACCATTGTTTCTAAATTAGACAGCATCATTCATAAGATCCGGAAAATAAACCCTGTCATGAAAATTACCATAGGAGAAACCTGGCTTTACAAACATAGTATTAAGGAAGCTCCTGCGATGTATGCAGAAACCTTTTTCAGAGACAATTTTAGTTTTTGGAGTGTACTTGATCAAAACTATTTGAAACTTTTGATGGGAATTGCGCAGAAGGAAAATATAGCTGTTATTACACCTTATTTCAGCCAATATTTCTTTACCTACTATAATTATGGAGATATTGATGCCCGTAATTTGCCTCAATGGCCGACAAGTGTCTTTATCTCCTGGAAGAAGGCTTTGGAGTCGATTCATATGAATCAGATTTCTTCTACCGGGGAGGAAATAAGTTCGATTTTGAAACTTCCTTTACAATAAGGAGAAATGATTTTAAGCTTTATGAAAATTGACCTCAAAAAACTTTGTTTCATAACTAAAAATATTTCTACACAATAGCTTTATGCTTCGATACAGCTGTTTCAAATCTTTTATCATTTCTTTTATACTTGATTAAACCGAATATGTTACTTTTAAAACATGAATACAAAAGTCAACATATTGGCATTGGCTGCTTTACTCATCAGTCAAATTGCCTTTGCCCAATTAATGGAAAAGAAAACAACATTCACACATGCCGATACTTTGCGTGGAAGTTTAAATGCGCAAAGAACATGGTGGGATGTATTACGCTACGACCTTACCGTTAAACCTGATTTTGAGACTAAGACCATTGAAGGAAAAACAGTGATCGAATTCAAAACAGTATATAATGTTGTTGACTTGGCGCGTGACAGGGCAACTGAATATTTAAGAATGCAGATCGACCTGCAGCAACCATTGATCATCGACAGTATCAAAAAAGATATTGATGTTTTAAAATTCAATACTAAAACAAAAGCATATGTGCACGATAAATATGTTTCTAAGAAATTAGACTTTACAAGAACAGAGAATGTTGCGATCGTTCAATTGGAATGGGAATACCGTTTAAAAGAACAGGGTACCATTGATTCCATTACTGTATACTATCATGGCAAACCGAAAGAAGCTATAAACCCTCCATGGGACGGTGGCTGGATCTGGAAAAAAGATGCAAAAGGCAGACCATGGATGAGTGTTGCCTGTCAGGGTTTAGGGGCAAGTGTTTGGTATCCCTGTAAAGATCATCAAAGCGATGAACCTGATGATGGTGCATCTTTAACTGTGATCGTTCCTGATAGTTTGACTGCTGTTGGCAATGGCAGATTAATAAGTGTGAAAAGTGAAACGTCAAATGTGAATGATCAAACATCAGGCATCAAACATCTTACATCTTATACATGGGCTGTTAAGAATCCGATCAATAATTATCTCATCATTCCTTCTATTGGGAAATATGTAAACTTCACCGATACCTTAATGGGTGAAAAAGGAAAACTGGATCTTAGTTACTGGGTATTGGATTATGATCTCGATAAAGCCAAAGAACATTTTACCCAAGCTAAATTAATGTTGCGTGCATTTGAATACTGGTATGGCCCCTATCCTTTTTATGAAGACAGTTATAAACTAGTGGAATCGCCGCATTTGGGTATGGAACATCAGAGTGCCACTGCTTACGGTAATAAATTCATGAATGGTTATCTGGGAAGGGATCTCAGCGGCACGGGCTGGGGATTGAAATGGGATTATATCATTGTGCATGAAAGCGGGCACGAATGGTTTGCCAATAATATCACTACTAAAGATATTGCGGATATGTGGGTGCATGAAGGCATTACCGATTACAGCGAAACCCTGTTCACTGAATACTATTATGGTATTGAAGCAGGTAATGATTACAATTATGGTCAGCGCAGAGGAATTCGCAACACAGAACCCGTTATCGGCTTCTATGGCGTGAATAAAGAAGGCAGTGGAGATATGTATCCAAAAGGCGCCAACCTGATGCACACGATCCGTCATTCAATAAATAATGACGAGAAGTTCAGACAAATACTTCGCGGATTAAATAAAACATTCTATCATCAAACCGTTACCACACAACAAGTGGAAGAATATATCAGTAAACAGGCAGGATTCAATTATCAGAAAGTATTCGACCAATACCTGAGAAATATCAGTATACCTGTGCTTGAATTTTACAAGGATAGTATTGCTTCATCGATCACATATCGATGGACAAATACAGTGAACGGGTTTAATTTGCCTATTGCGCTTGTTCCTTCTTCCAAAAAAATACCTGCCAATACCGAATGGCAAACAAGTTCATTCAATGCAGATGATCTCATTTGGTGGAACAGCAAGAACATTGAGCGTTTATATTATGTAAAAACAAAACAATTGTCTTCCAAGCCCTAAGTAAAGTCCTTTTCATACAATGAGCAGCATCCGCAAACAAACCATTATCTCAAGCCTCTTGGTCTATATCGGCTTTTTGGTGGGTGCTGTAAATACGTACATGTATGCTAAGAATGGTTCCTTTACACCGGAACAGTTTGGATTGACACAAATATTTCTTGATCTGGGGCAGAACATGTATGTGTTTGCGAGTTTGGCTGTGATACCAGTCATGTATAAATTCTATCCCTACTATAAAGATAACCTTGAAGATAAAAAAAACGATCTTCTTACCTGGGCATTGGTTGCATCCTTGATCGGTTTTTGTTTAGTGGTGATTGGCGGCTGGTATTTGGAACCGTTGATCGTTCGTAAATACTCTGCACGTTCTCCTTTATTGGTCAACTATTATTACCTGATATTTCCTTTTGCATTAGGCATGCTCCTTTTCTCGGTGATTGAAGGTTTTTGCTGGGTGATTCGAAAAGCTGTGATCAGCAATTTTTTGAAAGAGACAGTGATGCGTTTGATCACATCCATCTTTATCTTTCTTTTTTATTTTAAGCTGATCAGTTTTCATATATTCATTTATTTTTTTAGCAGCTTATATTTTTTGATCTTTTTTATTTTGTTGATCTATCTCAATCAACAAAAAGAATTACATTTTACGTTTACAGTAAGCAGGGTCACAAAAAAGTTCAAGAAGAAAATGTTCCAAATGCAGGCCTTACTTTTTGGTGGAACATTGATACAATCATTGGCTGCAACCATTGACAGCCTTATAATTGCCGGCTTTCAAAACTTAGGTGCTGTTGGCGTTTTTGGCATTGCAAAATATGCAGCGAATATCATCCTGGTACCGCAAAGAAGTATTCAATCCATTTCTGTTGGTGTATTATCAAAAGCATGGAAGGATAAAGATCTGAAAGAGATCAATCGCATTTATCATCGCTCTTCGATCAATCTTTTGCTGATGTCTCTTTTTATTTTCGGCAATGTATGGCTCAATGCAAGACAGGGTATTGAGGCCTTGCATTTACAAAAAGAGTATTTAAGCGGCTTATATGTGATCATGATTATCGGTTTTGCCAGAATAGTGGATGCAGGCACTGGCGTGAATGGCTTGATCATCGGGACTTCTACTTCCTGGAAGTTTGAATTTTTCAGTGGTGTTATTCTTTTAGCATTTCGTTTACCGCTTACCTGGTATCTCGTAAAAAATTACGGCATCATTGGTTCGGCCTGCGCAGAGTTAGCAGCTTATTGTGTTTATAATTTTGTGAGATTCGAATTCTTAAGAAGAAAGTTCAAGATGCAGCCGTTTACCATGAAATCTTTATACTCGCTTCTGTTGGCAGCCGCTGCATATTTTGCCTGTTATTATTTAATGAGTGGAATAGACGGATGGACTGGTATCTTCTTAAGGGCCATCCTGTTCTCTGTGCTGATGATCGGTGGAATATTTTATCTGCAGCTTACACCCGATGCACATCAATTGTTAGATAATTTCAAAAAGAGGATAACAAACTTATAAAGTGTTCACCGAATCCTCACTCCTGACTCCCGACTAAAGACTCCCGACTATTTAATAACTCTTCCGGCTGCAGTATACCGATTCTTCCAGTAAGGATCATTGAGATCGCTAATGGTTACACCACCACTGGTGGATGCATTTGCAAATCGGTTATTGGTGATATATACGCCAACATGTGAAATAGTCTTACTCTTTTTACCACTGGTATGAAAAAAAACGAGATCACCTTCTTTCAGGTCTTCGATCGCGATCTTATCACTCATGGCATATTGTTCCTGAGCAGTACGAGGCAATTTAACATGATACACATCTCCTAAGATATTCATGGTAAAAGCCGAACAGTCGATACAATTCTTAGTGTTCCCCCCCATGCAATATTTGGTACCCCACCACTCTTCTAATTTTTGCAGTAAGGATACATTGGAAACTTTTTCTACAGATGCATCCATCATAACTGCGTACTTTAATTGCAGCCAGTCTGCTCTTTCAATATTTGCTTTAGCTGCTGCATCTGCTGAATTGCCGTTAGCGGAACTATCGGCATTGGACTGATGTTTGCTGGTTGCCGTTTTATGTTTAGATGTAACCGTATTACCGGGTGTTACTTCAATATCATTGATGAACTTGGGTTCTTTTCTGGTGGACTTCTTTGTAACTGTTGCAGTGGAATTATCCTTTGACGTGATCTTGCTTGCAGGACGACAGCCCATCAGCCAACCACAGGATATTATTATGATTATTGCAGATACTAATTTCATATTGAAGCTGCAAAGTAATTGTCCGGAGGCATTACTGCAAAATCTCTTTACAAGTTTTTCACAAAGTTTGAGAATAATCAGCTTTGTGGATAAGTGAAAGCAGCAAAGAAGCCAACTTGTTTCGATATTTGGCGTTGATAGAATAATATGCCACAGTTTTCTCATTTACACGTACATACACAATATTCTTTGCTTGATGGAGCAGCAGGGATCGATAGCTTATACAAAAAAGCAGCAAAGAATAATATGCCTGCCATTGCCATCACCGATCACGGCAATATGTTCGGTGCATTTGAATTTGTGGCACAAGCCTGGAAGAATACAAAAGTTGTGGGCAAAGACAGCAACGGGAAAGATATTCTGGAACCTGTTATTAAACCGATCGTTGGTTGTGAGTTTTATGTAGTGAGAGACAGGCATGCAAAAGTCTTTACAAAAGATGTAAAAGACGAACGCTTTCATCAGGTATTGCTGGCAAAGAATAAACAGGGTTATCAGAATCTGATCAAGCTTACTTCGCTCGGATATATTGAAGGCATGTATAGCAAGTATCCGAGAATCGATAAAGAACTAATCGAAAAATATCATGAAGGATTGATCGCCACTACCTGCTGTTTAGGAGCTTATGTGCCTCAAACCATTTTAAAAGAAGGTGAAGAAAAAGGGGAACAGGAATTCAAATGGTGGTTCGATCTTTTTGGTGAGGATTATTATATAGAGATCCAACGACATAATATCAAAGAGCAGGAAAAAATTAATCCCATACTCTTAAAATTTGCAAAGAAATATAATGTACCCATCATTGCGACGAATGACAGTCATTATACAGAACGCGATGATTTTAATGCGCACGATATTTTATTATGCATCAATACAGGTGAAAAACAAAGTACGCCGGGATTTGATGATTTTGTGAATGATGAACTGCATATCAAGAACCGTCGTTTTAAATTCCCGAACGATCAATTCTATTTTAAGAGCACGGAAGAAATGAGCACACTCTTCAGTGATATTCCTGAATCGATCGATAATACAAATGCCATTGTAGATAAAGTAGAGATACTGAATCTTAAAAAAGATATTCTGCTTCCTGCATTTCCAATTCCTAAAGAATTCAAGATCCATGCGGATGATAATTTAAATCAGTGGGAATTTTTAAAACACATCACAGAAGTAGGTGCAAAGAACCGTTATAGTGACATTACAACTGAAATAAGGGAAAGACTTGACTTTGAACTCTTCACTATTAAAACGATGGGATTTGCAGGTTACTTTTTAATTGTGAGTGATTTCATCAGGGCAGGAAGAGAAATGAATGTGTTTGTAGGTCCAGGTCGTGGTTCTGCAGCAGGGTCGGTTGTTGCCTTTTGTATCGGCATCACGAATATCGACCCTATCAAGTATAATTTACTGTTTGAAAGATTCCTTAATCCCGATCGTAAGTCAATGCCCGATATTGATACCGATTTTGATGATGAAGGACGGCAGAAAGTGATCGACTATGTGGTGGAGAAATACGGGAAGAATCAGGTAGCACAGATCATTACTTATGGCACGATGGCTGCCAAGAGCAGTATCAAAGATGTGGCACGTGTAATGGACCTTCCTTTGCCCGAAGCCAATGCATTGGCGAAGATGGTTCCTGACAGACCAGGTACAGAATTACGCCGTGTATTGAAAGCACCCTTAACGATCAAGGAGGGCGAAAAATCATTAGAGGAAAAAGAAGGGTATCAGCAGGATGATATTGAGAATATCAAGAAACTGCGCGAGATCTATAAAGGCAATGATATTCGTGCGCAGGTTTTAAAAGAAGCAGAAAGACTGGAAGGCTCTGTTCGCAATACCGGTATACATGCCGCAGGGATCATCATTGCCCCAAGAGACCTGACAGAGTTAATTCCTGTAGCAACCAGCAAAGAATCTGCTTTATGGATGACACAGATCGAGGGTGGCACGATTGAAGATGCCGGTGTAATTAAAATGGACTTTTTAGGGTTGAGAACCTTATCCATTTTAAAAACTGCATTGGAGATCATCAAAGAGATTCATGGCATTACGATCGATCTGGATAATATTCCATTGGATGATGAAAAGACCTTTTATCTCTATCAACGCGGAGAAACAAACGGAACGTTTCAGTTCGAAAGTCCGGGTATGCAAAAATACTTGCGTGAACTAAAGCCCGATACATTCAACGACCTGATCGCGATGAATGCATTGTACCGCCCCGGTCCCATGTCTTATATCCCCAGCTATATTGCACGAAAGCATGGTAAAGAAAAGGTTGTGTATGATCTGGAGATAATGGAAGAATATTTATCCGATACTTATGGCATTACAGTATACCAGGAACAGGTGATGTTACTTAGCCAGAGTATTGCAGGATTCAGCAAAGGAGATGCAGATGTGCTGCGTAAGGCCATGGGTAAGAAACAGAAGAGTGTGTTGGATAAAATGAAAAAACAATTCATTGAAGGCGCTACTGCAAAAGGTCATGCTTCTGAAGCATTGGAAAAAATATGGACAGATTGGGAAGCATTTGCGCAATATGCATTTAACAAATCGCATAGCACCTGTTATGCATTGGTGGCTTATGAGACTGCTTATTTAAAAGCACATTATCCAAGTGAATTCATGGCGGCTGTATTGAATCATGCAGGAGCTATTGAAAAGATCACATTCTTCATGGAAGAGTGCAAGCGCATGGGATTAAAAGTATTGGGTCCGGATATCAATGAATCGCTGAAAGGCTTTGCGGTGAATAAAAAAGGTGAGATCCGTTTTGGCCTGGGTGGATTAAAAGGTGTTGGTGATAATGCCATTGAAAATATCATCGCGGAAAGAAATAAGGATGGATTATATAGTAATATTTTTGATTTCATTAAAAGGGTAAATCAAAAATCAGTCAATAAAAAATCATTGGAAAGTCTGGCATACAGCGGAGCATTTGATTGTTTTCCGCAATTGCATCGTGCACAATATTTTAATCTCCCTGATGGTGAAAGACAAAGTGGTTTAGAGAAAATAATTGGATATGGTCAGGTACAAAATTCATTGACAACAGGAACTACCAATACCCTGTTTGGTGACCTGCCACAAGTAATGGATGTGCCGCCGCCAAAGATCGCAGCCTGTGAAGCATGGACATTGACTGAATTACTCGAACATGAAAAAGATGTAACGGGTATGTTCATGAGTGGTCATCCGCTGGATCATTATAAATTCGAGTTGAAGTATTATGGCATCATGCAGTTAGGTGATTTCAATGAATTCAAAGACTCTGTGACACTCTCCGCATCCAATACAGGAAAGCCTTTCAAGGTTGCTGGGCTTGTGGTAGATGTGCAGCATCGTGTAACCAAAACAGGAAAAAATTTCGGTTCCTTTGTGATTGAGGATTTCAGCGGTAAAACAGATTTTATCTTATGGAGTGAGGATTATGTAAAGTATCAGCATTATCTGGAAAAGGGGCAAAATATTGTGATCAACGGATTCTTCCGTCAGCGCTATAATCAGCCCAATGTGTTTGAGTTTAAAGTAACCAATATGATGTTGCTGGAAACCATTAAACAAACCATGACCAAGAACCTGGAACTCAATGTGCATCCTATTTCTGTTACAAAATCATTTGTTGAGTTCATTGAGAAGAATGTAAAACGTAATCCGGGAAAAGCCTCTCTCCGATTCAATGTTATTGAGCCTATCGAGAATCTTAAAATCAGTTTATATAGTTATGAAAAAGGGTTTTTAATGAATGAGGAGATGGCCGATTTCTTATGGAATAATCCTGATGTGGAAGTAAATGTGGGATTAGTTAATTAAACACATTAAAATCCTGTTCATATCCCGTCATTTTATGTGCAAAAACCTGTGCATTCATCTGCATTTACGGTACAAAACAAGTGCGTAACAAAGGGCTAAAATATTTGGAGAGCATTATCATTTCAAACTACTTTTATTCTGCAAATGAAACGAAAGTGTCCCTTTAAAAAGGATGCTGACAAAGTAAAAAGCCATTGATTAAAAAGTAAATGAAACGCAAGTAGAACTGAAATTTAATGAATGAGGGAACAGAACGGAATTCTGTAACAGGAAAACAAGTTGGTTTCCGTCTTGGTTGAAAGAACATTATGAAAATAATGACTAAGACAACCGGGAAGGCGGAAAGGGATAATTCTGTAAAAGGAAGTATTTCTCAGGCCAAACATCAAAAATTATTGCTGGCTTCGGCAAGCAATGATCAAGATGTAATTGATTCGCAGAAAATCTGAAAGGAGGATCTGCCCTTCAATTAACGCATCGGGTTAGTAAGAAGTGGAAACCGAAAGGAATCCATTGAAAAAACACGATGCCTGTTAAAATACCAGCATTCTGAAAGGAATGAAGGCCATTAACACAAAAGCATCGGATCTGAATAATTAAGCGCAAGTTTAATGAAAACAGATTTGGTGCTTTTTGTTTTTGACATATTCCTGCCTGTTTTCAGACCTGCTGTCAGGTTTTTATCACTATTTCGTCACTAATCACAAGAGTGGATAAGTCAAAACTGCACAAACGGGGCTTTGGATTTATATTTGACATCCCTCCATAAAAGAAATTAATAACCTAATAATTAAAATTAAAAATCATGGCTTTAGAATTTACAGATGCCAACTTTCAGAAAGATGTGTTGGAAAGTGATAAACTTACAGTAGTTGACTTTTGGGCAGAATGGTGTGGGCCTTGCCGTGCCATCGGTCCTGTTGTGGAAGAATTATCAAAAGAATACGCAGGAAAGATCAATGTAGGAAAATTGAATGTGGATCATAATCCAACCGTTAGTGTGAATTATGGTATCACTTCTATCCCTGCTATCCTGTTTATCAAAGGCGGAAAAGTGGTAGACAAACAGATCGGTGCCGTTCCTAAAAGTGTATTGGATAAAAAAATACAATCACATTTATAAAAGTAAAGACCCCCAAATAAAAAGATCCCGATCTGTTAATGATCGGGATCTTTTTATTTACAGCATGTATGCAGCTTATGCCTTGAATACAGCAACAATCTGTTTAAACAGATTCTTTAATTTCATCGATCTGCCAAATACAGGCTCAGGTAATGGTCCGTTATAAGGTTTACCCATCTGCAAATAATATTTGGTAAAAGTGCCGGCTGTCATCCCCCACTTTAAAATAAACCTGTAATAGGCTTTAGGCTTTTTAAATCTTCCTGTTGATTTTGAACCGAAATGGTACACCCTGCTCCTGTTCACTCCTTTGAAGATGCGAACACCTGCATGCCATAATTTCATGGCCACATCAGGATCTGAATAATGTGCCGGAGAAAACTCGACACTGTAACCACCAATTAGATCCCATACAGAAACATGCATCACACTGGGGCTCCAGCTTCCTGCCTGCCAATCCTCTTTCTCGAAACTATTATACTCTTCCAGCAGTTTGGTTTTATTGAAAGATTGAATATCCGTTCCGTAATCTTTATGAATGATGCAGGGATTACCGGCGTAAGGCTCAATACCCGTTCCGTTCAAAAAGAATAAATGATGACCGATCTTTTCGATCTCTTCAGCCAGGTATTTATCCCAGTCGGGCAAGACATACATATCATCATTCAGATAAACCAAGTATTCTGTTTTTACCAATTGTCTTCCGGCATTCAATGCATAACATAGGCCGATATTTTGGGGACTAAGTGTAAAATCTATATCGGGTTGTGCTTTCACCCAATCAAGTGTCCCGTCTTTCCCTTCATTGATATGTAGGATGATCTGATGCTTGTAGAAAGAATGCTGGCGAATACTTTCAACCGCATTGATCAGATAAGGCAGATTATTCCAGGAAGGGATCAATATCGAAAATTTTAATCCTTCTTTTTGTAAACGGTCAACCACTGTGATGTTTTCGATCATTCCATACGATTTGACAGCAAAAATGAGGGAAATTCTGCAGATATAATCGGGTTTGCTCTTTAGCAATTATCTTAGCTGCTTTGATTACTGATTAAATTACTTTTTTATGCGATGCAGATTCTGTAGCAAAACCATTAGTACCACTTTAATTGATCTGGGGAACACTGCTGTTTCCAATGCATTTTTGAAAGATGCGCATTTAAACCATGCAGAAGTGACTTATCCATTAAAGGTCCTGGTTTGTGACAACTGTTATCTGGTTCAGGTAGATGAGTTTCAGAAAAGTGAAGAGATCTTCACGGAAGAGTATGTGTATTTTTCTTCAGTAAGTGCCGGATGGTTAAAGCACTCAAAAGCATATGTGGAGAAAGTAACAGAAAGATTCAAATTAAATAAGAATTCTCTGGTTACTGAGATCGCCAGTAATGATGGTTATCTCCTGCAATATTTTAAAGAAAAGAATATTCCTTGTCTGGGTATTGAACCCACTTATAGCACCGCTCAATTATCCATCGCAAAAGGCATTGAAAATGTGATCGAATTCTTTGGAGAAGATCTTGCCACACGTTTAAGTGCCGAAGGCAAGCAAAGTGACCTGATACTGGGTAATAATGTATTGGCACATGTTCCCGGGCTCAATGATTTTGTTCGCGGATTAAAGATCCTGTTGAAACCAGGCGGTGTTATGACATTCGAATTTCCGCACTTGATCAAACTGATCGAGAAGAAAGAATTCGATACGATCTATCACGAACACTTTTCTTATTTCTCCTTTTATTTCATTTGTAAACTATTTCGTTTTCACGGCTTTGAAATATTTGATGTGGAACAATTGGAAACACATGGCGGTTCCCTGCGTGTATTCATCAAGCATAAAGAAAATGAAAACATTGCTGTAGAAACCGCTGTTGATGCGTTGCTGAATGAAGAACTAAAAATGGGTGTAAACAAGATCGATTTCTATAAAGGCTTCCAGGAAAAAGCGATCGACATTAAGAACAAGTTCTTATTATATATTATCGGTGAAAAACAAAAAGGCAAAAGGATCATTGGTTTTGGTGCTGCAGCGAAAGGCAATACTTTTTTAAATTATTGCGGACTGAAATCAGATACCATTGAATGTATCGTAGATGATACGCCCATCAAGCAGGGCAAGTATCTGCCGCAAAGCCATATACCGGTTGTATCACGCGATTATTTCAATGATAATAAACCCGATATCATAGTGATACTTCCCTGGAATTTTAAAGCTGAGATCATTGAGAAACTGAGCTTTACCAAAGCATGGGGCGCGAAACTGGTGACCTATATTCCCGAACTGGAAGTGAATTGATGATCCAGCAATAAAAATCTTTATCTTCATTGCAACACCATAAATAAACGCATATGAGTATTAAGTTCCGCCTGACCGTCATGAGCTTTCTTCAGTTCTTTGTTTGGGGTGCATGGCTTATTACTGTTGGCAATTATTGGTTTGGAACTAAGCAATGGAGTGGTGCAGAATTTGGAGCTATCTTTTCTACCCTTGGCATCTCTTCTATCTTCATGCCGGCACTAACAGGGATCATTGCGGATAAATTCATTAATGCAGAAAAACTATACGGTGTATTGCATATTTTGGGTGGTATCGCTTTATTGTTTCTTCCGCAAGTAAATAATTCTGTTACTTTCTATTGGATCATTTTTGCTGCCATGCTTTGTTATATGCCCACTATTGCACTGTCAAATTCAGTGGCATATACTATTTTAAAAAACAATGATTATGATGTGGTGAAGGTTTTTCCACCCATCCGTGTTTGGGGAACGATCGGTTTTATTGCAGCCATGTGGGCTACCAATCTTTCCGGTAATAAATCATCCGCCAACATGTTTTATATTTCTGCATGTTCTGCGATCATCCTAGGCATCTATTCATTTACATTACCAAAATGTCCGCCTCAGAATCTAATAGCAGATGATGCAAGCTTTGCAGAAAAATTCGGATTAAAGGCCTTTAAATTATTCGGTACTTATAAAATGGCATTGTTCTTCATTTTCAGCATGTTTCTGGGAGGAGCATTGCAATTAACGAATATGTATGGCGATGTTTTTTTGTCAGAGTTTGCTAAAAATCCATTGTATACAAGTTCCTTCATGATAAAGTATTCTACCATTATCATGTCGATCTCTCAAATAAGTGAGACCCTGTTTATTTTGGCCATCCCTTTCTTCCTAAGAAGATTCGGTATTAAAAATGTAATGCTCATTTCGATGTTGGCATGGGTTTTACGTTTTGGCCTATTTGCTTACGGAAATCCGGAAGAAGGTTTGTGGATGATCATTCTTTCCTGTATCGTTTATGGAATGGCTTTTGATTTTTTCAACATTTCAGGTTCGTTGTTTGTTGAAACAACTACGGATGCCAGCATACGCTCCAGTGCGCAGGGACTATTTATGATGATGACAAACGGATTTGGCGCTTTCTTTGGCGGATTGGTCAGCGGAATAGTGATCGATAAATTCTTTACACATGCCGGCAACAGAGACTGGCATTCCATCTGGCTTTCCTTTTCCGGCTATGCATTGGTCATTGCCATTTTATTTGCCATTATGTTCAAACACAAGCATGATCCCAAAGCTTTGGAGACGGTTCACCATTAACCAATGATAAAAATCATACCCTGAATCGTAAATCAGGCTTAGATGTTATAACATCTTGCACGTAAATTTGCAGCACTAAAAATTTGTGTACATGAGTTCTGCCCCTATCGATATTCAAAAAGTTGTTGATCTAACAACAAACCAGGACCTTAAGAAGATCGGCAATAAGATATTGACTAATGAACGCATCAGTTTTGAGGATGGCGTTTTATTATTCGAAAAAGGATCATTGGCTTTTCTGGGGGCATTGGCCAACTGGAAGCGTGAATCCATGCATGGTAACAAGACCTATTTCAACCGTAATTTCCATATCGAACCCACCAATGTTTGTGTGTTCAGTTGTAAATTCTGCTCTTATAGCAGGCTGTATGCACACAAAGAAGAGGGCTGGGAACTGAGCATTGATGATATGCTGAACATTGTAAAGAAATACGATGGTCAGCCAGTTACAGAAGTACATATTGTGGGTGGTGTTCATCCTAAAATGAATCTGGAATTCTTTACCCAATTATTCAAAGCCATTAAAGCACATCGTCCCGAACTGCATATCAAAGCCTTCACCCCTGTTGAACTGGATTATATTTTCCGTAAGGCCAATGTAAGTACCGAAGAAGGAATGAAAATACTGCACGAAGCAGGTCACGATTCATTACCCGGCGGCGGTGCTGAGATCTTTCATCCCGAAATAAGAGAAAAGATCTGTGCCGATAAAGTAAATGCAGAAGGCTGGTTGGCGATCCATAAAGCTGCACACCAATTGGGCATGCACAGCAATGCAACCATATTATACGGACATATTGAAGAATACAAACACCGTGTGGATCATATGGAACGTTTGCGTCAGTTACAGGACGAAACAGGTGGTTTCAACACTTTCATTCCATTAAAGTTCCGTAACAAGGAGAATGACATGAGCTATGTGCATGAAAGCAGCATTATTGAAGACATGAAAATGTATGCGGTAGCCAGATTGTACATGGATAATTTCCCGCATATCAAGGCTTACTGGCCAATGCTGGGCAGACAAAATGCTCAACTCACTTTAAGTTTTGGTGTGAATGACCTGGACGGAACCATCGATGATACTACTAAGATCTATTCTATGGCGGGCAGTGAAGAACAGAATCCTGCCATGACCACTGCTGAACTGGTTTCTTTGATCAAACAGGTGAACAGAACCCCTGTTGAAAGGGATACGGTTTATAATGTTATTAAAGACTACAGTGAACTCGAACTGGAAGCTTTTGAGGCAAACCCCATACTGAATTAGCCTGAAACCTCCGAGACTGATAAACAGTTTTTTTCGGAAAATTTGAGGATCTCTATGTCCTATACTAAATACACTTTACATAAATGGGGAGTAACTATGTAAATTGTAAAACTTATGAGTTCAATGAAAAAAGAGGGCCGTCCTCCCATTTATCCAACGGAGCTAAAGATTGTTATAGCCAG
>Ga0316219_1001950_pt1 | contig 20526 bp, 15 predicted proteins | sample TBH18003PmetaG_FD_203635 | JGI IMG/M metagenome (GOLD analysis project Ga0316219, IMG submission 203635) | Freshwater microbial communities from Trout Bog Lake, Wisconsin, USA - TBH18003P | ecosystem: Environmental > Aquatic > Freshwater > Lake > Hypolimnion/Profundal zone | place: USA... | reverse complement strand
GCTATCGGGGTCACGCCCGTGCTTTGCACTGCTATCCCGCGATTTCGCACAGTTCTGCGAGGATTTTTTCTCACGGAGCCACGGAGAACACAGAGGAGGAACTGCCGGAATTCTCATCTCTGTGTCTTAGTGTCTCCGTGAGAGATTTTCCTTTCGATCTCGTTTGGCTGCGTCTTCACGGCGCGAAAAGGATTTTTTCGCAGTCAGGTTCAAGGCCTTTCTGTACTGAAAAGCGTTGTCGCGCAGAAGAGGCGCCCTTCCAAAGCGGCGGAGGACCGCGCGCACTCCAAAGCGCTTCGCGCCCCGCCCTCGAACGCGCGTCAAACATCTCACGTCCGACGTGACGGCAGGGCGCCCGCCAATGACCTTCTGCGGCAAGTCATGGAAAGCACAGGCTGCGCTGGCGGGGGCCATCGGTTTCTCGTGCATCGTTGCGCAGCTTTCGCTCCTGCGGGAGATGCTCAATGTGTTTGCCGGGAACGAGCTGGTGCTTGGCATCGGCATGGGGAGTTGGTTCCTGCTGAGCGGCATCGGGGCGGCTCTGGGCCGCAACGCCCGGCGACTTGACCCGGCGCGGGTTGTGCGATTTGGGTTGGTGCTGCTGGCGCTGTTGCCGCCCGTCCAGATCGTTCTCTTGCGCGTCTTCTGCCACACCTTTTTCTTGCGCGGGGCGGAAATCGGAGTTTCGGGAATCGCCGTCAGCACTCTTTTGTTGCTTGCGCCGTACTGCGTGCTGTCGGGATTTCTTCTGCCTGTCGCTTGTCGGGTCGGCTCGGAGGAAGTCAATGCCTCCACCCGGGTTTACGTCGCGGACAGCGTCGGCAGCATCGTAGGCGGACTGGCATTCACGTTTGTGCTGGTGCGCTCGTCCGATCACTTCGCGCTGCTGTCGGCCGCGGCGCTGGTGCCATTGCTAGTCGTGGCAGGTGCCGCAGTTTCGGACCGGAGATGGCTGTTCTCGCTGGGGACATCGGGCATTGCTGCCGGCATTGCCTTGCTATGTCTGTGGGGCGATGTCGATACGTGGTCTTCAAACGTGCAGTGGAGCCATGGCAGTCCCGAATTTCGGCGACCGGTCGAGTGGTCGGCTAGTTCGCCTTATGGCAAGCTAATTGCGCTTGGCATGGAAAACCGGGGTGTTGCTTTCGTCCTGAACGGCTACTTCGCGGCCTCGTCCTGGGATTCCACGGATTCGGAGGAGTCGGTTCACTATACGATGAGCCAGCGGCCCGCCGCCCGGAAGGTGTTATTGATTGGCGGCATCGCGAGCCGCGCTTTAGTCGAAGCGCTCAAGTACCATGACTGCCGGGTGACCTGCGTGGAGTTGGACCCCAACATCATCGAAGGGACCCGCCGCTTTTTTCCGGAGGTGCTGGCCAGCCCCCGCGTGAAGGTCGTGAACACCGACGGCCGCCTGTTCCTCGCGCGGACACCTGAGCGCTTTGACGTCATTCTTATCGATCTCCCCGACCCAACAAACGTACAGCTTGCCCGCTATTACTCGGCGGAGTTTTTCACTGTCGCAAAGCGCGCGCTTGTGCCCGGCGGCGTCCTCGGTTTCCAGCTCGCTTCGTACGAGAACTATGTCAGCCCTGAGCTCGGCTCGATCGCGGCGTCCGGCTGGCGCACGCTCAAGAGCGCGTTTTCAAACGGACTGGTGCTGCCGGGCCAGCGGCGCATGGTGTTTCTTGGGTCAGACGGAGCGCTGACCCTCAATATCGCCGATCGCCTCGAAGCCGGCGGGATTCGCACCCGGTTGGTGAAACGAAGCTATATCGAAACGATGTTCGCACCGGACCGCTTGGCCGATGTCCAGCGCGCCATCGGGCATCCGGCCTCAATCAGCACCGATTTTCACCCCGTGCTTTGTGCTTATGGGTTGCGGCGGTGGATTTCCACAACCGGGTCGGTTCCGGACGCCATCCCCTGGCTGCTGCTGGCGCCGTTTGGCATTTACCTGCTGCGTCTCCGTCCCGCGCCTCTGACTGTCTTCGCTTCCGGTTTCACCGGTTCGTCGCTGTCGCTCGTGGCGATTCTCGCGTTCCAGGTTTTCTACGGGTCGATTTATGAACGCATCGGGTGGATCGTGACGGCGTTCATGGCGGGACTGGCGGTTGGGGCTTGGGCGGGGAGCAAGACTCCAAGCGCTTTGGGGCGGGCTTTCAGCCCTGATGCGCGCTACGCTCAGAAGGGGAGCGCGGGCATCTTGCCCGCGGTAGCCGGCATCCTGCCGGCTTCCGGGGAAGGCGACGGTCCGGGGGCATGCACCACGCCCGCCGGCAAGGATGCCGACGGCAGCGGGCAGGATGCCCGCGCTCCCCTTCGCCCTTGCGCCACTACCAGTTGGGGCCACTTGAGTAAAGTGCATACCCAAATATGGAGTTTGGGAACGAGCACGCTCTTGGCCGCCACCGCCTTTGCCCTGGCTGCCCTTTCGTTCATGTTCCCGCTTTATCTCCAGGCCCATGCGGCTTCGGACGGATTCGGCTTGCCGAACGCAGTCGCCGAGACGCTCATTCCGGTGCTGATGTTCCTCCTGGCCGCGGTGGTGGGAATGCAGTTTCCGCTGGCGGTGGCGATCGAGTCCGGCTGCGGCGCGGCTTCGCGGGTGTACACCGCCGATTTCGTTGGGGCGTCCCTGGGCGCGTTCGTAACCGGCGCCTGCACGATTCCCATGTTCGGGGTCGGAAAAACCTGTATTCTGGCAGGCGCCCTCAATGCCGCCGCCGGCATGGCGCTTTTGCTTCGTCGGAAAACCTCATGAAACACATCGATAGATTCTGCCTGAAGACCGTTCGCTGGAGCAGTTGGCCGCTGCTGGCGCTCATGGCTGTTTTTTTCGTAACCGGGTACGCGATGAGCGGGCGCTTCGGCTTTGGAAGCTGGATGGACGAAGACCGCGCGCTGGCGATTCACAAGCTCTTGCACTTGCCGCTGCTCGTGCTGACGTTGGTGCATAGCGCCCCGGCTGTTTACATGTCCATCAAACGCTGGCGCCGCAACCAATAATGAATTCCCTTCCCCAGAATGAGCCTGACGGCGATGCCGCGATTACCCGGCGCGCATTGCTCCGCTACGGCGCAACGGGAATCGCCTGTGCGTCGGGCGCGGGCGCGTTGCTCTGGTATTTCTACCGTGAATCGATGAACGCGATGCCCGCCGAGATTTTCACGGGAGACTGTCCATCGGGGGCGACTTGGGACCAGTGGGTGCGGCGTGGCTGGGTCAAGGAAGCCACGCATTACCTGAAAGTCGCGCGCAACGTGCAATGCAAGATCTGCCCAAACAACTGCGTGCTCAAGCCGGACGACCGCAGTCACTGCCGCAACAAGGTGAACCGGGACGGCGTTCTCTACACGCTGGCTTACGGCAACCCCTGCACGTTTCATGTCGATCCGGTCGAGAAAAAGCCGCTCTTTCATTTCCTGCCTGGCACCAAGGCGTTTTCGCTCGCCACCTCCGGCTGTGTATTCCGCTGCCTGAACTGTCAGAATTGGGAAATCTCCCAGAAGAAACCCGAGGAAACCAAAGATGCGGCGGGCCAACCGCTGGCGCTTTGCGTTCCGCTGCCGCAAACGCTCTCCAATGACGACCTGCGCCGGCTGAGCCTTTTCCCGCGGGACCTGCCGGGCGTCGCGCGCGCGTTGGGGTGCCCGTCCATCGCCTACACCTACAGCGAACCCACTGCCTACTACGAATACACCAATGACTGCTGCAAGGCGGCGCGCGACGCGGGCATTCGCAACATCGTGGTGACCTGCGGTTCGATCGAGGAGCGCCCGTTGCGAGACCTGGCTCGCAATGTCGATGCGGCGCATGTGGATTTAAAGGGCTTCTCCGAGGAGGTTTACCGGAAGCTCAACAGCGGACGGCTGCGCACGATCCTCAACACCCTCAAGTTATACCAGGAACTAGGGGTCTGGTTTGAGGTCATTAACCTGATCGTGCCCACTTACACCGACGACCTGGACGCCATCAAGCGGATGTGCGGCTGGATCGCGGACAATCTCGGCCCGGATCGTCCCTTGCACTTCTCCCGGTTCCATCCGCTGCACCGGCTGACCCACCTGCCGCCGACCCCGTCCGATGTGCTGCGAAAGGCGCGGGAGATCGCGCGCAACGCCGGGCTGCACTACGTTTACATCGGCAACGCGCCGGAGATTGACGATGCGGCGTTTACATGGTGTCCCGGTTGCAAGCGCAACATCGTCGAGCGGGACGTGTTTGCCGTCACCCGGTGCGACGTGGTGAACGGGCGCTGCCGCTTCTGCCAGACGCCGATCGCGGGTTACTGGGGCTGAACACGTATGCAATGGAGCATTGAGCAACGCCCTAAGGGAAGCACCCATTCTCGGTGGGGGCTTGGATGTGGAACTCCGGGGAGCGCACGCGTCTCGCGTGTTGGTGTCGGCGTCCCGCCGACACGAACTTTTTGCTCTCGAACCGCATTAGGCATCTCAGACTCTCCTTGGAATTCGCCTCCGGCGCTCGTTGTGGGCTCCGGTAAAAAATGTCCTCGAGCGTCGACGCAACGCCTCCATCGCTTGCGCAAACTCAAAGCTTTCCTGCTGACATGCCTCCTAATGGTCGCCGGTCCGCTTGCCCAGGCCGCTCCGCAACGGCTGATTTCCATTTGCGGGCAGGGCGATCAACTGTTGCTTCAGCTTGTGGAGCGAAAGCGCATTGTAGCGCTCAGCGATCTCGCAAACGACCCCGACATCTCCCCGCACTGGCGGGAGGCGCGCGGGCTTCCCGTCATCGGCGGACGCGCGGAAGACTTGGTGGCGTTGCATCCCGACCTGGTCATCGCCGGAAAGGCGACTACGCGGCCCGCGGTGGCGATGTTGAAAAAACTGGGCGTCCCCGTGCTTGAAATCGCGGCGCCGGACGATTTCGACGAGCTTCGCGCGCAGATTCGCGAAGTGGCGCGCTCGCTCGGAGAGGAGCGGCGGGCGGAGGCGATCGTGAAAAAAATGGATGGGCGGCTGGCACGGCTGAAGACGGAAAACGCGGCGTCCCCGACACGCCCGCAGGCAATGTTCTATTTTCAAGACGGGTTCACACCGGGCGGCCACACCTTTGCCAATGCGATTCTGGAAGCCGCCGGTTTTGGTAATCTGGGTGCGAAATTCAGCTCTGGGTTCGGCACTTCCGCGCCTTTGGAAGCAGTGCTGATGACGCGGCCTCGGTTTTTGATCCTGACGCGCTACCGCGAGGCGAATCCCACGACCACGCAGATAGCTGCGGAGCAACCGTTGTTTGCGAAGTTGGGCGCCGACACGACGGTGCTCTCCGTCTCGTTCCGCGATCTCGCGTGCCCCGATCCGGATAATCTGGACCTCGTGGAACTGCTGCATGCGCGATTGCGGGAGCGCCACGCACGGTAGAGGAAAACAGTGCGCGTGGAGCCGCTCGCATTTTTAATCTCCACAACTCCGCAGTTTCCGCAGTTTCCTGGTGCATCGCCCCGCTGACTTGCCCTAAACTTGCCTTTCATGCGTCTCCCGTCCCGTTCCACCGTAACCCTGGCCGCCTTGCTTCTTGCATCGGCCGCGGTTTCGTTGTGCGTCGGCAGTGCAGCGATTTCACCCCGCGCCTTGTTGCGGGCCGCCACCGGTCACGGCGACCCGATGGTCCGGCTGATCCTCTGGGAAATCCGCCTTCCGCGATTGCTTCTGGGGCTGATGGTGGGCGGTGCGCTCGGGCTTGCCGGGGCGGCGATGCAGGGATTGTTGCGCAATCCGCTGGTCGAACCGGGTTTGCTGGGCGTTTCCGCGGGAGCGGCTCTCGGTGCGGTGCTGGCGTTTTACTCCGGCCTGAGCGCCGCTTTCGCCTATGGACTGCCTCTGGCAGGAATGGCGGGGGCGATCGTCGCTGTGATTCTCGTGCAACTGCTCACCGGGCGAAACGGTTCCATTCAAAGCGTTATCCTGGCGGGCGTGGCGGTTTCGTCGGTTTGCGGCTCACTAACGTCGCTGGTGCTGAATCTCTCGCCCAATCCCTACGCAGCGATGGAAATCGTCTTCTGGCTGCTCGGCTCCTTGGAAGACCGCACGGCGGACCACGTCAAACTCGCCGCGCCGCTCATCCTGGCCGGCAGCGGGCTGCTTCTCGCCTGCGCCAACGGCCTGCGTGCGCTTAGTCTCGGCGAAGACACCGCCCACAGCCTCGGTTTTCGGCCGGCGCGCATCCGGGCGCTGACGATCACGGGATCTGCGCTGGCGGTGGGTGCCGCGGTGTCGGTGACGGGTGCGATAGGCTTTGTAGGCCTGGTGGTGCCGCACCTGCTGCGTCCGCTGGTGAAGGGCGATCCGGGACGGCTGCTGCCGTTCAGCGCGGCAGGCGGCGCTCTGCTGCTCCTGTGGGCCGACATCGTTGTGCGGCTGCTGCCGACCACCCAGGAGTTGAAACTCGGGGTCGTAACCGCGCTCGTCGGTGCTCCGGTGTTTGTTTTGTTACTCGTCCGCACCCGGCGGACAATGATCTAGCCATGCTTCAAGCTCATTGTCTTAGCGTCAGTTTAGGCGGGCGGCGGATCGTTCGGGAAGTGGAGTGCTCGGTCGGCACGGGCGAGGTCGTCGGCTTGATCGGCCCCAACGGTTCGGGCAAATCCACCCTGCTGCGAGCGCTCGCCGGGCTGCTTCCCGCCGAGTCCGGGCAGGTTCTGCTAAACGGCAGGGAACTGCGCCGGTGGCGCATTCGAGACGCCGCGCGAACGCTCGCCTACCTGCCGCAGGGCGCGGAGTGCCACTGGCCATTGACGGCGGAGCGCGTCGTGGCGCTTGGGCGGTTGCCGTTCGGCGACGGCCACACCGAAGCCGGTCAGGCGCATGTCGCCCGTGCTCTGGAAGCGGTCGACGCCCTGTATTTGCGTGAACGGGTCATTGCCGAACTGAGCGGCGGCGAACGAGCCCGCGTCCTGCTGGCGCGTGCGCTGGCGGGCGATCCCGCTCTGTTGCTTGTCGACGAACCGGCCGATGGGCTCGATCCCTACCACCAGATTCAGCTCATGGAACTGCTTGCGGCGCGCGCGCGGGAAGGCCGGGGGATTCTCGTCGTATTGCACGATCTCGGAATGGCCGCGCGGTTTTGCGATCGACTGCTGCTTCTCAAAGAGGGCGCGCTCCTGGCGGACGGTTCGCCCACGGCAGTGCTCACCGACAGCCTCCTGGCGGACGCGCATGGCATCACGGCGTTCCGGAGTTGTCACCAAGGGCAACCGGTGGTGGCGCCATGGGAACGAATCCCCGCGCACTGATCGCTCCAAACACTCTCAACTCGCCACCAGATCGGCCTGATTCTCGTACGGCGTGTTCTTGGAGCTGAACTTCGTGTACACGAACTGGGCGGTGGCGCTGCCCTGCTTGGTCAACCCGTAAGCGGTGGTGATATTGGCTTCGCGCAACGCCAGCAGCGATTGCGCCAGCAACGCCGTGGCCAGGCCGCGGTTGCGGTATTCCATCAGCACGCACGGCCCGGTGAGCAAATGATTCTCGGCATCCTGTTGGGACGACAGCGCCGAGACGCCGATGATCCGCGAACCGTGGCTGGCGACCATGCAAAACCGCTCGGTGCCGGTGGCCTGCTCGGTTCGGTTCACTCGCTGACCGCGGTCGAGGCGATCGTGGAAAACGCCGTCGAGCGAGCCATCCAGTTGCTCGCGGATCTCCCGCAAGAGGAAGTTCCAGTTCTGATCCAGCGTAAACGAGCTGAACACAACAGAGCGCACCACCTTTTCGTCCCCGGCAATAGCCTGGCGAATGCGGTAGTGAGAATCGATCGCGGGGTAAACGGGAGCAAACTTTGTCAAATCCCACGAAAAACGCGTCCAGCGGACCAACTTCATATTTCGAAAGCAGAATAACCGGGTTGGCCCGAAAAGCAATCGCGAAGCGGAAATCTTGAAGTTTACCCTGATCTTTAGCAAAGGCGCGGATGTTCAACCGACAAGACACAACGGATTGATAATTGATAATTTTTGATTGATAATTGACTATCTGACCGCAGTCATGCGTCACACCCGTGTGAATCGGGCTTTCGGTTGCCAACAACGAGGCTCAGACTGAATGGCACTAACTTTAGGAAACCTTTCGGTGGGAATGGGAGCCACGAACAAACTGAGGGGCGACGGATGCGGCTTCCGGGGAGCGCACCCGTCCCGGGTGTTGGTTGAGGCGTCCCGCCTCGACGAACTTCTAACGTGGATGCGCTAACAGACCTCTGAGTCTGGGGATCGGAAGGCGGTTCGATAACCGGAAGTTCGCGCCGGCGGGACGCCGACGCCAGCACGCGAGACGCGTGCGCTCCCCGGAGTCCCCGGCCCGAGCGCTATCTGAAATACGAGCCTGTATTGATCCAAGAACGCCCGGATTGATAATTGATAATTTTTGATTGATAATTGACTATCTGACCGCAGTCATGCGTCACACCCGTGTGAATCGGGCTTTCGGTTGCCAACAACGAGGCCTAGACTCGTTAAATAAGCGCCGAGCAGTCAACAGGCTTTCCGTAAATCATCAATCAAAAATTATCAATTATCAATCCCTATCCTCCCGCACGCTCTCATGCCACTGGCTTGATGCGGCGGTGGGAAGTCATGATTTTGAGGTGGTCGGTTTCCGGGCGGTGGAAGCGGGCGTCCCCGAAGTGGGAGCGCAGCGAGACCATGAGCGCGCCGAATTCGGCGGATGCCTTGGCTTCCGGGGTGTGAAATACCTCCAGTTCCTGCTGGTGGACGATCGTCGCCCCCTCCGTCAGGGCCTTGTCGGGGTCGTCCTGGGAAAGTACGATGATGCGCGTCCCCAGAAAGACCGCTTCCTCAAGGTCGTGCGTGACGAAGAAGATCGTGTTTCCAAGGTCCGCGTGGAGTTTCTGCACCACCAGTTGCAGGCTTTCGCGGCTGCGCGGGTCGAGTCCGCTGAACGGTTCGTCCATGAGGAGGATGGCCGGTTGCATCGCCAGCGCCTGGGCGATCGCCACCCGCTGGCGTTGCCCGCCGGAGAGTTCCCGCGGCAGTTTGTGGGCGTGTTCGCTCAACTCCACTTGCTCGATGTAGCGGCGGGCCTCCTCCCGATTCGCCTTCTTTGCCCGGCGCGCCAGGAACGGCATGGTGTTTTGAAGAAAATTCAACCGGTGCAGGTTCAACCCGAGGGCGACGTTTTCCAACGCCGTCAGAAACTCCGGCACGGGATAGTCTTGAAAAACCACGCCGCGGTGGCGCGACGGCGGCCCGAGCGGATGCCATTCGCCCTCAATCTGCATCTCGGCCACCCCGCAGGAAAAAGGGCGGAACCCGCCGATCCCGGCCAGAAGGGTCGATTTTCCGCAGCCGGAGGGCCCAATCACCGTGATGATTTCCCCGCGGCGAACCTCCAGGTCGATGTTGTTGAGGATCGACATGAGCTGGCCGCGGCGTTCGGGGTGAGGCACCGATTTGCCGACCTTCCGCAGTCGAAGAATGGGTTCGTTCATGGGTCAGGGATTGACGGCCCAGCGGTTTTTCCAGCTATTGAAGCAGACGAGCGAGCGGTCCATGGCAAACGCCAGCAGGCCAATGACGGTCACGTAGAAGAGGATCTGGGCGACGTTCATGTTGCGGCTCGCCACATTGATGCGGTATCCAAGGCCGGCATCGGACGCGATCAGTTCGGCTGAGATGAGGTACACCCACGCCGTTCCCAGAAGCAGTCGGGCGTCATCGATGAATTTCGGCTCAATATTGCGCCGGACGATGAGCCACACCATTTCCGCCGGCGAGGGATCGAGCGTTAGCGCATTCCAGATCTGGTGTTGGTTGATGTTCTGCACGTTGAGGACGGTGGAGCGGGTCAGCGGGATGGCGACCGCGAGGAAAATAATGAACGCCTTGGCCTCGGCGCCGATGCCCAGTCCCAGAAAGACCAGCGCCAAAAGGCTCATCGGGGGAAGGTAACTCGCGGCGCGCAGCCACGGGTCGAACATCGAGTTGACCCACTTGAAATAACCGACCAGCAGACCGGCGATCAAGGCGCAGGCGACGGCGGCGCCATAACCCATCCCAAAGAGCTTTAGCGAAGCCAGGATATCTTCCTTGAGGGGGACTTCGTCGGTGAATTCGTTCTCGGTGCAACTGAGTTTGGCGGCGTCCCAGATCTCGTGGGCGGCAGGCAGCAGGCGGTCGCCGGGATTTGCCGCGCGCCGCCGGTGCAGCGCGTTCTGGTAAAACAGCAGCACGACGATCAGCGGCAGAAGGGGAAAGAGGAAGCGTTGCATGGGAGACTAGTTCGCGGCGGAGTGGGAGTTAGCGGGCTTCTCCGTTATGTTAAGAACGGAAGAGCCGACAACGCCTGCTACGTCGAAAATAGCATTCCCGAGAGCGCCATCGGCACGTCGGACTTGAAAGGGCCGCCGCGCGTTCGAGGGCGGGGCGCGAAGCGCTTTGGAGTGCGGGCGGCCCTCCGCCGCTTTGGAAGTGCGCCTCTTCCGCGCGACAACCGCTTTCTTTATGCAGAAGGCGTGCGAACAGGATTCGGGTGTATTAGGAAGCGGGCAGTGCCATTCGGGCATCATCCCAAAGCGGCGGAGGGCCGCCGCACTCCAAAGCGCTTCGCGCGGGCTTTCCACGCTCGCGTTGGCGGGCCGCCCAATCTTCATCACGCCTGGAGGACGAAAGCCCATGTCTCCCCTACCGAATCTCCGCCGCGCCGAAATACGGTTGCAGCGGTTCCGGGATGCGGATGCTGCCGTCGGCTTGCTGCCACGTCTCCACCAACGCGACAAACAACCGCGGCATCGCGGTTCCGGACCCGTTAAGCGTGTGGCAGAAGCGGTTCTTGCCTTCGGCGTCCTTGAACTTGAGGTTCATCCGGCGCGCCTGGAAATCGGTGAAGTTCGAGCAGCTCGACACCTCCAGATACGCGTTCTGGCCCGGCGCCCAGACTTCGATGTCGTAGGTGCGCGCAGAGCTGAACCCCATGTCCCCGGTGCAGAGTTCGATGACCCGGTAGTGCAATCCCAGAAGCTGAAGCACCTTTTCGGCGTTGGCTGTCAGCTTTTCGAGTTCTTCCCACGATGTTTCCGGCGTCGTGAGTTTCACCAGTTCGACCTTGTCAAACTGGTGAACGCGAATGATCCCGCGCGTTTCGCGGCCCGCCGACCCGGCTTCGCGGCGGAAGCACGGCGTGTATGCGGCAAATGCCTTGGGCAATTCGTCCAGCGTCAGGAGTTCCTCGCGGTGCAGGTTCGTCACGGGCACTTCGGCGGTCGGCGCCAGGAAGATCTGGCCATTCTCCAGGCCGTACATGTCATCCTCGAACTTGGGAAGCTGGCCGGTGCCGACCATCGAATCGCGGCGGATCAGGAACGGCGGACTCAGTTCCAAATACCCGTGCTGGCGGGTGTGCAGGTCGAGGCAGAAATTGATCAGAGATCGTTCCAGGCGCGCTCCGAGCCCGGTAAAACAGATGAACCCGCTGCCGCTGATCTTCACGGCGCGCTCGGGATCGAAGAGCTTGTGCTTCGCCGCCAGGGTCACGTGGTCGGCGGGCGTAAATGCGAACGCCGGCTTCTCCCCCCAGGTGCGGACGAGCGGATTGGCCGCGGCATCCTCTCCAATGGGATTGCTGTCGTGCGGCAGGTTCGGCAGTTGCAGGAGTAAATCGCGCTGGTTCTCGTCGGCTTTGGCCGTCTGCTCGGTCAGGGCGGTAATCTCTTCGCCGATGCTGCGAACGCGCTCTTCGAGTTCCCCGGAGGTCTCGCCCTTGGCTCGCAGCACGCCGATCTCCTTGCTGAGGCGTTTGCGGTCGCCATTGAGCTGCTGAAGGCGCGTCTCCAGCTCGCGTCGCAGGCGGTCGCAGGCCAGAACGTCGTCGATTTTTAGGTGTGCGTCCCCGCCGCGGGTTGCAAGCCGCTGGCGGACGTATTCGGGGTTGTCGCGAATGAGCCGGATGTCGAGCATGGGCCGCAAGATAGCGGGACCCGGCCTCGGGAGAAACTGAAAAATGACGAATCCTACTGTCCCATCATTTTCTTTACCGCATCGAGGTTCTGGCGGGCGCGCGGGTTGTTCGGATCGATCCGCAAGGCGATCTCGAACTGCTCTTTCGCATCCTGCATCCGGTTCAATTGCGTGAGCGCGTACCCGTAGCCGAGGTGGCAGTTGGGGTCGTTCGGATCGCCGTCGAGCACGATCTTGTATTCCCGCGCGGCCTCCGGAAACCGCTTGAGCGTGCTGTAACAGTCCGCCAGGTTGCGGCGCATGGCCGGCACGTCGCCCTTGATCTTGACAGCCAGCTGATATTGCTCTAGCGCCTTCTCCCAATTCTGGGCATAGGCGTACGCCAGACCGAGGTTGTTATGCACCTCCGGGTTTTTCGGCTTGAGATCCACGGCGCGCGCGAAGTGTTTCCCGGCTTCGGGCACGTTGCCTTCCATATAGATGACCGCCCCGAGGTGGTTGTGCGCCTGCCAGGAGTTGTCGTTCCTCTGCAAACACGCCGTCCAGAGGGTCTTCTCCGACTGATGCACTCCGGCGCGTTCCCAGCTGTAGCCCGAGAAGACAACCAGCAGCAGGGCTGTTCCCCCGACGATGAACGGCCGAATCGAGACATCCGCCTTTTGCCAGCCTTTGACAATCAACGCGCCGGCAAGCGCGACGACGGAGATGTCGCTCAAATATTGGAAGTGGTCGGCTTCCAGCGTCAGACGCATGTAGGACATCTTGAATAGACCGAGGATCGGGAAGAGCGTCCCCAGGAAGTAAGCGTAGACGAAGAACGGCGTCCGCCCGAGCGATTTGCGCCCGACCCAGAGGAAATAGAGCAAGCCCAGGGCGAGAACGCCCATGATGTACATCCAGAATTGCGGATGCTCCAGCGGCCACCCCGTCTTGAAGGGGCCGATGAATTCATAGATCGTGTTCAGGTTGACTGGCACGATCACCTTCCAGACGTACCACCAGATGGCCATGCTGGCCCCGGCGATGCGCGACCAGGCGTCGCCGATGGGAATCTCCTCAAAGCCGATGGCGCGCCCGTTCTGGAACCAGATGGTTACCAGGGCCAAAACCAGCGAGACGATGAAGAAGGGAGCGGTGCGTACGGCATCCCGCACGGCGACCTTGCCGGTGCGCCACCAGGTCAAGAGCAGCAACACCGCAGGCAGCACCACCACGTGGGTTTTGCAAAGCAGCGACGCCATGCAATAGAGAATCGCGGCGATATAAGCGCTTCCCAGGAAGCCTTCCTGGCCCAGAAACCGCCAGAGCCCCTGAAGGCCTCCATCGCGCCACTTGCCGCGGGCGTCCTTGCCGCCGGCATAGGCTTTCTTCAGGTCGTCGAGGAAGGGCGAATCCTTCTTGAAAGAATCCTCAAAGCGGATCCAGGCGCTGATCGAGAGCAGGTAAAACAACAGCGAAAGCGTGTTCTTGCGTTCGGCGATCCACGCGACCGACTCCGCGTGAACGGGATGAATGCCGAAGAACAGCGCCCCAAGCCAAGCGCCTGGCACGCGCAACTGGCTGAGGACCATCCACAGCAGCAACACATCGATGGCATGAATGAAGACGTTCATCGTGTGAAAGGCGGGCGCGTAAGGAGCGCCGGTGCGCTTGTCGTGTCCCCAGAGTTGGTACTCCAGCCAGAGCATCGTCGTCTTCAACGGGAAATAGTCCGCCGATTCGTGGGCCTTGAACTCTGTAGCGGGGTAAAACGTCTTTTCGATGGCGCGCAACGGCGGGCGCAGCACCTTGACCAGCAGAGGGTCGGGCTGAGGCTCCGGCACACCCGGCGTCGGGCGGTAGATGTTGGTCAGGCCGCCGGTCCAGATTTCCCAGAGGCCGTACCAATTCCATGCCTGCGGATCGCCCGGAACCATCAGTGACGGGTTGGCGGTGATTTCCTGGTCGTCGTCCCAGATGAACCCGGCCGACATGGCGGGAATGTAAATAATGAGCGTCAGCAGAAAAATGGCAACAGCTCGGGCGGGGCGGTTCAACGACCGAATCGTGGCGGCGGGGACTTCGAGAATGAGAAACCATGCGCCGACCGATCCCAGCGTAAAGGCGAAGGCCATCTTCCAGAAGAAAGAGAACTTCAGCAGGTCGAAGAAGCCGATCTGCCCGCGGAGAAAATCGAAGAATTTGGGCGTCTCCTCTTCGCTCAGAAATTTGCTGCAGATGTAGATCGCGATCAGGCCCACGATGGCGGCGATGACGATTCGGGATTCCTCCCACATGGAGATCGGTCGGGCGGGAGCCTGTTGTTTCGGCGCGCCGGGTTTGGCGGCGGACTTTGCGGCGGCCTTGGAAACGGGACGGGTGGTTGGTGGCATGGAGTGAACGGAATTTTGAACTTTAAAGAGAGGAGCGCTGATTTAACCTATTCTCGGCTGTATTTCTAATTGTATTTTCAACGGCAATTCACGATTCTGCCTCTCAATGAGAAGCATGACCGGGTACGGACGGGGCCAAAGCGGCACCGACGGCTCTCAATACAGCGTCGAACTCAACTCCGTCAACCGCAAACAAAGCGATGTCACGGTAACCCTCCCTCGCGAACTGGCGGAACTGGAGCCGCGCGTAAGGGACACGATCAACTCCGTCATCTCCCGGGGCCGGCTGAATGTGGTCGTCGCCAGCCACGCCGGCCAGGGCTGTCGACAGAAAGTCGCCGTCGATACCGCCCTGGCCCGCACCTACTACGGCATCATGCGCGAGCTTCAGAAGGACTTGGGAGCCGCCGGGGAAATCAGCATCGACACCGTCCTGCGCGCTCCGGGGGTGATCCGCGTTCCCGAAGAACAGGTCACCGCCGCCGACGCGTGGCCGAACGTGGAGGCGGCGCTGAAGGAGGCGCTGGGCAGTTTGATCGCCATGCGCGAACAGGAGGGCAAACACCTCGCCAAGGATCTCATTCACCGCCTCAAGCTGGTGCGCGAATGCGTCCGCAAGATCCACGAACTGCACCCGAATGTCGTCAAGAAGTACCGCCAGACCTTGTTGGACCGCATCCAGAAAGCGGGTCTGGACCTGCCATTTGACGACGAACGCATTGTCAAGGAGGTGATCTTCTTCGCCGACAAGTCCGACATCACCGAGGAGCTCACGCGGCTGGAGAGCCATTTCGCGCAGTTCGCCCATCATCTGCGCAAGTCCGAGCCGGTTGGGCGCGCCCTCGATTTCATGACGCAGGAAATTTGCCGCGAGTTCAACACGCTCGGCTCCAAGGCCAACGACGTCGAGATTTCCCAGGTCGTCGTCACCTGCAAGGCCGAGATGGAAAAAATCCGCGAACAAATCCAGAATATCGAATGAGCGGGAGCCGCGAAGACGGCAGGAAACGCCGGCGGCATGCTCCCCAAAAACGCCCACCGGCGCGCATCCCGAATCGCAAAGTTCTTTTGATAAGCGATCTAACTCCATGTCATCCAGTATAAACCAAGAGATTTCGCGCCGCGGCGTCCTGTTCGTCCTTTCGGCTCCCTCCGGCGCCGGCAAATCGACATTGCGCGAAGGACTCCAGCGCGACGGCGGGTTCGTTTACTCCATCTCCTGCACCACGCGCGCGCCGCGTCCGGGCGAGACGCATGGCAAAGACTACTTTTTCCTTTCGACCGCCGAGTTCGAACGACGGGTGGCTGCTGGCGAATTTCTCGAACACGCGCAAGTCCACAAAAACTGCTACGGCACCCTTCAAAGCACGGTGCTGGAGAGCCTGCGCCAGGGGGTCGACGTGTTGCTGGACATCGACGTGCAGGGGGCGGCCATGATCCGTGCCAACGAACACCCCGAAATCCGCGAAGCGCTGGCGGACGTCTTCCTCATGCCGGCTAACCTCGACGTGTTGCGCCAACGCCTGGCCAAGCGCGAAACGGAGACGCCGGAGCAGATCGCCCTGCGTCTGCACAACGCTGAAATCGAGATGCGGCACCGGCGCAGCTACCGCTACACGATCATCACCGGGTCGATCGAGGACGATCTCAATAACTTCCGCGCCATCATGCGCGCCGAACGGCTGGCGAGCCGCCGGTTGCTTCTGGAGACCGAACCGGAATGATCTCTCGCTAATCCTGTCTTAAAATTTTTAACGTGCTTGGCGTCCTTGGCGCGAAACTTTCTGAAAATTTCAAATATCTTTGGCTGGAATTATGAAAACCATTGTCGTCGGAGTCACCGGTTCGATTGCCGCCTACAAGGCGGCGGACCTCGTCAGCAAGCTGGTCAAACGCGGACACGAGGTGCATGTCGCCATGACGCCGGCGGCGCTGCATTTCATCACACCGCTTACGTTGCAAACCCTTTCGCGCAATCCCGTCATGCTTGACTCGTTCAAGCGCGAGGGCTGGGAACCCGGCCACATCTACCTTGCCGACCGCGCCGATTTGCTGCTGATTGCGCCGGCTACGGCCAACACCGTCTCCGACCTTGCGCACGGGCGCGCCTCCAATCCGCTTACCGAGATCGCCCTGGCCACGCTTGCCCCCGTACTGGTCGCGCCCGCCATGAACGGCAAGATGTGGCTGCACCCGGCCACCTGCGACAACGTGGCGCTGCTGCGGAGCCGCGGGGTGCAGTTCATCGGTCCGGAGGAAGGGAGGCTGGCTTGCGGGTATGAGGGCATCGGCCGCCTCTGGCCGGTGGAAGACATCATCGTGCGCGCCGAAGAGATCCTGGCCGGCCCGCCGCCGAAAACAGCCTGAACGGGTAATAGAGAGAGCCGCCCGGTTGCCCGGGCGGCTCTGAATTTACCCGACCGAAGTCGGATGCGTTTCTGTCGCTTGGCTTACTTCGCCAGCGCGGCCTGCGCGGCAGCGAGACGCGCCACCGGCACGCGGAAGGGCGAGCAGCTCACGTAGGTGAGGCCCAGCTTGTGGCAGAACTTCACCGAATCCGGGTCGCCCCCGTGTTCGCCGCAGATGCCCAGCTTGATGTCGGGACGGGTCTTGCGGCCCTTCTCGACGGCGATCTGCATGAGCTGGCCCACGCCGCCCTGGTCGATCGTGGCGAAGGGATTCTTCTTCACGATTTCGTTCTCCTGGTAATCCTTCAGGAAGGAACCGGAGTCGTCGCGGCTCATGCCGAGCGTGGTTTGCGTGAGGTCGTTGGTGCCGAAGCTGAAGAACTGCGCCGTGTGGGCGATTTCATCGGCGGTGATGGCGCCGCGCGGCACTTCGATCATGGTGCCGACGAGGTAGTCGATCTTGACCTTCTTTTCCTTCTGCACTTCCTCGGCGACGCGATTGACGATGGCGACCTGCAAATCGAGCTCCTTCTTGAAGCCGACCAGCGGGATCATCACCTCGGGCTTGACCTTGCCGCCCTTCTTGGCGACCTCGGCGGCCGCTTCGAAGATGGCGCGCGCCTGCATCTCGGTGATCTCCGGGAAGGAGATGCCCAGACGGCAGCCGCGGTGGCCGAGCATCGGGTTCTGTTCGTGCAACTCATGCACGCGCTTGGCGATCTGGTCGACGCTCGTCTTGAGCTTCTCGGCCAGGGCGCTCTGCGCGGTGGAGTCCTGCGGCAGGAACTCGTGCAAGGGCGGGTCGAGCAGGCGGATGGTGGCCGGCAGGCCCTTGAGCGCCTTGAAGATGCCCACGAAGTCGCCCTTCTGGTAAGGAAGAAGCTTGGCGACAGCGGCGAGGCGGTCGTCCTTCTTCTCGGCCAGGATCATTTCGCGGACGGCGTCGATGCGGTCGCCCTCGAAGAACATGTGCTCGGTGCGGCAGAGGCCGATGCCGGAGGCGCCGAACGATACGGCGTCCTGCACCTGCTTGGGTGTGTCGGCATTGGTGCGAACTTGCAGCTTGGTGGCATCCGCGCACCAGTTCATCAACTTGATGAAGTTCTTGTAGGTGGCGCCCTTCTTGGCAATGGCGTCGCCGCGCAGCAGACCCTGAATGATTTCGGAGTCGGCGGTAGGAACTTCACCGGCGTAAACTGTGCCGCTGGTGCCGTCGATGGAGATGTAATCTTCGCCTTCCTTGAAGGTCATCCCGCCGGCGTTCATCGTCTTGGTGTGGTAATCGATCTCGATGCCCGAAGCGCCGCAGATGCAGACCTTGCCCATCTGGCGGGCGACGAGGGCCGCGTGCGAGGACACCCCGCCGCGAGCGGTCAGGATGCCTTCGGCGGCGATCATGCCACGGAGATCTTCAGGGGAAGTCTCAATGCGGACCAGCAGCACCTTCTCGCCCTTGTGGGCGGCGGCTTCGGCGCGTTCGGCGTTGAAGTACACCTTGCCGGTGGCGGCGCCGGGACCGGCCGGCAGACCGGTGCCGATGACCTTCGCCTTCTTGACTGCGTCGCGATCGAAGATCGGCGCGAGGACCTGGTCGAGCTGGTCGGCCGGGACGCGATTGACGGCGGTCTTCCAGTCGATGAGGCCTTCCTTCTCCATTTCCACCGCGAAACGCAGGGCTGCGAGGCCGGTGCGCTTGCCGTTGCGGGTCTGGAGCATGTAGACGACGCCGGCCTGGATGGTGAACTCGAAGTCCTGCACATCCTTGAAGTGCTTCTCCAGGGTGGTGCGGATGCGGTCCAGTTCGGCGTAAGCCTTGGGCATCTGCTTCTTGAGTTCCTTGACGGGCTCAGGAGTGCGGACGCCGGCAACGACGTCTTCGCCCTGGGCGTTGATGAGGAATTCACCGTAGAACATCTTCTCGCCGGTGGCCGGGTCGCGCGTGAACGCCACGCCGGAACCGGACTCGTCGCCGGTGTTGCCGAAGACCATGGCCTGGACATTGACGGCGGTGCCCCATTCGCTGGGGATGTTGTATTTGCGGCGGTAAACGATCGCGCGATCGTTCATCCAGGAACCGAACACCGCGCCTACGGCGCCGTCGAGCTGCTGCCACGGATCGGACGGGAAGTTCTTCCCGGTGCGTTCCTTGACGAGCGCCTTGAAGCGGCAAACGAGGTCCTTTTGATCCTCAGCGGTGAGCAGGGAATCGGCGAGATGCTCGTCCTGATAGCGCTCCACCTTGAGGTTGCTGATGACGGTTTCGAACGGTTCGTGATCTTCGCCGGGCAGCTTCTGGACGCCGAGAACGACGTCGCCATACATCTGGACGAAACGGCGGTAGCAGTCCCACGCGAACCGTTCGTTGTTGGTGATTTTGGCAACGGCTACGACGGTCTCGTCGTTGAGGCCGAGGTTGAGGATGGTGTCCATCATGCCGGGCATGGAATCGCGAGCGCCGGAGCGCACGGCGAGCAGCAGCGGCATCTTGGTCTTGTCGCCGAACTTCGTGCCCATGATCTTCTCCATGTTGCGCACGCCGGCCTCGATCTGGGCCTTGAGTTCGACCGGATAGGTCTTTTTGTGCTCGTAGAAGTAGGTACAGACTTCGGTGGTGATGGTGAAGCCGGCGGGCACCGGCAGACCGATGCGGGTCATTTCCGCGAGGTTGGCGCCCTTACCCCCGAGGAGGGGTTTCATGGTGCCGTTGCCGTCAGCCTTGCCGGCGCCCCACGTATAAACGTACTTGGGCTTCTTGCCGGAGGCTTTCGCCGGGGCCGCAACAGCCTTGACGGCTTTGACGGGAGCTTTCTTGACGGATTTTGCGGCAGCCTTGGCTGGCGCTTTCTTGGAAGCAGCCTTTGCGGCTGCCTTGGATTTTGATGGCATAATTATTGGTTGGTTTAACGACCGGCTTTTCTAGGCCGGGGTGAGTGGTTTTGCCGCCATGCGCGGTGCGATGGCGTGGCGAAAGCTGTGAAGTCCCTGCTTGGGACGCTGTGTTGAGTGGCGTTAACGTGGCCCATGGTCCAACGGAATCCCGTCGAAAGCCGCGAACCCTCTCACACTTCGCGCCGGACGTAAATAGGGAAATATTAGAGCTTGTGAAAAAAACCAAGTTTTGCCGAAGGAAGCGATTGTGCGGGAGCCGAGTATCTGGTTAGCGCCCGCGACCACAGTGTAGCCTCAGACTCCTGCTCTCTCCATGGAAGCAGCTTGAACCCATTTCAGCGCCAAAGGTGCGGCCCCATGGTGGCGGACGTATTCGCGCGCTACTCCGAAAACACCCATGCGCGTGTATCGGAAGGGGAGCGCGGGCTTCCAGCCTGCTGCCTTCGGCATCCTGCCGGAGGCTTGGGCGCGCGCCGAGAGCAATCCGACGCCGGCACCAGCACGCCGACACCAGCACGCCGGCAGGATGCCGGCTGATGCGGGCAAGATGCCCGCGCTCCCCTTCGGATCGACGCACCGCCCGTAATCCAACTTTTCATAATGCGTGGAGGGCGAAAGCCCATGGGGACGAGTCATCATGGGCCGCCGTCCTCCACGCTTCGCTGTGAACTGCAGAGTTTACAGAGTAGCGCTAAAAACGGAAGCCGAACACGGAAACCGGAGCGGCCCATATTATTTGTCATCCTGAGGACCTAACCTCGCCAAAGCGCGAGGGTGATTGTTGGGCATGAACCTGGGAGCGGCTTCGCAGTCGCGCGAGCGTCGTGGAGTGCGGCAGTCCTGTGCCGCCTTGGGAGAAAACGCCGTCAGCGACTAACGCTCTCTGAAGGAATGAGACACTCCGAACGAAGACCTCATTTGC
>Ga0316219_1001936_pt1 | contig 20649 bp, 20 predicted proteins | sample TBH18003PmetaG_FD_203635 | JGI IMG/M metagenome (GOLD analysis project Ga0316219, IMG submission 203635) | Freshwater microbial communities from Trout Bog Lake, Wisconsin, USA - TBH18003P | ecosystem: Environmental > Aquatic > Freshwater > Lake > Hypolimnion/Profundal zone | place: USA... | reverse complement strand
CACGGCAGGCCAGCTGGCGTTATGTCACCCTTCACCGTCCTCGAAGCTGACAGCGCCGCCCGATGAGCCGTCCGTCCCGAGTACGTGCCGACTGAAACGAACGTCGCGATCGCCTCGTGAGATTCCTTCGACAGACTCAGGACAGGCTCTTCGCAAGCTCAGGATGACAACGTTCGTGGCTCCGGTCTCACTCCCTGCGCCCGATTTGCAATCTTGCGGGTAATGGAAAGCCCCGGATGCTGCATCTACAGCAACCCCAGCTCCCGAAAACTCACGTAACCGGGCGAACCGTTGGCGTTAGGGGCGCCGATGATGACGTGGTCCAGGAGCATGATTTTCAGAAGCTCGGCGCATTCCTTGAGCCGGCGCGTGAGGCGCCGGTCGGCTTCGCTGGGCGTGGGATCGCCCGAAGGATGGTTATGCACGACGACCACTGCGTAAGCGCAATGAATAAGCGCCGGGCGAAATATCTCGCGTGGATGAGCGATGCTTTCGTTGAGCGAACCGAGAAAGACCTGCTCGACCCGGATCATGTGGTATTTGGTGTCCAGAAGCATCACCCGCAGGGATTCCTGGTGGAGCGTCCGCATTTCCTGTGCGAAGAAATCGTAAATCTGCTGCGGGCAGTCCATGGCGGTCTGGCTAAAAACTTCGCGGGCCAGTCGCGCTCCGAGCCCGAACGCGGCGGCCAGTTGAACCGCCTTTGCCGGACCGACGCCCTTGATTTCAGAGAGTTCGCTGACCGAGCAACGGGAAAGCGCCGCCAGCGAACCGAACTTTAGGAGCAAGTGCCGGGCGACCTCCACGGCGTTGGATCCCTGAACCCCCGTGCGCAGCAGGATTGCGATCAACTCGCTGTCGCTCAATGCCGCCGCGCCGCGTTCGATCAACTTTTCCCGAGGCCGTTCTTCAAGCGGAAGTTCGTGGATGGTCAGGGCCATGGACGATGCATAAAACACCACGAATGAAAAAGGAAGTACAAAACGCGGCGGCATCGCCTCGCGTGTTGGCGCCGGCGCCGACGCGAACTTTTGCTTCATCGAAACCACGAATTTCACGGATTGCCACGGATGAAACCTATCCGTGTTCATTCGTGTAATCCGTGGTCAGTTGAATGCGAGCTTCTTGAGAGATGCCTTTGGCGGGGCGCCAAAGGCCGCACGCGAGGGCGCGTGCGCTCCCCAGAACCCGGTCTCCGACGTTCTCGCAAGAATAGGCGGGTCAAATAATAGAAGAGATTTGTCCTGCGCCTGCTCGCTGCCAATGCTCCTGCCGGTTACAGGAAAAATGGTTCCCTAAGAAATCTGCGAAAATCTGTGTAATCTGCGGATCTACTTCTTCCGGGCGTTCGCGCCGGCGTCCAGCGCTTCCTGGCGGACTTCGTCGAAATAAGCGGGCCAGCCGTATTTGGCGCGATAGACTTGCTCCTCCGTGGAAAAGGGGGACCGGAAGCGGGATGCCTGCCCTTGAGCGCCGGTTGTACCCCCCGCCTGGGTGCCATCGGTTGCTGTCTGACTTCCATTGGCGGCGGGCTGGCTCGACGCGTTCGCCTGGTTAGCCCCGTTCGCCCCGGAACTGCCCGTTGGCGAAACGCTTCCGCCCTGCCCTGCGGTTTCCACGCTCTTGAACCCCGGCCTTCCGCTCACGCCCGCCCTCGCGCCTACGTCGCTGGGCAAAGCGCTGCCCAGAAATGAACCGGCGTTGCTCCGTTCCAGGCTCGCCGCGCTCATTTGTGGAAACAACCCGGTCAGCACGGTATTGCGCTCCGCAGCCAGCGCCGCCAGTCGTTGCTCGACGGGGATTGCGCCGGAACTGCCGGAAACCTGCGCCGTGCCGCCGAGCAACAGTTCGCGGCATTTCCCGTCATAGAGGCCAACCACATCCACGGCAACGAGGTCCTGAATGGTTTTCTCCGGACACCCGACCTTCCGCAGATTGGCGATGAAGGTCGGGTAATCGTCCGATTTCAACCGGCTCCAGGAGAATGGGGCCGGCGTCGGCAGCGGTACCGGCACGGCGGCAACCTCCCGCGCGACCGGAACCTGTGCCTGCCGCGGCACCGGCGCCGCCGGCTTTGGGCCGCGGGCGATCAGCGCCGCGGCCAAGCCGGCCAGAGCCAGGTTAAGGCCGATCGATATCGACAAAGCCCGGTTCATCGCTCGGTCTGCGCCTATTTCGTCGGAAGCAGCATGTAACCCGAGGGCACGGACGGCCCGGCGGCCGAAGCGCCCAGGGATCTGCCGGCCACTTTTCGGAACTGCGTAGCCCTCGTCTTGGAGTTATACAGCAACCACACCGGCGCATCCGTCCCCGCCAGATAACCACCAACACTGGCCAGACTCCATCCCGTTGGGATCTTGGGTCCCGGGCTCACCCCCGGGCTGGCGGTCAGGCTGCTGTTGAGCACCACCGTATCGGTTAGATTATTCACGGAATCCCAAACGATGTAATCCGGCACACCGTCGCCGTTCATATCCTCAACGGCCGCGATGGAATACCCGCGGGGCAGAAGCGGCCCGTAAATCAAAGCGCCGCTCGCCTGCATTCCGTTCATCGGCAACACAGCCGTCTGCCGGCCGGACTTGGCCACCAGAATCAAATCGGGCTTGCCGTCTCCTGTCATATCCGCCACCGCGACCAGGTTGTATTTGGATGAGATAGGCGGCCCAAGCACCTTCGAGAGCGGATGCACGCCATTCATGCGCCAGATCCACACCCGATGCTTGGCGGTTTCGAAAAACACCCAGTCGGTCTTTCCGTCGCCGTCGAAATCGCCGCTTCCGCAGAACGCGTAGCCTGACGGAATCGCCGGTCCAGTCACGGCGGAGCCAAGCTGACGACCGTTCTTGGGCGAAACATAGAGCGCCTTGCTGGATCTCGACGAGCCTTTCGTGCCGGTAACGAGCAAATCCGCAACGCCGTCGCCGTTGATATCCATGCGCGGCAGCGTTCGGAACGACGCGCTTGCGCCGGGCGACACCCCTTGCGTACTGGAGCCGGTGCAACGCACCTGGTAGGTCGCGTGCGGATCCAGCCCTGTCAGCGTCCCGCTCACCAGCGAAGTCGAGCCGCCGGCGGCTATCGTACCGTCCGCGGTGCTCATGGTGTAGGAGCCGATGCGGCCGTATTCGAACCAGACACCGGTCGCGAAGCCGTTCGGCATGACCGTTGCGCTCACCGTGGCGATACCGTCTCCAATGGAGGATACCGTCACTCCGCCCACCGTCACCGCGCCGCCGAGGGTCTTGAAAGACTGGTCTCCGCCGGAAACGGCGGTCCCGCTCGCGCTCGCTACCAAACGATAGGAATAGGTGGTCTCCGGGCTCAGGGCCGGAATGGTTGCGCTGATCAGTAGCGTGCCGAGTGTTCCGCTAAGAGTCTGCGACGATGTCTGACTGGTGGTCGTGCCCGTCCAGTAAACAAAGTACACGGTTGTAGCGGGATCGTAGGCATACACCGATCCGCTGACAACCGCGCTCGTGTACTCGATGCGTGGCGGCGGCGCGATGGTGGTCACAGCCGGAGAGGGCATTAGCGCCGTGGTAAACGTCATTGACGAACCGGTGGCAACAGTTCCGTTGTCCGAAGCAGCCACCAAACGATACTGGTAGGCCGTAGCAGGCGACAGCCCCGCCAGCGTTCCGCTCTGGCTGACCAAACTCCCGCCCAACCCTTCGTCCCAGACCGCCGTCTGCCGGTCAAAAGTGCCGCTGGTGACCGAACCATATTCGAAATGAACCTGCGTCCGCGCCCCATTCGGGTTCACCATCCCGCTGACGACCGCCGCATTGTAGGAAACGAAGTTTGTTCCACCGGTGATGGCAGTCGGCGGCGTCGCGGGGATCGCGTCGCTGGTGAACGCTATGTCCGCACCGTACACAGTCGTGCCGCTGCCGAAAGCCAGCGTGCGGACCCGATACTGCGTCGAAGCAGTCAGGCCGGAAATCGTTGCGCTAACGGGATTGTCGGTCGTGCCGCTGACGCTCTGGGTTCCAGTGATCCGCGCATTGCTGTAAGTCGTGTCGGCTCCGCTGGTATATTGGAGCCCGGCGATCATCGTGGCCCCGCTCGGGTTGACCGAACCGCCCACCGCCTCATCCTGGTAATCGAGGGCATTCGCAGTCACCGTCGTTGCAACAGGCGCGGGCAGTGTGACGAAGGAAGACGTGGCGCTGTAGAAAAAGGTCGCCCCGTTGCTTGCAACGGCACGATAGTAATACTGAGTGCCGGGATTTAACTGCGAGAGCGTTCCGCTAATCGGGACATCGCTCGTGCCGCTGTAAGTCCCACTGCCGGAAATAATCAGCGGGCTGCTGAAGGCGCTGTCGGTTCCAGTCTGAAAATAGACGGCCAGCGTCGCGTTGCCCGGGTTCACCGTCCCGCTCAACACCGCGCCCTGGAAGTCGAGTTGAGCGGCGGCGTTCGAAATCGGAGCCGGCGCAGCGTTGGTGGTAAACGACATAGTCCCGCCGTATACGGGAGTGCCGCTGCCGCTGACCGCGACGGCGCAGAAAAGGTAGCCACTCGTGGAACTCAAACCGGTCAGCGTGGCGCTAAAGGCGCCATTGCTACCGCTAATGGTTTGCGAACCGACAACCACGCCGTTGGCAAAAGCTGTGTCCGTGGCGCTCGTGTAAAGGAAATAAGCTGAACCGGAATTGGTGACCGACCCGTTCAGCACCGCGCCCTGGTAATCGACCTGGCCGGCGGCGCTGGTAACCGCCGAGGCGTTCACCGAAACGGCGGCGGTAAAGATAAGATTGCCACTGCTGTCGAGTTGGAAGGTTCCAAGAAATGTTCCCGGAGTGCCATAACCAATCGGAATTCGATAAAAGTCCAAAATCGTGTCGCTGCCGCTGACAAGATTGCACTGGCCCTCCACGGTTCCGTTGAAAAACTTAAAACAATCGTTTACGTCAGAATTCGGGCCACCAGCCTGTATGAACGTCGCATAGTTGTTCTGGTAATTACTAGAACTGGCGTCCGTTACTATCGCCACCGGGCTGTTGACGGTCGACAGATTCACCGTCGCCATCGAGGCGCCAGACGGGCGCACGTATTGCTGCTCCATTAACACCATCTCGCCAACCGCTTTTCCCTGCGAAGAACTGTTCCCTCCAACCCACCCCCCAGGGTGAACGCCGGGCGACGGTTCGGCGATCGTGGCATACATCAATTTGGCGCCGTCGGCGCCGGTATCGCTGCCGGCAGCGCTCGAGCCCGGAGTTCCGGAAATACTCCACAGGAGGTCGCTCCGGGTGTACCATTGCGCTCCATAGTTATCGGCCAAATCCTGCCCGATATTTCCCAGATTCCTCACATTCCCCACAACGATCGTCGAACCGGGGGCGGCATTCTTGTAGATATCCGGCTGCCCGATATCGACCACATAGCAGGTGTTTGCGCCAGTGCCGTTGCCGGGGGCGTGAAACCCCATCATCAGGTCGTCCGCGTTGTACTGAACGGATGCGGGCAGTGTTGTTGCGTGCGCGAGCGGAGGCAGGCCGGCGATCGCGATAAGAAGGGCGAGGATTCTATTTTTCATTGGTTGTATTATTAAGTGAGAGGCAATTCTGAGGCGGAAATTCGACGGACCGGAGCAATGAGAACCTGACCTGGCCCGCGCTGGGCGAAAACATCGCCGTGAGGCGACCTCCAGGTCCGGCGGTTGGCAAAATGCCAACCCACCGGCGAGGCCGCCCCGACGACGACGTATCTATTTAGTTTCGTTCACGGGCAGAGTTCAGGCCTTTGCAGTCCTGCGACGGCGTGCGGCGAGAGCGCCAAAGCCGAGAAGCAGCATGCCAACGGTTGCCGGCTCCGGAGTCTTGGTAAAGGTCAACGCTCCGGAGTTATTGAGGCTAAACGTGCCGACGTAGGTGCCGGGTGTCCCCGTGCTCGCCGACCCATCCAAACGCCAGAGGTCCAACGCAGTGGAGGTAATGCCGGTGGCACTATTGGCTTCCACCGTCGGATTAAAGTACTTGAACGAATCGCTTGCGTCGGAATTTCCGCCGCCGGGCATGAACGACGCGTAGTTGTTCGGGTAGGTGGTATTGTTGGTTGACGGCTGGGTCATCCCAACGGTGCTGTTCGTGGTCGACACCTGAAGGGTGCCGCCCGAAGACCGCACATACTGCTGCTCAAGAGATGTCATCTTTCCCGCATAGGTCGACTTGCTGGACGAGTTGCCCACAGTCCAGTCGGTCGAGTGGGGACTGCCGTCGAGCGTCACCGAGGTCTCCGCCGCGGACGCGTACACCGTAGACTTGGCATCGCCGTTGCCCAGGGCGCCGGTATTCGAAGACACCCCCGAGATGCTCCAGTATAAATCCGTTTCCGTAGCCCAGCCCGAACCGAACACATTGATCAGGTCCTGCTGCGTATTTCCAAGGCCGGAAACGACGAAGGAACCGGATGCGTTGATGTAGTTGTATACCGGGCCGATATCGACGAGATAATCGGTCGCCGCACTGGGAGCGCGGAAACCGAGAATAAGGTCGTCGGCCGTGTAGGAAAGGTTCGATTGGGCGTTTGCGTGCAAAGCAGATCCAAGGATGGCGATGGAAGCGGCGAGAATAGTTGTGTTTTTCATTAATTATAGATGCTGTTTTAAACTGAAAATACCAGTGCGGGGCATTTACCCCGCACTGGCTGGTTGTTAGGTTATTGTTGTCTTACGACTGGAGCCGCTTAGAACCCATTGTAGGCATTGTCGGTAACCAGACCGCCGTCGGTCGTACGACCGACACGCATGGTCGAGAGCATGATTCCGGCCACAGGAGCGTCGTAGTTGTGAATCCGAACTGCGAACGCATCGGCGGCAACTTTGACGTCGCCGGTCGGAGAACCGTAGTAGCAGTGCTCGTAGCTCCAGAAGGTGTACTGACCGCCTTGAACCGCATCGGTGCTGTAACCCACACCGTTGTAGGTCATCACCACGCACCCGGTCGCCTTGCCGGCGTCGCCGGTGCTGAGATAGGTCATTCCGTGACCGCCGAGAACCGCCAAAGGAGTGGTCCCTGTGTAGGGAGCGCTCGACATGACAGCACGGAGATCGGCGCCGGTGTTATATCCACCCTGACCGACGTCTTCGAAGATCGAATTCGGATCCGCGCCGGCGGCCGGGTCGAACTGAGGGCCGTTCGCATAGAACGGGTTGGTGCCAGTGGTGCTGTAGAGCCATTCCTGCGGGCAAAGCAGCTTGCCGGTGATCGTTGTTCCACTCCACACAGCGAGATACTGCTGGCTGTAAGAATAGATACCGAGACCGGTTTCGGCAAACGCAGTGGCGCGGGTGCCCGAATCTTCGTCGCGACCGAACGCGATTACAGGGGTCTGCTCATAGGTGGTGCCGGCGATGCCCGAACCCAGGAAGGTGGACAACGGAGCCTGGCCGTTGGCGAACAGAATCTGCGCCAGACCGGGGGTCATATTGGTCGCAGGGCACCCGGGGGTGGCCACAAACTCGAAGGCGACGACGCCGACAATGCCGTCTGTATAGCCACCGGCGCCATTCAGATGGGTGTCGTTGTAAACCGTCGACGATTGGTAAACGTCGGACATGGCGACGTCGGCCTGGTGGGCGGCGCCTTCATGAGTCAGGTTCGCCAGACCGACCGAAGAGTACGGAGACGAAGTGTCAACGTGACTGTTGGTGGTGTTGGCCGAGCTGTTGAAGGTGGCGATCACGCTGTCGTCGATGAACTTGTCGGTGCGATGCTGATCGAGGTACAGAACGCCGCCGATGGAGCCGCTCCACTTGGTCTTGATGTAGACCTCGTCGCCGTTCGCCACCAGGTTTCCGTGGAAGATCGCTTCGCCGGAACCGAGCAACGTACCGTCGTCTTCATAGGGCGCTTCCCGCTCGTCGCGGAAGACGACCTGATAGCCGGCCTGCAGGATGTTGCCGATGGCGGTGTGGGCACTCTTCCGAAACGCGGTCGAGCCGACGATGCGGATATCGGTAGCCGCCTGGGCGTAAGAGCCCAAGCAGAGGGCGAGCGTGCTCGCCATGATTGTGGTTTTCAGTTTCATTTTATTTAGTTGGTTGGTTGGTTTGGTTTTTGGTGTTGTTGACCGAAGTCAGGTTGGTTGAGTGTTATTTGCGATTGCGGCGGCGCATGAACGCGAGCAGGGCGCCGAAGCCGGTGAGGGCCGCGGTGGCCGGTTCAGGGACGTAGCTAAGCTGGCCGGTGGAATCGAGGGCGAAGGAGCCTTCGTATTTTCCAGCCGGAGCCGGTGAGCCGGAGAAGACCGGCATCTTGTAGAGATCGAGCACGGAAGCAACCGTCGTTTCGATGGTCGGGTTGTAGTCGCCGAAGCTGATCTTGTTATAAGTCTGCGAGTAGTACGTGTTCGGAGCCGGGTTTCCATTCAGGTACAGCGGCTGCACATAGAGAACCGAGTTGTCGGCCGCGGAGTAGGTCTGTCCCACGCCGGGGGCGTTGGAATAAGCGCCCTCCACTCCGAGCATCTTGCCCTGAGCGACGCCCTGAGCCGAAAAGCTGCCGCAGGTCCACGGGTTCAGCCCCGCGGCGCCGCCAACTTGTGCGCTCGACGCATAGAGCGTCCGCGACGGATCGCCGTTCGACCCGGAGGCTCCGGAAGCAGTGAAGATGCCCCACTTCAGGGTTGAATTGGAATACCAGTCCGCGCCGAAGGTGCTGACGAGGTCCGAGCCGATGGCGGCCCCGACGTCGGTCCATGCGGTTTGCGAAGCGCCGGTGAACGAGGTCGCCGGGCCGAGGTCGACCAGGATGTCCTGAGTTGTCGTTGCATTCCCGTGGATGCCGAGGAACAGGTCCCCCGAGTTATAGGAGAGCGCTGTCCCCGACGCCTGAGCGGACTGACCGACGAAAGCCGCCCCGGCGAAAGCGAGGAGAGCGGTCGTCGCGATTTTAGTTAATTTCATAGTTGTTTGTCTTGGTTTGAGTGTTGGCGAGTCTGAGCAACACAGGCAGTCTTGCCGCCTGTCCTGCTCTGATTCGCGGCTGAGACTAGGGAACTCCCTGAGGCAGGCCAAGATGAGTATTGTAACATTTTTGTAACACAAAGGAGGGTGTTTTTGGCCCTGCTAGGGAAAGCTCGTCACGATGCTATTAGGGAGAAATAGCGAAACAATCTGAAAATTGTTACAATTGTGTGACAAATGACACGAATCTGTAACATATGATTGGCGGGCGAAGTCAAAGTTTGGCCCGCGAGTCTCCGGGCTGCACCCCAATCTTTAGCGATAATGAAAAAGTGTCCTCGACGCGTGAAAGAGCATCGAAGCCGCCCGTTCCGGGGAGCACACACGCCCTCGCGTGTTGGCGTCGGCGCCTTCGCCGACGCGAACTTTTTCGCGGTCTCGTTCCCAGGCTCCAGCCTGGGAACGCCCCTGTCTTGGAGGCTCCAGCCTCCCGTTCCTCTCCGGTGCGCTGTGTTTTTGGAGGTCCGGCAGGAGGCTGGAGCCTCCGGAAATACTGCATTCCCAGGCAGGAGCCTGGGAACGAGCGCGCGTTACTAGAGACTCCAAGCTTAACTTAATGGCAGTGGGCCGTTGGCCTAGGCTACAGTGTGGTCGCACCTTCGGCGCTGAGAGCGCTGCAAAGATGAAAAAGAGCCCTCGACGCGTGAAAGAGCATCGAAGCCGCCGATTCCGGGGAGCACACACGCCCTCGCGTGTTGGCGTCGGCGCCCTCGCCGACGCGAAATTTTGCTTCATCGAAACCACGGATTTCACGGATTGGCACGGATGAAACCTATCCGTGTTCATTCGTGTAATCCGTGGTTACTCGGTTGAATGCGAGGTTCTTGGGAGAAGCTGCCTTTGGCGGGGCGCCAAAGGCCGCACGCGAGGGCGCGTGCGCTCCCCAGAGCCCGGTCTCCGACGTTCTCGCAAGAATCGGCGGGCCAAATAATAGAAGATATTTTGTCCTGCGCGCGGCAGGGTTGCAGCCGAGAAATCTTGCGCTTTTCCAGTCTCGCAAGAATGTTACGGGGCCATGACTCATTTAATTCCGGCTGCGATTTCTCCCGAGGGCGAGAGCGTGCCCTTCGGCCTTCGAGAAAAAGCCGGGGCGCTCGAAGAAATCCTTCGCGCAAACGCTCCGCTGCTGATCGCCTACTCGGGCGGGGTGGACAGCGCCTGCCTGCTGGCGTTTGCCCATCGAACGCTTGGAGACCGGATGCTCGGCGTCATTGCCGACAGCCCCAGCCTGCCCCGGCAAGCCCTGGCTGACGCCTTGGGGCTCGCGAAGCAGCTTGGCATTCCGGTTGAGGCGATACCGACCGCCGAAATGCGGAATCCCGACTACGCGGCGAACCCGCTCAACCGGTGTTACTTCTGCAAGGCGGAACTGTTCGCACAAATGGACCGACTCGCCGCCGAGCGCGGGTTTGCGGGCATCGCTTACGGAGAAAACGCGGACGATCCCGCCCATTTGCGTCCCGGTTCGCAGGCGGCGCGGGAGTTCGCCGTACTCGCTCCCTTGCGGCAGGCCGGGTTGACCAAGGCGGAGATCCGCGAACTGAGCCGGGCGCTGGGGCTTCCCACCGCCGACGCCCCCGCTCAGCCGTGCCTGAGTTCACGCATTCCTCACGGCACGCCCGTTACTCTCGAAGCGCTCTCGATGGTGGAACGCGCCGAGGCGCTGTTGCGCGAGCTTGGCTTTGAAGTGTTGCGGGTTCGCCACATCGTTGAGCCCGGCGGAGCGCTGCGCGCCCGCGTGCAGATCGCCCCGGCGGAAATGGCGGGGATCGCGGCCATGCGGGCGCAAATCGAGGCCGGACTGCTGGCGATCGGTTATGCCGCCGTCGAAATCGACCCGGAGGGTTACCGGATTGCCGGCTGGACACAGAGAATTGATAATTGATAATTTTTGATTTATAATCGGGTGCTTGGCGTCACGCCCGTGCGAATCGGTTTGTCGGTGCCAGCAAGGAGGCTTCGACTCGAAAAAAAGCGTCGAGCCGGCACGATTCGCTATCGTTTGGGGGGCGACTTCACGCCGGATTTCTCTTGTTTTGCCCCCGCAAATAGCCCATTAGTCACGCGATCCATCCGAAACCATGAACACCCGTCTCTCCCATCTTCTCCACCGGGCCCCGAGCCTGTGCCAGTGCGCCGATGACATTCAGGCCCTTTATGAAACGATGCGAGCCTGTTTTGCCAATGGCGGCAGGCTGTTGCTCTGCGGCAACGGCGGCAGCGGCGCCGACGCGGAGCATTGGGCCGGCGAGTTGCTGAAGGGGTTCGGAAACAAACGCCCGCTGCGGTGCGAAGACGTTCAGCGCCTGGGTGCCGACCTGGCGGCCCAACTCCAGGGAGCGCTTCCGGTTATTCCAATCACCGGCTTCCTGGGCCTGCGCACGGCGTGGCAAAACGATTGCAATCCCGACTACGTCTACGCGCAGTTGGTGTACGCTCTGGGCCGACCGGGCGATGTCTTGGTGGGGATCAGCACCTCCGGAAACTCCAGGAACGTCTGCCTCGCCCTGGAAGCCGCGGGCAAGCTCGGCCTCAAGACGGCGGCCCTCACCGGTGCCACCGGCGGGCGCGCCGCGCAAATCGCCGAAGTCTGTGTCCGGGTTCCATCCTGCGAAACCTACCTGATCCAGGAACTCCATCTGCCCGTCTATCACACGCTGTGCCTGATGCTTGAAGACGAGTTCTTTCCAGCATGACGGCGAGTCGAAAGAAACTCGCGCTTTGGATCGTCCTGGGCATGGTGTTTCTTGGCACGGTTTGGTACGACGCGGGGGCCAGGCGCGAACATCGCGAGCTGGTGGTCGAGTCCGGGCAACTGGCCCAGTGGCTCAATGAAGGCAACGTGCAGCGGGTGCGCCAGATCGCGTTGACGAATCCGCCGCAAAGCGTCTATGAAGTGGGCGACTTCCTGATCGAAGAGGGTTCCCCGAAGGCGGTCAGCATGCTTCGCAGCCTCTGCGACTCCCCGGAAGGCGCGCTGGTCGTGGCAGAACTGGCGGAGAAACTGCCGGTCCCCGAAGCGCTCCCATTCTGCCGGGATCTGCTTGCCGACCGGGACCAGCGTGTTCGCCATGTGGCGCTCTGCACGCTCTTTGAAATCGCGGCGCGCCGGTATAACTTCGCCGGCCCGTGGCCGGAGGGGATCGACAAGCCCTCGGGCAGCCCCGAGGCCATTCGCGACGCCCGCGAGCGCTGGAGACGGGATCAACCCGAGGGAACCGGCGGCGAGACCTTCGAGGAATGGACCTACAAGGAGGCGGTCAGCGCATTCCTGTGCGCCGACGAACCGGAGTCGAGGCTCGGGCGCAAGAGCGAGGAAACGCTGGTGAAACAGCTCGACGCCGAGCTGATTAAGGAGTTCGGGTTTCGGATCGCAGCGCACCCGGCGTCCGCAGGCCGGAGCGGCGGTATTGCTCCGCCGTGAAGCGAGCCGAAGCGGCACGTTTTGATTGTCATCCTGAGGAGCTAACCTCGCCAAAGCGCGAGGGTGATTGGTGGGCATGAACCTGCGTCGCGCCAGCTTCCGGGGAGCGCACGCGCCCTCGCGTGTGGCCTTTGGCGCCCTCGCCAAAGGCATCTTCGCGGCTGATCGCGTCGGCAGCGCAAAAAAAGTTCGCGTCGGCGAGGGCGCTGACGCCAACACGCGAGGGCGCGTGTGCTCCCCGGATTCCCGCTCCCGAACGCCCCGTCTTTCCGACAGGTTCATTGGCAGACTTGCAGGCGACCAAAGCGCGGCGCGATAATGACGCGGCTTACATCCGGTACAACATCGCATAGACCACCACGCCAGTCACCGAAACGTAGAGCCAGACGGGCAAGGTCCAGCGAGCTATTTGCCGATGGCGGTCGTAGCGGCCCCGCAACGCGGGCGTAACAGTCATGATCACCATCGGCACGGTGACGAAAGCCAGCCCCACATGGGAAATCAGAATTGCAAAGTAGACGGGGCGGATCAGCCCACGGCCGGTGAAAGCGACCGGGGGAACCGACAGGTGATAAGTGAGATAGCAGGCCAGGAACAGCGTTGAGGCGGTCAGGGCGCAAGTCATCATGGCGATGTGCCGGCGCTGGCGGCCGCGTTGGATGAACCGCCAGCCCAGAAGGATGAAGACGGTGCTCAGCGCGTTGAGACCCGCATCGATCGACGGGAGATCGCGAAGACCGATCGACGCGACCTGCGCGAAAGCGGCGAAGCTCATGGCGCAGCGCGTTCCTTGAGAAAGAGCTTTGCGTCGCGCAGCATTTCGGCGCGTTGGTCGGCCCCCAACCCGTCATAAACCCGGCGGACAACGCCCGTGCGATCGACCAGCGCGATATGCGTGCTGTGCGTGATGCCGCCAATGCCGGGCGCCGTCGCCGAGGCGTAGGCGGCCAGAAAGCCTTCCCTCGCGATCCTGGCAATTTGCTTTTTGTCCCCGGTAAGAAACAACCAGCGGTCCGTGGCGTGAAAGCGTTCGGCGTACCGCTGGAGAACCTCCGGCGTGTCGCGCGCGGGGTCCACGGAAAAGGTGACGATTCGCAGGTCGCCGCATGCGAGGGCGTCATGCTGCCAGGCTGCCAGTCTGTTGCTGAGCATCGGGCAACTGTCGGGGCAGGTAGTGTAAATGAATGCGGCGAGCCAGACTTTCCCTTTCAAATCGGCCAGCGTGACCCTCGCGCCCGTGCGATCGACCAGCGAGAAATCCGGGACGACGCCAATCCTGTCCAGCCCGCACCCCGAAGCGCGCTCGTTCATAGGCTGGCGGCTGCGGCAGTACGCGATTTCCAATACCACGGCGAACGCGGCAAAGATCAGCGTCAGGGCTATGAGCATTCGCTTCATCGGGCCGTGAGCATAAGTCCCAGGATAACCGGCAGATAGAGAACCGACGCAAAGAACAGCCGGCGGGCGGCAGAGGTCGTACGGCGGGCGAGAAACAGACCCGCACAACCGGCAAGCGCGGCATTCAGCAGGAGAGCTCCGGCGAGGAAGAGGCCGCCGGTGAATACCGAGGTCGACAGCACCGCAAGCCCCACTGCAAACAGCAGCGCCTGCAAGGCCGCCGCCGTCCCAGTCCGGTCTCGCGGGTGGAGCATGCGAAAGCCGGCGCCGGCGTATTGGTCGCGATACAACCAGGCGATCGAAAGAAAGTGCGGCATCTGCCAGCAAAACAGAATGCCAAACAACACCCACGCGCCCACGCCGATGGAGCCGCTGACGGATGCCCACCCAATGACCGGCGGAATGGCACCGGCAACCGCCCCGACGCCAACGCATAACGCCGTGCGTTGCTTCATCGGAGTATAGAGCGCCAGGTAGACAAAGAGCGTGACGGCTGCCAGACACGTTGCCGCAACAGTCGTTGCGACCGCCATGTAGGCGAGCCCCAAACATGCCATTGTTATCCCCAGCATGCCGGCGCTCTTGCGGGTCACTCGACCGGCAGGCAGCGGCCGGTTTCTCGTTCGCGCCATTCGCCGGTCCGCATCGGTCTCCATCACCTGATTGAGGACCGCCGCAGCCCCGGCAACCAGACCGGTCGCGGCCAGCGTATGCAACAAGCGCATTAAATCAAGATGCGATCCGCTCGACAGCACGAAGCCGGCGAAGGTGGTGATCAGCACGAGCGTAGTCAGGCGCACTTTGGCGAGCTCGGCCAGGTCGCCAATCAGACTGCCGATCGAGCGCTCGACGTTGCACGCCGGGAGCGCGGTCAGGGAGGCGGACTGCTGCATTGGCGTATTCATTTTTGGGAAACTGGCGCGGGTCCGGCGGCGTTGGCGGCCAGAAACGCGAATCGACTGCCCCGCACCGCCAGAATAAAACCAATCATGAGCACTGCCGCGCCGTTGATGACGTGCAGGCTTGTCGGTAGCGGCGCGCGCAGCAGCCAAATCACCGCGGCGCCCAGAATGATCTGAATCGCCACCAGGCCGGCCAGCCAGACGGCGGGACGCAGCAGCCGCGATTCAAACCGGTCGCCGTCATAAGCTGCCCTAAGCACCTTGGTCACGACGATCCCCGCGAGCACCGCGACGACCACCGCCCAGAAACGGTGCGTGAAATGGATGTCCACCAGGGTGTTATGAACTCTCGGCATCAGCGTTCCGTCCGGGGTCAGAGGAAAGGTGGGGATCGCCAGGCCCGCCCCCAGATAACGCATCGTTGCGCCCAAAATAAGCTGGACATAAACCGCCCCGGTCAGCGCCCACGCCCATCGTTTCCAATTCCCTGCTCGCGCCATAGCCTGCCCGCCCGGCTTCAGCCACTCGGGCGACAGCGCCATCGCCAGCAGCGTCACCGCGCATAAAAACGCCTGGGCGGCGCAGCCATGGGCGATCGCCAGCGCAATGGATAGCCGCGTCACCCGCAGCCCTCCCATAATTCCCTGCACCACCACCAGCGCCACCGCACCGGCCGCAACGCCCCGGACCCACGGCCGCCGGTCGTCGCGCCAGGTCCAGATCGCCAGCACAATCGTCAGCATTCCAACCGCCGACGCTGCCAGGCGGTGCGTGTGTTCCCAAAACACCGGACCGACCCAGCGCGAAAACGGAAACGCGAACATGTTGAACCCGAAGCTGGTTGGCCAGTCGGGAACCGAAAGCCCGGCTCCGAGGCTGGTCACCATGCCCCCGAGAAAAATCAGGCAGAGCGTGGCGAACACGACCAGTTTTGCGAAGCGGGAGAGCCAGAGACTATTCGAATGCATGTTGATAAATACGTTTTTCGTCCCTATTTGGCCGTCTGCGACGAAGCGGCTTTAAGTTGCCGCATCTCCTTGAGCCAATCGGCGTAAGCAGCCGGCGGGTCCACCGCCACAGCGGCACGCATGGCGTAATGGCCCGAACCGCACAATTGCGCGCAGACCAGTTCATAATTGCCGCTTTTGACCGGGCGAAACCAGATCGGGCTGCTGCCGCCGGGAATCGCATCCTGCCCGATGCGCATGGCGTGAAGCGCAAAACTGTGAATGACATCCTTGGAGGTAATCTCCAAAATGACATCCTTGTTCAGCGGCAGGTGCAACTCATTGCCCGAGACGATATCGTCCCTGCCCGCCTCGTCCGCGGGATCGATCCCCAACGGATTCGCCGCCGAGACCAGTTCCGCCCTTTGCCGGCCAAATTTTCCGTCCGGGCCCGGGTAATGGAAGTTCCACCGGAATTGCTCGGCGACGACGCGGATGCGCACCGCGTTGTCCGCCGGCTTCGGACCGGTCGCCCGGCGCGCCCAGATCGGAATGGCAAAGCCGAGCAGCAGCACGGCCTCGGCCAGCACCACCATGAACTCCAAATGGCTGGAAACATGCGAACGCGCCCCGTAATAATCCGCCTTCGGATTGCGCGACTTGCGAAAGCGGATCAGGGTAAAGACGAAGAAAGTACCCCAGCCGATGAAGAGAATCGCCATTACCCAATGGACGACGTTCATCATCTCGTCGATTTGAAAGCCGTGCTCGGAGGCGTTGTCGATGATGCCTAGTAATCTAGTCCACATGGTGCGATTTCATTTCCGTTTAATGGAGCGGTTGCCGGTTGCGCTCGTTCCTGTCGTACGATGAACAATAGAAATCGAAGAAAGCATCCGGAAACGACAGCGAGCACACAGAGCAAAAAAAGAATCGAGGCATTTACCGCCGGGGCGATCGGCGCGTCTTTTGCCCCCATGCACATTGCACAGGCATGGGCGGCATGAGGAAGACAGAACACGGCGATAATTCCGGGAAGCGCACGCGCTCGGTTGCCGTCTCGTTCCCAGGCTCCAGCCTGGGAACGCCCCTGTCTTGGAGGCTCCAGCCTCCCGTTCTTCTCCGGTGCGCTGTGCTTTTGGAGGCCCGGCAGGAGGCTGGAGCCTCCGGGAATACTGCATTCCCAGGCAGGAGCCTGGGAACGAGCATCCCACTCGGCGCGGACGCCGACTGTTTGAAGGAAGCAAATCGGATCGACTTGGTTAGGAGCGCGCGTTACGAGAGCCTCCAAGCTTAACTTAATGGCAGTGGGGCGTTGCCATAGGCTACAATGTGGTCGCGCCTTCGGCGCTGAAAATTCACGTCGCCGGACTTGTGGGTAATCGAAAGACAGGACTGCCGCACTCCAAGACGCTGGCGCGTTCGCCCCGCCCAAGCCGCCTTCATGCCTACCCCTTGTGTTTTGTCGTTTCCTGTCCTTCACAGTCTTCGCATCTTCCTCCAGAATGCCACGCCGTAACCCAGCAGCGTTACGCCTAGGATCGCTTCAACTACGCACAGCGCCAGATCCGCCGGGTGGCGGTAAAGGGAGTAGGCCGAGTATTCAAACCACGCGAGGCCGCACGCCAGCAGCAGCGCCAGCATAATAAACAACAAATGAACCCCTCGAAGCGACATACCTCAATAATGCGCGCGATCGGCGAGCCCGAGCACCGACAAAGCAAACAGAGCCGCCACGACAACCAACGTCAACAGCAACGGTTTGCAAATACTCTCCGGTGCGTCCTTCAAATGCATCGAAACCCATCCGACGCATCCCGCCTGAACTATTGCTATCGCCAGGGCGGCAACAACCTGAGCGCGCGTTCCTCCAATGGGAGTGTACGAAAGCCCCACCGTCAGCGTGGCTCCGATTACGAGAATCAATGCCACCAGGCCGTGCCGGGCTGCCTGACGGCGCCAGCGCTCCGCGTCCACCGGCGGGGCTTGCGCTTGCGGTGGAATGGCCCTGACTTCATTTCGTATCGGTTTCGAGTCGCCAGAATTCATACAGAGTTTCAAAGCAGGTAGAAGACGGGAAATACAAAGATCCAAACCAGGTCGACAAAATGCCAGTAAAGGCCCGCCGTCTCGACCCGGTTTGCAAGATGATTCGGATCGCGTCGATAGAGCGCCGTGCTCGCCGGCAGCAGCAAATAGATGAACACAACAATGCCCCCCAGCACATGCAGCGCATGCAGGCCCGTGATCGCAAAGTAGCTGGCGAAAAACGTGCTGTGCCGCGGCACAAACATCGACGCAAACTCGACATCCGCCTTGCTCACCTTCGCGACTTTCGACGATTCAGGCAGCGGAAAGAAATGCGGGCGATCGTTTTCCGGCGCCATCGGATCGGCGTTTGCCGCGTCCAGGCGAATTTCGTACTCCATGATCGCCGGATCGCTCAATGCCACACGGTTTTCCAGATGGCCTGTAATTTCCACCCGTGGCCGCAAGCCGGCGGCCGCACGATGTTCGTTTCCCAGGAACGCTTCATACTTCGCCAGCGCACCCGGTTTGATATACGCGCCGAAATGACTAAACTTCGCCGGATATTCATACCCCAGTTTAATGCCGAGAAAGAGCATGCCCAGAACGACGGTGAACGCCATGAACAGCCGGTAGCGAGTGAACTGGCGCGTTTTGAGCGCCGCCCATGCAAACACCATGCTGACCGACGAGCCGATCAGGATCAGCGTATTCAGAAATCCCACCGGCACGTTCAACAACCCATGCGGCCAGTAACCGGGCGGGGCGCCAAGGCGCAGGAAGATGTAGCCAGAGAACAGCCCTCCGAAGAGCATCGTTTCAGAGGCCAGGAACAGCCAGATGCCAAGCTGCGCGTTCCAGAGGCCGGTATCGGGCCGTGGTGCCACTGTATAGGGAATCTCAGCGCCGGGTGTGCTCATAGGGTCGGTTGCGATTGCGGCGTGAAATCCGCGGTTGCGCCGGGAACGCTGTATTCATACGGACCGCGGTACGCGATGACAGGGCTTTGGAAATTGCCGTGCGGCGGCGGAGACGGCGCGCTCCATTCGATGGTAGTAGCCCCCCACGGGTTCTCGCGCGCCTTGCGCCCGCGGCGAATGCTCCAGAACAAGTTCACGATAAAGAAGATCTGCGCCGCGCCGAGAATCCAGGCCGACCAGGACATAAAGACATTCCAGTGAAGCACCGGCTTGACGAAGTCATAGGATGCTCCTCCGTCATACCAGCGGCGATGCACGCCCGCCATCCCCTGGATGAACATCGGAAAGAAGACGCCGTTAATGGCGACGATGGACAGGTAGAAGTGCAAGCGGCCCAGCGTCTCGTTCATGAAACGGCCGGTGATTTTTGGAAACCAATAGTATACCCCGGCGAATAGCGCGAAGATTGTGCCCGGCGCGACGATATAGTGAAAGTGGCCGATAAGGTAGTAGGTGTCGTGGAGATGAAGATCGAGGGAACTGAACGCCAGCGGCAGGCCCGTCAGGCCACCGATGCCAAACATCGGGATGAACGCCGTCGCGAACAGCATCGGCGTGGTAAACCGGATGGAACCGCCCCAGAGCGATATCACAAGGGAGGTTAGAATAATGACCGAGGGCACCGAGATGATGATAGTTGTCGCCTGAAAGAAGGTGCTGATGCGCGTGCCCATTCCCGTCAGATACATATGGTGAGCCCAGACGATGAAGGACATGAATCCTAGGAAGAGCGCGGCGAACACCATTGAGTTATAACCCCAGAGCGGACGGCGCGTGTTATTTGCCACCACTTCGGCGACGATGCCGAGCGCGGGCAGGATCAGTACGTACACCTCCGGGTGCGCCAGGAACCAAAAGAGATGCTGCCACAAAAGCGGACTGCCTCCGCCTGCGACCGTCACGGGATGCCCGTTGGCGATCAGGCCGCTCGGACTGAAGAAGCTCGTCCCGGCCAACCGGTCGAAGAGCTGCATCACGGCTGCCGATTCCAGCGGCGGGAACGCCAGCAACAACAAGTACGCGGTGACCAATTGCGCCCAGCAGAAGAACGGCAGCCTCATCCAGGTCAGTCCCGGCGCGCGGAGCTGCACGATGGTGACGATGATATTGATCGAGCCCAGCAGCGAGGAGGTGATTAGAAAGACCATGCCGATCAGCCACAGGGTCTGACCGTTGAAGAAGGCGTTCACACCGGCGCCGCTGTCGGCCAGCAGCGAGAGCGGCGGATAGGACGTCCAGCCGCTCTTCGCCGCGCCTCCGGGAACGAAGAAGCTCACGAGCATGATCAGGCCGCCGGTAAAGTTTGCCCAGAAGCTGGCCATGTTCAGCTTCGGGAAAGCCATGTCGGGGGCGCCGATTTGCAGCGGCACGAGGTAGTTGCCGAAAGCGCCAAAGGCAATCGGCACCACGCCAAGGAAAATCATGATGGTGCCATGCATCGCGCCGAGCGAGTTGTAGAAGTCCGGCGTCATGACGCCATTGGGCATCTGCGTCGGAGACCATGCACTCAGGAGGGCACCGAGAACGGGAAGAGGCGTTCCCGGATACGCGAGCTGCCAGCGCATTAGCATCACCAGGGTAAACCCGAGAAAGAGGAAGAGCATCCCCATCAGACCGTACTGGATGCCGATGGTTTTGTGGTCGGTTGAAAAAATGTACGTCCTCCAAAACCCCAAGGTCGGATGGGCGGGGACCCGGTCGTGTCCGGCGGGTCCGGCAGGTGCGTGCGTGATGAATTCCATGGAAAGCGCGGCTAAACCTTCGCAGGGACTTACGTTTTAGGTTGTGCGATGGGATGCATTGACTCGCGAGCAAGAGGCGAATTTCCCGCACACGGCTCTCCGGCCAGTGAGTTCCTGCATGTGACATCCTAGTAGGCTGTAACAGTGACCAGTTCGGATCGCTAGACGATGGCAAAGCGCGAAAAGTCGGGAGGGGCTCGGCAGTCGCGTCAGCGTCTTGGAGTGCGGGTAGTCCTCTACCGCTTTGGCAGTGC
>Ga0316219_1001927_pt1 | contig 20713 bp, 17 predicted proteins | sample TBH18003PmetaG_FD_203635 | JGI IMG/M metagenome (GOLD analysis project Ga0316219, IMG submission 203635) | Freshwater microbial communities from Trout Bog Lake, Wisconsin, USA - TBH18003P | ecosystem: Environmental > Aquatic > Freshwater > Lake > Hypolimnion/Profundal zone | place: USA... | reverse complement strand
GCGCCATATTGGCCCGAGCCCGTGCCCGAGCGGTCGGGGCCGCGGGGAATTGCGCCCAAGGTGCCGTTGTCCGGCAGGGTGCCGAAGCCGAGGAAGACATTGGTACCGCCGGGGCTGGCAAAATCGTTGGTCGAGAAATACGTACCGGCGGGTTCGAGGCGGGTGGGCCGGAACTCGAGCAGCCAGAACGGCTGGAGCGTGAGGTTCTTCGTCAGGCCGATGGAGGCCTGGATCATGTTGACCGGCAGGAAGGCCTCCTTGAGCTCGGCACCCGGCCCGCGGAGCTTGGAGAGATCGACGGGATTCACGACGTTGATGCCGTTCGGGAGGAACGTGCTCTCGCCGAGACTGAGCACCTGGCGGCCGAAGCGGATGTCGACCGGCATGTCAGAGCCGAGGTCGAACTTGTACATGCCGTAGAGGTCGAGCATTTCAGCGCCGTCGGTCACGCGGGACAGGGCTGCACCGGTGAGCGGCGTACGCTGCGTGTTGTCGCTGATGAAATCCTTGAAATAGTAGCCACGGGCAAAGAAGCCGAGGTCGTGATACTTCAGCTCGAGGTCGTGCGAGCCCTTGAACAGCTCGGAAACCCAGCCCTTGTCGTAGTTCAGGTTGCCGTCGTCGGCGTTGACCGAGTTCTGCTGGCCGGGAACGCCTTGGAACGAGTTGGTCGTGCCATAAAGCATCGCGCTGGGTTTGCCTACGCGGGCAAGGCCGCCGAAGCTGAAGGTACTGTCGAGGCTGCCGCTGAGGTCGCCATCATTGAACTGGAAGGCGCGGGAGCCGGGAACCAGCAGCACGCCGCCCAAGGCCAGGGCGAGAGCGGTGCGTGCCAGGTGGAACGACACGGAGGAAGACATTTTCATGGGGTGGGGTGAAACGCTGGAAGTCTCCGGTCGGAGACCTGCTGCAACGGGGGTTGGGGGATGGGCGGATGGCCGCCCAAGGTTTGGTGACGGGCACGAAACGAACTATCATCCGACGACTCAAGGCCGAATTCCGGTGGTACTGATGTAGAGAAAATACGAATCCCGCTTTGAAGCTGGCCGAATATGGGTAACGTGCTCGTTCGCACCATGCAGGCCGCCACCCACATCCACGTCAAAGGCGCACGCGAGCACAACCTGAAGAACCTCGAGCTGCGCATCCCGCGGGGCAAGTTCGTGGTCATCACCGGCCCAAGCGGTTCGGGCAAGTCGTCGCTGGCGTTCGATACCATTTACGCGGAGGGCTATCGCAAATACATGGAGTCGCTCTCGACGCAGGCGCGGCAGGTGCTCGAGCAGCTCCACCGGCCCGAGGTGGACTTCATCCACGGGCTGTCGCCCGTCCTCGCCATCGAGCAGCGCACGGGTGCCGGCGGGCCGCGCAGCACGATCGCGACGGCGACGGAGATCGCCGACTACGCGCAACTGTTGTGGGCCATCTGCGGCGAGGCGCATTGCCCGAAGGATGGCGGACGCGTGGTCCAGCGGTCGCTCGATGACAACGTCCGGCGCGTGTTGGCCGAATGCGCCGGTGAACGCATCATGCTTCTGGCGGCATTCATGCGGGCGCGACCGAGCGTGCTGCGCGAGGAGCTGCCCCGACTGCGGCAGCGGGGTTTTCAACGCGTGCGGCTCAACGGCGAGATCCGCAGCCTTGACGACTCCAATCTCATCCCGGTGGGCGCGGGGACGAAGGAGATCACGGTCGAAACCGTGATCGACCGACTCGTGGCCACGCCCGACCAGCGGTCGCGGCTGGCGGATTCGCTCGAGCTGGCGTTCCGCGAAGGCAAGGACCGCGTCGTGGTGGTCGCGCAAAAGACCCCGGATGGGCCGTGGCGCGAGCTGGGCCTCAGCCAGTCCCTCAGCTGCGAGATCTGCGGGGACATCTTCGACAAGCTCACGCCCCGGCACTTTTCCTTCAGCCATCGCGAAGGCGCATGCCCGACCTGCGACGGCCTGGGGCGGAAGCTCCGGTTCGTGCCGGAGCTGATCGTGGCCGCGCCGGAGAAGTCCGTGCGCGAAGGCGCGCTCAAGCCCTGGCGGATTGGCGGGAAAAATCTCATCATCAAGCACAATGCCCTGTTGAAGCAGCTGGCGGAGCAGCTGCCGTTTGACGCGGACGTGCCGTGGAAGGAGCTGCCCGAGGCGACGCGCCAGACCATCCTCTACGGCGCCGGTGAGCGGCTGTTCGCGTTCAAGCTGCGTCGCATGCGCGAGCCCAAGGCGATGCCGTTTACAGGCGTGATCGCGGACCTTGAGGAGAGTTTCCGGCATACGGACAGCGAGGGATTCCAAGCGAGGCTGACGACGTTCATGGTGGCAGGGGAATGTCCCGAGTGTCACGGCACGCGGCTCAACGCACGGAGCGGCGCGGTAGTGCTGGGCGGCAAGAAGTTTCCCGAGTTCATGCACCTGGACGTGGAAACGGCGCACGGATTTGCGGGGGAGCTCGTGGCAGCCCTGGCGGGTAACGAGGCCGTCCGCGAAGTTGTGTCGGGGATCGAGCAGCGCCTGCATTTCCTGCTGGAAACCGGGCTGGGTTACCTCGCGCTCGAGCGGGATTACGGGACGCTCTCCGGCGGCGAGGCGCAGCGCGTGCGGCTGGCGACGCAACTCGGCATGGGCCTGATGGGCGTGATCTACGTGTTGGACGAGCCGAGCATCGGGCTGCATCCGCACGACAACCATAAGCTGCTCGACACGCTGATCGGGCTGCGGGACCGCGGTAACACCGTGCTCGTGGTTGAGCACGATGAGGACACGATGCGCCTGGCCGATGAGTTGATTGAGCTCGGGCCGGAGGCGGGCGTGGAGGGCGGGCAATTGCTGTTCCAAGGCACGCCGGAGCAGTGCACACAGCTGCCAGCAAAGATCTCGCGCACCGGTCCTTTCCTCGCGCGCAAGATGAGCGTGATGAAAGATGCGAAGACGAAAGTGCCCGACGGCGCTTGGCTCACCGTGCGTGAGGCCCGGGCAAACAACCTGCGGGGCATCGACGCGAAATTTCCCGTGGGGCTGCTGACGGTGGTCACCGGCGTCAGTGGCTCAGGCAAGAGCACGCTGGTGAACGACGTGCTCGCGGCCGCCGCCGCCCGGAAGCTGAACGGGGCGAAGACGCTACCCGGGCCGCACCGCGCGATCGAGAACCTGGATTTCTTCGAGAAGCTGGTACAGGTGGACCAGGAACCGATCGGCCGCAGCCCGCGTTCCAACCCCGCCACCTACGTCGACCTGCTGACGCTGCTGCGCGATCTCTACGCGCAGGTGCCGCTGGCCAAGGTGCGCGGCTACAAGGCGAGCCGGTTTTCGTTCAACGTCCGCGGCGGACGCTGCGAGCGCTGCCAGGGCGACGGCGCCATCAAGCTCGACATGCAGTTCATGGCCGACGCCTACGCGCCGTGTCCGAGCTGCGAGGGCAAGCGCTTCAATCGCGAGACGCTGGAAATCCTGTTTCACGGCAAGTCGATCGCCGACGTGCTCAACCTGACCGTGCGGGAGGCGATCACACTGTTTCGCAACATTCCCCGCGTCATCGACAAGCTGGCCACGCTTGAGGCCGTGGGGCTGGGCTACCTGACGCTGGGCCAGTCGGCGACGACGCTCTCGGGCGGCGAGGCGCAGCGGCTGAAGCTTTCACTGGAGCTGAGCAAGCGCCCGCAGGGCAGCACGCTCTACATCCTCGACGAGCCCACCACGGGACTGCACTGGGTGGACATCCAGAAGTTAATGGACCTGCTGTTCAAGCTACGCGACCAGGGTCACACGGTGATCGTGATCGAGCACAACCTCGACGTGATCAACCTCGCGGACTGGGTCATTGACCTCGGGCCGGGAGGCGGACGGCACGGCGGCGAGCTGATCTTCGCGGGACCGCGCACGAAGATCGAGGAGGAGGCAAGGTCCGTGACCGGGCAGGCGCTGCGCAAGTGGCGCCGGTGAAGCGCACAGGCGACCAGCGGCGCGGCGGGCGCGCTCAGGAGTCGCAGTTGCTGCTGTGGCACAGCCACGACATGAGCAGCACGATGCAGGTAAACATCACGACAAGGGTCATGGAGACTCTGTCAGGAAGGGGGTGGGGTTGGGGTGGACAGCAAACCTAACGCATGCAGAAATTGCAGCGGCTCCCCCAATGGCCAGAAAATAATCAAGATTCAGTTCGTATTATTTTTGAACGGCTATCGCCACCCTTTCGCATTCCTTCGCCGTGACGCCGCCCACCATCGTTCATCTCGACGCCGACGCGTTCTTCGTGTCGTGCGAACTGGCGCACAAACCCGAGCTGCGCGGGACGAAGTGCGCCGTCGGTGGGCGCGAGCGGGGAATCATTTCCTCGGCGAGCTACGAGGCGCGGGCATGTGGCGTTTACACGCCGATGCCGACGCAGCGGGCCCTCAAGGTTTGCCCGGACCTGATCCTGCTGCCGCACACGTCCGGGCTCTACGGCAAGACGTCGCGGGCGATGTTCGACCTCTGCGAAACGCTCACGCCGCTGGTCCAGCGCAACTCGGTGGACGAAGGCTACATGGATCTCGGTCCATGTGGTTTCCAATCGTCCACGGAAATCGAGGCGCGGGTCCGGGCGTTGCAGAAGCGGATCTGGGACGAACTGCAGATCCCGGTGTCGTTCGGCATCGCGGCGAACAAGCTGGTGGCGCAGATCGCGTCGAAGCTGCGCAAGCCCCGCGGTTTCGTCGTCGTGCCGCCGGGCACGGAGGCGGAATTCCTGGCGCCGCTGTCGATCGGCAAGCTGCCGGGCATTGGGGCCAAGACGGAGGCTGCGCTGGGTGAACGGCACGGGTTGAAGCTGGTGCGGGACATCACGGCGCGGAACGACAGCCAGCTGGAGGCAATCTTCGGCCGGGGCTGGCGCGAGATGCGGGCGATCGCGCTCGGCGAAGACGACCGGCCGGTCGAGACGGAATACGACGACGCGAAGAGTTACTCGCAGCAGGAAACCTTTGGCGAGGACGTCGAGGACTTCGCGGAGATAGAGCGAGTAGCCAAGCGGATGGTGGACGAGCTCCTGCCAAAGATTCGCGAGGACAAGAAACGCGTGCGCACGATGACCGTGAAGATCCGCTACCCGGATTTCACGCAGGAGTCGCACGGCCTCAGCCTCGAGAATGCAACTGACCTGGAGGGGCCGTTCTATCCCCTGGTGGCGCCGCTATTGAAGGCGGCGTGGACCAAGCGGCGGCCGCTGCGGCTGGTGAGCGTGCGGTTTTCGAACGTCGAGGACGGGGCGGCACAGCTGGAGATGTTCGCGCAGGGCGATGAAAAGCGCCGGCGGCTCGCGGTGGTGCTGGACAAGCTCAACCTGCCAGGAGGTACAAAGGTGGTGCGGCACGGGCACCAGCTTGGCCGGAAGGACTAGGAGACCGCCGCAGTCTATTGCGGATGCCGTTGCTCGAAGGTGCCGAGCTGGCCGAGCGTCGTGGCAAAGCCGCCGGCCTCGAGCCACTTTCGCGCGTCGGTGTCGTTTCGCAGGTACGCGTTCCAAAAGGCGACGGAACCGGCGCAGACCAAGGCCTGAAATTCCAGATCATGCGGCCGCGGCGTGGCCAGGCGCCCGGAGAAAACCATGTGGTCTCCCCCGGAAAAGATCAGGAGATAGGCTGAGGCATGCAGCGTGTGGTCAAATGGCCGGCGACGGGCGCTGGCGGGAGTGTTGCCGATGCCATCGGTCGCACTGTCCCCGAACAGCTGGCCCGATGAACCGTCCTTGGTGCCGGTCATATGAAAGACCGGGATCCTGACGCTCTCAAACGGCGCACTGGTCTGGTCACCCAGCGACGACGGCGTGCTCATGGCGATGGCCGCCTTGATGCGCGGATCAGCCGCGCCGGGGTTCGCCCCCAGGATGGGCAGGCGCTCGCCGGCCACCGCCATGGTGGTGAAGGCGCCGAAGGAGTGGCCGGCGACGCCGAGATGCTCCAAGTCGAGGCGGCCGTGCAGCGGGAATGCGGGGTCGGAGTTGAAGGCTGTGAGCCGGTCGATGGCGAAACTGATGTCGCGGGGCCGGTTGATGGCGTTGGCCGGGTCGGCGACGGCCGTGCGGAAGCTTTGGAGCGGACGCGGTCCCTGGAGGAGGCCGGAGTCGCTCCCCAGATGCTGCACATGGATGCTGACAAAGCCGTGGCTGGCCCAGCATTCGCCGAGGTAGCGGTAGCCCTCGCGCGAGCCGCCGAGCCCGTGTGAAAACACGATGACCGGGCTGATGGCGGGGGCGGCGGGTCCTGCGGGGAAGTAGATCTTCACGGGCACATCGCGGTTGCGCGTCGCATCATGCCACGTCTGCTCCAGCGTGCCGACCTGGCAGGGGCCGCGCTGGCCGGCGTCCGCCGCGTACTCGGCGGCGGTCGCCAGCGGCGCGAGGAGGCAGAGAATGAGAAGGGACCGCCGCGACATGAACAGTGGTGACGAACGCGTGAATGGAAAGTTACGGGCGCGGTCGGGGGCAGACGGGCGCGCGAATTGGCTTGGTGATTCCGGCGAATTCGCCTGCATTTGGCGCGCATGCCCGCACCCGATCTCACCACCCGCATCGCCGCCGCGCGCCGCGCGGTGCTCGGGCAGACCGATTTGATGCACCGGGAATTCGGCCGGGTGGAGAGCAAGTGGAAGCACGACGGGACGCGCGTGACCGCGGCGGACCTCGCGATTTCGGAAAATATCGCGCGCGAACTGCAGGCGCAGTTTCCCGAGGACCAATTCCTGAGCGAGGAGCTGGCGACCACGACGGTCATTCCCGTCACCGCGGAATTTGCCTGGGTGCTGGATCCCATCGACGGGACCAACAATTTCGCACTGGGCATCCCGGCCTGCGCAATTTCCCTTGGGCTGTGTCATCGCGGGGTGCCCGTTTACGGAACGATCTACGACCTGAGCCGCCGCGTGCTCATGCACGGCGGTCCCGGCTATGGCGCGTGGGACGGAGAGCGGGCGGTGCGGGTGCTCACCACGCCCCCGCACAAGGAGTCGATCATCGGCCTGCACAGCCCGCACAACAAGGCGCTGCTGCCCCTGGCGAGCGCGGTGCTGGCGCACTTCAAGATTCGCGGGCTGGGCAGCGCCACGCTGCATCTTGCCTACGTCGCTGCGGGCCTGCTCGACGGCTCGGTGGATTTCAACGTGAAGATCTGGGATCTGGCGGCCGCGATCCCGCTCTGCCAGGCGGCGGGTGGCGAGGTGAGTTTCCTCAACGCCAACCCGCTTCCGCTCCGGCAATTCGATTTGAAGATGCCGGGGCTGATCTACGCCGCCGGCAGTCCTGCGATGGGTGCGCGGCTGCGTGAGATCATGGAACCGCAATTGCCCCAACCCGCATGAAGTCGCCCGTCGTTTTGATGGTCGCGTGGGCCATCACGGTGACCGTGGCGTCGGCGCAGGGTCTGGTCGTCAGCCTGGTTTCGCCCCGGCAGGCCCTCGCACCCGGATCAGCGGTGAAGCTCGACCTGCTGGCGGTCAACCCGGGCGTGACCGAGGCGGTTTTCGAGGCGTCGGCCACCCTGCATGGCGCGCTTTGGGTGGATGCGCAGTCCTGGCCGGTCGAGCTGCAGGCGGGCGCGCCGGAGCCACGGACGTTGCGGCCCGGCGAATTTACCCATCGCGGTTACGTTTTGGTCCTGCCGAGCGGCGTCAAGGGCCGGGTGGTCCTGGAGATCACTGAGGGCAGCTATGCGCCGCTCCGCACGGTCCTGGTGGTCAACACGGACGGCGGCGGCAAGGCGGTGGCTGCGGCGCTGCCGGTCAGCACGATGGACGCGGCGTCCCCGGCGACGGCCCAATTGCAGCGCAGCTTTGTCGGTCATTTCGCGCCGCACGAACCGGTCTATTTTATCTATGGCGCCAAGGTGCCGGGGGCAAAATTCCAGTTCAGTTTCAAATACCGCCTGCTTGATTTTCAGGGGGACGCGGACTCCGTCGCGCAGCGGAGTTTGCAGTTTGGCTACACCCAGCGCTCGCTGTGGGACCTCGCCGGCAATTCGAGCCCGTTCTACGACACGAGCTACATGCCCTCGTTCTTCTACGAGTCCATCGCCACGCAATCGGCCAACAACCGGTTGGGCCCGTTCGGGTGGATCGCTCTGCAAACGGGCTATCAGCACGAGTCGAACGGGCAGTCCCTGAGCCGCTCGCGCAGCCTCAACACGCTCTTTGCGCGCTCCGCCTTCTCGATTGGTTCGCTCGGCGACTGGCACTTGCTGGTGGTGCCGAAGATCTGGGCCTTCGTCGGGGATCTCTCGGACAACGCCGACATCAAGGACTACCGCGGCTACGGCGAGCTGCAGGTTGTCTTCGGCAAGAACGACGGCCCGGCACTGTCGTACACCGGCCACGCGGGCCGGGAATTCAACCATTTCACGACGCAGCTGGATTTGACGATTCCGGTCCGCTTCAAACTGTTCGACGTCGCGACGTTCTTCCTCGTGCAGTATTTCGACGGCTACGGTGAGAGCTTGCGTGACTACAACAAGAAGTCCGACGCGCTCCGTGCGGGTTTCTCACTGGTCCGTTGACGGCAGGTCCGCGCCGTGCGGCCGTCAGATTTGGTAGGGCTTCAGCGGGACGGGATCGAGGACCTTGATCTTCGGCGACTTTTCCGCGAGCTGCGCGGCGAACCACGCGCGGGCCGCCGGGTCGCCGTGCGTGAGGATGACGCAGCGGGCCTCGGTCTGAACGGCGAACTCGAGGAGTTCCTCACGGTCGGCGTGGCCGCTGAGCTCAAAGCGCTCGACGCGGGCCTTGAGCTTGGCCTTCACGTGCGCGGTCTCGAAGATGAACGTGTCACCGGTCTTGGCGGCGAGGAGCTTGCCGCCGGGGGTGTCGGGGTCGCAGTAGCCGACAAAGCCGATGGTGTTGCGGGCGTGGCCGACGAGGCCGGACGCCAGCGTGTAGCTGGGGGTGCGCTCGACGAGCATGCCGGAGCTGATGATGTAGAGGGCGTTGGTCTGCGGGTCCTCGCCGGCGGTGAGCTTGCGCGGGGTGGGCTTGATCTTGAGGTCCTTGATGATGCCGCGGTTGAAGTTCACGTGGCGGGTCTTGCGGCTGATCTCGTCGAAGTAGTCGGCGAGATCCATGCCGAGGCCGGAGGCGAAGATGGGGCACTCGACCAGGCGGCCGAATTTCCGCGCGTCGTGGATCACGGCGAGGATTTCCTGCATGCGGCCGAGGGCGAAGACGGGAATGAGGAACGAGCCGCCGCGCTTGATCGTGTCGTTGATGCTCTCGATCAGGCGCGCGATCTCATGGACGCGCTCCTTGCCAACGGCGCGCTCGGTCGTGCCGCGCGTGGTTTCCATCACGAGCGTGTCGAAGTGGCCGGCCGGAAATTTGGCGCCAGGGAGGGTGCGCTGGTTGTCGAACAGGACGTCACCGGTGAAAAGGATCTGGCGGTGCTTGTAGTGGATCTCGAGCGCGGCGGCGCCGGCCACATGGCCGGCGTGGTGGAAGATCACCTCGATCTCGTCCTTCTGCCCGCGGAATTTCTTGGCATGCCCGAACGGCAGCCCGTGCATGCGGCCAGCGCAGCGGTCGATCTCGTCGTGGGTGAAAAGCGGATAGTCGGGGATGTCATTCTCCTCCTTCTGGCGCAGCATCACGTTGGCCGAGTTGTGCAGCATGCGCTCGAGCAGCATGCGGCTGGACGTCGTCATGATGACGGGGGTGTTCGGATGCTCGCGCATCGCGACCGGCAGCCCGCCAATGTGGTCCAGGTGGCAGTGCGTGATGATGATCAGGTCGAGTTGCTGGCCGCGCAACTGGGAGAGGTCGGGAATGGCGGCGCGGCCGGTCTTCTTCGGGTTCAGGCCACAGTCGATGAGGACGCGGAGGTCGCCAAACTGGACAAAATGGGAGTTGGCGCCGATGCCGCCATCACGGTTCAAATCAATAAGCTTCATTTGTGAAACCGGTCAGCCAATCGGATAAACGGGTCGAGAACGAGGCTGTTTTTCAGACCACGGGAATCGTCATCGTGAAGGGCGGCAGCAGGACGTGCACCCGGCGGCCGAGTTCATCAACGCCATGGAAGGAACCCTGCGCCGTCGCGTCACAGCCCGTCACATGGTAACTGTTGTAGGAGAACTGTTCCCCGGGTGCGAGGCGCGGGGTTTCGCCGACGATCTTGTCGCCCTCGATCACGAGGTGGCTGCCGTCGGCGTGGTCGACGACCCACTTGCGGCCGAGCAGCGTGACGGTGTGGTCGGAGCCGTTCGTGATGGTAATGAAATAGACGAAGGCGTGTGGCTGGTCCGGCGGCAGGGTGGCCCCGCCATGGTGATAGTGGAGCTTGTCGAGTCGGGCAGTGAGGCCGGGGATTGCTTGGGAACTGGACACGTGATGACAGCGTGCGCGGGAAAGTCGCCGTCGCAAGGCGGCTTTCGACTTGCTGCGGATTTGGCGGGCCGCACACACTCGGGGCCTATGGCCAAATTCGCCCTGCTCTCCGTCAGCAACAAGACTGGCCTCGTCGAATTTGCCACCGCCCTCGTCCGCGAGCACGGCTACACGCTTCTCTCTACCGGCGGTTCCGCCAAGCAACTGGCGGCGAGCGGCCTGCCGGTGACGGAGGTGGGCGCGCATACGGGCTTTCCCGAGATGATGGACGGGCGCGTCAAGACACTGCACCCGAAAATCCACGGCGGTTTGCTCGCGCGGCGCGACAAGCCCGAGCACCTCGCGCAGGCGGCGGCGGCGGGCATCCCCCTCATCGACCTTGTCGTGGTGAACCTCTATCCGTTCGAGGAGACGATCGCGAAACCGCACGTGGAGTTTGAGGAGGCCATCGAGAACATCGACATTGGTGGTCCCTCGATGCTGCGCAGTGCGGCGAAGAACCACGAGAGCGTGACGGTCGTGTGCGATCCGGCGGACTACGCCGCGGTGCTGGCTGCGCTGAAGGTGCCGGCGGAACTGGCGGCGTTGCGCCGGCGGCTGGCGCTGAAGGTTTTTCAGCGGACGGGCAGCTACGACACCGCCATTGCCCGCTACCTCGAGGCGCAGGCGGCCGAGCCGGACTTGGCGGCATTGGCAGGTTTTCCCGAGACGTTGACCCTGACTTACAAAAAGGCGCAGAGCCTGCGCTACGGCGAGAATCCCCACCAGGCGGCGGCGCTCTACGGCACGTTTCACGAGCACTTCCAGCAGCTGCAGGGCAAGGAACTCAGCTACAACAACATCCTAGATATCACGGCGGCCACGTTCCTGATCGGCGAATTCGAACGGCCGACGGTCGCGATCCTGAAGCACACCAACCCGTGCGGCGTGGCGAGTGCGGACACCCTCGAGCAGGCGTGGGAACGCGCCTTCGCGACCGACCGGCAGGCGCCCTTCGGCGGGATCGTCGTGGTGAACCGCACGCTCGAGGCCGCGTTGGCGACGACGATCGCGGAGATATTCACCGAGGTGATCATCGCCCCGCACTTCAGCGCCGAGGCGCTCGCGATCTTCGGCAAGAAGAAGAACCTCCGGCTCATGATCGCCAAGGCCGGGCCCGGCGCCGATTCACTGCGCGAGGTGCGCTCGGTGATCGGCGGCGTGCTGGTGCAGGACCGCGACAAGGCACTGGGCAACGTGGCCGAGTTCAAGGTGGTCACGAAGCGCCAGCCGACGCCGGAGGAGTGGGCCGGGATGATGTTTGGCTGGAAGATCGGCAAGCACGTGAAGTCGAACTCCATCGTCTATTGTCGCGGCGAGCAGACGCTCGGCGTGGGCGCCGGTCAGATGGCGCGCGTCGACAGTTCGCGCATCGCGGTGTGGAAAGCCGGCGAGGCCAAGTTGGATTTGAAGGGCTCGGTCGTGGCGAGCGAGGCGCTGTTTCCGTTCGCGGACGGGCTCATCGCCGCCGCCGAGGCGGGCGCCACCGCGGCGATCCAGCCGGGTGGCTCGGTGCGTGACGACGAAGTCATCAAGGCCGCCGATGAACGCGGAATGACGATGGTTTTCACGGGCATCCGGCATTTCAAGCACTGACGCTGAGGTGCGCACCCTCGACCGAGAATGTTGGCTTTTCCGGTTGGCGCGCGGGGTTTTTGCGTCAGCCTGAGGACATGTTTGATCCTGTTGAAAAGCTGAAGGAATTCATCCGTTTCCCGAGCGTCTCGGCCGACTCCAAGTTCAAGGACGGCATGAAGGGCGCGCAGGGGTTCGTCGCCGGCCTGCTCGGCTCGATGGGCTTCGCGGTGGATGTCGTGAAGACGGACGTGCACCCGATCATCCTCGCGCACCGCGGCGGCGACGCGTCGTGGCCGCACGTGATCATCTACGGGCACTACGACGTGCAGCCGGCGGACCCGCTGAATCTGTGGACCTCACCGGCCTTCGAACCGCAGATTCGCGGCAACCGGATTTACGGGCGCGGCGCGGCGGACAACAAGGGACCGCTGCTGACGCACATCACGGCGGTGGGCCAGCTGCTGGAGCAGAATCCCAAGCTGCCACTGCAGATCACGTTCCTCATCGAAGGCGAGGAGGAGATGGGCAGCCCGAGTTTCCTGCCGTTCTTGGAAAAGTATCAGGCGACACTGAAGAAGGCGGACTTCGTTTTCCTGTCGGACACGGGCATCCCGAATGAGACCCAGATGGTCATCACGGCCGGGCTGCGCGGGCTCGTGACCTTAGAAGTTGAGGCTGTGGGCGCGAAGAGCGACCTGCATTCGGGGCTGCACGGCGGCGTGCTGCTGAATCCGATCCAGGCGCTGGTGGACCTGTGCGCGTCGTTGCACACGCCGGACGGCAAGGTGAACATCCCGGGCTACTATGACGACGTGCTGGACGTGGAGCCGTGGGAGCGCGACGAGCTGAAGAAGCTCGGGGCGAACGAAGCGGACTACCGGAAATTTCTTGGCATCGACGCCTTTCACACGCCGCCGGGCATCACGCCCTTCGAGGCGGTGCGGTTTTTCCCGACGCTGGAGTTCAATGGTTTTGGCGGCGGCTACCAAGGGGAGGGGAGCAAGACGGTGATCCCGAGCCGGGCCTTCGTGAAGATCAGCTGCCGGCTGGTGGCGAACCAAGACCCGGAGAAGATCAAGGCGCTCGTCTTCCAGACGATCCGGTCGCGTGCACCGAAAGGCGTGAAGCTCACGATCACCGCGGGCCACACCGGCCTGCCGTATGTCGTGGTGCCGCCCGGCCGCAGCAACACGCCAAAGAACCAATCGCCGGTGCTCGCGCGGGCGTTCCGCGCCACGGACGCGGCGGTGACGGAGATCTGGGGCAAGGCGCCGCTCTACCTGCGCGAGGGCGGCAGCGTGCCGATCATCGGTGAGATCAAGCGCGTGCTGGGACTCGACTCGGTGATGATGGGCCTGTTTCTCCCGGAAGATAACCTCCACGCACCGAATGAGAGCTTCAACCTCGACGTGATGAAGAAGGGGATCGAGACGTCGAAGCGGATTCTGTCGGCGATTGCGAAGCCCTGAGGTTTCCGGAGCCGGTAGCTGCGAACGTGAGCGAGTGGTGGTTCGTCCACTCGCTCACGCTCGCAGCTACCAGGCATTTATTTCGAGGCACAAAAAAGCCCCGGTTTGCACCGGGGCTTTTGTTCGAAAGAGAGGAATTACTTCTTGAGGACGATGATCTCCGCGCGGCGATACTTCTGCATCTCGTCGTCCGTGGCGTTCTTCTTGGCCTCGAGGCTGCCCTTGGAATTGGACTCAACCTTGTCGGCGGCGACGCCGAGCGAGATCAGGTATTTCTTCGAGGCGGCGGCCCGGCGGTCTCCGAGGGCTAGGTTATACTCGTCCGTTCCGCGCCAGTCGCAGTGGCCTTCGAAGAGGATGCGGTAGGTCGGGTTCTTCGCGAGATAGTCCTTGGCGGCCTGGATCTTCGCGCGCTCCGACTCCTTGACGCTGGACTTGTCGAAGTCGAAATAAACGGCGCCGAGCAGGCCCTTGATCATGTCGTCGGTCTCGATGATATTGGGATCGCGCTGGGTGAGGCCCGCGGCGTTGGCGTCTGCGGCCGGCGTGGTGTCCTGTGGGGTGAGACTTCCGCCACTCGTCGGGCCGAGCACCGTCGAACTCGGATCCGGCCGTTTCGGCTTCTTGGAGCAGCCGGTCAGGATCAACGCGGCGCTGGCGATAATAAGAAAAAATTTCTTCGTGGCGGAGTTCATGGAGAGGTCGAGGTGAGTCGGAAGGAAATCTATTGGGGCAACCGATTTGCGCCCGCAAGGTTTTACTGCGCTTTTTTCTGCTCGATGAGCCCGACTTCCAGCGCGTAGCGGGTGAGGCTCGCGACGTCGTGGAGGTTGAGCTTGCGCATCAAATTGGTGCGGTGGTTGTCGACGGTCTTGATGCTAATGCCGAGCTTGGCGGCGATCTCGCGGGTGCTGTGGCTTTCGGCAACGAGCTGGAGAATCTCGCGCTCACGGTCGGTGAGGAAGTCGGAAGCAGTGCTGGCATCGGGGTTGGCAACGACGTCGCGGAGCAGGGCGGCGACGGCCGGGCCGAAGTAGGTCCCGCCATTGGCGACGGTTTCGAGGCCCTTCTTGAACTCAAACAGGCCGGCGGTCTTCTCGACGAAGCCATGGGCGCCAGCCTCAAGCATTTCGCGGACGAGGATGGGGTTCTCGTAGCCCGAGAAGACCAAAACCCGCATGTTCGACAGCTTCTTGCTGATGCGCCGCAGGATATCGACGCCGTTCAGCCCCGGCAGCTTGGCGTCGAGGACGAGCAGGTCGGGTTTGACATCCAAGCAGAGGGAAACGGCGCTTTGGCCGTCGCCGCTTTCGCCCACGAGCTGATAATTCGGGTCGAGCCGCAAAATCTCGACCAGCATCTCGCGGATCGCGGTCTGGTCTTCGATGATGACGAGACGCTTCATGGGGTCGGAAGCGTGGATTTAGTGGGCAAGTGGTTCAATCAAAGAGTGGTGGGCTGGCTGGGATTCGAACCCAGAACCAACAACTTAAAAGGATGCTGCTCTACCATTGAGCTACCAGCCCCCGGGCAAAGTAAAAGCGCGAAATAGGTTCCGGCGTCGAGCTTTGGCAAGTAATTTCGCCCGGGCAGTTTGCGGGCGCGGCATTGACCGGCGGGAATCCCGGGCGTAAGCCACCCCCTCACACCGACGATTTTGGGAACAATTCAAAAATATACCCATCTGACCGAAGCAGAACGCATGTCGACCAAAGCGCAGGAAGTGGCTTTCGATCAGGAACTCGTGAACCGCTTCAAAGGCGGGGACCAGACCGCGTTTGACGAGATGGTTTCCCGCTACTGGGACCGCATCTATGGCATGGTGAACCAGCTCCTGCGCAACTCGCAGGACGCCGAGGAGGTCACCCAGGACGCCTTCATCCGGGCGCACCGGGGCCTGGCCAATTTCCGGGGCGACTCGGCCTTTTCGACCTGGCTCTACCAGATCGCGACCAACCTGGCGCGCAACCGGTACTGGTATTGGTGGCGGCGGAAGCGCGACAAGTCCGTTTCGTTCGATGCCCCCGTCAGCAGCGACAACGCGACGACCCTGGCGGACCTGATTCCCGCCGAAGTCGAGACCCCGGATGACATCACTGTCACCCAGGAGTTCATTGCCCGGATCGGGCAGGGGATGGAGCGGCTCAGCGCGAAGCACCGCGAGATCCTGACGCTCCGCAACATCAAGAATCTCTCCTACGAGGAAATTGCCGGCATCCTCAATATCTCCGTCGGCACTGTGAAAAGCCGCATCGCGCGCGCCCGCGAAAGCCTGCGCTCCAAGCTCGGCGAAGATTTTAAGCACAAGACCTGACTACCGCGTGTCACAGCTTGACCCTGCGACCCGGACCGACCCAACACCGCCATGAAAGACTCCAAATTCATCGAACTGCTCAACCTTTACGTCGATCACCAGATCAGCCCGGAAGAAGCCGAACTGCTGGAGACCGAGGTGCGAAGCAACCCGGAGCGACGCCGGGTTTATCACGAATATTGCCAGATCCAAAAGGCCTGCAGCGAGATTGCCGAAACCTTCCGCACCGAGGCGCCGGCCAACGCCCCGAAGATCGCGGACTTCAAGGTCCGCCGTTCCTCCGCGGGCGCGGTGGCCTACATCGGCGGCCTCCTGGCCGTGGCGGCGTGCGTGGCTGTCGTGCTGAGCGTGCGCTCACGCTCGCAGCCTTCGAATCTTTCCCCGACAGCGCCGGCACTGGCCGTTGCTGTTCAGCCGACGACCTCCGTCCCCGTGGCAGTTGCCGTCGCCTCGCGCCCGGCGCTGCAACCGGTGTTTGGGCCGCGGCTTCTCACGCTGCGGGAAACGAATGCCGAGTCGACCGAGGTGGCAGCGACGGACCGCGCAGCCTTTGGCGACTGGATGAACAATGTTCAACTTGCTTCGTTGCCGGGCACGACGGCGGATGATCTTCAGTTCGACGGCGGCGCTACTTTGCAGCCGGACGGACGCAGCCTGCACGCCCGCCGCCCGATTCAGGGCAAGGTGGAGTGGACGGCCTTTACGTTCCAGAAATGATCAGCTGAGCGCCTTCTTGACGAGGGCCTCGGTCGTGACTTTGCCGCCCAGCGCCAGCACCGCGCGGCGGACGGCTTGGTCGGCGTCGGCGGGTTTGTAGCCCAGGGCCACAAGTGCGGCGACGGCATCGCGATGCGGACCGCCGGTCGGGGCCTCCGACGCGTCGCTCCCGGTGGCCAGCGGCGTGGAGGAGTTCGCGCCCACCTTGGACTTGAGTTCTACCACGAGACGCTCGGCGGTCTTTTTTCCGATGCCGGGGCATTTGGCCAGCGTGGCGATGTCGCCGATGCGGATGGCATCCTCCAGCAGCGGCAGGGACAGACGGCTCATGATGCTGAGGGCGACTTTGGGGCCGACGCCGGTGACATTTTCGATCATCAGCCGGAAAAAATCCCGTTCGGACGGAGTGGCGAAACCGTAGAGTGTCTGCGAATCCTCGCGATAAATCACGAGGGTGTGGAGCTTCACCGTCGCCCCCGTGGCCGGCAGCCTTTCCGCGGTGGTGACGGGAATGTTAACCTCGTAGCCGAAGCCGTTGAGCTCGACTATGGCGTGCAGCGGCGTGGCGGAAGTGAGCGTGCCCTGGATCGAGGTGATCATGTCACTTCAACCCCAGCACGTCCTGCATGTCGTAGACGCCGGGCGGCTGCGCGACGACCCACTGTGCGGCCCGGAGCGCCCCGCGGGCGAAAATGGCCCGGTCGCTGGCCTTGTGCGTGAGTTCGAGGCGTTCGCCGAGCCCGGCAAACATGACGGTGTGGTCGCCCACGACGTCGCCGCCGCGCAGAGCGTGGACGCCGACTTCCGCATTCGTCCGCGCACCGGTGATGCCCGAGCGTCCATGCCGCAGGGCGGTGGCGCTGAGCTTGCGCTCCTCGAGGATGATTTCGAGCAGGCGCGCGGCAGTGCCGCTGGGTGCGTCTTGTTTGAAACGATGATGCATCTCCACGACCTCGGCGTCGTAGTCGGGCCCCAGCAGGCTGGCCGCGCGGCGGGTGAGGGCGAAGAGCAGGTTGACGCCGATGGAAAAATTGCCGGCCCAGACACAGGGCACCTTCGCGGCGAGCACGAGCAGCTGCTTTTTTGCCTCGGCGGAATGCCCGGTGGTGCCGATCACGACGGGCTTCTTCTGGGCGATGGCCTGCTCGAGCAACGCCTGGGTGGCGCTGTGCGCGCTGAAGTCGACGACGACGTCCGCTCCCTTCAGGCCGGCCGCGAGGTTGTCGCCCGCGTCGAGCGCGGCGCTGACGGTGAGGCCGAGTTCGGTCGTGGCCGCAATGAGCGCATGGCCCATGCGACCCTTGGCGCCGTTAATGAGGATGCGGAGGGGCATGGGAATCAGCGGCGAATGATGGCGAGGGCCTTCACGAGCTCCGCGAAGTTGGCCGGGCTGATTTCGCAGAGTGGCTGGCGCACGGCTGGGGACGTGATGACGCCGGCGCGGGCGAGGGCGGCCTTGATCGGCACGGGATTGGGTTCGAGGAAGAGCGCCTTGAACAGCGGATAGAGCTGGCGATGCAGTTTCCCGGCCTTGGCGAAATCGTTGGCGCGCGCGAGACGCACGAGCTGGGCGACCTCGCGGATCACGAGATTGGAGGCGACGCTGATGACGCCCTCGGCGCCCACGGCCATGAACGGCAAGGTGAGGACGTCATCGCCGCTCAGCACGGTGATGTCGTCGCCCAGCGCGCGCTTGAGCTGGTCGACGCGGTCGACGTTGCCGCCGGCTTCCTTGATCCAGCGGACGTGGCTGTATTTCGCGCGGAGGCGTTCGACGACGGGCACGCTGATCTCGATGCCGCACCGGCCCGGAATCGAATAGAGGATCACGGGGCGGTCGGTGGCCTCGGCCACGGCGCAGTAGTGCCGGAACAGGCCTTCCTGGTTGGGCTTGTTGTAATACGGCGTGACGACGAGCATGCCATCCGCGCCAGCGGCGTGGGCCGCCTGGGTGAGCTCGACGGCCTCGTGGGTGGAATTGGAACCCGTGCCGGCGATGACGGGCACGCGGCCGCGCACCTTGCCGACGACGGAGCGGATCACGTCCATGTGCTCCTCGTGGCTCAACGTGGGCGATTCGCCCGTGGTGCCGACAGGCACCAGGCCATCCACGCCACCCTTGATCTGGTATTCAACGAGTTTCTCGAGGTCGCGGTAGGAAACCTCGTCCTTGTTGAAGGGCGTGACGAGCGCCGTGATGGTGCCGGTGAGGGGGCGGAGTTTCATGGAATCTGGCAATGTAGCCTTGCCGTAGAGGGCATGGTGAAATAAGGAATCCGCAACGCTATTTTACCCATGGCCCTACCAATGACACCGCACACGGAAATGCTCAATGACTTGCTCAAGCTGGCCGTGGAAAGCGGCGCGAGCGACATCGTCGTAAAATCGAACAAACCCGGCTATGTCCGACTCTCCGGCCGGTTGAAGCCCGTCGAGATGGACCCGATCTCCTGTCCCGAGGCCCAGGCGTTCGTCGACGAACACGTGCCGAAAGTGTTCAAGCAGAAGTGGGAGGATGAGGGCCAGATTGACTTTGCGTATTCCGCCGACGGCGTCGGGCGCTTCCGCGTCAACGCGTTTCACCAGCGCGGCCTCGTCAGCATCGTTTTGCGTCACATCAAGAGCCGCGTGCCGACCTTTGCCGACCTGAGCCTCACGGCCGAGCCGATGCTCAAGCTCGCGCAGGCCAAGGACGGGATCCTGCTGATCTGCGGCGCCACCGGTTCCGGCAAGAGTTCGACGATGGCCGCCATGCTGAACTGGATCAACCAGAACATGGACAAGCACATCGTCACGATTGAGGACCCGATCGAATACACGTTCCAGGACGAGAAGTCGTTGTTCCAGCAACGCGAGATCGGCCTGGACGTCGGCAGCTTCCAACTGGCGATCCGTGCGGTGCTGCGGCAAAACCCCGACATCATCCTCATCGGCGAAATGCGCGATCGGGAAACGTTCGAGACCGCCATCTCCGCGGCCGAGACGGGTCACTTGGTGTTCTCCACGATGCACGCCGCGACGGTGTCGCAGTCGCTGACGCGCCTGTTTGAGTTCTTCCCGCCCGAGGAGCAGATCCAGGCGCGCCGCGCGATCTCCGGTTCGCTGCGCGGCTTCATCTGCCAAAAGCTCATTCCGGCGCTCGAAGGCGGCGGTCGCGTCCCGGCGAATGAGGTGCTCAATGCCGACACGGTGGTGCGCAACCTCATCCTCGAGGGCCAGTATGAGAAAATCCAGGGCCTGCTCGAAGGCACCGGCGACTCCAGCAGCTTCTCCTTCAACAAGGACATCTACCGGCTGATCAAGGCGGGCAAGATCAGCAAGGCCGAGGGTCTGCGCTTTTCGCCGAATCCGCAGGCGCTTGAGATGAACCTGAAGGGTATCTTCATGAAGTCCTGAAACGCGACGGCGGACGGGGGTCGGTGAGGATGCAGCGAGGTCCGCGGAGCAGGAGGACCGCTTCAGGCGTCGGCGTCGGCGCTTTTAGGGCTTGGATTTTACGAGGGCGGGCGATTTTCTATCCGATTCAACCATGGCATTGGCATTAATTTTTTCCGGGCAGGGTGCCCAAAAGGTCGGAATGGGAAAGTCCGTCGTGGAGCTGTCCCCGGCGGCGCGTGCGCTGTATGCGCAGGCGAACGAGGTGCTCGGCTGGGATCTGGCCAAGGTGTGTTTTGAGGGGCCCGAAGCCGAACTCACGCAGACGAAAGTCTGCCAGCCCGCGCTGTTCGTGCACGGCCTGGCCTTGCTGGCGGCGCTGCGGGAGTTGGGCAAGCTGCCGGCGGGCGAGCCGCAATTTGCGCTTGGGCTGAGTCTCGGTGAGGTCACGGCCTACTGCGCGGCCGGCGTGTTCGATTTTGCCACGGGCTTGCGCGTGGTGGCCGAACGCGGGCGGTTGATGCAGCAGGCCTGCGAGCAGACCACGGGCGGCATGGCGGCGATCATGGGCGAGGAACGCGCCCGCATCCAGGAGCTGTGCCGAGAGTTCGACATCGAGGCGGCGAACTTCAACGCTCCCGGCCAGATCATCGTCTCGGGCGAGAAGTCCAAAATCGACGCCGCCGTGGCGGCGGGCAAGGAGCGCGGCATCAAGAAGATCATCCCGCTCAACGTCGCCGGCGCTTACCACTCCCGGCTGATGGAGCCGGCTCGCGCGGCGTTCGCCGGGTTCCTGGAGCAGGTGAATTTTGCCGCGCCGCGCTTCACCGTGTTCACCAACACGACGGGCCAGGCCGTCTCCGCGCCGGCCGACCTGAAGGCCGCCCTGGTCA
>Ga0316219_1001916_pt1 | contig 20765 bp, 9 predicted proteins | sample TBH18003PmetaG_FD_203635 | JGI IMG/M metagenome (GOLD analysis project Ga0316219, IMG submission 203635) | Freshwater microbial communities from Trout Bog Lake, Wisconsin, USA - TBH18003P | ecosystem: Environmental > Aquatic > Freshwater > Lake > Hypolimnion/Profundal zone | place: USA: Wisconsin... | reverse complement strand
TGCGCCAAACTTACAAATCGCTGTTTTTGTTCCATCGGTAACTCATTTTTCCAGGGCATAAGCCCCGAGCTTAGTGTAACCGATGTCCTCGGTCAGTCTGTTACCGATGTCCTCGGTTCATACCCCCGGCACCCGCGCCGTTTCCGACGCGAGGGCTTCCGAACGCAACCCAAACTTGGAATGTCAACAGATGTCGCCTGACCCCTTTCTCCCGGCACCCGCGCCGTTTCCGACGCGAGGGCTTCCGAACGCAACCCAAACTTGGAATGTCTGTTTACCGGTATTCGCCGGCCACGATGTCGATCTGGCACGCGGCGGTTCCGGTCAGGTCGATCAACGCCGGCCCTTCCAGGGTGCGGATTTCCTCTTCCCTCAGAAGCGAGGGGTCCTTGCGCGAGAGTGGAAGGAAAAGGGGTCAGGCAACATTTCTTGACTAAATGGGACGGAGCCTGGAAATAAACGACATCATCGTCATGCCGCCACCAAGCGGAATTACGACTTCGAGAGTTTTGCCGGGCGCGTTTCATGGACGGCGTTTAGCGGCTTCCGAATACGAATGCAAGGCCAACCGATTTGCTGTCACGATATGTTGCCCGCCTTTTTCTCTTGTCAACAGATGTCGCCTGACCACTTTCTCCCCTGAACTTTTCACGCGACGCTCGAAGAAGAAGGGCTCGCGCCAAGGACGCAAAGCACGCCAAGAAAGAGAGGGAGGAAGAAAGGTCCGCGTTTCTATCGCCTCCGCTTTTCATGCTTTTCCTTGGCGTGCTTTGCGTGCTTGGCGCGAGACCACTCATCCTGTTTCAGGCTTGACGCTTCTGCCACTTGGTGAAGAGCTCTCCCCACTGTTCGCGGACAGGCGGGGCCGGTTCGACGAGCCAGTATTGTCCACCGAGAAAGACGGTGGCCTGCTGGTGGAGCAGCAATTCAGCGAGCGGCAACTCCCAAAGGATGTAATCGCGGTGCCAGCCGGTATCGCGAGCCAGTGCGAGAATGAAGGTCGCGAGCCAGGCCGGCGTCAGGAGTTTGGGGGCGGCGTCTCCAGCTTGCCGGGTGAGCTGTCCTTCGGAACGGCATCGAACTGCGCGGCGGCGATTCGGACCGCGATTCCACGGTGATCGACGGCGTATGCCGCGCGTCCCCGCTTTGACCCGTGTAGAATTGCGACTTCGCGAGGGGTCCTTGCGCGAGTGTTTTTCCAATTGGCGTACAAGCCGCAGGTAATCCTGCTGCGTCCTTGGTGCCTTTCCGCGTAAACGCAGATACTCGGCAAAACGACAAACAGAAGGGTGATCGACATTGATGATTTTGGTTTTCATGCGGAGTCGGCGATACCCCCGCGCAATCGCCCTCGGAGAGCCAAAGAAAGGCGCGATAGCGGCTGAAGGCCGGGCGCAGACAGAGGACGATATTCCACCAGGGGAGCCAGAGCGGCCGGGGTCAATCCTTGACCTTGGTGCGCCTGCTTACTTGACCTTGAGGGCTTCGAACCTGGTCGTCACCACCTCGCCGGCCAGCAAACCCGTGGTGTATTTCACAGTTGTCGTGACGGAAAGCTTGCCACTGGAGAGGATACGGATCCGGGCGGAATACGTTCCATTCACGCCTCCTGGAATGACTGAAAACTTGACTGCCAGCGTCCCATTTACCGTCAACACACCCCCCGAGATGGAGAATGTGCCGCGGGCCGTCGTCGATGATGTAGTGGAGGACCACACCCCGTGACTGGAACTCCGAGGCGCCAAGACGAAAGTTGCTCCTTCCATGCATTGCGGTGTTTCCACAACAGGTCGCAGATCGAGGAAGATGTCCCAGCTATAAAGGGAAAACTTGGAACCCTTAACCACCATCCGCTCTCTGACCACATCGCTCTTCGGATGGCCCTGAAACAGGCTCGAGACAAGGCAAAGTCCGTCCCACTTTCCCTGGAACCGGTCCCATGGCGTGGCAGCGAACGCCGAGGCGGAAAACATTACGGCGAGAAACAGGCAAGCGGCTCGCACTGAAATAGCGAAGATGGATTTTTTCATTGAATTGAATGCGGTCGAGTTGCGTTGATTTGAGGTGGACCCCGGTCTTCGGCCAAAAACCGTAAAATTAAGCTATGGCGGCGGGGCGTTGGCGGCAAGTTAGTGGACTTGATAAAGGGGAGTCAACGTCAGAGTGAGGGTGGCTTCGATTTTTGCTCCGTGGCGGAGAGGCGATCCGGGCTTGGAGTGGAGGAGCAAAAATCGAAGCATCTATCCTTTTGACGTTGACTTCCTTTTATCCCGTCTTAATTTCCCGCCAACGCCGTCGCTGCCATAGCTTAGCTTAATTTTACTGGTTCTTAGCCGAAGAACGGGGGCCGTCTTTACATCATGCATTTCACTGCCTCTTTCATTGCGGAACAAGTCCAAGGCGAAGTCTTCGGCGACGGCTCTGTCGAATTAACAGGCATTGCGCTCGCCGCCTCCGCCAAACAGGGCGACCTCACCTTCGCCGAAGACGAAGCTTTCTTCGCCTCCGCCGAGGAGAGCCAGTCCACCGCTATTCTCGTGAGGGGCGATTTTATATCGTCGAAGAAAGTTTTGATCCGTGTGCCGAATGTTCGCGTCGCAATGGCCAGGTTGCTGCCCGTCTTTTTTCCGGCGGTGGAATTCGCGCCGGGCGTTCATGCCAGTGCGACCATCGACCCTTCGGCGCAGATCGATCCTTCCTCTCACATCGGGCCAAATTGCGTGATCGGTGCGCGGGTGATGGTCGGCGCGCGCTCCTTGCTCATGGGTGGCAATCATGTGGGCCGGGACTCTCAGATCGGCGACGACGCGTGCCTGTTCCCAAATGTTGTCATCTATGCGAAGTGCCAGATTGGCCACCGCGTCACCATCCATGCAAGCACGGTCATCGGCTCGGACGGTTACGGCTATGTGCTCGACGAGGGGCGCCACCGCAAAATCCTGCAGCTTGGTAAAGTGATTCTTCACGACGACGTGGAGATAGGGGCTAATGCGGCCATTGATCGCGGAGCACTCGGCGACACCATCATCGGACAGGGCACCAAGGTCGATAACCTTGTGCATGTCGCCCACAATGTCACCATTGGTCGGCATTGCCTAGTCATGGGTCAGGTGGGTTTCGGCGGCAGCACGCGCCTTGGAGATTATTGCGTGATCGCTTCGCAGTCGGGTGTCGCAGGGCATTTGAAACTCGGCAATCAGGCCACGGTTGGCGCGAAGTCCGGCGTTATGCGCGATATACCGGACAAGGCAACGGTGCTCGGCATCCCTGCCGCGCCGGACAAGCAAACCAAGCGGCAATGGATCGGCGTGCAGCAGTTGCCTGATCTGATTCGCCGCATGCGCGAACTGGAGAAGCAAGTTGAGCAACTCAAGAGCAAGACGGGCGGCTAAGAAACGCTCGGCTGCGCTCTGTGTAACAGCCTCGCTGACCGAGCCCTTAACTCTCGCGTTGATAAAGCAATCGCTTTTGGGGCTAAATCTGGGGTTCATCCTGGAAGTATATCTGGGCGCTCTGGCGCCGGTCTTGCGGGAGTTGACGGCAAACGCCTTGAGCGACTTTACAAAGGCCCGGTCGTCGATTTTCAGGTCTGCGGACACACACCGGGTGGGTGGTGTCAACAGGAAGTGTTTCCTTGCCATTCCTAAGCCCACACTAAAAACGAGCAACCGATAAAATGCCTTGCAAAACTACGGAGCGAGATGAAAATACCGAAAACCGACTGCGCTGGAAATTGTTAAGAAACCAAATGGGAAATCCCCGCAAAAAAGACGACTGTTTATGACCAAAATACCGCAGGAAATTCAAGAGTTCATCAAAGGCAAAATGGCATGGGTGTCCACGGCCTCACCTGATGGGGTGCCGAATGCTACCCCGAAGGGGAGCGTTCAGGTCATCGATGACGAACACCTGGTGTTCGCCGATTTGTTCTCGCTCAAGACCAGGGAGAACCTCAAGTCGAATCCGAAAGTGGCTGTTACTGTCATCGATGAGAAAAGCCACAAAGGTTATCAACTGAAAGGTTCTGCAGAATTGCTTACAATCGGCTCGCTCTTTGACCAGGTTGTGGAGCAGTTGAAGCAGGCTCCGATGAAACTGCCCCCGGTGAATTATGTGGTGAAGATTACCGTGGAGTCGATTTACAACCAATCCGTAGGTCCCGACGCCGGGAAGAAAATTGCATAACGCCTCCCGCGGGACGCAAAATACCTGCGATTTGTTCGTTTCCAGTTGGCATAGATTTGCACGGGGAGTCCCGAAACCGGCGCACGAACTCAGCCGTGAAAATCCGCTCCGGGGCAAATGCCGGCAGGAATTCCACCTCACAACACATCGTCGCCAGAGCCTTCGAGCGTCTGGATGAACGGCTCGGTGGGATAGTTCGTGCCGGAATATTCGAAGCTGTCGAAATCGTCGTTCTTTTGGGATTGCTTCACCTTGAGAATGAGGCTGGTTCCGCCGGTAATGGCTGCAATGCCCGCCGCGCCAATGCCGACCGCCACGCTCGAGGTGCCGCGTCCTTTCACCGAAAACTCGATGATAGGGTCGAACGTCTGCCGCGCAGCCCTCGCAAAATCCGTTTTTTAAAGGCTGGAAATTTCTTATCGAAAATCACAGGACATTTAGCGGACGTCTCCAGCGGCCTCTTTCGGATAGTCAGTCGGAGGCATCTGCTCAGGCGTCACAAAAGGCGGCAGCCAGTACGCGCTGCGGCGCTTGTAGTGGAGCGGCGTTGCCGGATTCCAGTTTCGCCAGGAGGCGGGGTCGGTAGTGGCGGTCGACGACTTGACGCTCTCGCCGACGCCATCGACGGCCGCGACGGCATACTCGAAGATCGCCAGTTTTTCCGCTGGCTGCCTCAGGGCTTCGGCTTCAAGGCCGGGGTCCTCCGTTGCCGGGAGAATCCCCTTCACATCATCGTGGTAGTTGCGTTCGGTTCCACGATGAATTTCTTGCCAACCCGCCTCGCCCGCTTTCCTGCGGTAAAGCACGTATTCCTTGGCGCCAAGAACTTCGCCCCATTGCGCCATCGCCGCGTCCTTGGCCAGCGCGAGGCGCAGCCCTTCGGGAGGACCGGCGGGCTTGCCGGTAACGTAGACTGGGTAATCCCGACCGGGCAGGCTTTCGGACGCTTCGTTCAAGGCAATGACGCGCAGATGCACCTTGTCCGGCGCCTTCACGCAGCCAAGGGTGAATTGCGTTGTCGTCGAGATCGCCAGGGCGCTCCAGGTAATGCCGCCGTCATGGCTCAACTCAATGCGGTAGCCCGTGGCGGAGGCAACGGAGTTGAAGGAAACCGTCGCACCGTCGGCCCGCGCCACGGAATGCGTGATCTGGGGCGCCATCGGCACCGCCGGTCCGGCGCTCAATTGCCAGCGTCCGCCGCCAGGAGGGATCTGGGCCGCGAGGCTCTGGGCATTCGCGGAGACCTTTGCCGGCGCACCGTCGATGAAGAAGCGCGCCCCTTGTGGGATGGCTTCGGAAAGCGTCACAGTCAGCTTGCCGCCATCGCGAGAGAAAAACTGGCCCGCGACCTCGAACGGATTTTTGAACGTGCCGCTGACACCGAGCGAAGGATTGTCCACGGTGAGTTGCAGCTCCCGCGTGCCAATCCGTTCCCCCTTGAAGAGGCTCAGTTCGGTGAGTCCGTCCTTGAACTGCCGGATCACTCCGGCGCGTCCCGCGAAAACTCGTCCATTCTCCTCCGAGCGGAACAGCGTCCGTTCCTGGTAGATGAAGTCGTGGCCTTCGGGCGAAACGACCTCGGATGCCATGGGCTGAAGCACCCCGCCTTTTTTCCTTGCGACGGCAATCCTCAGGTCAGAGCGGTGAGATACGAGCAGCATCCGACCCGTGCCGCTCTTGTACGGTTCCAAGCGCATTCCCTCGGTGACTTCGCCGTGACCGCCAACCGACGTTTGCGTGGTCCGGTAATTGATATCGCCTCGGATTGAAAGGATCGTGGGCATCTTATCCTGTCCCTTGACCGTGTTCCACGAAACCCGCGACGTGTTGTTCACCGCATCGTAGGCGATGATATAGTCGTGCCCGACCAGCATCACCGAGCGCGACTCGTATTCGGGCCATGAATAAGCATCCGCTCCGGGACGCGCGAGAATCTCGGCGAACTGTGCGCTGCCAAGGTCATAGAAGGGTTCGGTGAGGTCGTTCATCCCGATGCCGCGGAAAGTGGAGTCCTTATAAACCCCCGTGTTACAAGTCAACTCGGCATCGTTGACGCGCCGGTCTCCCGCGTCCTCCGCGAAATGCCCGGCATAGCTATTGCCTCCGGCGTAGTAATAAATATCGCCGCCGCCGTTCTCGTTGCCAAATCCCCATCGGTAATTCGGCCCCTTGTCCACCTGCTGCAAGTAGACGGAAATCTCGTCCGGGGTATCGACGGCGGAGCGCAGCACGATGCCGTAACCGGTGTACTTTGCGCTTTGCAGCCGCGGGTTGGTCCCCTGGGCCAGCGAGTGCTCGTTCGCAGTTGCGGAATCCGATTCAAATCCGGTGGAAGTACCTACGGCGCGCCGGTTGATCCAGAGCATGTGCTCGGAGGTCATCGGATCGAAGTTTCTGAACGAATCGCCGAAGTTTTCGATGCAGCCTGGCACCGGCCTTCTGCTTGAGTGCGCCCCCTGCGGCGGGTGAATGCGCTGAAAGCCGTTTGCGGGCAGGAGCGCGGTGCCCGGCGTGAAGTCGAACGGTTGCCCGTCTTTCCCGAGTTTCACGGGAGCGGTTACGATTCCGCTCAGGTATTCGCCATGCAGCGCCTGCCCCGCGCTCGCCAGGCGGTCGCGCCCGTCGAAGAGAAGCCCCAGTTCGTTGGCCCGGGTCACGGGGTCGATGAACGCCCAGTTGTAGGTGCCGATGTTCTCGGTCCAGCGTCCGCCTTTGGCTTCCCAGGATTTCACATTCGGTCTGACATAAAAGATACCGGCCAATTCCACAAACTTTTCAAACTGGTCCGCCCATTCGTGAGCCATCGGGTGATCGGGAAAAAGCCATGCTCCAGCCATCAGCGGGTACTTCCAGTCGGCCATGAAGTTCGGGTGCCCCTTGAGCATATGCCGGATTGGGCTGATCTCCTCCCGGGCGGCAAGGTAACTTTGAAACAGCAGGAGGGCTGTGGCGCGCTCCCGCATTTCCGCAGTCATCTGCGCGCGGAATTTATTGAAGCCGGGAACAATCCATTGGCCCATCTGCCGCAACGAGACTGGAGAGAACCAGTTGCCTTCAACATGAAGCGCCTCGTGATCCCCCCACAATGCTTTGTCGTAGGCATCCAGGCTTGCCACTGTCTTAAGGAAGCGGTTGCCTGCGGTGAGGGGATGCGGTGCGGGCTTCGCGGCAGTGTCAGGGTAGGAAAGCTGCCAATCCTTGATCGCATCCAGGCTCATCCCGCCATAGCGGCTGTTAATGAAGGAGACGATGTCTTTTCCATTGGCGACTCCCCGGTTGGCGATGGAGGCTTGGGCGGCGGGAATGTCATCGTAACAGGAGAATCGCGACAGCAACGCCGCAATTGTCGGCTCTTTGAGATCGTATGCCGCGAAGGCGATCTGCCGGCTCTTTCCGGCAAGCGGCAGCCTCCATTCGAGAATCCCGTTCCGATAGCGGAACCTTACACAGAGCGCGTCCGAAGCGGCCCAGATGGAGTAATCCCCAGCGTCCCATTTTGAGCCATCGAGCACGCAGAGCCCCACCGCCCGGCCCGTCTCCTTGTTCGAAAAATCGGCCGAGGTGCGAAAGGTCGTATTGTCCGCGGCGGTGTGCCCCAGGCGGAAATAGAATTCCTCGGCAGGGTTCTCGACATGGTCGGGGCCGGTGAAGTGCGGATCCTCGCCGCGGTAATACAAGGTATGAGGTTTGTCGATGGGGTCCGCCCCCTCGCAATTAGTCAGTGGCAGGCCCGCCCAGGTAAAATCGAAGACCGCCTTGTCTTCGACAGCCAGCCCGGAAAACGCCTCGGTAAACTCGACAAAGCTGTAACCCTGCGGCGCCTTGATCGTCGCCGTGTAGCGGGCGCCTCCCTCGAAATCATACGAAACGCGCGCCCGTGCGAAGAGGGGACCTCGATCCAGAACCTCCGTGACGATCTTGCAGACTCTCTTCTTGGGGGAATCGAGGGACGATTTCCCCACCCACCCTTTACCGTCATCGACCGCGGCGATCGGTCCCGGGGCGATCGTTCCCTCCGCAATGGCTTGCGAAGCCGGAAGCCGCACTTTCAGGGCTCCCGTGTCGAGCACGATGCCGGAGCCATCGCGCGAGCAGAGGTCACGATTGGCGGCGACCGCGGTGGCGGCCGCGGGCGATGTGTGCAGCACAAAGGAACGGTGCGAACCGGTCGGCAGATCCGAGAAGAAGCTGACCGTGGCGGCGACGATTTTGCCGCATTCCTGCCGGATCTCAGAGACCTGCAACGGCACGGGCCGATCTGTTGCCTTGTCCGTCAGACTCCATTGATCTGGAGGGGCGGATGGCGCCGAGAAAACAACGCGATAATTGAGCAGCGTGCGCGGCCACCAGAAATGCGGGTGCTTAATGAGGTCGCGCAGTTCAAAGCATGCTGTGCCGTCCGCAGCGACGGTATGAAGGAAGGGGTTGCCGCCCCCTGCGTCCGCATGGACGGAAATGACGCAGGCAACAAGCAGAACGCAGATGTATCGGATGGCTTTCATTAGATTTAAATTTACGGCTTGCGTGAAACCTCCCAGCCGTCGCCGTGGAAAAAGGCAACGCGAACTGGAGCCGCAACAGCCGGTTGGTTGAGCAGGACTTCGATGCCGTCCGACTGTTCATTGAAATGGATTGCATCGGCGATATCTTTCGCTTCCTTGCCCGGATCGTGCGGAATAACAATGAGTGTAAAGGACGCTTCCTCTCCAGCGGAAACGGTGCGCTTGCTGCCGGTCGTGAAAAATTTGTCCTGCGGGCGGCCCTTTGGATTCGGAGCAAGATAGGATTGATCGTTCTGCTCGACAAATGTGCGGGTGTTGGCGTCCGTTGCGAATTTCACGAGCATTCGGCGAGTGACGGAGCGCGTGACGCCGCGACCGTCCGGCACTCGATAAGATCCGTCATCGTCGCCGCAGAACCAATCCGCCCCGTGTTCCTTGAGCGCGTAGAATTGCCAGAGCTGGCCGGCGGTCCACTGCGGTTGCGACTTTCCGGAGGACCAGCGGTCGTGAATAACCAGGCAGCCTTCGGCGGTCAGCACAATCCGACGCGTGAGTTGCGCGTCGGCGGCAATGTAGCGGCTGAAGACCACTTCACCGCAGGCATCGTGCCCCCGCTGTTCGACGTGGGCGGCGCCCACCCGGTAAAGCAACGCGTGGTCGCCGAGATCGATCTGCTCGCAAAGATCGCGCAAGTGCAGGTAGGGGCGTGTCCCGGTATATTTCACATCCAGTTTCAGCGCATCGAATTCGCCGGGTTTGAAAGTGAAGTCATGGGCATCGGCCAGCATCCGATTATAACCACCTGGTTTGAGCACCCCCCAGTTCAGGCTTTGCGAGGCCACGCCCTGGGTGTGTTCGGGCGAAGTCTCGATATCGATGCCCGGGACCGATGAGATGCCTCGATGCCAGGTCTTTGCCGACTCGAAACCGTCCAGCAGCTTTACGCCCGCTTTGCCTTCCAGTCGCAGGTTGTCGAACCAAAGCCGCTGGGTGCCTCTGTTGTCGAAAGTGCGCAGGTTGACGTGATCGCCGACTTTCAGAGCGCCCGTGGTGTCGCGAAGCATCAGTTCCGTCGGAATGGACATCGTGAACCATTCGCCAGGCTTCCAGACACCGGGGAAGGCACGCTCCGCTTCCAGAGCCCAAAAGCTGTTGCCCGTGATCGCCGAGCGGGTGCGATGACGCCCCAGATTGTGAAAAAGCGGCGCCCCATCCACCTCGTAGTAGGCTATCGAAGGTCCCTTGGATGGATGTGAATGGCTGCCGGCGGCGTAGAGGTCGAGCATCGCCATGGCACTGCCGGGCTCAGTGCCGGTGCGAAGAATGAGCTTGTCCACCACTGGTTGGGGGCTCTTGCGGTTTGCACGGTAGTTAACCAACGAAGCGGCAGGAAGCGGCGCGGGATCGGCCGTGGAAAGTTTCAGGTCTAGCAGTGTTATGGCGCGGCCCCAGCCATCCGGCTTCGCCCGCGCAAATGTTACCGGATCGTAAAGCCGGCGTGCAACCGTGAGAAAGGTTGGGTCCTCGTAGATCTTTGAGGCATATTCGCAGATGTAGAGAAAGTCGAAGGAGTCGAGGTCCAAATGGAAGAACCCATCGCCAAACTCGGGCAATAGACCAGTGGTGGAGATCAGGTCGCGCTGCCGTTCGAACATTCGGCGAAAGCCCGGCCCGCGGAAATCGTCCTCGTGGCCGAGCATCCGGGCCAGTTCGATGCAGTGAACGATTCCCAGCCCGGTGTAATTGCTCGCGTCTTCATCGAGGTCGCCGGTGGCCTTGATCCTTTCCCAATAGTGTTCAAGCCGCCGCCGGATGAGTGTGGAATCGAGAGCGTTGTCATCCTTGAAGAATTCAGCCAGCCCCGCGCAGCCCAACGCCAGTGCGAGCCGGATGTTGTTGTCGCCATCGCTTTCGGAGCTTCCTTCGGGCTGGGCGAGAAACTCCTTCCAGGCCCGCGCCGCAATAGTCCGCAGGGCCTGCTCGTGCTCCGGTTTGACCAGGTCCAATTGCCGCATTGGAAGAATGGCAAGCGCGATCCCACGAAGCGAATGAAAGTCGGACGGAAGCCTTGCGACCTCCGGCAGCGCGGATTCAAACAGAGCCACGGCTTTGGCCCGATACTCCGGGCGACCCGTTTGCTGTGCCAGTCGCACTGCGGCGGCCGAGAGCCAAAGCTTTTCAGGCGCATGCAGTTTGGCCGCTTCTTGTTTCTGCTGTGCAAGGATTTGCTCGTACAATTGCACGTAGCGGTTGGAAGCAGTTGACGCGCCGAACGTAAGAAGCGGCGAAACAAACAGCAGGAAACCAACGATGAAGGATTTGTTGTGTTGCATTGTCATTTACCAGCCAAACCAAGTGGTGACAGGAAGAAGCGGCCCTTTCCATTTGCCAGACGGAATGGTCATGTTCCAATCAGCAGAAGTCCTTTGAAGAGCAGGAGAATCCCTCCCACCGAAGCGCAGCATGCCAGGAAGCCGAACGCATCCAGCTTGTCCCACTTGGTGAATTCCCAATCGGTGCCAGGGAATAGCTTGGTGTGATCGAAGCATGTCGGATTCGCGCAACTCTTGGCGACCGCATCGGCATCAGCCTCGGGCGTCTCGCCCACCGGCGTTTTTAGCCGTGCATAGAATCGGGAGAGTTTCTCTGGATCGCCGGGAGCCGTCAGCAGGCTTACAACGATGAGGACGAGCATCGGCAGGAATGCATCGACCAGGTATCGCGCGCTCACGATCGTCGGAGACGTGAAGTTGCGAACGTTCACCCCGAGCAGCGAGACCAGATAGATTTCAATATTAAACCGCCCGATTCCTTCCCTTGGCGAATTGGGATCGGCGGGGTTAATCCGCACCACACCGTCCTCGAAGTAAAGCGGGGCAGGCTCGATGCGATGCTCTTTGAAGATCCTCTCGCCATTCTTTGTCGCCCGCCCGTGGCTGACATCCTCCATTGTCGCCGAGACCGGGACCACGGCCACGTATTCATGGGTCATCGCTGTCAGGGCGGAAGACTGGCGCAAACCTGGAACTGCCGAAATCACAAATGGAATGACGACTATGAAAAGCAGGCTGACGATGACCTGCACGACCACCGCCGTCTTGGTCAGGCGGCGCCATTGGAACAACAGAAAGATCGGCGCCCCCCAAATGACTCCGGTGGCGATAATGAACTTGAGCAGAGAGATTGCGTTGCCCATCCAGAGCGCTACCAGGATGCCTGAAGCAAGAATCACCGGCACCGAAGCGCGTGCCACAACCATGTAATGGCGCTCCGTTCTGCCTGGAAACAGCGGCTCGTAGAGGTTCTTTACCACGAGAGCTGAAAGCACGACCGATTGCGCGCCGAGGGCAGCTAGCTTTCCGCCAAGAATACCGATGATCATCAGGCCGATGAGGCCCACGGGCAGCAGGAATAGCGTGAGTCGTCCCCAAATTTGATCCCCGTCGGTCTGGCCCGGTCCCCATATCCCCAGCGCAATCAGGCCGGTCATTCCCCAGGCGATGGTGATGAATCGCTTGCCAAAACCGCCGGATACAGCCCCGATCCGCGCAGCGAGTTCGTCCTTGGCGGAACCGCCGATATTCATATTTCCCCCGGCGGCGTTGATACTCACAAAGCTCATGAGCAGAAAGGCGGCGATCGAATACCAGGTGTATTCGCTGACGTTGCCGTCTCCGAAAATCTGAAACATTGAGGCGGCGACTTTCTCGTGCAACCCGTGGAAGCCGCCGATTTGCATCAGCCCAAACGGAATGAGAATGACGGAAATGACCATCACCAGCACAGCCTGAAGCGCATTGATCATGGCCGTGGCCGTCAAGCCTCCCAGGATAATGAAAACGGTCACCAGCAGCGACGACAAGATATAGAACGTCAGCGGGTGCAAATAGGAAACGTAAGGCTGGATTTTACCGAGATCGTAGAGCCCCTTGACCACCTCGTAGCGTTTCGCCTGCTGCGGGGAGAGCACCACGTTGCTGCGCAGTTTGTGCAGTGTCTCGTAATCGTTATAGTCCGCCAGCATCCGCTTGTCTGCGGCGCTGTAAGCCGCCGGCGCCTTGATCATGATCGGCTGAAGCGTCTTGAGGGCGACGATGTTGCCGAGGCCGATCGTCAGGACGGCGATGAAGATGGCAATCACCGCGTAAAGAGTTGCCAAAAAACGGGAATCGAAGCGCTCCTCGAAAAGATCGGCCATGGTCGTCAGGCGGACGCGCCGAAACCAAATGCTCATGAACCAGTAATACGGCGTAAGGAACAGCGGAATGAGCAATAGCCAAACACCTCCAATTCCCTGCCTGTAGACTGAACTGGCTGTGGCCGGCGCGGAGCTCGGGTCGGTCATGTTGCCAAAGTTCAGAAAGAACTGAAACCACTTCCCCAGCTTGCGTCCGCCGAGGAAGAAGTCATCCTCGGTCTGCGTTTTGCGCGAGAGGTACTGGCCGATGCCGAGGACGGTGGCGATGTACAGAAACAGGATGAGGGTGTCTAGAGGATGGAGGCCGAGGAAGTTCATGGATGGGATGAAAAGACAACTGGGGGCTTACCGAGATGCGAGCATTGGCGTCTGGCCTTTCGAATCAGGCTCAAATTGGCTGATAGGTTGTCCAGGAGCGCCATTCTCCACAATGACCGTTTTCGATTGGACGGCCCACGGACAGCCCGCTTCATAAAAGCTCAGCTCTTCCGCAAGCATTCTCTCCATGAGCGGATGAATGCCTCGGATATACCGGTTGATGTCGCCCGCTTTCAGGCAGTCGTCGTCCTGGGTAACATGCGTTGCCCCAACGTATTCTTCGGGCACGTCGATGATCGGCCCCGAGCGAAAGCTCTCTTCGACACACAGAACCTGTTGCAGGCTGTTCTGGACAACCGCGGCGGGAGCGGACCCTGTCCGAATCGCCTCGCATACTCCCTTGTAAACGAACTCAAAAGGATTCGCGCGGCCATCCTCAATGCGCTCAACCTCCACGTACCTGCCGTCAATCTTGCGATAAATCACGGCTCCCCCGAGCTGCCGCCACTCGATCTTGCCATTTTCAAAAAGATACTCGGCCTGGGGGTCCGCCCGGACGTCGGTGGAATGGGATGCCATAAACAGCAGTTTGACGCCGTTATCCGTGACCGCTCGCAAAAACTGAGTGTCGCACGATTCGATCTCCTTGACCCGGTAATTTTCTCCGTAAATCGAAACCGGTTGCGCGGCTTCGTGGAGGCTTTTCCCGGCGACATAAAGCAGGTTGTTCAGAAAATGGGCGGTCGCATTCACCAAGGGACAGTCGTTTATGGTTTTGCCGTTATAAACAAGCTTTCCTCCCCATGCCGCTCGCCTGTAATACGAATCGGCGCGCTGCCACAACACCAGGGATTTGGCCGACTTCAACGCTCCAAGCTCGCCCCCCAGCGCCACCTGCTTCATCCGCTGAAGGGACGGCGAATAGATGCTTTGGAAACAGATCGCCAGCAACCCGCCATATCTTTCCTGGGCAGCCTTCATGCGGATGCACTCTTCGAGGGTTCCCGCCACCGGCTTTTCGCAGAGCACGTGATAGCCCGCCTCCAGCGCGGCGATGCTCATTTCACAATGTTCGCCGATGCCGGTCGGAAGCACGACGAGATCGACCTTTCCCTGCTCGCCCGCCAGCATCGCTTCATACGTTGTATAAATCCTAACCCCGTCGGCCTTCAGCTTCTCCGCCATGGGACGATACCGATCCAAGGAGGCGGCCCGAATCATCACAGCGCAAAGCTTCAGTTCTCCTCGGAGTTCGAGCTCCTGGATCCGGTCATAATGGTACCGGCTGAATCCCCCGATCCCGACCAGTGCAATTCTTTGAACCTCTTTCATAACTTTTAAATTGAAAGGCGCCTTCCCGACCCCCATCGGGAAGGCGCCACGCCGTGCTTCTCAGTTCCCCTAGGACTGGGAAGCCGGCGATTTTCGTTGCGCCTCCCCGTCAGGTCCCCACCTGACATAACGCAACGTTCGAACGCTGTGAGGCATGCGAAATTTTGAAACCGCAGATTGCGAGACGTTGATTGTTGGCCATGAACCTGGCATGACTGCGGTTAATCGCGGCTCCCGCGTTGCCGACGGAGACCGAGCATTCCCAGAGCACCTGCCAGCAGCATCCCGAGCATCCCCGGTTCGGGAACGGCGTCGGGCGAGGCCGGCTCAATGGCGCTGGTTGGGGTCGCCGCCTGCGTTACGGCGAGACCGGCATTCGTCAGCACTCCGGCGTTATTTTGGCTGGAGGCGTCGATAGGCGTGTAGGCGGCGCTTGCGACCTCCGCGTTGTCGGCACCAAGCAACGAAGCGAACCCGGAGATCGTCAGCGATGAGATGTTCAATACATTGTAATTGCTGCCGCTGTGCGCCGCCATCGAGACGGTCGCTCCCGCGGATACGTTCACCGCTCCGATCGATCCCGATTGAGTCAATTGCGTGACGCCGCTGTTGGCGTTGAGCCCCGTCATCGTCAACGACCCGCCAAGGATAAGCGTGCCGGCTCCGGAGTTGGCGAGTACCACGGAGCCTGTCCCGTCCGCGATGTTGCCCGCATACGTCGCAGTGCCGCTGGCCGCGGTGGCCGTCAGCGTGCTGGTGCCGCTTCCCATGTTGGTCACGCTTCCTCCTGCGCCGCTGAACGCCGGGACACTCACACTATACCCGTGCAGGTCCAGCGCCCCGCTATTTACGGTAAGCCCGCCGACGCCCAATGCATTGGTATTGCCAATCCGCAACGTGCCGCTGTTGACGGCGGTGCCGCCGCTGTAGGTGTTGCTGCCGGAGAGCGTCCAGGTTCCCGGCCCGGTCTTGGTCACCGCCATTTGCGCGCCGCCCGCGGCGATCGTTGCGCCGTTTACCACCGTTCCGCTGGTGTAGGGGCTTACGAAAAGCGTTCCGCTCGTGATTCCCAGAATGACGGTGTTGGCCGCCAATCCAGTTCCGGTGGAAAGCGTTTGGCCGATGGAAAATCCCGCGGTGGAAGCGACGTTGACATAGTTGACATTATTCGATCCGGTAGTGCTTGCGGTGGTCGAAGCGCCCGCCAGATCCGCAATCACGCCGCTGGCGGTGTTCGTGCCGGCATTGTTGGCGTCCAGGGTCAGTGTCACGTTGGAGGAGACCACGGGAGCGACGGTGCCGCTGAGGGTCAGCGTGCCCGCCCCGGAAGCGGTGCTGACAACGCCATTCCCGTTGAGCCCGAACTGCCGGTTGCTGGAACCGTTGGCGGAGCCAGTGTATTGCAGGATGCCGGTGGTCGAACCCGTTCCCAGCGCGATTTGGTAGGGCACTACCGTTGTGCCGATGTTGCTGGCACTAGTCTTGATTACCGAAGGGAGAATTGCGTACTGCATGCTGGCCTTGCCGAGAGAGCACGTGCTGCCTGTGTTGGCGATGGAATCGAATTGGAGAATGCCATTCTCCACATCGGTGACGGCCTGGTAGGATTTGGTGCCGGAGAGCACCCAAGTGCCGGCGCCTTGTTTCGACACCGAGATGTGATTATTTCCTGCCGATTCGACAAAAGTACCCAGGATCGTGTTGGCCTCGGTATTCGTGCCCCCCAGGATAAACCATTCGGCGCCCACCGTCGCATTGTCGTTCTTGCTGCTGATCGTGCCGCTCAGGCTGAGCGCGCCGGCGCCGTTCGAGGCGATGGCCATGCTGCTGCCATCGCCGTCAACGAGCAGAACATTGCGGTCGGTGGTCTCGCCAACCCCCGTATAGGAAAGCCAGCCACCGGTCTTGATCTGGATCGGCTGGGTGCCGCTGTTCAGCGCCGCGCCGAGGTTGCCGGCCACACCGGAATTCCCGATGTTCGATACCACGGTCGTGCCGGAACCGATGGTGGCAGACCCCGTGAACGTGTTGGTCCCGGTCAGGGTCAGGACGGTCGTGCTGGCGCCTTGCTTGACAAAGTAGGTTTGGCCGGCTCCGTCGGAAATCGTTCCGCCGAACGATCCGCTTGTCACTGTAATGGTGCCGGAGGTGGCCGAACCGTTGGTGATTGACGTTGCTGGGCCGCCGGTGAGCGCAGCCACAGTGCTGGCATAACCATTTAAATCGAGCGTCCCGCCGTTGAGCGTCAAGTTCCCGGCAGCCGACCCAAGCCCGTAGTTATTGCCAAGCTGCACGGTGCCGCTGCTAATTGTCGTGCCACCGGTGTAGTTGTTGGAACTCGAAAGGACCAGGGTGCCCGCCCCGGTTTTGACAATCGAGCCCGCACCTGTGGCGACCATGCCGGAAATGGTCACATTGCCGGAACCGGTCACAGTGAGTGTCTTCGCGCCGCTGACGCTGCCACTGACGGTCAATGTGCCCGCGTCCGACTGCAACGTGCCGGCTCCATTAAGCGTGATGGAACGGTTGGCGCCCAGATCGTACGTGTTGCCCGTGGATTCCAGGGTGCCGCCATTGAAGCTCAACGTGTTGGTGGTCGAGCCGTCCCCGAGGTTGTTGGCCGCGCCGATCGCCAGCACGCCGGCGTTGACATTCGTCGGTCCGCTGTAACTGCTCGAGCCGCTGAGGGTCAGCATGTACGGGCCACTCTTGGTCAGGGAACCGTTGCCGGACATGGCGCCGGAGTAAATGGAGTTGAAGTAAGTGTTGGAAGCGGTCAGCGCGACCGCATTGGTTCCGTTAACCAGGGCGAAATTACCGCTGCCGCCCAGGCCGCCAATTGTTAGAGCATTCACTCCAAATAACAGTCCGTTGTTTGCATTCACGTTCACAATGCTGTCGAGCGCGCTGTTGGAACTGGATAGCTGCACGGCGCCCGCGTTAATGTTGAGCGGCCCGAAAAGCTGATTATACCCCGACAGGATCGTCGTTCCCGATCCGGTTTGATTGATGGAGCCGAAGACCGGGCCCGTAATGTTGCCCGCGAGCGTGTTGGTGCCTCCGCCAACGAGGTTGATTGCGGAGAGGGAGCCGGAGGAACCGCCGAGTTGGATCGTACTGCCCAGCGTTCCTGTATTGGCAAGATTTACCGCGAGCGTGCCGCCGCCGTTCACCGTCACCGCGCTGGAACCGGAAAGCGCACCGGTCGTGCCGTTGCCGACTTGCAATGTGCCGCTGTTTACCGTCGTCGTGCCGGTGAAACTGTTGGAGCCGGTGAGGGTTAGAGAGCCTGCGCCGGATTTCGCAAGGCTCCCCATGCCGCTGATCGCGCCGACACAGGTCTGGTTGCCGAAGAGATTGAAAGTGAGTATCGACTGGTTGACGATGCCGGCGCTGGCGAGAGAGCCGTCGTCCCCGACAGTTCCGTCGCCGATCTGAAGCGTGCCTGTGCTAATCGTGGTCGTCCCGGTATAGCTGTTGCTGCCTGTCAGCGTCAACGAACCCGCCCCGCTCTTGGTCAAGGCGATTTGGCCCGATCCGTCCTGGATAATGCCCGCAAAGGTGCTGCTGGTCGTCGGCGCCACGGAGAGCGTGCCCGTGCCGCTGGCGATCCCGGTGATGACGGCGCCTTGGGAACCGTTCAGCGCTCCGCTGACCGTCAAGGTTCTGGCCGCGCCGATCTGCACAGAGCCGCTCAGCAGGGCGAGGTTGCCGGTGACGGTCGTGTTGGTTCCGGTGACGTCGAGAAGTGCGCTGGCTCCATTCTCGGTAAACGTCCCGTTCGAACTGTCGCCCGGCGCGCGAAGGTTGGTTGCATTGATCGTTGCCGCCGCCAGCGAGCCTCCCGTGAAATTGAAGATTTCGTTTCCACCGGCTGTTTCCCCTTCGATACCGGCGCTTACATACACCCGGCCTCCAGAGAGGGAAAAGGTCGTCGTGCTTGTCCCCGCCGCATCCGCTCCAAGGCTGAGGTACCCGTTCGCCCCGGAGCCGATCACGTTCATTGTACCACCGGTCATGGTATACGAGGAAACCACGGACGACGACGTGCCGCCCAGCGCGAACCCCTGCGTCGTGCCGCCGGCCGGGTTGATGACGGTAATCAGCCCGCCACTCTGGGTTCCCGAGAAGGGCAGGCTGGCGCCGGTCACTGACCCATTGTAACAGTTCACGCGGAAGCCATAGGTGACGGCGGAGGTCGTCGCCAAAGAGCCGCTCTTCATGTTGAACGCAATCGTCCCCGCCGCTCCTGTCCCGGTTAAGGAGAGGTGACTCGAAGTGAAAATCACCGAAGCTCCATCGACCGTAAGATCGCACTTCATGCTGGTGCCGTTATTTGAGGTCCACGTTCCCGAGGTAAACAAGTTCAGACCTAGATTCAATGTGTTATTCAAGCCGGTTGTATCGGCAAGCACATTGTTGTTGGCCGGATCGCCGCCAAACTCAAGAACCGCGCCAACGTTCGACTGGAACTGGTTGGTGGAAGTGAGCGATGCGCCGGTGGGCGCCAGCTTCAGTTTGCCCGAACTTGCCTTGATGGTCCCGGTGAAGGTATTACCCGGATTGGTCAGTTGCATCGTGCCCGACCCGGCATAAGTGAGCGTATTGGTCGCCGAAATCAGGCCGCTAATGGTGGTCAGTCCGCTGCCGGCGCCGGTCAAGGTATAGCCGCCGGTGGAGATGACCGGGCCGGAGATAATCAGGCTGTTGCCACCCGAGATGTTGTTGGTCAGGGTGCGGTTGTAGGTCTGGAACATCGTGCCGCTCAGTTCCAGGCTATTGTTCCCCTGAACCGTAACGTTACCGCCGAGCGTGGTGTTGTTGGCTACCGCATTCGCACCGGTCATAGGGGAGAGCGCAACAAGGGCGCCGCCGTTGAGCGCCAGCGTCCCGGAGCCGAGCGCGCCCTTGTCGCCCAGGTTGAGCAAACCGGCGGTGAGGGTGGTTCCGCCGCTGTAGCTGTTTGGCACGGACAGGTTCGCCGTGCCGTTGGTAAGGGTAAAGGCAGCGGCGGTACCTTGAAGCGCGTTGGTGGCGCTTTCGTTGAAGACTGCGGAGGCATTGTTAACAACAAACGCGGCGGGGCCGTTCATCGTGCCGGTGAGGGCTACGGTGCCCGCGCCCGTCTGGCTGAACGTACCGGTGAACACGCTTTGCCCGGAAATGGTCGTGACGCCGGTGTTGGTGATAGTCAGCGAAGCCGCGGAGCCGCCCAGGGTGCTGTTGTTGGCGATGGTCCCGCTGATGACGGTGTTACCCGTGCCCGCAAGGGTAAGCGTGCGGCTTATCGTGGAATTCTCCGACAGATATACATCTCCGGCTAGGGTGAGCGTCCCCGAGGCGGGGGCGATGCCGCTGGTTAAAGTGTAATTTCCGCCGCTGTTGGTAATCGCGCCGCCGAGTTGCAGGCTGTTGGTTCCCTGAACGGAACCGTTGCCGCCGAGCGAAACCGTGTTGCCAACCGAATTCGCGCCGGTCATAGGGGAGAGCGCGGCAAGGGCGCCGCCGTTGAGCGCCAGCGTGCCGGAGCCGAGCGCGCCCTTGTCGCCCAAGTTCAGCAAACCGGCGGTGAGGGTGGTTCCGCCGCTGTAGCTGTTTGGCACGGACAGGTTCGCCGTGCCGTTGGTGAGAACAAAGGTGGCCGTTCCACCCAGGAGCGCGCCGGCGGCGCTTTCGTTGAAGACCGCGGAAGCGTTGTTGACCGTGACGTTACTGGGGCCGTTCATCGTGCCGGTGAGTGCCACCGTGCCCGCGCCCGTCTGGCTGAATGCGCCGGTGAAAACGCTTTGCCCGGTGAGCGTGGTGGTGCCGGTGTTGGTGATGGTCAGTGAACCCGCGGAGCCGCTCAAGGTGCTGTTGTTGGCAATGGTCCCGCTGATGACGGTGTTGCCTGTGCCCGCGAGGGTAAGCGTGCGGCTGGTGTTGGGATCTTCCGAAAGGTATATATTGCCGGCCAGCGTAAACGTTCCAGAGGCGGGAGCGATATTGCTGGTCAAGGTGCGATTAGTGCCGCTGTTGACCAGCGAACCGCCGAGTTGCAGGCTGTTGGTCCCCAGCACGGAACCGTTGCCGCCGAGCGAAATCGTGTTGGCGACCGAATTTGCGCCAGTCAGCGGCGAGAGCGCGGCAAGGGCGCCGCCGTTGAGCGCCAGCGTGCCGGAGCCGAGCGCGCCCTTGTCGCCCAAGTTCAGCAAACCGGCGGTGAGGGTGGTTCCGCCGCTGTAGCTGTT
>Ga0316219_1001915_pt1 | contig 20771 bp, 15 predicted proteins | sample TBH18003PmetaG_FD_203635 | JGI IMG/M metagenome (GOLD analysis project Ga0316219, IMG submission 203635) | Freshwater microbial communities from Trout Bog Lake, Wisconsin, USA - TBH18003P | ecosystem: Environmental > Aquatic > Freshwater > Lake > Hypolimnion/Profundal zone | place: USA... | reverse complement strand
CGATCGCCGCTCGGGAGGGAATTACGCGCCCGACAACCGCGGGTCCGGCCCGCGCGGCCCGCGTCAGGGCTACCGGGACGAGCCCGTGGACCGCGGTCCCTACGAGAGCCCGTTTTTCAACGCCACGTTTTACCCCGAGGACACGAGTTTCAACGCGCTCGCGAAAACGATCCGCTCCTCCTGCCGCACGATCGAGCTGTTCGAGATTGCGCGCACCGTCATCGACAAGCTGGACCGCTTCGTCGTCGTACTGACGCGCAGGCCCGCCGCGGCTGACGCGCGCCCGGCGCCGATTGCCATTTCCGTGCCAGACGGCCTGCCGTTCGAAACTGATGAGGCAGCCATCGCCCACGTGTTGAGCGAACACCTCGACAAGTTCTTCGACCGGACCGATGTCGTCATCGACCCGCCCAAGGGAAATTTCCTCGTCATCAACAAGTGCACGATCACCGGCGAATTGCTCGGGCCGCCGAACTATCATCGCTACAACCAGATGGTGCAGCAGCACCATGCCGCGAAGATCCGCGGCATGTCCCTCGAGGCCTATCGGAACCGCATCGAGACGATCCGGGACCCCGAGGTCGTCGCGCAGTGGCTTGAGAAGATGAAGAAGGCCACGCGTTACACGTGGAAGGTCGTCGCCAAGCCGGCGAAGCCCGCCGCGGCCGCCGCGACGGAGGAAGCTCTCGCCTCTGCGCCCGAAATCGCCGCCGCGACTCCCGCTCCTGCGGTGGCCGATTCGCCGGTTTCACCCGCCGACGCCGCGCCCGACGCGGATCCCGCTGTGGCCGCTCCCGCGCCAGCTGAAATCGCTCCCGCTGCGGCAGCACCCACTGAAGCCGCGCCTACCGCCGACGCTCCGGTCGCGCCCGCCGCACCGTCCTTCGACAATTACGAGGAGGCACGGACCTTCCTGCTCAGCCAGGCCCGCGACAAGATCGTGCGGCAGTCCGACTCCGCTCGTTTCCACGGCAAGATTGCCGAATCGCTGCCTCCCGGCGAAATCCGCCGCGCCATCGAGGGTGCACTCGAGCGCCAGCGGCGCTTCCCCCTCGACACGGCCAACGCGCTCCGCGGCCGCCTGCGCCGCGAGCACTTCACCATCTTCAAGAAGGGCTCGAAGGGCGTCTCCTACGTTTGCGCCGTGAAGCGCAAGTTCCGTGTGCCCGGCCAGTCCCTGGCCGAGAGCATCGGCGCGTTGATCTCGTTCATCGAAGCGCACCCGATGATCAAGGCGAGCGAGCTTTCGACGAAATTCCTGGGTCTCAAGGCCCCGGCGAAGCCCGCACCCGCACCCGCGCCCGCTCCGGCGGACTCGGCGGCGCCTGCGGCTGAGCCGGCGGTGGCTGAGCCCACGCTCACGATCGACGAGCGTAACAAGCTCTCCCGGATGCAGGGCGACCTGCGCTGGCTGGTAACCGAGGGTTACGTGACCGAGTTCATCGACGGCCGGCTCTTCGCGTCGCCGCCGATGGCCGAGGCGCGCAAGAAAGAAGCCGAGGCCGAGGACCACGATCCCGAGAACTTCCCGGAAGCGCCGCCCTCGACTCCGCCATTTGAAGCCAAGCCGGCGGAAGCCCCCGGGGCGCCCGCCGTTGCCCCGGTCGCGGAAGTTCCCGCGGCGGAGACCCAGCCGGCCGCGGAAACCCAGCCGACGCCGGAACCCCCGGCTGCGAACTGATTCGGGCGCCGACCATGCGTTCCGTTTCCTCCCTGGCGGAGGTGGAGTCCTATTTGCACAAGCACATCCCGCTGTCGGCGGGCATGGGCGTGCGTGTGCTGGCCTGCGACGTCGCGGGTGTGACGCTGCGCGCGCCACTGGCGCCAAACATCAACCACCATTCCACGGTCTTCGGCGGCAGCACGTCGGCGGTGGGGATCCTGGCGGCTTGGACGTGGCTGAATTTTTCGCTGCGCTCGGCGGGGCACACCTCGCGCCTCGTCATCCAGCGCAACACCGTGAATTACCTCGCGCCGATCAAGGGCGAGTTTGAGGCCCGCTGCACGGGTTTGCCCGCGGCGCAGTTCGAGGAGTTTCTCCGCACGCTGGACCGCTACGGCAAGGCGCGTGCGACGCTCTCGGCGGTGCTCACCTACAAAGGTGAAAAGGCCGCGACTTTCACCGGCGATTACGTGGCGGCGCGGTGAGCTGCAGGGCAGGGGCGTTGGCTCTGCTTGGATCAAATGCCGTGCGCGGAGCGCCCGGCCCACCTTTTGTCCAGCAGACGGGCTCCACGGCGGTTCTTCCCTAGCTCCTGAGTCGAAGCGTGTGGCGCTCGTCCGGCGCAATGCCGAGGTCGAGGTGTAGCGCGCCGGGCGGCAGCCAGTCGGCGATTTTCTCCGGCCATTCCACGGCGAGAAACCACGGCGACTCGAGGAAGTCCTCCAGCAGCAGATCCTCCACCTGCTGGCCTGACTCGAGCCGGTAGGCGTCGAGGTGGACCAGGGTGGGCCCGGCGGGGCCGCGCGTTGGGCCGGCCTTCCCCGCAGAGGAGGCCGTGCGCGGCGCATGGTGCACCGTGTAGATGTTGAAGGTGGGGCTCGTGACCGGCTCGGTAAGGCCCAGGCCGCGGGCGAGGCCTTGCACGAAGGTGGTTTTGCCAACGCCGAGGTTGCCGTGCAGCGCGAGCGTCGTGTCAGGCGGCAACGCCGCCGCGAATTCCGCCGCGAGCGCCTGCGTCCCGGCGGCGGACGCAGTTGTCACGCCAGCGCGGAGCTTAGCGAAGATGTTCGTAGCCACGGAAGGCGGCGAGTTTCAGGGACCCGGAAGGTTCGGTGCCCGGCCGCATGAAGCGACCGATGCAGGTGAGACGGGTCCGGGGAAACGCCCGGTGCCAGGAGCGTCCGAACGCGCGGTGGTCGGCGCGGGTGCCGACCGTGAAGACGAGCTCGTAGTCCTCGCCGTCGGTGAGCGATTCGACCAGCGAGGCCCCGCTGCGGCGCGGCAATGCGTCGGGATGCAGGATGGGGATGGCGCCGCGGGGTGTGAGGGCGTGCAGGTCCTTCGCCAGGCCGTCGCTGACGTCCATCATGGCGCGCACGGCGGTGTGGCGTGCGAGCCAGGCGCCTTCCGCGAGGCGAGGCGTGAAGCGGAAGTGATGCCCGGTGCGCAAGCTGCCGCCGAGCACGCCGGTGACGTAAATCCAGTCGCCCGGGCGGGAGCCGGTGCGGGTGACAATTCGTGGGCCCGCGGGCTGGCCGAGCAGCGTGAGGCTGGCGGCGACGACGCGGTCGGCCTGGGCCAGGTCGCCGCCGACGAGGGCGACGTTGAAGTGACGGGCGGAGGCGGCGAGGCCGCGGTAGAATTCCTCGAGCCAGCGGCGGCTGACGCGCGGGTCGAGCGTGAGCGCCAGCACGGCGGTGGAGGGCCGGCCGCCCATGGCCGCGAGATCGCTAAGGTTGCGCTTCAGCAGCTTGGCGCCGACCGCGCGCGGCGAGACGGCGTCGTCAAAGTGCCGCCCGTAGATGACGGGATCGACGGTAATGAGCTGTTTGCCCCGGCTGGCGGGCAGGACGGCGCAGTCGTCGCCCATCCCGAACGGCGAGCGGGGCGAGGCGGACCCGAGCCAGCGGCGGATGGCGGTGAGGAGCTTTTCCTCGCCCCAGGCGGAGACGGACTCGGAGTGATGTTTGGTGTACGGATGCAACGGCGGGAGAGGTTACACGTTCACACCCGCGAGGACGAGCACGCTTGCGTTCAGGTTGAACAAGGCATGGGCCACCATGGTCGTGCTGATCAGGCCGGTCCGCTCGTAGGCGAGCGAGAAGACGATCGCGAGGGCGATGAGCGGGGCGAAGCTGCCGAGGTTGAGGTGCAGCGTGGCGAACAGGACCGCTGGGAGCAGTAGCGCCGCCCAGCGAGGCAGGCGCGTGCGGGCATAGTGGAAAATTCCTGCCCGGAAGATCAGTTCCTCGGCGACGGGAGCCACGATGACGGCGACGGTCAACAACAGGAACCGAAGGGCGTCGGAATCCGTGAAGCGCAGCAGGTCAATGGCCTCCTGATTCTCCACCTTAATGTGGGCGACGGCGAGCAACGCCTGCCAGACGAGACTCACGGCCGTGATGACCGGCAGGGTGATGAGAAAGGTCGCGATGCCGGAACCCACGGCGCCGGAGAAGACAAACGGCAGGCGGGTGGCCGGGCGGGTGAACGCCACGCGATAGACCAGCATGCCGAGCAACAGGCCCACCTGAAACGCGCCGGTGCCGATGATCACGAGGTGGGTGCGGTCGAGCGGGCGGAACTTCTGGTAGACGCTAAGGCCAAACTGTGCGGCCAGCCCGCCCAGGATTATCAGCCAGAGAAACAGAAAGAAGTCGCTGAGGCTGATTTCCCAAGCCGGCAAGCGCGGCGCCGTCTGCCGGGCCGACGGGCTCAAGCCGAGGCGCCAGAGCAGCGCCAAACCCGCGAGGAGCAGCAGGCATTCGACGAGAAAAACGGCGTTCGTGGCGGACGGCGGCATGCGGAAACAGTGCGGACGAAAATCCGGGCCCGCGCAACGTCTCAGTCTGTTGAACCGCGAATGGACGCGAATGCGGACCAGGTTGAGGCGCTGCCGAATTGGATTCGCGTTGATACGCGTCCATTCGCGGTTGGCCTTCCGGGATCAGGCGGTGATCTTGCCGTCGGCGAAGACCGCGCGGCCGTCGACGATCGTCGTCTTGACGCGGCCGGTGAGTTTCGCGCCGTGCCAGGGGGAATTGCTCGACTTGCTGAAGCCGGCCTTGGCGTCGTAGGTCCACGTTTCGTTGGGATCGAACAGGCAGACGTCGGCGGCGGCGCCGGTGGCGAGCGTGCCGGCGGGCAGGCCGAGGATGCGCGCGGGCTGGCGCGTCATGAGGTCAATGACCTGGCTGAGCTGGAACTTGCTGCGGCGCACGAGCACGTCGAGCGAGATGGCGAGGGAGGTCTCGAGGCCGAGGATACCGTTGGGGGCGTAGTCGAACTCCTTGTCCTTCTCGTAGTCGGTGTGCGGCGCGTGGTCGGTCGAGATGCAGTCGAGTGTGCCGTCGCGCAGGCCGGCGATGAGCGCGCGGCGGTCCGCCTCGGTGCGCAGCGGCGGGTTCATCTTGAAGTTCGTGTCGTAGGTCGCGAGCGCGTCCTCCGTGAGCGCCAGGTGGTGCGGCGTGGCCTCGGCGGTGATCTTCACGCCCCGGGTCTTCGCGCGGCGGATGATGCCAACCGAGTAGCGCGACGAGATGTGCTGCATGTGGATGTGCGCCCCGGTGTATTCCGAAAGGATGACGTTGCGCGCGACGATGATGTCCTCGGCGGCGTGCGGCCAGCCGCGCAGCCCGAGCCGGGTGGAGATCGTGCCCTCGTTCATCACCGAGCCCTGGGTGAGCGCGGCGTCCTGGCAGTGGTCCATGATCGGCAGGCCGAACATCTTGGCGTATTCGCAGGCGCGGCGCATGATCTCGTTGCTCTGGACGCATTCGCCATCGTCGGTCAGTGCGACGACGCCGGCGCGCTTGAGGGAGCCGAACGGCGCGAGGGCGGCACCCTTCATGCCGACGGTGATGCAGCCGGTGGGGAGGACCTTGATGACGGCGTCGCGGCGGGCGGCGTCGTTGATGAACTGGATGGTGCCGGCGTTGTCCGCGACAGGCGCGGTGTTGGGCATGCAGACGACGGTGGTGAAGCCGCCGGCGGCGGCGGCGCGGGCGCCGGTGCCGATGGTTTCCTTGTGGGTCTGGCCGGGTTCACGGAAGTGGACGTGGATGTCGACGAGCCCGGGGCAGGCGACGAGGCCCTTGGCGTCGATGACCTGCGCCTCCTTTTTGGCGGCGGCGGACAGCGACGGCACGAACTTGCCGTGGGCGATGAAGAGGTCACCCACGCCATTGCGCTTGCTGGCAGGGTCGATGACGCGGGCGGAGCGGATCCAGAGGGTGGGCATCGGGAAAAGGGATCAGTTCGGGTCGGAGCCGGAGTAGACGTTTTCGGGCTGGCCGCCGGAGCAGAGGTAGAGGACGGCCATGCGGATCGCGATGCCGTTGGTCACCTGCTCGAGGATCACGCTGCGTTCGCCGTCGGCGAGTTCGCTGTCGATCTCGACGCCGCGGTTGATCGGGCCCGGGTGCATGATGATGGCCTTGGGGTTGAGCCACGACGCGCGGGTCTTGTTGAGGCCGAACATGCCGGTGTATTCGCCGAGCGACGGGAAGTGTCCGCTGGCCTGGCGCTCGTGCTGGATGCGGAGGAGCATCACGACCTCGGCGTCGGCCAGGGCGGACTTGAGGTCGTGGGAGACCTGCACGCCGAGGTCGGTGAACCAGTGCGGTACGAGGGTGGAGGGGCCGACGAGGGTGACGGCGGCGCCCATCTTCGTGAGCGCATGGATGTTCGAGCGGGCGACGCGGCTGAAGAGGATGTCGCCGAGGATGACGACCTTGCGGCCCTTCAATTTGCCGAGGTGCTCCTTCATCGTGAACGTGTCGAGGAGACCCTGCGTCGGGTGCTCGTGTGCGCCATCGCCGGCGTTGATGACGGGGATGCGTAGAATGCGCGAGAGGTAGAGTGGCGCGCCGGCGGCGGAATGGCGGAGGACGATCATGTCGGCCTGCAGGGCCTGGATGTTTTGCGCGGTGTCGCGGAGCGTCTCGCCCTTCGTCGTGCTGGAGGAAGAACCGTCGAGGGAGATGACGTCGGCGCTAAGGCGCTTGGCGGCCATGTCGAAGGCCATGCGCGTGCGCGTGCTGGGCTCAAGGAAGAGATTGACGATGGTCTTGCCGCGAAGGGCGGGGACCTTCTTGACGCTGCGCGTGAGCGTGCGCTTGAACGCGGCGGCGGTGGCGTGGATCTGGTTGATCTCGGCGAGCGAGAGGTCCTCCAGGGTGAGCAGGTGCTGGCGCGTCCAGGGCATTGAATTTTCGATTTTAAATTTTCGATTTTCGATTGGGGAGCACGCTGACGGCGTCCGCCTGCGGATTCTTGGGATCGAGGGTGACCATGACGCGCTCGTCCGGAGCGGCAGTGACGGTCAGGCCGGTGTAGTCGGCGGCGACGGGCAACAGGCGGCCGCCGCGGTCCACGAGGACGGCGAGTTCGACCTTCCGGGGGCGGCCGTGGTCGAAGAGTTCATCAAGTGCGGCTTTCACGGTGCGACCGGAGAACAGGACGTCGTCCACGAGGATGACCATGGCGCCGGGCACATCGGCGGGGATGTGCGTGGGCGCGAACTCTTTGGGGATGGGGTGGCGGCCGATGTCGTCGCGGTGGAACGAAATATCGAGCGTGCCGACCGTGACCTGCAGGCGAGGAGCGACGGGCGAAGGGTGAGGGGACTTGGCCGACTTTGCGCTCTTGGGGGACTGCGGAGGAAGTTCCCTTGTCAGGAGGGCGGCGAGATGTTTGGCCAAGGCGACTCCGCCATTGGCGATGCCGAGGAGCAGGAGGCGCTGGTCGCCGGCGTGACGGGAGGAAATGGCTTCCGCCAGCCGCTCGATTGCGGCGTGAACCTCCCCGGAACCAATCGTCTTTGGCGTGCCCACCAACAGCAGATGTGACGGCTACGGCGCCAAAGGGGAAGGGGAAAAAGGCCAAGCGCCGGCGGAATCTTTCCGCCGGCGCACTTTTGTCGGCTGGAAGCCAATGCCACCGGAGCGGCCGGAGGGAGCTGGAGCCACGGCGCCCTCGCCGCGACTGGGTTCGGAATGCAGTGGAGCGCCGCATCTCCAGGTCGATAGACCTCAGTCCTACTCCTTGGCCGGCAGGTCGATGACCTTGGTCGGTCCAATCTTGACCCGGCCGGGGCCGGCGAGGTTGCGGGCGAGGAAGTCCTCGACGTGGCGGAAGAAACTGATGCGGGCGCTCTCCTGGCGGAAGCCGTGGCCCTCGTCGCCCTCGCGGATGTACTCGTAGGGTTTGTTATACCGGTCGAGTTCGGCTTTCAGGCGCGTCCAATTGTCGATGTCCACGCGCGGGTCGTTCTCGCCGTAGGCATGCAGCGTGGGCACGCGGATGTTTTGGACGAAGTGGATGGGGGAGTGGTCGTGGAGATACTTCGAATCGTCGCCGATCCAACTGCTCTCGAAGATACGGTCAACGCTGTGCCCGCGGCCGTAGCCCCGCCCGTAACCCGCGATGATGCTGAGGTCGGAGACGCCGACGTAGTTGACCGCGCAACAGTAGAGCTCGGGGGTGAAGGTCACGCCCGCGAGCGCGGCATAGCCGCCGTAGCTGGCGCCAACGATGGCCACGCGTTGTGGGTCGGCAAAACCCTGGGCGATGGCCCAGGTCACGCCGTCAGTGAGGTCGTCCTGCATCTTGCCGCCCCACTCGTGGCGGCCCGCGAGGAGGAAATCGAGGCCGTAGCCGCCGGAGCCGCGGAAGTTGGGTTGGAGCACCGCGTAGCCGCGGCTGGCGAGGAATTGCACTTCCGCATCATAGCCCCACTCGTCGCGAACGTTGTAGGGGCCGCCGTGCGGGTGGACGATGAGCGGAACTCTCCGGCCGGCCGCTTTGGCGGGCAGGGTGAGATAGCCGTGGATCGTCAGGCCGTCGCGGGCCCGGTAGCTGATGGACTGCATCGGCTGCAGCTGGCCTGGCTGCAGATGCACATTGACCGGGCCCAGCAGCGTCATGGCGGGCTTGCCGCGGGCTGGGTTGTCGAGGTTGAGAATGTAATAAACGCCCGGGACGAGATCGGAACTGGCGCGGATGATGTGGCGCCGGCCGTTGTCGGACGAACTGAAGATGGAGTTGGTCGTGTCGGGCAGCGCCCGGTCAATCTGCTCCTGCAGCTTGGCGCGGTCGGCGTCGAACCAGTGCACACACATGCGATCCGTAAGATATTGCAGGCCGAGCAGCTTGGTCCGGTCAGGGGACATGATGAGCGTGTCGTAGCCGCCTTCGAGGACGTAGTTAAGACCCGGGACGAAGACCCGCTTGAAGACATCATATGCCCGCAAGTGCTGGGGCTGGCTGCCCTCGCGCGTGAGGACGTAGAGCACATTATTGTCGGGTGCGAACACGAGGGGTTTCCAACTGGGTTCCTCGACGGCGATATCGGCGGGGGTTTCAGCGACCTTGAAGAACGAGGAGTGGCCGTCGGCGCGCATCTGGTGTTCCACGACCGGGCCGACGCGCAGGTCGAGCGCGCGGATGACGCCGGCGTTGTCGCAGAAGCCACCGTAGGCTCCGGGCACGCCCAGACCCTGCACCTTGCGCCGCTCGCCGGTGCGCACATCCAGGAGGTAGATGCCGAAGTCATAGCTGCCGGCCTCCTTGTTTCCCCGGATAAGGATATGCTTCGGGTCGAGCCTGAGGATGTCCTCGACACTGGCGTAAATGCGCTGGTCGGCGATGATCTCCTTGAACGACTCGGCCAGCGTCAGGACGTTGCGGGATTTCAAGCTGATGGCGCGCAGTGAAAGCGACTCATTGCCGCCCAAGTCCCCGCCGAAGACGAGGCGGTCGCTGCCCTTCCAGAAGAAGATCCCGATGTTCTCGTCCTGCTTCCCGACGAGCCTCTCGGTCCGGCCGGTCTCGACGTCCATGAGAGTGATGCCCATGCGCCCGGTCCCAGTGGGGGCGAGGAAGGCGAGGTGACGGCCGTCAGGGGCAATTTGGACGGAACGGATGGCGGGATCGCCGAAGAAATGATCGAGCGGAATGGCCGCGCCCATCGGCACGACGGGCGCAGGGTCGACGGCGCGCAGGGCGGGGGTGAAAAGGACCAAGGCTGCGGCAAATAACGCAGTCAACTTGCCGGCCACGGCGGGCGGTTCGGGGAAAATTATCTTCGCCAGTCGTTCAGTCGCGGCGTCGAGATTCAGGGAACCGATAGTCGTTGGCGGGCCCACCAGCGCAGATTTGACGGGCTACGCCCGAAGTGGAAGGGCAAAAAAACCGCCCCGGTGCTGGGGCGGTCGCAAGGGGCTGTTGGAGCCGCGGCGCCTTCGCCGCAATGGGGGGAGGGGATGCGGCGACGGCCGCATCCCCATCGCCACGCTCAGTTCTTGGCCGGCAGGTCGATGACCTTGCTTGGGCCGACCTTGACCTGGCCGGGGGCGGCGAGATTGCGGGCAAGGAAATCCTCCACTTTGCGATAGAACCCAATGCGCGCATCCTCGTGGTGGAACCCGTGACCCTCGTCGCCTTCGCGGACGTATTCGTAGGGCTTGTTGTAACGGTCGAGCTCGGCCTTGAGGCGTTTCCAGTGGTCAATGTCCACGCGTGGGTCGTTGTCGCCGTAGGCATGCAGCGTGGGCACGCGGATGTTTTGGACGTAATTCACTGGCGAATGATCGTGCCGATACACCGGGTCGTCACCGATCCATTTGTTCTGGAAGGTCCGATCCATGCCGTTGTAGCGCCCGTTGCCGATGCCGTAGCCGGCGATGATACTGAGGTCAGAGACGCCGACGTAGTTGACCGCGCAGCGGTAAAGTTCGGGAGTGAAAGTGACGCCGGCGAGCGCGGCATAGCCGCCATAACTGGCGCCGACGATGGCGACGCGATCGGGGTCGGCGAAGCCCTGGGCGATGGCCCATTTCACCCCGTCGGTGAGGTCGTCTTGCATCTTGCCGCCCCACTGGTGTCGTCCGGCAACAAGGAAATCGACCCCGTAGCCGCCGGAGCCGCGGTAGTTGGGCTGCAGCACCGCGTAGCCGCGGCTGGCGAGGAACTGCACCTCCCCGTCGTAACCCCACTCGTCTCGAATACCGTAGGGCCCACCATGGGGATGGATGATGAGCGGCACGCGGTGGCCCTGGGCTCCGGCCGGCAGCGTGAGGTAGCCATGGATGAGCAGCCCGTCGCGCGCGGGATAGCTGATCGACAGCATGGGCTGGAGCTGCGCGGGTTGCAGGTGAGGATTGGCCTGGCCCAGCATCATGATGGCCGGACGGCCGCGGGCGGGATTTTGCAGGTCGAGCAGGTAGAAGGTCCCGGGTGCGCGATCGGACGTGCTGACAATGACGCGGCGCTGACCATCATCCGACGAACTGACGATGTAATTGGTGGTTTCCGACAGGGCGCCGTCGACTTTGGCCTGCAACTGGGCGCGGGCCTCGTCAAACCAGTGCACCTCCCGCCGGTCGGTGAGATAGGACACCCCCAACAGTCGCGTGAGATCGGGCGACATGATGATGCTCTCGTAACTGCCCGGTATGGTGTAATCCAATTCCGGCAGGAAGGCGCGCCGGGCCACGTTATACGCCCGGAGGTGCGAGGGCTGGCTGCCGTCGCGGGTGAGGACAAACAACGTCTGGTTGTCGGCGGCGAAGGCGAGGGACTGCCAAGTGGGTTCCTCCACCGCGAGATCGGCGGGCGTTTCGCCGACCTTGAAGAAGGTTGAATGGCTGTCGGCGCGCAATTCGTGGATCACCACATCACCCACGCGACGATCGAGGCCGCGGATAACGCCGGTGTTGTCGGGAAACTGGCCGCGGGCTCCCACGATGTCACCGCCCTCCATCTTGTCCCGGTCGCCGCTACGGACATCGAGCAGGAAGGTGCCGAAATTGCCGAGGCTGTCGGCATTCTTGGTCCCCTCGATCAGGATGTGGTTGGGATCGAGGCGCAGGGTGCTGACGATGCCGGCCGTGTTGGCCATTTCGGTGCCGTATTGCTTCTGGGACTGGGCCAGGTCGATGACCTTGCGACTTTTCAAGCCGATGGCGCGGTAGGAGTACGACTCATTGCCGCCCACATCACCGCCGAACACGATCCGGTCGTTTCCCTTCCAGAAATACTGGGTGATGTTCTCGTCGCGCATGGCCACGATGGCCTCGGTCTGGCCGGTCTCCAGGTCCATCATGGCAATGCCGGTATGCCCGGTGCCCATCGCCGCCAGGAAGGTCAGGTGATGACCATCCGGGGAGAGCTGCAGCGAGTGCATGGCGGAGTCGGCGAAGAAATGCTCGATGGGGATCGCCGCGCCCATGGGCACCGCGGGGGCGTCGGTGGCGCGGAGGACCGGGGTGAGGAGGGCAAAGGCGGCGGCGAACAGCGCGGCCAGCGGGGCAGGGTGGCGGGTGGTCATGTTGTGGAGCCGCGAACGTGGCTGGATTTGCCCCCGAGCAAAAGCAAAAAGCCGGGCGGGGATCGCGGGATCACGGAAGCGCGGAAGGGCGGAGACGCGGAAATATCGGGGAACAGCAGCGCGGGTGCGGCGTGCGCCGATCAGTTTGTTTCCCGGGATTTCCGCCCTTCCGCGCTTCCGCGATAAAAATGCTTGCTGTCCTAACTGTATTAGTGCAACTAGAACAGCGTGCTTCCGTTTTCCATTGAACTTCGTCCGGGCCTGCCGGTGGCGGAACAGATCCTGTTCGCCGTGAAAAAGGCGGTGGTGACGGGGCAGCTGCGGCCGGGGGACAAGTTTCCCTCGGTGCGGGTCCTCAGCCAGGAATTGAAGGTGAACCCGAACACGGCGCACAAGGTCGTGGCGGCGCTGGTGGCCGAGGGTGTGCTGGTGACGACCCCGGCGGTTGGGAGCATCGTGGCCGAGCGCGCGCCGGGCGGACGCAAGGAGCGCGCCGAGCTCCTCGGCACCGACGTGGAGCACCTCATGGTCGAAGCGCGCAAGCTTGGCCTGGAGCTGGATGACGTGCAGGCGGCCCTCGCGGCACACTGGAAGAAACTTGGCGGCAAATAACTCACCCATGAAGTCAAAGGCCTACCCCGTTCTCGCCCTCTCCCTGCTCATGTTATCCGCGGCCGTCATCGCGCGCGCCGATCCGCTGGACGACGCCATTCAGGCCCTCATGGCGAAGCGGAAGATCCCGGGACTGTCGCTGGCCGTCTTCAAGGACGGCGTGATCGTGAAGGCGTCGGGTTACGGGGTGCGGGATCTCGCCACCAAGGCGCCTGTGACCGCCGACACCTTGTTCCAGGCCGGTTCGGACAGCAAAGCGGTGGCCGCGATGGGCGCCCTCTACCTCGTGGAGCAGAAGAAACTGACGCTGGATGGAAATGTGAACGACCTGCTGCGCACGTGGAAAGTACCGGATAATCAATTCACCGCCGGCCACCCCGTCACGCTGCGTCAGCTCCTCAGCCACACCGCCGGGACGACGGTGCATGGTTTCCGGGGTTACCTGGGTGGTGCGCCGATCCCGACGGTAGTGCAGATTTTGAACGGGACGCCGCCGGCCAATTCCCCGCCCGTGCGAGTGGTGGCGGAGCCGGGAATTGCGTGGAGTTACTCGGGCGGAGGCTACGTGATCGCCCAGCAGCTGATGATGGATGTCTCGGGCCAGGCCTTTCCCGACTTCATGCAGGACCATGTGCTCCGGCCCCTCGGGATGAACGCCAGCACCTTTGCGCAGCCCCTGCCGGAAGCACTCATCCCGCGGGCGGCCACCGGACATTGGCCCGGGAACCGCCCCCTGCCCACCTGGTGGAATGTTTACCCGGAAATGGCGCCGGCAGGACTTTGGACTACGCCGTCGGACCTAGCCCGCTTTGCGATTGCGCTGCAGCGGTCGCTGTCCGGCCAGCCGCATCCCGTCCTCTCGTCAGCCTCCGTGCAACTGATGGTTACGCCGGTGAAGAACAATTACGCAATGGGCCTGGCCATCCAAGGCAGCGGACCCACGGCGCGCTTCACGCACGGCGGACGCAACGAAGGGTTCGACACGATGCTCGTGGCCTACACGCAGGCGGGGCTGGGCGCCGTGATCATGATCAACGCCAACGACGACTCAAAATTCATGCTCCGGGTGCAGGACGCGGTCGCGCAGGCCTACGGCTGGCCGGATTACCACCCCTACGTCACACCCAAGCCGATTCCAGACAAGGAGCCGGCGGTGACGGAGCAGATCAGGCAGGCCTACCTCGCGGCGCAAGCGGGCAAGCTCGATCAGTCATTGTTCACGCCCGACCTGGCCAAGGCGCTCGCCCGGGTGATTCCGGGACAGGTCACGAAAGACCTGAAGGCCGCGGGCGCGCTCCAATCGATCAGCCTGGTGGAGCGCAAGGATTACCCCGGCGGCCATCGGGTTTACGAATACGTCATTGTTTGCAGCGAAGAGACCGCCATCGCCCGTTGTTCCTACGACGCCAACGGCAAGATCGAGCGATTCACGCTCCGGCCCGAGTAACATTTTTCAGTCCCATGAACATTATCGAAACCCACAATCTGACGCGGCGATTCGGCCGGACCGAGGCGGTGCACGAACTCAATCTCGTGGTGCCGGAGGGCAGCATCTTCGCGCTGCTCGGGCCCAATGGCGCGGGCAAGTCGACCACGATCAAAATGCTCATGAACCTGGTTGCGCCTACTTCGGGCGACGCGCGCGTGCTGGGCGTGGACTCGCGCCGGCTGACGCCGCGGGAGCGTGAGCAGATCGGTTACGTTTCGGAAAATCAGGAACTGCCCTTGTGGATGACGGTCGGCGCGTACCTGGACTTTTGCCGGCCGCTTTATCCCAACTGGGACGCCGCCTTGGAAAAAACCTTGCGGGAGAAATTCGACCTGCCGGCCGACCGGAAGCTGAAGCACCTGTCGCGCGGCATGCTGATGAAGACGGCGCTGCTCTCGTCGCTGGCTTACCGGCCGAAGCTGCTCGTGCTCGACGAGCCCTTCAGTGGACTCGACCCGCTGGTGCGCGATGAATTTGTCCGCGGCCTCCTGGAGGTTTCCGAGCTCGGCGGTTGGACCGTGCTGATTTCCTCCCACGACATCGAGGAAGTGGAGAGACTGGCCGATTGGATTGGGGTCATGGACGCGGGGCGTCTGCAATTTGCGGAGTCCACCGAAACGCTGCTCGGCCGGTTTCGCCGCATCGATGTGACGTGTCCGAGCGGCACCGCCAACCTGGTGGCTCCGCCGGCGCACTGGTTGGAGTTGGAGCGGACGGGTGACCTGGTCCGTTTCGTCGACTCACGTTTTGTGCCGGGGCAGGTCGAGCGCGACTGCCAGGCGAAGTATCCGGGCGCCACGGTGGCCGTGGGCCCGATGACGCTGCGCGACATCTTTATCACGCTGGCCCGGACGAACCGGAAGGCGATGAAAGGAGCGGCCGCATGAACCTCACCTGGCACATCGTCAAAAAAGACATCCGCCGGTTCCGGCTGCCGCTCGCGCTGTGGGTGGGACTGATCCTCGCGCAGACCATCCTTTGCTTCGCGCTTTTCCGCTGGGCGGACGAGGAAGTCATGGTGCTGCGGACGGGCATCAACGGTCTGGATGCCCTGCATGAAATCCTTTGGGGCATGCAGCTCGTCCTCGGTTTCTTTCTGGTCGCGGGCCTGGTCCAGGAGGACCCCCTGGTGGGCCAGCAGACCTGGTGGGTCACCCGGCCCATCACCGGATTGCGGCTCCTCGGTGCGAAATTGATCGCCGCGATCCTGTTCTTCGGCGTGTTGCCCGTGCTGGCCTTGCTCCCGTGGTGGCTGTTTTGCGGATATGGCGCAAGTGAAGTGCTAGGGGCCTCGCTCCAAATCATGCTGGGGCAGGCAATCATTTCCGTGCTGGCCTTCGCCGTCGCCACCCTGACGGCCAACTATTCCCGGTTCGTGGTGAATTTGCTTTTGCTGGTTTTTGTCTGGATCTGCTGTTCGGGCCCCGTCTTTGCCTTCCGCATGAACCGACTGAGCTGGGGCCTTGGCATGACGCGCATCCAGCTGACCATCCTCGTGGCCATCGCGACGCTGTTGGCCGTGATCATCCAGCAATATCGCACCCGCGCGCGGCCAAAGTCATGGGCGATCCTGGCCACCGGCTTTGTGCTGATGCTGCTCAGCCTGGGCTTTGCGCCGTGGGACTGGTCCAGTGCGATCGATTGGCGGAGCGGCGAACCGGCGGGTTTGGCAAAGGTTGTCGCCACGCCAGGCCCGGTGGATTTGCACGAGAGAAGGAAGTCGCCGTATGATGATGAATCGATGGTGACAATGCTTGCGGGCACCCGCTTCGAAGGGGTGCCGCGCGGAGTTGCATTCAATGGGGGGCGGGCTTCCGGCACGCTCCGCTGGCCAGACGGAACGATTTTGGAGCGCCAAGGGTGGACCTTCTCATATATCGGGCCGGTGGCTTGGGAGCTGATGGGAGCTTCAGTCAGCGCAACGAAATACCTGGTCGACTCGCAGCGGGGGGATTTGAGTGTCGCTCCGTCGGTCGCGGCCGACATCGGGCTGCCCCGCTCTTATGCAGTCAAGCTACGCGAACGGGCGCCGGCGTGGGATGCCAATTTCAAGTCAAACGTTTATGCTGGGGAAGTCGTAGCGGAGGTTCCGTTGAAGCCCGGTGCACGAGACGGGCGGGCCGGACACCGGATCGAGGTGCGCGAAGTGCTCCGTTTCAAGGCTAGGAGGGACAAAGGTCTCACGTTGACGATTGCCGAAACCGAACCGGTGCTCGACTCCGATTATCTGCCCGGTTTCCTGACGACCACCAGCCGGCGGGGAACGCCCAACACGTTCTACGCGTTGGTGAGCAAGGATCGCTCGAAAATCGCGATGGTGGGAGAGGAGCGGCTGATCTACACCATGATGGGCACGGTCGGCATCGAGCAGCGCCGGATTGATTTCGCACCCGGCCTTCTCGCCTATCCCGCCCAGCCGGATTGGCTGGATGACGCTGTTCTCATGAAAGTGGCGTTCTACCGAATCGGCTCAATCAGCCGCGCTGTGCACACGGACGGGCTGAAAGAGATAGAATCCTCGAGAGCGAAGCCCATCCCCGGCGTTCCGGCACCAGCACCCGCCCACTAATTTGCGCGCTTCAGCCACGCGGCCAGGTCGGCGTCTTCGAGGACATTGACGCCAAACTGGTAGTCTCGCGCGAGGAGGCTGGCGTAGGCGGGCTCGAGGAAGCGACGGCAATGGAGAATCACGCGCGCGTGCTGGCCGGGAGCCCGCACGAGGCGGCCGAGGGCTTGGTTCACCTTCGTCATCCCAGGAATCTGATACACGCGGCGAAACGCTGCCTCGCGCCCGAGAGCGGAAAACTCCGCAAGCCGCGCGCGCTGGACGGCATTCACTTCGGGCAATGCGGGGCCGACGACCATCGCATGCGTGATGCGTCCGCCGAGGGCGTCGATGCTCTCGGCAAAACTGGAGCCGAGCACGAGGAAGAGCGCGTCGGTGAACGCGAGCGACTGCTCGACCCACGCCGTCTGCGCGGCGAGGTCGGTCAGGCGCGGCTGCAGCGCGACGCGCAGCGGAGCTGCGCGCTCCAGCTCCTTCGCAATGGCATCAGCATACGCATACGACGGGAAAAAGACCGCGACCGGACCGCCGGCGGCGTCCTGCAACGCGGCGATGGTGGACGCCGTGGTGGCGTAGTAGTGCGAGCGGTGCTGGAAGGTGGTGTCGACGCGCGCGTCAACCGCGATGTCGTAGGCGTGGTCGCGCCAGGGGGTTTGCGCCGTGAGCTGCGCATACGCGGCAACTTGCTGTGGGTCGGGCTTTACGCCCGACATCTGGACGTCTGTCGGGGATAAACCCCGACCCACAACTGCCAGGCCACAAGCTTCCGCGAACTCCGCTTGGGGAGTGAGCGTGGCGCTGGCGAAGACCACGCCGCCGTATTCGCGGAGCGTGGCGCCGATGGCGTCGGCGGCATCGATGCACGTGAATGCAAGTTCGCCGGGGCGGGGACACCACAGGAGTTTCTTCAGCTGGGCGCTGGCGAGCCATTCGCTGAGCTGCTGCGTCTGCCAGAGCTGGTCGCTGAACTGCGGGCCGAGGGCGGCATAGTCGAGGGGCAGGTCGTTGAGAAAGCCCGCCACTTTGCCCAACGTTTCGGCCACGTCGGCCTCCAGCGCCGGATCGAGGGCGTCCACGGGCTGGAGCGCGAGGAGCAGTTGCGCCCAGCTTTCCCACGCGCGCACGAGCGGCGTGGCGGCGTTGACATGGTCGAGCTCGGCGAGCAGCGCGCGGGCGTCGATGGCCTTGGCGGTGTAGGAATGGGCGTCGGCGACGCGCGCGGGGAGGTTGTGGGCCTCGTCGAGGATGAGCAGCGTGCGCGCCGGATCGAACCCGGGCTGGTTGTAGAAGAGGGCGCGGTTGCGGGGGGCAAAGACGTAATTGTAGTCGCCGATCCACACGTCGTTGAACGCGAGGGCGGCCCGGGTGATTTCGTAGGGACAGATGCGCGCGTCGCGGCCGGCGGCGCGGAGCGTCTCGAGATCGCGGGCCTGGTTTTCGAAGAGGTAGAACCGCGACAGCCCGCTGGCGGCCCAGCGTTCCTCGACGCGGTCAAGGAAGCCGCAGGACTCGCGGACGCAGTGGAAGACGGAGTTGATGCAGTGCTCGGCCTTGTTGCGGACGTGCCAGACCGCGACGGGAGTCGCGGCAGAAGCCGGAGTTGAAAGCTGGTAGTTGAAAGTTGAAAGACCGGAGGCTGCTGGGCTTTCAACTTTCACCTTGGAGCTTTCAACTGCGATGGACGGCTCTGCCGTCATTGACTGCAGCGTCCGGACGACCTGAATCTGCCCGGTGGATTTGCTCGTGAGGTAGAGCGCGCGGTCGAAGTGGCCGGCGCGGAGCTGGCCGAGGGCGAATTCCAGCAGCACGCCCGTCTTGCCGAAGCCGGTGGGCGCCTCGAAGAGCACGAGGGGCTGGCGCTCGAAGGCCGTGGTGAGTTCGGTGAGGGTTGTTTCCTGGCCGGGACGCGGGGCGGCAAACGGCGAGCGAAAGCGGAGCGAACGCAGCCGCTCGCGAGCGCGGAGGCGCAGGTTGAGAAACTCGACGACACGCTCCAGTTGGGTGCGGAAGAGGACATCGTCGGCAGGCGAGAGCGGGATCGATTGCGCGAGTCCGCTGGCGATTTCGACGAAGACCAATTCGGCGCGCAGCGCCGAATTGGTCAGTGACGAGTTACCAGTGACGAGTGACGAGTTGGGATCGGCATTCGTGCCTTCAGGGGCTGAGGGCTGAACGCTGACAGCTGAAAGCTTCGCGAGAGCGACATACGTCGCGAGCTGGACGAAATAGCCGGGGTAGTCGGCGCGGAGTTCGGATTCGGCGCAGGGCAGGGGGCGGGTGACGGTCTTGATTTCGCGCAGGGTCACGCCGCCGTCGGCGCGCAGCAGCTGGTCGATGCGGCCGGTGAAGGAGAGCGTCCAACCGCCGTGGAAGATCTGGCCGGCGATGACGATCTCGAACTCGGCGCCGGGCGACTCGTCGGTGGCCCGGGCGCGAAGTTCGTTGTGCCAGTGCGTGCCGAGCTGGGCGCGCCAGAGGCCCGGCCGTCCGCTGCCGGCGTCGTGGGGCCCGGTGGTGAAGTCGGAGAATTCGCCGACGCTCAGGCTGGCGGTGCGCTGGTCGAGGTTGAATTCCATTGGGTCACCACGAAATACACGAACGACACGAAAGGCCCGGAAGGCAAACCCCGGAAGTTTGGCCACAAAGAGGCGCAAGGGCTCGCTGGCTTCGTATCACTCTCCGTTGCGCCTATAGGCGCAATGGCGACTCCTTCGCAGCACCGGACCCCTTGTGCCTCTTTGTGGCCAACCTTTCGGTGTGTCATCCCAGGAGGATCTCCGTGTGGCCGGTGAGGTATTCCTCGAGGCGGGCTTGCAGGCGGGTGACGGCGGCGACGCTGGCGGTTTGGTCGACCAGGGGGCGGTTGAGGAGGGTGGCGACATCCTCGCGATCGGCGGCGGGCAGCGTGGGGAACCATTGCTGTTTCACTGGGTAGCCTTCGTCGCGGGCGAAGCAATAGAGGCTCTTGAACCACACGAGGTCGGGCCGGGCGCTCGCGGCGAACGACGCGAACGCCTGGCGCAACAGTGCGGCGACGGAGTTGCGGCTGTCCTCGTGCACGGGATTGCGGGCGACGAGCCCGGCGAGGGCGGACGCGGCCTGCAGCGTGGCGTAGCTGCGGCCGATGTCGGCATGGCGCGTGATGAGCCGCGCTTCCGTCACGAACCACGTGGCGCCCTGGTTGGAGCTTTCGAGGCGCAGGGAGACCTCGTCGAAGAGATCGAGTGTGACGCGAGTGGCAGCGGCCGAGGCGGGACTTGCGGTGCGGCGGGCGGCGGACTTGGGCAGCCGCTGGTGGACGAGCAGCGCGCCGTGCTCGGCGGAGAAAACCTGGAGACCCTGAAACGCGTCGGTAGGCGGGCGTTTCAGCAGGACGAAAGCGTCGGTCTGGAGCGGGAGGCCCGGCACGCGCTTAGGCCTTGGCGGCGGCCGTCTGTTTTTTGGACTCGCCGGGCTTGAACGGCGGCACGACGGCGCCGCCGGAAATGACGAGTTTCATGCCGTCGCCGACGGACATATCCAGCTCGGTGATCTCATCCGGCGGCAGCAGCAGCACGAAGCCGCTGGTGGGATTGGGCGAGGTGGGTACGAAGACCGACCAGAGCTCCCGGCCGAGGCGGTGCTGCGCCTCCGCCTGCGTTTTGCCGGTGAGAAAACCGACGGACCAGATACCAGGGCGGGGATATTGGATGACCACGACCTTGCTGAAGAGGTTGCGGTTCTGGGTGCTGAAGGTGGAGACGACCTGTTTGACCGAGTTGTAGACGGTGCTGACGCCGGGAATGCCGACGATGACGCGTTCGCCGAGGTCGAGGAGATACTTGCCGAACAGGTAATGGGAGATGAAGCCGAAGAGCGTGATCAGGGCGAAGACGACGATGGTGACGGCGACGTCCCAGACGAAGGGGAGGGATTGCAGGCGCGTTGGCAGGACCAGGTCGAACAGCGGGCGGAAACTGCCGCCGATGATGCCGATGATCCAGAGGAAGGCCCAGACGGTGACCGCGAGGGGCGCGAGCAGGAGCAGACCCGAGAAAAACGCGGTGCGGACAGTGACAATGTGCTTGGACGGACGGAGGGCCATGACGGGGGCTACGGTCGCCGGAAACGC
>Ga0316219_1001913_pt1 | contig 20788 bp, 17 predicted proteins | sample TBH18003PmetaG_FD_203635 | JGI IMG/M metagenome (GOLD analysis project Ga0316219, IMG submission 203635) | Freshwater microbial communities from Trout Bog Lake, Wisconsin, USA - TBH18003P | ecosystem: Environmental > Aquatic > Freshwater > Lake > Hypolimnion/Profundal zone | place: USA... | reverse complement strand
TGACGAAGTCTTGGCAAAGCTGGAGGCCAAAGTAGAAACAGCAAGGTTGCGCCGCTTTCAAAATTGAATCGGTGGGCGCACCCTTATTCTCATTTGGCATCGCGGCCCTATGGCTGCATCGGGCTGTAAGCCGTCATCCAACTTCAGGCCTGAAAATTCAAGGAATTGAGTTTGCCCCAAAGAAAGCTGACGTTCACCAAACCGTGCCCTTTCTCAGCAGCGGTCGTTCAGGATGCCGATGTGAATCTGACCGCTCTGTGGCTCAAGGCAGCGATGCCGCTCAACCAAAAGCTCAAGTTGATCGCCAGATACCGGTCTCTGCGTCCATTAATCCAAAGTCAACAGTGTGGTGACGCATTCAATTGAGTGCTCACCCGGACTCTGCCGACCGCGGCGGTCAACATCCCCAAAAGACGGGAATTTTCGCCTTCACTGCCGCAACGTATGCGGCAAGGGCTCCTTGAATACTTCCTGATTTTGAAAGATATGTTTCGCCCACATTCAAGTTCTCCCTGGCAGTCATACCGAGCAGGGAGTGAATCGATATAAGCTGCCCGGTGGTTTCTTGACCTGCATGCAGACCCAATGTCATGCATTCAGGCAAGGCCGTTGAGACCTCCAGTACAACTTCATCTCCTACGCATTCCAAAACCACAAGTCTGGCACCAGACTCACCAATGGATGCGGCGACACTACGGCTTTGCCATTTTTGAATGCCCTTCACATGCCCACAAACGGCAATACCACGCTCAGTTAAAAAGGATGCCACTGAGGCGAAATTCCCGTCAAGCTTCATGCGCACCATGTGTGCACCAGCCATGATCAGCCTACTCGCATGGCGCATGGCAAGGTCGCGGCTGCCACCATAACAACTTGCTGGCAAATCAGCCATCACCCAGGCAGTTGCCTGCGCGGCGTTCAACCCCTGCGTAACATTTCCAACATGGTAGGCCAGCGCATCCAGTGTGATGTCCTCGTCGCTGCCATGTCCCTGGTGGCTGGTGACCATATCCTCGCTGACCAAAATACATTCGACTCCGGAACGGCTGGCCGTTGCGGCAAAGGTTGCGTCATACGCTGAGATGGCTGCAATCTTTTCGCCACTGGCATGCATGTCCCTCAGTCGAGTCAGATTGATCGGACGCGCAGCAGGCAGGTTCGCCACCTTTGCAATGGATCCGTAAGGTGCATCCATGTTGAGGCGCCTTATCTGCGCCCATCGCGTATCGCCGCGAAGTAATCCAATGCACCGATTTGCCCGCCCTTCAAGGCCAGTTGCAAGCCATTAAAGGCCGGCCTGTCGCTATGCGCCTTACACAGCGGCGAGCCAGGGGTGCGCGGCAGCGCCATGGCCACGGTCAATGCAAACACATCCAACTCCTGCAGCGCGTGGCTGGAGGTGTCGCCCCCCGCCACTACAGCACGCTTCAATCCGCCATGCACAACCATGTCACGCAAAAGGCGCCCCAGTCGCTTGCCAACGGCGTGCGGCTGGGCGTCAGCTGCCGGCGCTTCCATGGCGTCCGGCCCCATGGCCGTGTAGACCAGCACACTGCTGCCCTTGTCCAGCGCATGCATGGCAAGCACCAGCACCCGCTGCTGCTCCGCATCTCCCTGCGAGAGCGAGGCCAGGCGTGATGCGCTGGCATGGACCAGCACAAAGCCTTGCTCTTCAGCTTTTTTAATTTGTTGCGCGGTAATTTCCGAACAACTGCCTGACACCACGGCCATCTGCGCCACAGCGCCCACCTCCGTGGGTGCAGGCGGAGATTCAGGCAACAGCCCGACAGCCCGCCACTCTTGTACCAGTGCATATTCCACACCCGAAGAACCCACCGTGAACAGGCTGCTGCCCTGGCGGCGGCTGCGCCAGAGCTGGCGGCCCACGATGGCCTGGGTGGGCAGGTCGGGCACATCCAACAGCAGACCGTGCACGCCCGGCACCTGCGTCTGCATGGCCTGGTCCATGGCGGCATCTGCATCCGGTGCCTGCAACTGCAGCCAGTCCAGCAGGCCTATGGGCACCGCGGTCTGGCGGCCTAAGTGCAGACGCAAATCGGCCTCGTCCATGGGCGTCACCGGGTGGCGACTCATCACCGGGTGGCGGTCTATCCGATACGTGACGCCATTGACGGTGGCAAACAACTGACCGAACACGGTGTAGCGTCGCAACTGCGGAACGCCGATGGCGATCGGCACCACTTTTTGCGCAAAGACGCGGGCGCCGATTTCCAGCGCACAGCCGATGTTCCCCACTTGGGGCGCGCTGTCAAAGGTGGAGCAGACCTTGTAATGGCAGATCACTGCCCCCTGATGCTTCAGCCAGGCAAAGGCTGTGGGCAGGTGCATCTGCATCCACTGCGGCGATTCACTGCGGCTGGTACCTGCCAGGCCGATTGCCTGCAGCGGACCCTCTGCGGACAGAGTTTGGATCTGTGCATCGGTCGCGGGATTGAGGAACAAGGCGGTGCGCAAGCCCGCCAGGTTCAGTGCCTCCATTGCGTCGGTGGAGCCGGTGAGGTCATCACCGTAAAAGCTGATGAGCAAGTCGCTCATCGCACTAGGCCCGGAAAGCGGCAATAGCCTGCGCCAGGGCCGGGTGGGTCAACGCATGGGTCTCCAGGTCAACGCCCTGCACCGCAGCCTCCCAGGCGTCGCGCAGGCTCTGCACACCACCGGGCACGCCGCCAGGGTGCGCCATGATGCCGCCACCGCAGCAATAAATCAGGTCGGTGCTACCCAGCGTCTTGTACGTGTCAAACACCTGTTCCGCGGTTTGTCCCGAGGAGAACACTGGCATTACCTCACAGCCCTTGGCTGGTGCATCAAACATGGGTCGCACACAGGCCTGGGCCGAGCGGATGACCGAGTCATCGGGCTCGCTAAACTTGTTGCGCAAGCCATTGACATGCAGGTGATCGACACCGGCCAGGCGCCAGAACTGTTGATAGGCGGCGTAGTCCATGCCGACGAAAGGTGAGCGGCTGTACAAACCCCAGCCGGCCCGGTGGCCGTGGATGACCAACTGGCTGTGCTTGCGCAGCCAGGCCAGCGCGGGCAAGCCCACGGTGGCCACCGTCACCATGACGCAGTTGCCGCCGGCAGCCTGCACGTAGTCGTGGTTGCGCAGCATGGTGTCCAGTTCGTCCGTTATGTTGAAGGCGTACATTACTTGGCGTCCGGTGCGCTGGCTGTGCTCCCGCAGCACCGGCATGACGGCGTCCACCCGTTCCTTGAACCGGTTGTGCGAACCGTTGCCCTGCAGTTCATCGTCCTTGATGAAGTCGATGCCGGCATCGACCAGTTGGCGCACCAGTGCCGCCGTGGCTGCGGGACTGAGCCCTACACTGGGTTTGACAATGGTGCCTATGAGGGGCCGGCCCTCAATACCCAGCAGCGCACGCGTACCCCGGATGCCGAACTGCGGGCCTTGGTAGGCATCGGCAAAGGCGGTGGGCAGCCGCATGTCCAACAAGCGCAGGCCGGAGAACTCGCGCAACTCAAACAGATTGCCCGCCACCGTTGCCATCAGGTTGGGCAGGGACGCGCCCAGGTTGCCAAACGGCCAGGACACTTCAATCTCTGCGCGCCGGTACTTGGGTGAAGTGCCCAGCTTTTTTGGCAATGCGCACATGGGCAGCGAGGGCTGGTCCACGCTCTCGAGCGGCGTGATGCGTTCCACCACCGCGCTGGAGGCCGCACGCAGTTCGTCTGTCTCGCCGGGCAGGCGCGCAAAAGTGCCGCAAGACTGTTCGCCCGCCAACACGGCCACCGCGTCCTCCAGCGGGAAGGGCGTCTCCAACCAGTAGGTGGCGCGGATTCTGCCGTCTTGAACCGCGAGAGCGGGCGATGGATGTGGGGTATTTGGCATAGTCATTAGACCAGTTGGATTAAAAAAAACGGCAACAAAGGAGACAGGTTCATTGCCAAAACCAGAGCACCTGGTACGCGCCCAGGGTGCTTGTATTGCGTATTGCAGAAAGACCGCCGAGCAAAGACACAGCGCTGCCGGGAATGCTGACGTCGAGGGCCAACCAGTTGCCGCCCAGTGGCAAGCCCACAGCCCGTGCCCCCAGGTTGGCCAGCAGCATCTCGTGCCTGCCGCTGGCCGCTTGCCAGGCAATGCCCGCCACACCCTGTGGCAAGCCGGCCAGGTGGTGAAGGGCGCAGCCTGCGGCCTGTGCCAGTACCGCCTGCACGCGCCAGGCGGCGATGCAGGCACCGGCCTGCCAGTCCGGATGCCACTGGGGCAACAGCGGCCCGCTTGCGCCGTGCGAATGGTTGAAGCTCAGCAACTCCAATCCGCCATCGACCACGGCCGCCGCGTAGCCGGCAATCCAGGCCGCGCCAAACGCTGCATGGTGACGCGGGTCATCCCGGGCCATGGCCAGGCGAATCTGCGCCGGGTTCTCCGTCACGCTGAGGCCGTAGGGATTGCGCTGCATGCCCAGAGTGATGGGACCCAGCCGGTAGCCAAGGTCGGGCCAGACCTGGCGCACGCTGGCCACCATGCCGGCCAACGACTCATGGGTTTGCATGACAGACAGATCGTCTGCGGCATGCACCAGCGGGCAAGTGGAGTGGGCGATAAAGTTCAGCGACTCGGCCGACTGGCGCTTGCGGTTGAGTTCGGTGAAATAGGTCAACATGCCGCCACCTATGCGTGCCTGGGGAAAGCGCAGTGCAAACGCAGCGGCGTAGTCTTCCAGGCTGGCACCCTGCGGCCAGTTGTCCGATGGCTGGTAACTGCGCAGATAAACAGCCGGGCAGGCACGTAGGGCGTTCGGCTGCATACTCAACTCCTGGCAAACCTGCGCCACGCGCTGTGCGCTGGCCTCGGGCGTGTCTACCGCCGCACACATCACATCCAGCTGGATGCGTGCGCCGCAGGCCCGTGCCAGTGCTTGCAGGGCTGCCAAATGGATCTGCATTCCCGTCGGGTCGGCCGTGTCCACCTCGGCAACCAGCCAGGCTGGTTTCAAGGCCAGCACGCATTGCAGTTCGTCTGCACGCATGTCCGCCAGGCCCAGGGGCACGCCGATGCCGGTTTGCGGCATCCAATGCCCGCTTGCGGTACCGAAGGTGATGGCGTGGTCGTTCTGCCGCGCATCGGCTATTTCCGGCGATAAGGTCCGCCCATCGTGCACTACAACGTGAACCATTTGCGCAAAGGGGGCGCCAGCCTGCAGCACATATGGCCATGGGTCGCGCAGCGAGGCCACATAGGTCTTGAACGACGCATCGGACCAGTTGCGCTGGTCTTCCATTTCAAACTTGCCCAACGGGTCGTGGGGCAGTTCGGCCTGCAGCATGCAGTCCACCTCCAGGCCGGGCAGCGGCATGTGGAGCAAGCGGCGGATGTTGAACGCCACCTGGCCGGGGCTGATGTGCAAGGGGAACGCTGTCTCCTCCAACGCACCGTCGGTATGCTCAATCTGCAGCGGCACTCCGGCCGCCGAGGCGGGATGCAGTACCACGAAGCCGCAGCGGTTCGTCAGCAGCGGCGCATCCGGCTCTGCATCCACCTGAAAGGTGAAGCGCCCCTGTGCACTGCCCTCTATCGAAGCCCTGGCCAACAGCGTGCCCTCGGGCAGGGCCATGCGCAAGACAAAACGCAGACTGAAGAAACCCTCGCCCTGCTCCACATCGCAGTGCTCCAGAGTGACTGGAGCAGTGCCCCAATTGTTATCACGCAGCAAATAGGAGATGCCGCGCAGGATCTCTACACCCTGCCACTTCAGGGCGCGCACAGCGCCGTCCTCAAAGGTGCAACTCAGCGCACCCGCTGTCAGGTGTAATGCGGGCGACGGAGTCTGCGTGCTGCCATACAGACGCAGCAGCGCGGCCGGGTCATCCTGGGTTTCACTGCGCGTCGGAAACATCAGAAGAGCGCGTCAGCTTGCCCGGGACTTGGCTTCGCTGATGGAACCGGTCTTGACAGGGGTCTTGGCGGGCGCCTTGGACTTGGCACCTTCCTTTGCCTTTGCCTGGACCTTGTCACCACGCACGAGCCGTTGGTACAGGGCGTTGGCACGCGTTAGGTGCTCACGCATGGCCCGCTCTGCGCCCTTGGCATCGTGGGCCTCTATGGCATCCACGATACGGTCATGCTCGGCGAGCGTCAGGGTTTCGGCGCCGGGGGCGCGCACCAGCGACTGGTAATACTCGCCTAACCAGCGGAACATGGCCTCCAGGATGACCGGAAATATCGGGTTGCCGCTCATGGCCGCAATCTGGGTGTGAAAACCCATGTCGGCATCCACAAACTCCTGCGGCGCCTCGGCCAAGCGGTGGTGGTCGGTCAGACGCTGGCGCAACAGCTTCATGCTCGCGGGGTTGGAGTTCTCGGCCGCCATGCGCGCCATGCCGCACTCCAGGAACACCCGTACCTGCTTCAGGTGCTCGAGCGAATTCTGGTCCGAACGCAGCAGGTGCTGGGCACCGCTGGTGATCTGTGCCACCAGGGATTCCGCTGTGGGTATGGCCACACGCGCCCGCTCGCCGTGGTTGATGGTGACGATGCCGGAGCGCTCCAGTGATTGCAGTGCCTCCCGTATGGCAGGGCGCCCCACCTGGTAGGTGTCCATCAGTTCGCGCTCGGATGGCAGTTGCTCGCCGGACGGGATTTCACCGCTGCGAATGCGCTCAAGCAGACGGTCTAGCACTTCCTGGTAGAGCTTGCGGCGCTGTATGGGTTCTGGGTGCATGGTGTTCCTCCGGGGCGACTGGGGCGTGGATCAAATCGGGCTTTGCGCCATCATAATCACGCGTTTTCCATAGATATCAGGCGTCAAAGACGACTCCCTTGGTCACGATGAAGCAACCATAGGGGCGTGACTCTGTGGTGTGGACCACGGCGAAGCATTTCTTGGCGGCCTCGTAGAACGCAAAGCGCTCGATGGCACCCATGTTCACCTGGGTACCTTCCGCGCGCTCGCACATCGCCAGCACACCGGCCTGCACTGGCAGCAGCACGCCGGGCTGGTCCACCGCATCCATGCGCCACACCGGCGTTGGTACAAACGAGTCCAGCGGAAACAATTGCAGAATGCCTTCAAAGGCCTGCACCACGTCCGTGCCATGCAGTTGCACGCAGCGCCCGCTGCGGGTCTGGCTGGCGGTAGACAAGGCGGGGTAGTTTCTGTCCACAATGGCAAGCTGGTCGCCATGGCCCATGGCTGCAAGCACCCACAGCAGGTCGGCACCCATGAAGGAAGGAAGTCCCTTCAGCATGTAAAGCTCTCTTTCTCGATATCCATCGTCATCTGGTGGTTGGCGGCTGACTGGTAGGCGCGTTCCACCAGCAGCAAGGTATTCAAATTATCGGCCCCCGATGTCTGCGGGTCCTTCACCAGAGCCAGGCATTCCAGCCAATGGGCCTGTATGTTCAACACGCTGTCCTGTATGTTGTGCCAGGGCCGCTGCGCCCAGTCATGCAGCGGAGGCGTGCAGTCGACCGTCCAACTGGCGCCGGCGCGGGTGTGGATGAGCAACTGGTAGTTGGCCGCCAGGCGCAGGGTGCCCAGCGCGCCGTCAATCTCCACCAGGGTTTGCGGAAACAGTTCCTGCTCCAAGGCCGTGGCATAGCTGCAGTCGACCACGCTGGTCAGCCCCGACTGGTGCTTGAGCATCAGCGTGGCAACGTCCTCGCCACGGATGGACGGATTGACGCGCAGGGTGCTCGCGCTCAGGGTGGCAACTTCGCCGAACAGAAAGCGGGCGATGTCGATGCTGTGGATGCCCAGGTCCTGCAGGATGAAGCGTTCTTCGGTGGCAAGGTAGGGCTGGCCGGTGAACACGTCAAAGGCCGAGCGGAAACTCACCCGGCCCCAGAACGGCTGCCCGATATGGCCCGCGTCCAGCGCATGGCGCACCGCTTGTATGGGCGTCTGCCAGCGGAAATTCTCATGCACCATCAGTGGAATCAGGGCCTGTTTGCAGGCATCGATCATGGCCTGTGCGTCTTCCAGGCTACTGGCGAAGGGCTTCTGGCAAATGCAGGCAACCCGGTGTTGCGCCGCCAGTTCCACCAACGCGCGGTGGCTGGAAACGGTGGTGGCAATGTCCACAAAATCCAGCTTTTCACTTGCAAACAGTTGCTCTGCGGAGCTGTAGGTGCGGCTGATGCCGAATTCGGCGGCGGCCTGCTGCAGACGCTCCGGGTCGGCGTCGCACAGGGCAACGATATCGGCCCCCTCCAACTGGCGCCAAGCGTGCAGATGGTTCCTGGAAAAAAAGCCACAGCCGATCAGGGCACCGCGGCGTTTTACTGTGCCCATGGCTCAGGCCCCCGCGCGCATTTGCATGGCCATGCGCTGCTGCATGCGCTGCTGGAACTGGTCCACCACCACGGCCGCAATGATCACCAGTCCCTTGATGACGGTTTGCCAGAATGAGCTTACGCCCATCATCACCAGACCGTCGGACAGGATGCCGATGACGAAAGCGCCGATGATGGTGCCACCAATCTTGCCGCGCCCGCCGGTCATGGAGGTGCCACCCAGCACTGCGGCAGCAATTGCGTTGAGCTCAAAGGACTCGCCGGTCAGCGGATGGGCCGCCACCAACTGCGAGGAGATGATCAGACCGACGATCGCGGCACACAGCCCGGAGAACATGTAGACAAAGAACTTGATCTGGTTGACCTTCACGCCCGACAGCATGGCGGCGCGCTCATTGCCGCCCACGGCGTAGATGTGGCGACCCAGCGGGGTGCGCGCGCCCAGGTAGGCAGCGCCCGCACCGACGAGAATCAGCAGCCAGATCACCAGCGGAATACCGCCCAGATTCATGGTGCCAAGCAAGGGAAAGCCCGTGGTGCCGTGCTCGGCACTGCCCTCCAGATTGGGGAAGGTGGAGCCGTCGGACGACAACAAGGCAACACCGCGGGCCACATACAGTGTGCCCAGCGTGGCAATAAAAGGAGCCACGTTCAGTCGCGTGATCAGCAGGCCATTGATGGCGCCTATGAATACACCCAACAACAGCGCGATGCCGATGATTTCCACCACGTTGAAGTACACCACGTAGTCACCCAAGGGAAGGCCGTTGAGGATCAGGCCACCGGCCACCATGCCGGTCAGGCCGACGATGGAGCCCACCGACAAATCGATACCGCCACTGACAATGACGTAGGTCATACCGATGGCCAGGAAGGCATTCAGCGCCACGTGCTTGGACATGATCAGCGCGTTTTCGGCACTGAAGAAATTCGGCGCCATGAAGGCAAAAAAGGTAGCTACCAGAAACAAGGCAATGAAGGTGCGCAGGCGCAGCAACAGAAGCAAAGCACTTTCGCGCGGCGCTTTTGATGGGGCGGGTAAAGAGGGTGAAAGTATTGCGGACATGGTGATTGGGTCTTATGTGTTGGGTTGTGGTGTGCTAAGCGACCAGCAGTTGGCCGCTGTTGGAGGCCAGTACTACGGCTTCCTGGGTGGCAACACCGGCTTCGAATTGCGCTGCCAGACGACCGTTGGACATCACCACGATCCGGTCGGAAAGGGCCATGACTTCTTCCAGGTCGGATGTGACAAACAGGATGCCCAGACCGGCCTTGGCCAGGTCGCGCATGACCTTGAAAACATCCGCTTTGGCACCAATGTCTATGCCCCGGCTGGGCTCGTCCATCAGTAGCACCTTGGGGTCTGTCATCAGCGCCCGCCCAATCACAACCTTCTGCTGATTGCCGCCCGATAGCGAGCCGATTTCCAGCAAGGGGTTTCGGGCCTTGATGGACAGCGACTTGACGAACTTGTCGGTGGCCACGCGCTCGCTCTGGGGCTTGAGGTGCCAACGCGTCGCCAGTCGCCACAGGCTGGCGAGCGTCAGGTTCTCGGAGATGGACATGGAGTGCACCAGCCCGTCGGACTTGCGGTCCTCAGGAATTAGGGCCAGGCCGGCGTCAATACATGACGACACAGGCTTTCCGATCAATTCCTGCCCCAGCAGTTTGACGCTGCCGGTGGCGCTGTCGGGATGGCAGCCGAAAATGCATTCAAACAGTTCCGTGCGGCCGGCGCCCATCAACCCGTAGATGCCGACGATCTCGCCCGTCTTCAGGCACAGGCTCATGTCCTCGACCCGGAAGCCCGGCGCGCCATTGCGCGGCAGATACACATGGGAGACCTCCAGCACGGTGTCACCAAAGGCGTGGTCTTCGGCGCGCGCAAAGTTGCGCGTGCTGGCACCCACCATCTGGCGCACGATCCAGGGAACATCCACCTCGGCCATCACGGAGGCGCCGGTAATGCAGCCATCGCGCAGCACCGTGATGTAGTCGCCAATGCGGATCAGCTCTTCCAGACGGTGCGAGATGTAGACAATGGCCACGCCGCGCGCTTTCAGGTCGCGTATGACGCGAAACAGGATTTCGACCTCCGGCGCACTGAGGGCGGAGGTGGGCTCGTCCAGTATCAGGATGCGCGCATCCTGCGCCATAGCCTTGGCGATTTCTATGATTTGCTGTTGCCCAATGCGCAGCTCGCCCACCAGCAGGTTGGGGTCCAGGTCATGCTCCAATGTACGCAGCAGTTCGCGGGCTTTTTGGTACTGGGTCTTGTTGTCAATCGCATAACCGGCCCCGGTGACTTCGCGTCCTATGAACAGGTTCTCGGCGATGGTCAGGTTGGGAAACAGGTTGAGTTCCTGGAAGACGATGCCGATACCGTGTGCGCGCGCCACTTCGGTGCTGCCCAGTTGCACCGGCTTGCCGTCCAGCAGGATGCGGCCCTTGCTGGGCTGCTCTACGCCAGCAATGATTTTCATCATGGTGGACTTGCCGGCACCGTTCTCGCCGACCAGCACGTTGACGGCACCGGCATGCAGGTCAAAGTGCACGTCTTTCAGCGCCATTGTGCCGGGGTAGAGTTTGCTGACGCCTTCGAGTTGCAGCACCACCGGGTGGCTGGCAGATTGCGGATGCGGTGTCATTTGGTCAGCACCTTGAACGCAGTGACGGTGATAACGGGTATGTCGGCCGCGCTGTCGGCGGTAAAAATGCCGGTCAGCTCCACCTTCTGGCCTTTGAGCTTGCTGCGGTCTGTGGCCTTGAGTGTGGAGGCTTCATAGGCGCGTTCGTTGAATGCGTTGGCCAACTGGGCAAAGTCAATCTGGTTGGTGTAGGAGGTGAACGAAATGAAGGGCAGGATGTCGCGTATGGTGGCACCGCGCAGCACCGGGCCGATCTGGATCTGCACGTCTGCCTTGCCATCGCCGTCCACATCAATATCCGCCGTACCGGCGCTCAACTCGGTCTCCACTTCCACCACCCGGCCGGTGACCGTGGTGGCCATGTTCCAGGGTGCGCCCTCGCCCTTTTCACGGTGCCCGTGTTTGGCGCCCGCTGCGTCCAGGTCGGCTGCCATTTCCTTGCGCAGGCTGGGGAAGTCTAGCGCCATGGCGGCAATGGCGGGAACGGCCTTGCTTTCCCACAGGGCTGCCACTTCCGCCTTAGGGTTGAAGGACTTGTTTTCAAAGCTGCCCGCCGCCGCCTTTTGCTGCACAGCGCTCTTGTGTTCTATCTTGCAGCCGCTCACAGCCAGGCATGCGGCGCCGAGCAGCAACAGCTTGCTGAGGGTTTGTCGTGTTTTGTGGGGATACATGGGCTCTGGGGGTGGTAACGCCGGCTGAATAGGTTGCGCATGTTCGGCAACCAGTCCCCGCGCCGCGGCGCAGGGACTGGCACCGGCTTACTTGGCCAGCGTGAAGGTTTCGAGCTTGGCTGCGTTCTTGCCGTTGATCAGCACGCAATCCATGAGTTGCTTCTCTGGCAGGCCGGTTGCGCCCGTCTTCAGAAACTTGTCGGCCTGCTCCACGGCGATCTGCGCCTGGCGGTAGGCGGGCTGCAAAACGGTGGCCTTGATGCCGCCCTTTTTGATGGAGTCGCGCACATCGTTGCTGCCGTCAAAGCCGACCACGATCACGTCGGTGCGCTTGGCTGCGACCAGGGCGGCCCAGGCTCCCATAGCCATGGTGTCATTGCCGGAGATCACGCCCTTGATGTCGGGGTTGGCCTGCAGAATGCTTTCCATCTTCTTGAAGGCTTCGGGCTGGCTCCAGTTGGCGGACTGGCGTGCCACCATCTTCAAACCATCATACTTGTCGATGACATCGTGGTAACCCTTGGAGCGCACACCTGCGTTGATATCGGCCTCGCGCCCCACCAATTCCACATACTTGCCCTTCTCCTTCATCAGCTTGACGAACTCTTCGGCACCAAGCTGGGCGCCCTGGTAATTGTTGGAGACGATTTGCGTGACGGCAATGCCCGTGGCATTGATTTCGCGGTCAATCAGGAAGGCGGGGATGCCCGCTGTCTTCGCCTTGGTCACAGCAGCCACCGAGGCTTCGGAGCCGGCGTTGTCCAGGATGATGGCCTTGGCCTTGCGGGCGATGGCGGTGTCAAACAACTCATTTTGCTTGTTGGCATCGTCGTCATGCACCAGCATCAGCGTGTCATATCCCAAGGCTTTGGCGCGCGCCTCAGCGCCCACCGCTTCGGCCTTGAAGAAGGGGTTGTCATGCGAAGGGGTGATGATCGCGATCAGGTCTTTGGCGTTGGCCGTCGCAGCCATGCCGAAGCTCAGTGCCAGGGCGGCTGGAATCGCGGCCAGAAGTCTACGTGTGGAGTTCATGCGTGTCTCGTCTTTCTTTGCTGTCATGATGAATATGGCGGGCAGGGCCCGCCGCCAATAAGCGCTGTCTCAGGTAATACGCTTAATACTGTCTGCGATCTCGGCCGGCTCGAAGACTCCAAGCCAGTCATCACGCATTAGCCGGGGTTTGCCGAACTCGATGGCCTTGTTGCAGGCATCCGAAAAGGCTCCGGGAATTTCTTCAAATATCACTGCGGCCAGGATGTTCATGTGGCCGAGGATGAAATCGCGCGCCGCCTCTTTGGGAACTCCGCGTCGCACCACTTCGTTCATGCCGTCCTTCATCACTGCCAGCAGGGTGGCGCAAACGGTCTCGGAAAGACCTGGCTCCAGCAGCGCCATTTGCTCAACCGTCATCTGGTAGGAGCGCAATATTGGCGCGTAAATGGTTTTGGCAATGGCCTCGCCAACGGCGTAATCTTCGGCCGGACCCTGCATCAACGAATTGACGATGGACTGCGGCGCGGCAAGTCCGCCAAAGCGGTCCTTGCGCGCTTCCTCGGCAGCTTCGTTGTTGAAGATGGATGGATGGCAGGGATGGGTCACAAAGTAGGTCAGATCGGGACGGTTGGGCAGGTGCCCAGCGAACGGGGCCGCTGCGTCCAGCGTGACCACCATGGTGCCGGCCTTGAGCCGGGACTCTATGGACGCGGCAATCTTGCCGATCACGTTGTCCGGCACGGCCAGGATCACCGCATGTGCATTTGCCAGCGCAGTGTCCACATCGACACAGGCAATGCCAAGCTCATCCTGCAATCGCTTTTGTCCGACTTCGCTAACCTCAACGTGGTGAACGACATAACTGCTGCGTTGGAGGTTACGTGCCAGTCTTGCGCCCATCTTGCCGCCTGCGCCGAACAAGGCGATGGTGGGTAGGTTCATCTTGATAACTCCATAAAGCAGTTGGCGGACTAGGAAATGGTTCTCTTTGCCAACTGGTATGATGAGTACATCACATCATCATCACCTACCTTATAGGTGCTTATACCTAGATGCAGCGGTTTCATTTGGAATTCCTTGCCTCATGACGAATGAATCAGGCGGCATGGGTTTACTGGTCGATGCACTCATTCGCAGCATCAATCTGGCGAACTACAACGAACGTGCTTGGGGGGCACCGACAACCCACTGCGTAAGTGGTGTTTCCGTCCAACCTAATTCACTTAACCTGCGCAGGTGATGGAGCTCGGGGCCAATCAAATGACGGCCTATTCATGCTTCCACTATGTCCGCCTTGGGCTCAATAAGCGAATGCCACGAATGGCCTCTGAACGGGCCTAAACGGGACCACCAGAAAGCTGCCCGTCGTGTACTACTGGTTTGTGCCCAAAGTTGAAATTGGGACCATTGATTTCAAGGCATGAAAGCCGTTGTGGCATTCATGAGTCCATTAGAGTGGAGGCCTCAGCGGTCTTTGGATGGTCGACAGCCTAATGTGGCGATGTAGGTTGGGGTCATTGATAACTTGACTAGTGGCCACTACATGCGGCATTGGGCCAGCTGTGCTCCATTTTCGAGGACAAATTCCCGAAAGGCTCCATTGACTCCTGAAAGGAGGGAGTCGCGCCTGTGCAGCAGGCACCAATCGAGCATTTTGGGCATGTCGTCCAAACGTAGCACGGCCATACGTCCTGCCTCCAGTTCGATCTGGAATGTGTGTGCCGACAGAAAGCTGATGCCCATGCCGGCCATCACCGCTTGCTTGATGGTCTCGTTGCCAGACAGTTCCATGGACACCTTCACCTGCAGAGATTGCGCCTGCAGCAGATGCTCAAAAAATTGGCGCGTGGCCGAGTTGGGCTCGCGGAAGATAAAGGGTTCGTCCTTAAGTGCATCCCAATGGATTTTGCGTTTCCTTGCCAGCGGGTGGTCGGCCGCAGCGACGATGCAATGCGGATGCCGGGCAAAGGTTTCTGCCTCCAGGTCGGCCTCGCTGGGCGGGTAGCCGCCAATGGCCACGTCGAGTTGGTGGTCCTGAAGCATGGCAAGGATGGCATCTCGCCGGTCCACCGTGAGCTTGAACTTTACCCCGGGCCATTGTTCGGCAAAGGCCATTAGCAGCTTGGGTGCAAAGTAGTGTGCCGTGGGCACCACGCCCAGATGCAGCAGGCCGCCGCTGGAGCCCGTGGTCTGATGCAGCGCGGCCACCACTTCCTCTGCAATCTGCACCTGGTTGAGGATGCGCCGCGCCTGGCGCAGCACCTCTTCGCCGGCCTGGCTCAGCGTCATCTTGCGGCCCTGCTTGACCAGCAACTGCAAGCCCAAATCAGCCTCCAGTTGCTGCAGCTGCATGGAGACAGCAGGTTGCGACACGCTCATCTGTTCGGCCGCGCGGGAGTAGTTCAGATGGCTTGCAACCGCCTCAAACAGACGCAACTGGCGCAGGGTGAGATTCTTGAGGTGGCCTTGTCGGGCGCGTGCGGGCGCATCGGTGCTGGCCACTTCTGCGGCTGCCTTGGGCTTGCGGGATTTCCCTGAGGATGGGGTGACCTTGGTCGGACTGGCGCGGGTGGCTTTCATCGGTGTTTTCCCTTGGAATTTTGCTGCCGCTGCGCCCTCTGCAGCACCACAGCAGTGGCGCCCCATTGGTAGAGGTTTTGCACACGTACCAATGTATCAGCAGAACTTATACATTTCATAAAAATATGTGTGTTGTGCTTGGGGTTGCGTGTCTCTACAGTCAGGCCCAATTCGTAGCAACTTCAACACCATGACCCAATCTACCGCCCCCGCACCGTTCCCCACCTGGAACCAGGACCACGCCGCATCCCTCGACGCCTCGGGCCTGCTGCTGTACCGATCCAACCTACTGGGCTCCGACCTGCGCATCACCAACTACGGCGGCGGCAACACCTCGGCCAAGATCGTGCAAAAAGACCCGCTGACCGGCCAGGACGTGACCGTGCTCTGGGTCAAGGGCTCCGGCGGCGATGTGGGCTCCATGAAGCTGGACGGCTTCTCCACGCTGTACCTGGACAAGCTCAATGCCCTGCAAGGCATTTACCGTGGCCCGGACCATGAGGACGAGATGGTGGCCTACCTGCCGCATTGCACTTTCAACCTGAACCCGCGCGCCGCCAGCATCGACACGCCGCTGCACGCCTACCTGCCGTTTGCCCATGTGGACCACATGCACCCGGACTCGGTTATCGCCATTGCCGCCATGGCCAACAGCGAAGCCCTGACGCAAAAGATTTTTGATGGTGCGGTGGGCTGGCTGCCATGGCGCAAGCCCGGCTTTGAGCTGGGCCTGATGCTGCAGCGCTACCAGGCAGCGCAGCCCGCTCAGCGCGGTCTAGTGCTGGCTGGTCATGGCCTGTTCACCTGGGGTGCTGACGCCAAGGCCTGCTACGAAAACACCGTGGGCGTGATCGAGCATGCACAAAATTGGCTGGCAAAAGAAAGCGCTGCCTTGAAGGCGGTGAGCTTCGGTGGCTTAACACGCACCTCGCTGGCCGCTGACGCACAGGACGCGGCCCTGGCCAAGCTGCTGCCCGTGCTGCGTGGCCTCACTTCCAAGACCGGCCACAAGCTCTTGCATGTGGATCGCCAGGCCACCGTGGTCGAGTTCGTCAACAGCCGTGACCTGGTGGCACTGGCCGCTATGGGCACCTCATGCCCCGACCATTTCCTGCGCACCAAAATCCGCCCGATGATTGTTGAAGAGGCGGTCTACACGCTCACCGGCAAGGAACTGGCCGAAGCGCTGGAAGCCAAGCTCGTCGCCTACCGCGCCGATTACGCAGCCTATTACGAGCGCTGCAAGCGCTCTGACAGCCCGGCTATCCGCGATGCCAACCCGGTCATCATTCTGCTACCCGGCATCGGCATGGTGTCCATTGCCAAGGACAAGGCCACGGCCCGCATTGCCGGCGAGTTTTATGTCAACGCCATCAACGTGATGCGCGATGCCAACGCGGTGGATACCTATGTCGGCCTGCCCGAGCAGGAAGCCTTTGACATCGAATACTGGCTGCTCGAAGAAGCCAAGCTGCAGCGCATGCCCAAGGCCAAGCCCTTGGTCGGCAAGGTGGTGCTGGTCACCGGTGGCGCCGGTGGCATTGGCCGCGCGATTGTGGAACGCCAGTTGCAGGAAGGCGCCTGCGCCGTGCTGCTGGACATTGATGTGGCAGCTCTCGATACCACCGTGGCCGAGCTGGCCAAAAAGTTTGGCAAGGATGTGGTGCGCGGCGTGGTCTGCGATGTGACCAGCGAAGAGTCGGTGATGTCGGCCTACGCCAAAGCAACACTGGAATTCGGCGGCGTCGACATCCTGGTGTCGAATGCCGGCATTGCCTCCGCATCCCCGCTGGAAGACACCACACTGGCTTTGTGGAACCGCAACCAGAGTATTCTCGCCACCGGCTATTTCCTGGTCGGACGCGAAGCCTTCCGCCTGATGAAGGCGCAAGCCGTAGGCGGATCCATGATTTTTATTGCCAGCAAAAACGGCATGGTCGCCAGCAACCAGGCCGTGGCCTATTGCGCCGCCAAGGCCGCTGAAATCCAACTCTCACGCAGCTTCGCCCTGGAAGGCGCGCCGCTGGGCATCCGCTGCAATGTGGTGAACCCCGACGCCGTCATCCGTGGCAGCAAAATCTGGACCGGCACCTGGAGCCAGGAACGCGCCGCCGCCAACAAGGTGGACGAGCAGGACCTGGAAGCCTTTTACCGCGACCGCTCCATGCTCAAGCGCAGCGTGTTCCCGGAAGACATTGCGGAAGCAACGTATTTCTTCGCCGCCGAACACCTGAGTGCCAAGAGCACCGGCAACATCCTCAACGTCGATGCCGGCAACCTCGCCGCCTTCACCCGTTAAGCCACACGCCAAGCCGTCGCTGCACCTACACACGAGACCACACCATGTCACTCATTTCCAAAGACCAGATCCTGGCCCACAACGCGACGGTAAAACGCCACGCGGATACCGACTACGAATACCTGGGCGAGCAACTGGCGCGCCGCAATATCGACATCGACACTATCAAGCAACAGGTGGCAGCCTTTGGCGTCGCCATCCCCAGTTGGGGTGTGGGCACGGGCGGCACGCGCTTTGCCCGCTTCCCCGGCCTGGGCGAGCCGCGCAACGTGTTTGACAAGCTGCAGGACTGCGGCGTGATCCAGCAACTGGCGCGCGCCACACCCACCGTGTCTCTGCACATCCCCTGGGACAAGTGTTCGGACTGGAGCGAGCTGCAGCAACAAGCAGAGAGCTACGGCCTGGGCTTTGATGCCATGAATTCCAACACCTTTTCCGACCAGAAGGACCAGTCCCACAGCTACAAGTTCGGCAGCCTGACGCATGCCGATGCCGCCACCCGCGCACAAGCGGTGCAGCACAACATGGACTGCATTGCCATCGGCCAGAAGCTGGGCAGCAAGGCACTCACCGTCTGGGTTGGCGATGGCAGCAACTTCCCCGGCCAGCAGCATTTCCGCCGCGCCTTTGAACGTTACCTGGAAAGCGCCCGTGAAATCTACGCGGCCCTGCCGGGCGACTGGCGCATGTTCCTGGAACACAAGACCTGCGAGCCGGCGTTTTACAGCACCGTGATCCAGGACTGGGGCAGCAGCTTCCTGGCCGCCAGCGCCCTGGGCCCCAAGGCGCAGTGCCTGGTCGACCTGGGCCACCATGCGCCCAACGTCAACATCGAGCTGATCGTGGCGCGCCTGATTGCCGCCGGCAAGCTGGCCGGTTTCCACTTCAACGACAGCAAGTACGGCGATGACGATCTGGATGCCGGCAGCGTGGCGCCTTACCGCCTGTTCCTGGTGTTCAACGAGCTGGTGTCCGCTGCCCACGAGCAGGTGGCCGGCTTCAACCCGGCCTACATGCTGGACCAGAGCCACAACGTCACTGACCCGATCGAGAGCCTGATGAGCAGCGCCGCCCAGGTCCAGCAAAGTTATGCCCAGGCCTTGCTGGTAGATCGCGCAGAGCTCGATGCCGCTCAGACCGTAAACGACGCCTTGACAGCAAGCCGTGCATTGAAGCGCGGCTTCGAGACCAATGTCACCCCCATCCTGCAGCGCGTGCGTGCGGAGGCCGGTGGTGCCATCGATCCCGTGGGCGCCTACCGCGCCAGCGGCTACCGCCAGCGGGTTGCCAAGGACCGCCCGGCCGTGGCGGGCGGCACCGGCGGCATTGTTTAAGGGGCCTGCAAAAGCAAGCCTTCAACCCCATCGAGTCCTTTGCAGTTGCAGCCGCAACTGCAGGTATCGAGACCGGCCTGGTACTGCCGTAGCGCCAGGGCCCCATTGTCAGTAACAACATCAGGAGACAGACATGAAGAAACAACTCAAGACCTTGCTCACCATTGCACTGAGCGCAGCCCTGGTCAGCCCCGTGCTGGCCGCAGACAAGATTGCGCTGGTCGTGAAGAGCCTGGGCAATGGCTTCTTTGACGCCGCCAACCAGGGCGCCCAAGAAGCAGCCAAGGAACTGAAAAACGTCGAGGTGATTTACACCGGCCCTGCCAAGGCCACCGCCGAAGGCCAGATCGAAATCGTCAATTCCCTGATCGCCCAAAAGGTGCAGGCAATCGTGATTTCCGCCAACGACCCCGACGCCCTGGCCCCCAGCCTAAAGCGCGCCATGGACCGTGGCATCAAGGTCATCTCGTTTGACTCCGGCGTCCGTAAAGACGGCCGCATGATGCACCTGAACCCCTCCAGCAACCCGCTGATAGGCAAGAAGCTGGTCACCATGACCCAGGACGCCATCGGCGACACAGGCGAAATCGCCATCCTGTCGGCCACGGCCCAGGCCACCAACCAGAACATCTGGATCGAAGAAGCCAAGAAGGTGCTGGCCCAGCCCGCCTACAAAGGTCTGAAGCTGGTCAGCGTGGTCTACGGTGATGACCAAACCGACAAGAGCTACCGCGAAGCGCAAGGTCTGTTCAAAAGCCACCCCAATCTGAAGGCCATCATCGCCCCCACCACTGTCGGTGTTGCGGCTGCCGCCAAGGCGGTGCAGGACGAGAAAATGGTCGGTAAGATTTTTGTCACCGGCCTGGGCCTGCCCTCCGAGATGGCCGGCCACGTGAAGAGCGGTGCGGTGAAATCATTTGCCATCTGGAACCCGATTGACCTGGGCTACTCGTCGATCATGGCGGCAAGCCAGTTTGTCTCCGGCAAGGTGACCGGCAAGGCCGGCGACAAGGTGTCTCTGGGACGTGTGGGTACGGTCACGCTGGACGCCAATGGCGAAGCAGCCATGTCCGATCCTTTCACCTATGACGCGACTAACGTCGAGAAGTTCGCCAAGTTCTTCTAAATCAGAAGAATGCTTGTTTAAATGGACGGGCAACCCTGCCAGGGTGGGGTTGCCCTTTTTTATGGAAACTGGAAACGTTAGATGCCTGATGTGTTGCTAAGTCTCTCCGGCGTGCACAAGAGCTATGGTGCCACCCGTGCGTTGCGCGGCGTGGACCTGGAACTGTGCGCCGGCGAAGTGTTGGCCCTGGTGGGCGAGAACGGTGCGGGCAAGTCCACGCTCGTCAAGATGCTCACGGGAGTCGTGCCCATGGACGAGGGCGCCATCAAGCTGAACGGCGCGCCCCAGCGCTTTCGCAACGCGCAGGACTCGCAGGCCGCCGGCATCCTCGCCGTGCACCAGGAAACGGTGATGTTCGAAGAACTCAGCGTGGCCGAGAATATTTTTGTCGGCCGCCACCTGATGCGCGGCCCGTTTGTGAACTGGCCTGCCATGAATGCGCAGGCCCAGACCGTGCTCAGCAACATCGGCGCGCGGTTTACCGCCACAACCTTGGTCAAAGACCTGAGCCTGGCCGAGCGCCACCTGGTGGAGATTGCCCGTGCGCTGTCGCAAAAGGCGCTGGTGGTGATCCTGGACGAGCCCACCGCCGCCCTGTCGCAGGCCGAGATCCGCGACTTCTACGGCATCGTGCGCAAGCTGCGCGATCAGGGTGTGGGCGTTATTTTCATCACCCACAAGTTCGACGAAATTTTTGCCGTGGCCGACCGTTATCTGGTGCTGCGAGATGGCGCCGCCGTCGGAACGGGATTGATTGCTGATGCCACCGAGCAGGAGTTGGTGCGCCTGATGGCAGGCCGCGAGATTGACCAGATTTATCCGCATATTGATTCCACACCCGGCGAGCAGGTGCTGA
>Ga0316219_1001910_pt1 | contig 20815 bp, 16 predicted proteins | sample TBH18003PmetaG_FD_203635 | JGI IMG/M metagenome (GOLD analysis project Ga0316219, IMG submission 203635) | Freshwater microbial communities from Trout Bog Lake, Wisconsin, USA - TBH18003P | ecosystem: Environmental > Aquatic > Freshwater > Lake > Hypolimnion/Profundal zone | place: USA... | reverse complement strand
CCCTTCTTGAGGGCTGGCGTATTCTCGGTCATATCCGCTCCCGTTCCGTCCGGTTGTCCGGCTCTATTACTCAGACATATACTCGCGTATTGGAAGGCCGCTGCCAAGGGCCGCGGGACCGGGGATTTCGATGACGAATGCGATAGCCATTGTCGGCGGCGGCAAGATCGCCCGCGATAGCCACGTTCCGGCTATCGCCGGATCGGCGGATTTCGTCTTGGCGGCGGCGGTGACATTGCCGGACGCCGAACTGCCGGGCGTGCCGAATTTCCGCACCATTGCCGACATGAAGGCGGCCTGGCCGGAGGTAACGGCGGTGGCGCTCTGCACCCCGCCGCGCAGCCGCCACGCCCTGGCGTTGCAGGCCATCGCCGCTGGGCTGGACATTCTCAACGAGAAACCGCCCGCCGCCAGCTTGGCCGAGGCGCAGGACATTGCGGTGCGGGCTGCGGCGGCGGGCCGGGTGCTCTATCAAAGCTGGCATTCGCGCGATGCCGCCGCCGTGAAGCCCGCCAGGGCCTGGCTGCAAGGCAGGACGATCCGCGGCGTCACCATCACTTGGAAGGAGGATGTGCGCGTCTGGCATCCAGGCCAGGAATGGATCTGGGAGCCGGGCATCGGCGTCTTCGATCCGGGCATCAACGCCTTGTCGGTGGCCACGGCGATCCTGCCTGCGGTGCTGCGGCTGCAATCGAGCGAACTGCGCTTTCCCGCCAACAAGGCGGCGCCCATCGCCGCCAGTCTTGTCTATGAATGCGGCGGCGTGCCCGTGACGGTGGAATTCGATTTCGACCAGAAGGGACCGCAGACCTGGGACATCGATATCGACACCGATGCGGGGGCGCTGAAACTGTCGCTGGGGGCCTCGAAGATGGCGCTGGACGGCAAGCCTGTCGATGTCGGCACGGTGCCGGAATATACCGCGCTCTATGCCCGCTTCGCGGCGCTGCTGAAGGCGCGGCAGTCGGATGTCGACTTCACGCCCTTCGCCGCCGTGGCGGACGCTTTCCTGCTGGGACGGCGCACGGTGATCGGGCCGTTCGGCTAGCCAGCCTCATTGTCATGGCCCACCGGAGTGTGGGCAATCCGGATGAAGCGCGCACCCTGTAAGCAGGGAACGCTGCGACACCTGGGTGGCCCGCATCCGCAGGCCATGACAAACGAGTAGACTATTTCGCCACAGAGAATTTGTAGACGAAGGTGTTTTTGTAAGTCTGGCCCGGATTGAGCCGCGCCGAACCGAAGGCCGGATGGTTGGGCGTGTCCGGGAAGACTTGCGGTTCCAGCGCGATGGCGTCGGTCATGCGATAGACATGGCCCTTGCCGGTAACAGTGCCGTCCAGGAAGTTGCCGGTATAGACCTGCACGCCAGGGGCTTCGACCGACAGCTCCATCACCCGGCCGGAGACGGGATCGGCCACCGTCACCGCCGGGCGCATCGTCCCCGCCGTGCCGTCGATGACGTAATTGTGATCGATGCCGCGCCCGATCACCACTTGCGGATTCTTGCCGTCGCGCACGCGCGGGCCGATGAGTGCCGGTTTGCGGAAATCGAAGGGCGTGCCGTCCACTGCCGCCAGTTGCCCGGTGGGAATCGAAACCTTGTCGATGGGCGTGAAGCGCGCCGCATGGATGGTGAGCATCTGGCCTTCGACGCTGCGGCCGCTGTTCAGGCCGGCGATGTTCCAGAAATTGTGGTTGGTGAGGTTGACGATGGTCGGCTTGTCGGTGGTGGCGCCGTAGGTGAGGGTGAACTCGTTATTGTCGTTCAGGCTGTATGTCACCGTCGCCTTCAGTGTGCCGGGATAGCCTTCCTCGCCGTCGGGGCTGGTATAGCTCATGGTAACGCTGGCGGTGGGGCCGCTGGTGACGCTGTCGATCTTCCACATCCGCTTGTCGAATCCCTTCAGGCCGCCATGCAGCGCCTGGCCGTTATTCTGCGCCGCCAGGGTGTAGACCTTGCCGTCGAGGGTGAACTTGCCTTTCGCGATGCGGTTGGCATAGCGGCCGATGGAAGCGCCGAAATAGGACGGCTTGGCCAGATATTCCGCCGCCGTGTCGAAGCCCAGTGCCACATCATCCAGCTTGCCGTTGCGGTCGGGCAGCATCACCGAAACGATGGTGGCGCCCTGGGTCATCAACTTGATGGATGTGCCCTTGGCGTTGGAAAGCGTCACCGCTTCCACGGCGCTGCCATCGGCCATCTTGCCGAAGGGCGCGCGCTTGGCGTCCGCCGCGTCAGCCATGTGAACGCTCATGCCCGCGCCCGCCGCCACCAGGGCGCAGGCGATCTTCGCCGAAGTCCACATCTGTCATTCCTCCACTCGCTGTTTCTCGCCCCGCGACTCGCGGGTGGTGCAATTGTCTGAGCATTGAAGCACCGCCCGTGCCGGTCCCGCAAGCGGCGCTGATTTACTGCGGCAATGCGGCCTGTCCGGTGACGGTGAAGCCGGTGGCCGCCACGCCAACGCCGGTGCCCGGCTGGCCGCCGCCCACCGCCAGACGATAGGCCCCGCTTGCCACGATGCGCGCGCCTGCTGCCGTGACGCTGGAAAGATCGCGGGGCGTGAGGTCGAAATGCAGGGTGCGGCTTTCGCCCGCGTTCAGCGTCACCCGCTGGAAGCCGCGCAGGGCGCGGATGGGCATGCCGGGGGCTTGCGGGAAGCTGAGATAAAGCTGCGCCACCTCGTCACCGCCCAGCCTGCCGCTGTTCTTCACCGTGACATCGACGCCCAGATTGCTTCCCGCCGCCAGCGATGCCGAAGACAGTTTCAGGCCGCTATAGGTGAAGCTGGTGTAGGACAGGCCATGGCCGAAAGCATAAAGCGGCGCACCCCTGAAGTAGCGATAGGTGCGGTTGGCCATGCTGTAGTCTTCGAAGGCGGGAAGGTCGGTGACGCTTTTGTAAAACGTCACCGGCAACCGTCCGGCGGGATTGTTGTCGCCGTTCAGCGTCTGACCGATGGCGGTGCCACCTTCTTCGCCGGGATACCAAGCGTCGACAATGGCGTCGGCATTCTTCGCCGCCCAGTTCACCGACAGAGCCGAGCCGTTCATCAGCACCACCGCGAGTTTCTTGCCGGTCTTCTTGACCGCTTCCAGCAGCCCCTGTTCTTCCGCCGGCAGGTCCAGGCTGGTGCGGTCGCCGCCCTTGAAGCCGGGCAGGTTGACGTTCATCTCCTCGCCTTCAAGCTGGGAGGTGATGCCCACCACCGCGATCACCACATCTGCTTTGCGCGCTGCAGCCACGGCGGCGGCCTTGGGATCGGCAACGACACGACGCCAGGTCAGGCGTACCGGTGTGCCGCGGCTGGGTGTCTGCTCCAGGCGCAGGGCGTAGGCGTGACCCTTCTCAAGCGGCATCTCCACTGTCTTGGGGCCGCGCTGGGTGTCCTGGCTGACATTGTTGTCAACGACCAGCTTGCCGTCCAGCCACAGCCTGGTGTTGGGAGACGCCAGGCCGATCTCGTAGCTGCCGCTTTCGTCGGGCGTCAGCGTGCCGGTGAAGCGGGCCGAACGGGCGCCGGGCGCATCCGGCGTGGCGCCAGGTCCGCGGAAGGCGAAGTCGAGCGCCGGATAGGTCCTGGTCACGGACGGCGCGCCGCTCAGGTCCTCGGCCGCAAAATACTCCGCCTTCACGCCGGGCTGGCCCTCTGGCGTCTTCAGCGCCGTGGTGGGGACGGCATCGGCGGTGCGCAGGAAATTGGTGCCGGGCACATAGGTGACCAGGGCCTTGGGGAAGGCGGCCTTGATGCCGTCCAGCGCCGTCACGGCGCGGCTGGGCTGGTTGTTATAGTTGCCCAGCAGCACCGGCACCTGGTCGGCCAGCGGGCCCACCACCAGGATGTGCTTCACCGTTTGCCGCAGCGGCAGCATGCCGTTGTTCTTCAGCAGAACCATGCTTTCGCGCGCCGCGCGGCGGGCCAAGGCCCGATGAGCCTCCGAATCCAGTTCGCTGTCCGGCAGCTTGGCCCAGGGCGATTGCGCGGGCGGGTCGAACATGCCCAGATTTATGCGGGCGGTGAACAGCCGCTTGAGCGATGTGTCCATCACGGCTTGCGGCACCAGCCCTTGCGTCACCGCATCGCCATAGGCCTTGGAGGCCGCCACCGGGCCTTCGCCGAAATCGGCGCAGTCGGTATCGACGCCATGCTTCAACGATACCGCTGCGGCGCCCGCCAGGCTGTCGGTGAAATGATGGCCTTCATGGATGTCGCGGATGGCGCCGCAATCCGAGGTGACATAGCCCTTGAAATTCCAGGCGTTGCGCAAGGTGTCGGTCAGCAGGAAGTCGCTGGCGCAGGCCGGCTGGCCGTTGATCCGGTTGTAAGCGCACATCGCCGATTGCGCCTTGCCGTCGACGATGGCGGCGCGGAAGGCGGGCAGGTAGGTGTCTTCCTGGTCATGCCGGCTCACGGTCACGTCGGCGGCATGGCGGGTCTGCTCGGGCCCCGAATGGACCGCGAAATGCTTGGGCGTGGCGATCACCTTCAGATGGGCGGGATCGTCGCCTTGCAGGCCGGTGACGAACGCAACGCCGTATTGCGCGGTGAGGAACGGATCCTCGCCATAGGTTTCCTGGCCGCGGCCCCAGCGCGGATCGCGAAAGATGTTGATGTTGGGCGACCAGAAATCCAGGCCGGCATACTGGTTCTGGCGCAGTTCCATATTGTATTCGACCCGCGCCTCGGTGGAGATCACGGTGCCCATCTCATGCACCAGGGCAGGGTCGAAGGTCGCTGCGAGGCCCACAGGCTCGGGGAAGACCGTGGCATGGCTACGGATCACGGCGCCGTGCAGCGCCTCGCTCCACCAATTGTAGGCGGGCACGCCCAGGCGTGGGATGGCGTTGGCGCGATTGACGAGCTGCGAGGCCTTTTCCTCCAGCGTCATTTGCGACACCAGGGCCGCCGCGCGCTGCTCCACCGGCAGGGCCGTGTCGTACCATGGGGCATTCGGCGGCGGCGTCAGCGTCACCGCCGGCAGGGTGCCGGGTTGCGCCGAGACGGCCAGTGGCGTCGCCAGCAAGGCAAGGAGGGAAATGGCAAGGCGATTGCGCATGGGAACCTCAGCGTATTGGACGGAATGGTTTCAGGCGTCGCGTTTCTTCCAGAACCCTTCTATCGCCTCCAGACTGTGGCGCGTTGTTTCCGGCACGAAGCGCCAGACGAACAGCGCTGCCAGCAGGCTCATCACGCCATAGATCCAGTAGGCGATGGCGTGGTTGGCGATGGCGTTGAGCGCGGAGGAGCCGTCCAGGATCTTGAACGACCAGGAGATGAAGAGGTTGGCGATCCATTGCGCCGCCACGGCGATGGCCATGGCCTTGCCCTTGATCGAGTTGGGGAAGATTTCCGCCAGCATGACCCAGGTCACCGGCCCCCAGGACAATGAGAAGCCGGCGATATAGGCGACAGCGGCGATCAGCGGCCCGGCATTGGTGGCATGGATCGCGAACTGGATGCCCAGCGCGAACATCGCCACCGCCTGGATCAGGCCGCCCAGGATCAGCAGCGGCTTGCGGCCCCAGCGGTCCACCGTCACCAGTGCCACCAGCGTGAAGATCAGCAGGGCGATGCCCACCACCACGGTCTGCAGCAGCGCGACATTGGCGCTGAAGCCGGCATTCTGGAACATCTGCGGCCCGTAATAGAGCACGGCATTGATACCGATGAATTGCTGGAACACCGACAGCAGGATGCCGATCATGATGACCTTGCTGCCGAAGGAGAAGAGCGGGCGGGTGCGCTCCACCAGCGTCGCCTCGATTTCCGCCAGCGTGAGGCGGGCGGTGGCTTCGTCGGTGAGGCGGCGCAGGACCGCCAGCGCCTTGTCCTTCTGGCCCTTGAGCATGTACCAGCGCGGACTGTCGGGCACGAACAGCAGCAGGAAGAAGAACAGCAGCGCGGGCAGGGCTTCGGAAGCCAGCATCCAGCGCCAGCCGACCGACAGGCCCCAGCTCTCGTCGCCCTGCGAAGCGATGGCCCAGTTGACGAAATAGACCAGGGTAATGCCCACCACGATAGCGATCTGCTGCAGCGTCACCATGCGGCCACGGTCGGCGGGCGGCGAGATCTCGGCGATGTAGAGTGGCGCCAGCATGGAGGCGAGGCCGACGCCGATGCCGCCCAGGATGCGATAGATGATGAAGGGCGTCAGGGCCGCGGGGCCCATGCCGCCAATGGGTCCAAGGCCGATTTCCGGCACCGCCGAACCCAGCGAGCCCAGCAGGAACATCAGCGCCGCCACCATCAGACCGCCCTTGCGGCCCAGCGCGTTGGAGATGGGGCCGCCAACGCCTGCCCCGATGACGCAGCCCAGCAGCGCCGACGACACCGCCCAGCCCGACAGCGAGTCGCGCGCCGCTTCCGGCAATCCTCTGGGCACGATGAAATTGTGGTCGATGGCCGACACGGCGCCGGAGATCACGGCGGTGTCGTAGCCGAACAGCAGGCCACCCAGCGAGGCGATGAAGGCGAGGCCGATGACAAGACTTGGATTGGTTTTGGCCTCAGCCATTACGTGCTCCCCCACCCATGAATTTGTTTTGGCTGTTTCCCGTGTCCGTCCGGTTGTTCAGGTTACCGGTTCTGGTGCGATGTCAGCCTAGTGGTAGCGGTATCAGGGTGCAACCCTCAGGCCTTATAGGCGTGCTGCTTCTGTCCGGGTACCGCACTGCGGAAATGGAACAGGCCGCCCGCCAGGGGCTGCGCTTTTCGCGCTGCATCATCCAGGCCCTTCCAGGCCGTGGTGACATAGACATCGCAGAGGTCGGGGCCCCCGAACGCCACCTTGGTGACATTGGCCACCGGCATCTCAACCGTTTGCAGCAACGTGCCGTCGGGCGCGTAGCGCCGGATCGCCCAACCCGCGAACAGGCCGGTCCACAGGCAACCTTCCGAATCCACCACGGGCCCGTCGGGATAGCCCGCGCCGTCTTCGATCCGCGCGAAGATGCGCTTGTTGCTCAGGCTGCCATCGGACGCCAGATCGAAAACATAGATTTCCTTCTTCAGCGTGTCGGTGTGGTAGAGGCGGGTGCCGTCCGGGCTGAAGGCCGGGCCGTTGGTGATGAGATAGCCGGGATCGGCCTGGGCCAGCACACCGCGCGCGAAGCAATAGAGCGCGCCGCGCTGCGCCACTTCCTCGTCATCCATCGAGCCGAACCACAGCCGCCCCGCCGCATCCACGGCGCCGTCATTGAGGCGGTTGCCCGGAAGCTGCGGCTCCACTTCGGCCATGCGGCTGAAGCCGCCGGCTTCCGGCACGAAGCGGTGCAGGCCGGTCTTCAGGCCGGCGATGAAGGTGCCGTCGGTCATCGGCGCCAGAAAGCCCGGCTCGGCTGGCGCATCCCAGGCATTGCCGACGCGGGTTACGGGATCGAAGCGGTGGATGCGCGCACTCTTGATGTCGGTGAACCAGACCGCGTCCTGCCACCACAGGGGGCCTTCGCCCAGCTTGGCGGCCAGCGGCCAGATGCAGGTGGGTGTCATCTCAGCCCCAGCCCGCATCGATCCAGTATTCGTGACCCGTGCAGAGGCGGGCATCGTCGGAGGCCAGGAACAGCACCAGCGCCGCCACGTCTTCGGGCACCAGCCGGCCCTTCAGCGCTTGCGCGTCCACGATCTCCTTCTCGCCTTCCGGCGTGTACCATTTCAACTGGCGCGGGGTGCGGACATTGCCCGGCACGACGCAGGTGACACGGATGTTGTCGCCACCCAGTTCGCGCGCCAGCGCCTTGGTCATGCCTTCGATGCCGGCCTTGGCGGTTTCGTAAAGCAGCAGGCCCTTGAGGCCGAGATGCCAGGAGATGGAACCGAAATTGATGATGGCGCCGCCACCCTTCGCTTTCATGCCGGGCGCTACCGCCTGCACCGCGAACAGCATGTGGCGCAGGTTGATGGCGAAGCGGTCGTCCCAATAGGCGGGCGTCAGTTCGTCCAGCGTGTGGCGGTCGTCATTGCCGGCATTGTTCACCAGCACATCGACCGGACCGATGGCGGCCAGCCAGGCCTGCAGCGCCGCCAGATCGGTGACATCGACGGCCGCGAAAGCCGGCTTGTGCGCCGTGTCCGCCAGCCGGTCCTGCAGCGCCCCGGCTTCGGCTTGCAGGATATCGCAGAAGCTGACACGGGCGCCCTGGCGCGCGAACGCCGTCACCAGCCCTTCGCCGATGCCCGAAGCGCCGCCGGTGATGACGACATGGCGGTCTTTCAGGCTGGGGTAAATCGCAGATGGCATTTACGGATGCCCACCTTTCCGGCTGTTTTTGAGAGTTGGCCGCAGCATCCGTGCCGGGTCCCGGCCTGTCAAGGGAAGCGAGGGCAGAGCGGCAACGCGTCCGAAGCCCGCCGGACAAGGCTTGATAGCGATATCACCCGGTACGGCAATTGACCCAAGGGCGGAAGGCGATAGGCTTGCGGCCAGGCCATGAAAACCATCCGGGACCGGACATGAGGCTCTTTCGCAGAATTCTGTTGGCGCTGCTCTGCCTGCTGGCCATGCCATCCCTTGTTCCCTCCCTGGCATTGGCCGAGGATGGCTACGACCTGTGGCTGCGTTACGGCAAGGTCGAAGCGCGCTTTCTCGGGCCTTATCGCGCCGTGAACGCACATGTCATTACCCCAAATCGCACATCCGCCACGCTGACGGCGGCGGGGGATGAATTGTCGCGCGGTCTGTCCGGCCTGCTTGGCCGCCCGCAGGACATGCTGGGTGGCGGCGATGTTGTCGCGTTCCGGGATGGCGATGTCCTGTTCGGCACGCCCCGGTCCGCGCCGCGCATCAATGCGCTGAAACTGGACCTCGCCGCTGCCGGCGACGAAGGCTATGCGATCCGCAGCGTCATGGCGGAAGGCCACAAGGTCACGGTCATCGCGGGCAACAGCGATGTCGGCGTGCTGCATGGTGTTTTTGCCTATCTGCGCCTGCTGCAGACGGGCCAGTCCCTGGCCGGCCTCGCCATCACCGATGCGCCCAAGAGCAAGCTGCGCCTGCTCAACCACTGGGACAATCTCAACCGCACCTCGGAGCGCAGCTATTCCGGCCTGTCGTTGTGGAACTGGTCGCAACTGCCCGCGCTGGACAAGCGCTATACCGATTATGCCCGTGCCAACGCCTCCATCGGCATCAACGGCACGGTGCTGAACAATGTGAATGCCGACCTGCGCATCTACCAGCCCGCCTATCTGGCGAAGGTGGCGGCGCTGGCGGGCGTTTTCCGGCCTTACGGCATCAAGGTCTATCTTTCGGTGCTGTCCAGTGCGCCGATTCAGATCGGCGGCCTCAAGACCGCCGATCCGCGCGATCCGGGCGTCATTGCCTGGTGGAAACAGGAAGCGGAGACGATCTACAAGGCTATTCCGGATTTCGGCGGCTTCCTGGTGAAGGCCAATTCGGAAGGCATGCCCGGGCCGCAGGATTATGGCCGTACCCAGGCCGAAGGCGCCAATGTGATGGCGCGTGCGCTGCAGCCGCATGGCGGCGTGGTGATCTGGCGGGCCTTCGTCTATTCGCCCGATAACGCGCAGGACCGCGCCATGCAGGCCTACAAGGAATTCGTCCCGCTGGACGGCAAGTTCGACGCCAATGTTCTGGTGCAGATCAAGAACGGCCCGCTGGACTTCCAGCCGCGCGAGCCCTTCAGCCCGCTGTTCGGCGCCATCCCCAAGACCGACGCCATGCTGGAAGTGCAGATCACCAAGGAATATCTCGGTTTCGCCACCCACCTGGCCTATCTCGGCCCGCTTTATGAAGAGACGCTGAAGGCCGACACCTATGCCAAGGGCCCTGGCTCGACCGTGGCAAAGGTGATCGATGGCGAATTGTTCGGCAACACGCTGACCGGCATGGCCGGTGTTTCCAACATTGGCACCGATCCCAACTGGTCCGGCTCGATCTTCAACCAGGCCAACTGGTATGTCTTTGGCCGCATGGCGTGGAACCCGGAACTGTCGGCGCGCGATGTGGCGGAGGAATGGACGCGTCAGACCTTCGGCAACGATCCGAAGCTCGTGCAGACCTCGGTTGCGATGATGATGGCCTCGCGCGAGGCGGTGGTGGACTACATGACGCCGCTGGGCCTCAACCTGATCATGGGTCATGGCAGCCATTATGGCCCCGCGCCCTGGGACGATATCGGCGACCGCCCCGACTGGAAGGCGCCCTATTACCATCATGCCGACGCGGCGGGGCTGGGCTATGACCGCACTGCCAGCGGCAGCAACGCGCTGGAACAATATTTCCCGCAGGCGGCGGCGAAGTTCGCCGACAAATCGAACCTGGAGTATCTGCTCTGGTTCCATCATGTCGGCTGGGGCGAGAAACTCTCGACCGGCCGCACGCTGTGGGACGAACTGGTGGTGCGCTATACCGGCGGCGTCGATGCGGTGAAGAAGATGCGCGCGCAATGGAATGGCGTGAAGGGCAAGGTCGATCCCGAACGCTTCGCGCTCACCGCCCGCTACCTCGCCATCCAGCAGGCCGAGGCGCAATGGTGGCGCGACGCTTGCCTGGCCTATTTCCAGAGCTTCGCGAAGATGCCGTATCCCAAGGGCGAAAAGGCCCCGGCGCATCCCCTCAACTATTATGAGTCCTTGAACGCCGCAAAGAATCTCGACGCGGCATTGGCATCAGGCTTGTCGAATTAGACGACCCGCTGTTTCCACAGCCGCGCCAGATAGGCCTGCGCCGGATCGGTGATGGCGTTCATGTCGAAGGACTGAGAGAGGGAGACGCCCGCCTCGGCCGCCGTGACCCACGCGATGCGGGCGCGGTGGCCCTGACCGGCCCAAGTATCGATCAGATAGAAGTCCGACGGCATCATCTGCACTTTCTTGAAGGCGATGCGGGCGCCATCTTCCGAAATATTGCGGATGGTGACGGGGAACGAGAAGCGGCCCTGGCTGTGAACCACCATTCCGCCCAACAGGGCGCGTCGGCGGCTCTTGGGCCGTCTCTCCGCCGTCGGCGGAAGCTGAACTGGTTCGCGCTGGAACATCATGCCTGCTCCATTGCAAGCCCGATGCCGGGCTTGCAGCAGGCAAATGGGCGGCGGCCCGCTTCGTTGCATACCGCCTCTGTCCCGTTTCGGGATGGCCTTACGGCTTCTGCACCCAGAACTGGTACATGCTGCCGAACAAAGCGGTGTGCTCGGCTTCGAATGCGGCCCAATTGTCCAGATTGACGGCGGCAGGATCGCCGGGGAAGCGGAGGCGATAGGCGCCCAGCACATCTTCTCCCACTTCGAAGCCCAGGAAGGTGAGGCCGTTCCCGGCGAGGAATTCGCCGATCTGCTGCGGCGACAGGCAATGCTCCTGGGCATGGAAGAGCAGGTCACGGCAGCTGCTGACGTTGTAGAAATCCGCCGTGTTCAGGAATGGCTTGGCGTCGTCGGGCCGTTTGGCGATCAGACGCTGGCGGGCGGCGCGGATGCCGTCCGCCGTGGGGGCGAAGCCGTTCGCGGCAAGCCAGTCCCGCACATCCGCGACCGGCCGGCGCGCCACTTCGCTGTAGAGCGACACCCGCATCACGCCACCCGCGATTAGGCAGGCTGCCAGCGCTTTCCAGCCGGCGAAGGGGTCGGCCATGTGATGCAGCACGCCGCTGCTTTCGATGAAGGAGAAGCGCTTCTTGGTTTCCGGCAGGCGCAGAATGTCGGCCTGGGCGAAATTGACCGTGACGCCCGCCTCCGCCGCCTTGCGCGACGCATAGGCAAGGCTGGCGCGGGAAAGGTCGATGGCCAAGCGGCTGGTGGCGGGATGGCGCTGCGACAGTTCCAGGGCAAAGCGGCCGGTGCCGCAGCCGGCGAACAGCATATCCGGCGCCAGCGGCAGTTTGGCGGCCTCGAAGGCAGGGAAGCGCCTGCTCAAGTCGGCGGCCAAGGTGATCGGCATCGCGCCGGTCTCCATCCGCACCCAGCGGGGATAAGGGTTTTCCTCATACTGTGCCCGTACCGCGTCGCCGACGCCGCCATCGCCGATGGGCGTCAGCACCGGCAACTGTTCCGCCAGCTGTCTTTCCTCCGCCGGTTCGGCAATCTGTTGGCGCAGCACCGCTTCCAGCGGCTCGGGCCACGGGCGCGTCAGCAACCGCTCGGCGTGCTTGAGGGTGGAAAGTGGACGATAGCAGGCCACCGCCAGCAGCATCATGGCCGACACGATATCGTCGGCCGCCAGCGCCGCCTCGATCTCCTCCGCCATCAATTCGGCGCGGGCGCGCTCGCCGTCTTCCTCGGCGAAGACATATTCGTTAATGAAGCATTGCTGCGCCAGCGCGGCGGTGAAGGCGAGATCGCGGTTTGCCGGCTGGGCCAGCAATTGGCGCCGCATCTGCGTCAGCATCCGTTCCAGCGTGATGTCGATGTTGGGCGCCGCCACCAGCATCCGCTGCAACAGGTCGTCGCTTTCGGGGCGCCCGCCTTCCTCCAGACGGTGCTGGACCAGATCCGCCGCCGCCGGCAGCAGGATGGCGGGCCGGCACCAGCCTTCGTCCAGCGCCCGCGCCAGCAGGGCGCGGATTTCCGGATCGTCACGGTCCCAGCGCAGCAGGCGCAGGATGGAGACGAAGATCAGTTTCGTCCGCGGCGTCTCTTCCACCGCCAAGGCTTGGCGGATTCCCGCCAGCGCGCCGCTGGCGTTGCCGGCCGCGAGGGCCAGCATGGCATGGTTGGCCAGCGTGTCGGCGGCAGGCTCAAGCTGGACCGCCTTGTCATAGGCGGCTTGCGCCTCGGCGGTGCGGCCCAGCTTCCACAAGGTCTCGCCCAACCCGGACTGCGCAGCGGCCAGGGCGGGATTGCGTTCGGTCGCGGCGCGGAAGCTGCTGAGCGCTTCTTCCAGCCGGCCTTGTTCCAGCAGCAGCTGCCCCAGGCTGGCATGGGTTTCCGGCTGCTTCGACATCACCAGGGCGCGGCGGAAACTGGCTTCCGCTTCCTTGCGGCGGCCGCGTGCCATCAGCGCCAGGCCGAGATTGGAATGCACCGCGCCGACCAGCGGTTCAAGCACCGCCGCCTGGCCCAGCAGGTCGACCGCCGTGTCGGTGCGCCCGATCTGGTAGGCGAGCAGACCCAGCATGTGCATGGCGCCGCCATGGCCGGGATTGCCCGCGATCACATGCTGGTAAAGCGGCAGGGCGTCATCCAGCCGTCCCGCCTGATGCAGGCGGCGCGCTTCCTCATAGGTGCGCTCCCAGTCCGACGCGGCCATGTCCGTTCCCTTCCGCTTCAGCCGCGCTTCTGGATCCAGAACTGGATCATCGCGGCGAAGGTGTCGGGGTTTTCTTGCTCGAATGAGGCCCAATTGTCGAGATCGGTGGCTGTGGGGTCCTGCGGAAAACGGGCGCGATAGGCCGCCAGCACCGGCGCCGCGACATCAAGGCCGATCAGGGCGAGGCCGTGGGCCGTGAGGAAGGCGGCGATTGCGCCGAAGGACAGCGGATGTTCCCCATGCCCGAACAGCAGGTGGCGGCACCCGCCATCGCTGAAGAAAACGGGCGCTTCCAGGATGGGCGTCAGGCTTTCATCGTTCTGCGCTTTCAGCCAGTGGCGGGCGGCGCGTATGCCGTCGGCGGTGGCGGCGAAGCCTTGCCGGGCGATCATCGCGCGAACCGGCGCGAAGGCCTGTTGCGCCACGGCGCTGTGAACGGCGATGCGCATGACGCCGCCTGGTTCCAGCACGGCCAGCAGCGTTTCCCATCCCGCCTGCGGATCGGCAAGCTGGTGCAGCACGCCGCCGCATTCGATCAGGCCGAAGCGCCGGCTCAGCGCTGCCACCTGCATTATGTCGCCCTGGCCGAAGCGGATCGCCAGGCCGGCTTCATGCGCCTTGCGCGCCGCAAAGGCGAGGGCGGTGCGGTCGAGATCGATGGCGGTGATATCGCCCAGCGCCAGCGTGCGCGCCAGTTGCAACGCGTATTGCCCGGTGCCGCAACCGGCCACCAGCATGGCGGGCCGGTCCGGCACGCCGCCAAGATCGGCGGCGGGAAAGCGGCTTTGCAGCCAGTCGTGGGGCGACACCGGCGTTTGTGCCCAAGGCGTGCCGCTCCAGCGGGGATAGACAGTGTCCGCGCTGGTGTCCGCCGCGGCAATGGGCGTCAGCGCGGGCAGGGCGCCGGCGAGGTGCGCCTCTTGCGCCGGTTCATCGCGCTGTTGGCGCAGCAGCGCCGCCATCACCGGACTGTCGGCGGTGATTTTTCCGGCGTTCGCCAGTGCGTGCAGCGGGACATAGCAGGCCAGCGCCGCCAGTTCGGCGTCCGGCACGCTTTCGCCTGCCGCCAGCCTGGCTTCGCTGCGCGCGCGCAGCGCGCCTACCCGCGCGCTTTCGTCTTCGTCCTGCCAGAAGACATAGCCGCCCAGAAAGCATTGCTGCGCCAGGGCCGCGGCGAAACCGGCATTGCCGTCACCGGCCAGCAATTCGCGCCGTGCCGCCGTCAACGCCGCTTCCAGCACGGCGTCGGTGATGGGTGCGGCGGCCAGGCTGGCGCGCAGCAGGGCATCGGCCGCGAGGGTGCCGCCTGCCACCAGCCGCGCCCGCACCAGCCCCTCAGCCGCCTGCGCCAGCGGCGCGGACGGGCCCCACTTCTCGTTGAGGGCGCGGGTCAGCAGCCTGTGCACCGCCGGATTGTCCTGTGCGAAGCGCAACGTTCCGGCGATGTCGGCGAAGAGGCGGCGCGTTGCGGGCGTTTCTCCGGCATGCAGCGCCGCCATGGCGCGGTGCAGCGCCTTGTCGCCGTCGCCGCGCGCCAGCGCCAGGGCTGCCAGCGCCGACAGCGTGGTGGCATCGCCGGGGCGCAAGGTCAGCGCCTTGCGGTGCGCGGCTTCGGCTTCGGCCAAGCGCCCGGCCGCTGTCAGCACCAGCCCCAGATTGGTGTGCAGCGACGGCACGGCGGGATCGGCCGCCGCCGCCTTGGTGAGCAGCGTCAGGGCCTGCACGGCGTCGCCTGACTGGAAGGCGATCAGTCCCAGCATGTGCAGCGCCCCGCCATGGCGGGGCGAAGCCTGCAGCACTTGCGCATAGATCTCCTGCGCTGCCGGCAGATTCCCGGCCCGGTGCAGCGACTGCGCTTCGGCGAAAAGACGGTCGATGTCGGCCATCAGGGCATCAGGGCCAAATCTGGAACTTGCCCGCGCGGGGCGGCACTGAGCGCCTTGATGATCGCCACTTCGCGGGCGCGATAGGGTGTGCCGTCCGTGTGCAGGATCTCGTGGAACCAGATGGTGGGCGGCGTCTGGGTATAGGGCTTCTGCCAGGAATCCCAGGGCAGGCGTGTCTGCGTCCTGCCGTCGACAAAGCCCCAGTTGATCATGGCGACATCCAGCTTCTTGCCCAGCGGCAACACCGTGTCGATGGTCGAGCCGTTGCCGCGCGCCATATATTCGGTGCAGAGCAGGGGGCGGCCATAGACCTGCAATTCCTTCACCCGCTCCGCGAAACGCTCCGGCCAGTTATAGTCGTGGAAGCTGATGACGTCGGACTGGGTGAGCTGGGTCTTCTCGATGGGGTTGAGGCCGTCGAGCTTGTTCCAGTTCGCATCGTGCCAGACGCCACTGGTCAATGGCTGCGACGGGTTTGCGCTCCGCGCCCAGTCGAACACTTTCGGCAGCAATTCTGTGACATGGGCGATCTTGGCCTTGGTGTCGTCGGGATACTGGCCGGCGAAATTGTCGGGCTCGTTCCAGACGTCCCAGGCCAGGATGCGGTCGTCATTCGCGAAATTGCCGACAATGTCCTTCACATAGGCTTCCAGCCGTGGCGTCTGTTTCGGGTCGGCCATGGCGTCAGCGCCGGGTCCCTGCACCCAGCCGGAATTGTGCACCCCGGGAATGGGCGGATGCTGCGGTCCCAGCTTCGGATGCGGATCCCAGCAGGAATCGAACAGCACGAAGACCGGCTTGATGCCGTGCCGCGCCGCGATGGTGAGAAACTGACCGATGCGGCGCTTGAAGCCTGGCGCATCCTGCTGCCACAGCAGGTCATGCAGGAAGACGCGCATGGTGGTGAGGCCCATGCCCTGTGCCCAGGTGAATTCCTGTTCGATGCGGGGCGCGTCGAACGTATCGGCCTGCCACATCTCCAGCTGGTTGATGGCGGTGGAGGGAATATAGTTGCCGCCCACCAGCCATTTCTGCTGGGCATACCAGGCCTTGGCTTTTTGCGGCGTCCAGCGTTCCGCCGCGTGGGCGCCCATCGCGGGCAGCATCAGGGCCAGAGACAGCAGAAAAGCCTTTTTCATCGCGTTCCCCCGTTTTGCCGCGACTATGGCGGCCCACAGTGCGATGGACAAGGCGCCTCATGGACAGGAGCGCGGCTTGCCCTTTGTTCCCGTGTGTGGAATCGATCCTCCATGACACCGCATGAAGCCGCGCTGGCGGCACTGGCCCGCAAGGGCCGTCTGCGCAAGCTTGCGCCCCGCGCCGGGCTGGATTTCACCAGCAACGATTATCTTGGGCTGGCGCAAAGCGATGCCTTGCGCGACGCGGCGGCGGCGGCGCTGCAACGCGGCGTACCGCTGGGGGCGGGCGGCTCGCGCCTGCTGCGCGGCAACCATCCCGAGCATGAGGCGCTGGAAGCCGAGGCGGCCGAATTTTTCAGCACCGAAGCGGCGCTGTATTTCCCCACCGGCTTTGCCGCCAACGCCGCTCTGCTGGCGGCGCTGCCCAGGCGCGAGGACCTGATCGTGCATGACGCACTGATCCATGCCTCGGTGCGCGATGGGCTCGATCCATCCAAGGTGCCGGTGGTGGAGACGCCGCACAACGATGTGAACGCGATGGAAGACGCGATCCGCGGCTGGCGCGCGCGCGGCGGAACCGGGCGGGTATGGCTCGCAGTAGAGACGCTGTATTCGATGGATGGCGACTGTGCGCCGCTGGCCGATCTGGTGGCGCTGGCTGAGCGCGCCGACGCCATGCTGCTGCTGGACGAGGCGCACGCCACCGGCGTCTATGGCGCGCAGGGCAGAGGGTTGGGTGCGGCGGTGGAAGGACGCGCCAATGTGATTTCGCTGCACACCTGCGGCAAGGCGCTGGGGGTGTCGGGCGGGCTGGTGACGCTGCCGCGTATATATAAGGAGTTCCTCGTCAACCGCTCCCGGGCCTTTGTCTATTCCACCGCGCCCTCGCCGCTGATGGCGGCGGTGGTGCGGCAGGCGCTGAAACTTTCCGCCGCCGCCGATGATGCGCGGGCGCGGCTGCAGGCGCTGGTGGCGCATACGGCCACGCTGATGGGGGGGTATCAGGGCTGGCAGGCCAGCGGGTCGCAGATCCAGCCGATCATCCTGGGCGCCGACAGCCGCGCCGTGCGCTTTGCCGAAGGGCTGCAGGCCCTTGGGTATGACATCCGCGCCATCCGCCCGCCCACCGTGCCGGAAAACACGGCGCGGCTGCGGCTGGCCATCACCACGCACATAAAAGAGAGCGATCTCGACGCCGTCTTCGCCCATCTCGCCGCCGAACTGGCGCAAGCATGACGCGCTTCGTCGTCACCGGCACGGACACCGACATCGGCAAGACCGTCTTTGCCGCCGCGCTGGCGGGCGCGTTGGGCGCGCGGTACTGGAAGCCAGTGCAGGCGGGACTGGCGCCGGAAACCGACAGCCAGATGGTGGCGCGGCTGGCCGGTGTCGAGACGCTGCCGGAAGCGTATCGCCTGACGCTGGCAGCCTCCCCGCACCAGGCCGCCGCCGAAGACGGCATCGTCATCGACACCGGCGCCCTGACCCCGCCGCCCGGACCCCTGGTGATCGAAGGCGCGGGCGGGCTGATGGTGCCGTTGACCCGCACCACACTTAACATAGACGTCTTCGCCCGCTGGGGCCTGCCGCTGATCCTCTGCGCCCGCACATCGCTGGGCACCATCAACCACACCCTGCTGTCGGTGGAAGCGATCCGCGCTCGCGGTATTCCCCTTTCTGGCATCGCCTTTATCGGGGACGAGAATAAAGAGAGCGAAGGCATTATCATCGAGAAAAGCGGTGTGAAGCGGCTGGGCTGCCTGCCGCGTCTCGGGTCCTTGACCTGCGACAGCCTGGCCGCCGCCTTCGCCGCCAATTTCCGGCTGGATGATTTCAATGAGTAGCGTCTGGCACCCCTTTACCCAGCATGCGCTGGCGCCGCCGCCACCGCTGATCGCGCGCGGTGAGGGGGCCTGGCTGATCACCGACGATGGCCGCCGCATTCTGGACGGCATTTCTTCCTGGTGGGTGACGGCGCATGGCCACAACCACCCCCGCATCATGGCGGCGATCCGGGCGCAAGCCGAAAAGCTCGATCAGGTGATCTTCGCCAACTTCACCCACCAGCCCGCCGAGGATGTGGCAGCGGCGCTGCTCGCGATCGTGCCCAAGGGCCTCGCGCATGTCTTCTACTCCGACAGCGGCTCGACGGCGGTGGAAGTGGCGCTGAAGATGGCGCTGGGCTTCTGGCACAACAGCGGCAAGCCGCGCACCCGCATTATCGCCCTGGAGCACGCCTATCATGGCGACACCATCGGCACGATGGCGGCGGGCGCGCGCGGCGTTTTCAATGCGGCCTATGAACCGCTGCTGTTCGAGGTGGTGCGCCTGCCATTCCCCACCGGGCGCGGCTGCGACACGCTGGCGGCGCTGGAAGCGGCAGCGAGGGATGCCGCCGCCCTGATCGTCGAGCCGCTGCTGCTGGGCTCCGGCGGCATGCTGATGTACGGCGCGGAAATACTGCGCAAGATGAAGGCGCTGTGCGAGCGCCATGGCACGCTGTTCATCGCCGACGAGGTGCTGACCGGCTTCGGCCGCACCGGCACCCTGTTCGCCTGCGAGCAGGCTGGCATCACGCCCGACATCCTGTGCCTCGCCAAGGGCCTTGCCGGCGGGGCACTGCCGCTGGCGGCGACGTTGGCGACGCCCGCGATCTTCCAGGCGCATTATAGCCAAGACCGGCGCAAGACCTTCTTTCATTCCAGTTCCTTCACCGCCAATCCCATCGCCTGCGCCGCCGCCGCCGCCAACCTTGCGATCTGGAATGACGAGCCGGTGCGGATGCGCATCGCGGCCCTGGGCGCGATGCAGGAAGAACGGCTGGCGCCGTTCCGCGGTGATCCACGCTTCGAAAAGGTCCGTAGACTGGGGACGGTCGCGGCGCTGGATGTGAAGGTTTCCGATCCCGGCTATCTGGCCGGGCTGGGACCGCAGCTGATGGCGCATTTCCTGGCCCGCAACATCTTGCTGCGTCCGCTGGGCAACACCATCTATGTCCTGCCGCCCTATTGCATCACGGCGGCGGAACTCGACATGATCTATGATGCCATCGCCGATTGCGTGTGAAGCCAGGTCAGGAGATGCCCATGAGACTTGTTCCCCTGTTCGCCGCCGCTGCGTTGATTTTCTCTGTTGCGGGCGTTTGCGCCGCCGACCTGCAGAAGCAGATCCCCGCGCCCGCCGTCGATCCATCCAACGCCGCCGCGTCGGAAGTCGCCGTGCTGGCAGGCGGCTGTTTCTGGGGCCAGCAGGGCGTCTTCCAGCATGTGAAGGGCGTGACGAAAGTCGTGTCGGGCTATTCCGGCGGCGCCGCCAACACCGCCACCTATGAGCAGGTCACCACCGAGACCACCGGCCATGCCGAGTCGGTCCAGATCACCTTCGACCCGAAGGTGATCAGCTATGGCAGGTTGCTGCAGATTTTCTTCTCGGTGAGCCACGATCCCACCGAAGTGAACCGCCAGGGCCCGGATGAGGGCACCAGCTACCGCACCGCCATTTTCCCGCAATCGCCGGTCCAGGCCGCGACAGCCAGGGCCTACATCGCCCAGCTTGACGCGGCACACCTCTTTCCCCGCGCCATCGCCACCAGGATCGAACCCTTCAAGGGCTTCTATGCCGCCGAGGGCTATCACCAGAACTATCTGGTTCTCAATCCCACCCAGCCCTACATCGTTTATAACGACCTGCCGAAAGTGGCGGCCCTGAAGCGAGTCTGGCCGCAATACTGGCAGGAAAAGCCCGTGCTGCTGGCCCGCAGCTAGGCCGGGCGGCGGCATTCCCTGAGCCGGGGGAAGCAATTGCAAAACTTACGATTCCGTCATGTCGCGCATCGCCCAGGCTGGGTTTTGCGCCAAAATAGGCCGTTCCCTTTGGCTGGGCTTTCTGCTACCTCGTCCGCCCGGCCCTGAGCCGGCGGGGCGCCTTGGGGGCGCATCCCGCGCAACGGAAAACGGAAACGATGAACACAAATACGGAACGCCTGGTCGTAGGCGGTGGCGCGCTCGTGCTGGGCCTCCTGCTCGGCTGGATGGTGCGCGGTGTCGCGACGTACAACACCGGTGCCGAAAGCTCGGTTCCCTATGGCGACTGGCGCGTCGCCTGCCCGGCGGCGACCGCCAAGGACGCCTCGTGCGAGATGGTGACCAATATCACCGATCCCAAGACCAAGGACATCATCGCGCGCATGTCGGTCAGCAACGACGCCAAGCAGGGCCAGGTGCTGGCGATGGTGCTGCCGCTAAACACGCTGCTGGAGCAAGGCGTCGCCATCAAGCTCGATAACACCGACCCCAAGGTCTACAAGTTCCGTACCTGCACCCAGACGGGCTGCATATCGGTGACGCCGGCCGACAGCAAGGCCATCGATGCCATCGCCAGCGCCCAGAAGGTGACGCTGATGTCGATGAGCGCGTTGCCCGGCGCCGCCCGCACCGATTCCGAAGTTTCGCTGAACGGCTTCAAGGCCGCCCGCAGCGCCTATCTCGCCGGCAACCGCAAGCGCAGTTCCTTCTTCTGGAGGCTGTTCTGATGCGCCGCGCCGTCCTCACGCTAATGGCGCTGGCGGCAATGTCCGGCGCCGCTGCGG
>Ga0316219_1001905_pt1 | contig 20833 bp, 23 predicted proteins | sample TBH18003PmetaG_FD_203635 | JGI IMG/M metagenome (GOLD analysis project Ga0316219, IMG submission 203635) | Freshwater microbial communities from Trout Bog Lake, Wisconsin, USA - TBH18003P | ecosystem: Environmental > Aquatic > Freshwater > Lake > Hypolimnion/Profundal zone | place: USA... | reverse complement strand
GTTGATGCGGACGGACGTTTGCATGTTGAAAAGACAAATATATCGAAGGGCAACATCTGCCCTTATTATGGCAAAGAAATTCCGGACTATGAAGCTCTGGGTTTGGATGCTGAAAAGAAATACCTGCTGTGGCGTCATCCGGATGAGCTGGCCAAGGGCGCACCAACATTCAACAATATTCCGCTGTTGATCAAGCACGTTCCGGTCAGCGCGGAAGATCATCAGCCGGATCTGGTGATTGGCTCGACGGGCACGGACGCTGCGTTCGAAGCTCCTTATCTTACCAATTCGCTTGTTGTCTGGGCACAAGAGGCAATCGATGCTATCGAGAACGAAGATCAGAAAGAATTGTCCAGCGCGTACCGCTACCGCGCCGACATGACGCCGGGTGAGTTCCAAGGGGAACACTATGACGGCATCATGCGGGACATTGTCGGCAATCATGTAGCGTTGGTCAAAGAAGGTCGTGCTGGCAGCGATATCGTTGTTGGCGATTCACAAATCACTAGAAAGGAAATTACTATGAATAAGAAAGTTCTGTCGCGCAAAGCTGCGTTCATCGGCGGTGCGTTGTCTGCCTACCTGCATCCGAAGCTGGCTGCGGATTCCGTTTTGAACCTTGATCCGATCCTGAAGGGCGTAAATTCCAAGAATTTCTCTTCGAAGAAGAGCAGCATCGTTTCGGCGATTAAGTCCCGCGCCACTCTGGCCAAGGATGCTTCGCTGGATGACATCCACGGTCTGCTGGATCGTCTTGATGAAACGCATGTTCCGGAAGAAGACGAAATGCCCGCCAACTCTGCTGTTCCGCAGTATGAGGAAGACGAGATGGAAGATTCCATGGACAAGAAGGCTGACGACAAGAAGGCTGACGACAAGAAGGCGCGTGACAAGAAGCGCGCCGACGACAAGCGCGCCGACGACAAGAAGGCTCGCGATGCTGTCCGTGATATGCTCGACGACGAAGGCAAGGAAGCCTTTGATGCTCTGTTCGAACACGAAGAGCATGACGCCGACGATGAAATGGAAGATATGAGCGACGACGAAGAGTCGAAGGAAGCCGAGCACAACGCCGAAGGTCTCGACAAGGCTCGTGATCGCAAGGCTGATGATCGCAAGGCTGATGATCGCAAGGCCGACGACAAGCGTGCGATGGATTCCGCGATCAAGCGTGCCAAGCAGGAAGTTCGCGAAGAAATGAACGCCATTGCCGAAGCTCGCGAATTTGTCGCCCCTTGGGTTGGCAAGCTCAGCGTTGCAATGGACAGCGCCGCCGATGTTTACAAGACGGCTCTGGAAGGTCTCGGTGTTTCCACCAAGGGCATTCATCCTTCGGCGTATCGCGAAATTCTGAAGGCGCAGCCCAAAGCTGGTTCTGTCTCTGCCAAAAGCCTCGCGCAGGATTCGTCGAACAGCACTGGCTTCTCTTCTCGTTTTGGCAATGCCGACCGCATCAAGCTGGTTGGCTAATCTACTAATCTTTGAAAGGAAATAATTATGTCTGACTTCCCTAATCAGGTTAACACCGTTCCGGCTCCCGCAGTTGCGGGTGACTTTGCGTCGGCTAACCCGCGTTCGTCTTATCTCGCTGGCCCCGGTGGCCTCGTTGCCGGTCCGAGCGGCGCGATCGTTGGTCGCTTCGCTTGGGCGACTGCCCCGGTCGATGCGGACGGTGCGCCCACCACTGTGTCGAACAGCGGTACTGGCCTGCCGAGCGGCTTTGTGCATCGTACACAGCAGGCTCTAATCACCAACTATCTGGCTGCGTATGGCAACACCATTCAGCCCGGTTTTGGCATGACCCTGATGACCTCGGGCGATTTCTGGGTTGTGAATTCGGGTGCGTCGCAGGCTCTGCCTGGCATGAAGGCGTATGCGAACTTTGCGAACGGTCTTGTGACTTTCGCGGCGGCTGGCACTCCTGCCACTGGCGCGACCTCCACGGGTTCGAGCATCGCTGCTCAGACCTTCAGCGTGACGGGTTCGATCACTGGCGCTGTGCTGACTGTAACTGCCGTTGCTTCGGGCACGCTGTATCCCGGCGCGACGATCTCTGGCACTAGCGTTGTGTCCGGTACGCAGATCGTTTCGCAGGCTAGCGGCACCACTGGTGGCGTCGGCGTGTACAACGTCAGCTATGGCGAACAATCTGTTGCGTCCACCACCATCTCCGGCACCTATGGTCTGTTGACCATTGGCACCGCGACTGGCACCTTTGCGGTTGGCAATCTTCTGGCCGCGACTGGCTCGGTCGTTGCTGGCACCTACATCACCGCCAATGTTACCGGCGCTGGTGGCACGGGTGGCACGATGGTTGTGACCAACAACACCGTTGTTTCTTCGCAGGCGATCAATGTTGCGGCGACCGACGTCGAAACGAAGTACATCTGCGAAAGCTCCGGTCTGCCGGGCGAAATCGTCAAAATCTCTTCTTACACCAACGCTTGATTCGCGTAGCGAATTGAAAGGAAACTAAATTATGACCATTCGTTTTAATTCTCCGCGCGAAGCTGAGGCGGCATACCGTGAAGATGCTGCGCATCTTGCTCAGCGCGGCGTAATCAATAACTTTGCCAGCAGCTATTTGCCTGAGTCGTTCAAGCATAACTTCAATCTGGCAATGGACGCGCAGCCTGCTCTGGCTACGCAGCCTAACTCCGGCGTTCCGGCTTATCTGACGCAGTGGATCGATCCCGCTGTGTACGAGATCCTGTTCTCGCCGAACATGGCTGCTGTGATTTTCGGCGAAGTGAAGAAGGGCGACTGGACCACCCAGACCGCTTTCTTCCCGACCGTCGAACACACGGGTGAAGTTTCCAGCTTTGGTGACTTCAGCGAAAACGGCCATGCTGGTGCCAACACCAACTGGCCGCAGCGTCAGTCCTACCTGTTCCAGACTGTCAAAGAATATGGCGAACTGGAACTGGAACGTGCTGGCCTTGCCAAGATCAGCTGGGTAAGCGAAATCGATGGTGCGGCTGCGCTGGCTCTGAACAAGTTCAGCAACTTCGCCTATTTCTTTGGCGTGTCAGGTCTGCAGAACTATGGCCTGCTGAACGATCCCAACCTGACTGCCTCGCTGACGCCTTCGACAAAGGCTTCTGGTGGCACTTCCTGGATCACGTCCTCGGGCGCGATCAATGCGACCGCGAACGAAGTGTACGCGGACATTCAGGCGATGTTCATCCAGCTTGTCAGCCAGTCACAGGGTCTGATCGATGCGAAGGCGAAGCTGACGCTGGCGCTGAGCCCGTCTTCGGCTGTTGCTCTGACTGCCACCAACTCGTTCAATGTGAACGTGTACGATCTGCTTAAGAAGAATTTCCCGAACATCCGCTTTGAAACTGCGGTTCAGTACGGTCAGACTTCTGCCAGCAATCCGCAGGGCATTGCCGCTGGCAATCTCGTGCAGATGATCTGCGATAGCGTGGAAGGTCAGGACACTGGCTATTGCGCGTTCAATGAAAAGATGCGTGCGCATCCGATCATTCGCGGTCTGTCCTCGTTCAAGCAGAAGGTGACCGCTGGCACTTGGGGTGCGATCATTCGCCAGCCCTTTGCCATCACCTCGATGCTGGGCGTGTAAGGTTGTAGAAGTCAGGTGTGGGGAGCAATCCCCACACCCTTCTTGTACAACCCGGAAGAAGAAAAGGAATATCAATATGGCTAAAATTAGGAATATCCCCTCGACGACAGGCGAAACCGTTTCGATCGCATGCAAGCTGCCCAATGGCTTGATCATGCGCGTGTTCGATATGGTTGAAGCAAGCGAACCTGTTCTCGGTGGTGGTCATCGCGCTTCGAAAATGGCACAAATGCGCGGCGAGCCTGTCGTAATTTATGGTAACGCATCTCCTTATGGCGAGCGTCCGCAGAATGATGTTCTGCATGGCTATGCGATCACGTCTGGCGTTTCCAAGGAGTTTTGGGAGCTGTGGCTGGAGCAGAACAAGGACAGCGCGCTGGTCAAGAACCGCATTATCTTCGCGTCCGATTATAAGGATACGAACGTCAGCATTGAAGACGAAGCGAAGGATCATTTGGACACGCGCAGTGGCCTCGAAGCTCTTGAGCGTGATTCTCGTGGCAACATGACGGATCGTCGCATTCAGCGCCGCATCGCGACGGCTGACGAACAGCCGAAGGCGTCCTAATGGGGGCGGTGGCAACTTTCGACTATGGCTTGTGGGTTGCCACCTACCCTGAATTTAACAGGGTGACGAAAGAGGCTGCGACATCGTATTTCACGATCGCCACCGCATTTCATGCGAACAATGGCAGCGGTCCGATTGCTGACGCTTCCCTCCAATTGACGATGTTGAATATGGTCACTGCGCACGTCGCGGCGATCTATTCAACGCCGTCTGGCGCACCCGCCGCATCGAACACGCTGGTTGGTCGGCTGAACAATGTCTCGGAAGGCTCTGTCTCTGCCTCGTCCGAATTTGCGACCACGCCGGTCAATGGTACGATGGCGTGGTATCTTCAGACGAAATATGGCGCAATGTATTGGGCGGCGACGGCACCTTATCGCACTATGCGCTACCGTGCGCCTGTGCCTGACGTGATCGATCTTGCGCAATTGCCTTGGCTTTATTCGAACGATACGAACTAAATCCTATGTCTAAAGTTCGCGGTGGCGATGTTTTCCTCGAAAGAATCAAAGACATCAGCGAAAAACTGGATCGTCATGCTGTTCTTAAGGTTGGTTTTCTATCTGGCGCTACTTATCCTGACAGTGATGTGAATGTTCCGACGGTCGCTGCGATAAACGAATTCGGCGCTCCCTCAAGGGGCCAGCCTCCGCGTCCTTTTTTCCGCAACATGATCGCGAAGAAAAAAGGTAGCTGGGGCAAGGCAATTTCAAACCTTCTGAAAGAAAATGGATACAGTGCTGAAAAGACGCTGCGCAAAACAGGCGAAGGCATTTCTGGTCAGCTGAAACAATCAATCCACGATCTGACTTCTCCGCCTCTGAAGCAATCAACGATTGACCGTAAAGGATTTAACAAACCACTAATCGACACTGGGCATATGCTGAACAGCGTTGATTATGAAGTCAATATTTAACAAACAACAGGAGTTGAATTATGCTATCGAATGTTATTCGCGTCCTTGATACTGCCGTTGGCGACCGCGTTGTGCCATTGCTGATGAATGCTGGTGCGCCTGTCAATGGCACCACTTTCGCTGGCGTTGCGCAGCCGGGTTGGCTGTTGATTGACACCACCAACTGCAATCTGTATCAGAACGTTAACACGAAGGCTTCGCCGACTTGGAGCCTTTTTGAATCGAGCAATGATCCGGGCGTATTCACCACAATCTCAACAACTGGCCTTGCGGCGCTCAATTCGATCGAAGTTGACACCGGCACCAAGACTGCGTCGGCGACCACTGGCGCTGCCACGCTGAACAAGAATGCTGGCGTGATCACTTCTGAATCGCTGTCCACTGCGGCTGGCGCAGTTTACACTCTGACGCTGACCAACAGCAATATTGCTGCTGCGGATCAGGTGTACGCTTCTGTTCAGTATGGCTCTTCGACCACGGGCTCGCCTGCGATCATGACCGCAGCAACTGCTGCTGGCTCGGCCACCATCAAGGTGCAGAACATTCATGCCTCTGCTGCTCTTAACGGAACGATCAAGATTAGCTTCCTGGTTGTCAAGAACTAATGGATTTGCATCAAATTGTTTCCGGTGGCATAGGGCAGGTAAATCCCTATGTCACTGGTTCAATTCAGGTCAGCACCGGCAACCAGCAAAATCCGAATGGTGATGGCACGCTGATCCCGACCTACAAGGTCGTTCCGCAAGTTCCAATGCAAGTTCAGGAGCTGACGGAGCGCGACATTAGACTGCTCGATGGTCTGAATATTCAGGGAAGCCAGAAAGTAATCTATGTTCGTGGTCTGGTTCAAGGTCTCGTAAGAACCAAAAACAAGGGCGGCGATCTCATCACTTTGCAAGATGGTTCTGTCTGGCTCGTCACTGCGTTGCTTGAGGCTTGGCCTGATTGGTGCAAAGTTTCGGTAACTCTACAAAACGGAAGCTAGGAAAATAAAATGGACAGCGGAATACGTTATGTGCCTCTTGGTTATCAGCAGTTTACAACGGCGCTGTCTTCTGCACAGTCGCTGACTGTCCCTGCTGGCGCGACGGCGGCTTTTCTTGTTGCGGAAGGAAAGGATGTTCGTTGGAGGGATGATGGCACGGCTCCGACAACGACGGTTGGGATGCTGCTCGCTGCTGAGCCTTCTTCTGGAACCGGCGCAGGAGCTTCGTTATTTTATACAGGTAATTTGAATAAGATCCAGTTCATTCAGACAGCTTCTGGTTCTATTCTGAATGTTTCTTATTATAAGACCGCTGGATGAACCTCGCACTTTCTCCAACACAGTCCAATGTCATGACGGCATTGCGCGGTTTTTTATTGACTGTGCTGCCGAGCGGAAATGCGATATTCAAAGGCCAGATCTCTGGCACGAGTTTGACGGTCACATCCGTGACATCTGGAACGCTGTCTCTCGGTGACAGCATTGTTGGTCCGATGGTTGCTCCCGGAACAATCATTCAGGCGTTTGGAACAGGAACCGGAACCACCGGAAACTATCAGGTCAGCATCGGCCAGACGGTTTTGCCGCAGACATTGTCGTCTGGCGTTCCTGTTTTTCAAGGTCAGGTCAATCGCGTCGTTGAGTCGCCTTCGCCTGATTACTGCGTGATGTGGCCAATCATGCGCGAACGCATCGAGACGAACATTGATACTTGGGCTGATGCGAAGTTCATTGGCTCGATCAGCGGCACCACGATGACGATCACGCAGGAATTCTATGGGAGCATCCGAATCGGCTCTCCTGTTTTCGGCGTTGGTATTATTCCCGGCACCAAGGTCATCAAGGTTGTCAGCGGAATTGGCGGCGTTGGAGAATATATCGTCGCTCCGTCTCAGAATGTTTCAAGTCGAGCTGTCGCTTGCGGTACGCAGAACTTCCTGCAGCCGACAAAGGTAACGGTTCAGATCGATGTTCACGGTCCGAATGCGTCAGACAATGCGCAGATCATTTCCACGATGTTCCGCGATGCATATGCTGTGGAAATTTTTCAAGCTTCCGGTTATGATGTTGCACCGTTGCATGCAGACGACCCAAAGCAGGTTCCTTTCCAGAATGCGGAAGAACAGTGGGAAACTCGCTACAGCATTGATGCTGTGATGCAGGCAAATCAGACAGTCGTCGCTGGTCTCCAATATGCTGACGCTCTCGCTGTTGATCTTATCAATGTCGAAGCGACCTATACTCCTTAATCAAACTCCCAAGAGGAAATTCAAATGACTTCTACAGTTCCGGCAAATCTTTTTGTCAATGTTGTTCCCAGCGTCATCAACGCGGGCGGCAATGCGCTCAATCTTCTGGGCATGTTCCTGACGAATGGAACTCGCGTTCCGACGAATTCCGTTCTGTCTTTCTCGAGCGGTTCTGCTGTGACGACTTATTTCGGTGCTGGCTCGCAGGAAGATATCGCTGCGAATGGTGGCACTAATAAGGGTTCTGGCTATTTCGGTGGCTACACGAATTCGACGCAGACCCCTGCCTCGATTTTGTTCACGCAGTACAATACCTCTGCTGTGGCTGCTTGGCTGCGTGGCGGCAATGTCTCGAGCATGTCGCTTGCGACGCTCGAGGCCATCAACGGCACGCTGAACATCACGGTTGATGGTTATGCGCGCAGCGGTGCGGTGAACCTTTCCAGCGCCACCAGCTTCTCGTCTGCTGCCAGCCTGATTCAGACGGCGCTGAATGCGAGCGAGCCGGTTGAGGCGAACTTCACCGCTTCGATCGGTGCGAGTTTCACTGGCACTGCGACAGGCACCAGCCTCGTTGTGACTGCTGTGACTGGCTACATCTCTGTTGGCGATGTCGTTGCCGGCACTGGCGTGACCACCGGCACCACCATTGCTGCTCAGGTGAGTGGCACGACTGGCGGCGCTGGAACTTACACGCTGAGTGCTTCTTCGACTGCCTCGTCGGCTTCGCTGACGACCACCAGCAATGTCGTGAATGTCACGGCAGTTGGTTCTGGCACGATCTCGGTTGGCCAGACTGTCACGGGCACTTCCGTTCCGGCTGGCACGGTCATTGTTGCGCTTGGCACTGGCACGGGCAACACGGGCACTTATGTGACAAGCTTGACCTCTGCCAATTTCGTTCGCATTGCGAGCGAAAGCATGGTTGCCAGTGCGACGAACCTGACTGTTTCATTTGATTCGATCTCTGGCGGTTTCCTGATCACCAGCGGCATCACTGGTGTTGCTTCGCTGATGAGCTATGCGGACACTGGAACGGTTGCGACGGCTCTTGAGCTGACCTCTGCGACTGGCGCGGTCATCAGTCAGGGTGCTGCGGCATCTTCGCCTGCTGCGTTCATGAACAACATTGTCACCATCACGCAGAATTGGGCAAGCTTCACGACCACCTTTGATCCGGATGGCGGCACCGGCAATACGCAGAAGCAGGCTTTCGCTGCGTGGGTCAATTCGCAGAACAATCGCTATGTCTATGTTTGCGCGGATCCGGACGCTTCTCCTGCTGCCACGCTTCCGGCGACCAGCTCGCTGGGCTACATCCTCGAGAACAATGGCAACTCTGGCACCTGCCTTGTGTGGGAACCGAGCAACAACAATTACGCCGCGTTCGTCTGCGGCTATATTGCTTCGCTCGATTTCACTCGCACCAATGGCCGCACTACGCTGGCTTATCGTTCGCAGCCGGGTCTTGTCCCGACCGTGACAACCTCGCTTGCGCTCACAAACCTGATGGGAAGTCCGCAGACGACCACCTTCGGCAACGGCTATAATGGTTATTGCTCGATCGCCACGGCCAATCAGGGCTTCATCAATATGCAGCGTGGCACCATCACTGGCTCGTTCCAGTGGGTGGACAGCTATGTGAACCAGATCTGGCTGAACAATCAGTTCCAGCTGGCGCTGATGGAGCTGCTGCAGGCTTCGGGAAGCATCCCCTACAATCAGGCGGGCTATGCGCTTGTGGAGGCGGCTCTGGCAGACCCGATCAATGCAGGCCTTAACTTCGGAGCCTTCCGTGCTGGCGTCCCGCTGTCGGCCGCCCAAATCGCCGAGGTCAACAATTCGGCTGGTGCAGATATTGCTCCGGTGCTTTCGACGCGCGGTTGGTATTTGCAGATCCTTCCCGCAAGTGCCCAGACCCGTCAGGGTCGCACCAGCCCGCCGATGACGTTCTGGTATATGGATGGCGAAAGCATCCAGTCGTTCAATCTGGCGTCCGTCCTGGTTCAGTAACGCCAAAATCAAATTAAAGGATCTCCTCAATGGCTCTTACAATCACGAGTGCAAATTCCATCTACCAGCTGTCGATCACTGGTCTTTACAATTCCCCTCAGCAGCTGCAGGGTTTTGCGGCTGATGATGTGTTCGATACGCCTTCTCTGAAATCTTCCGAGATCCTGATGGGCGTTGACGGCAATATGTCGGCTGGTTTCGTTTATGTTCCGATCATGCAGACCATCCATCTTCAGGCTGATTCTGCTTCGGGCATCATCTTTGATCAGTGGTATGCTGCGCAGCAGGCTAAACAGGATGTTTTCTTCGCCAATGCGGTCGTTGCGCTGCCTTCCATTCAGCGCAAGTGGTCGATGACGAAGGGCGTTATTTCCGGCTATATGCCGATCCCGGATGCGAAGAAGACCCTCGCTCCGCGTACGTTTGAAATCACTTGGAATTTCATGAGTGCTGCTCCGTTCTGAGGCAGCGAACTAAGGAGGCACAATGTCGCTTAAAACTTTGGTGGTCCGGATCACCGATGATAATCGTGATAAAGGTAAATCTTTTCTAATTACAGAAATGCCAGCTGCTAAGGCTGAGAAGTGGGCTTATCGTTTTGGGTTGGCGCTGGCGCGTGCTGGCGTCAACATTCCCGCTTCCAGCCAAGGCATGCTTGGCATTTCTTTTCTTAGCACTGAGGCTATGGCGATGATCCCTTTCGAGGATGCGGAGCCTTTGCTGGACGAGATGTTTGAGTGCATCACTTTTCTTCCGGATCCTATGAATCATGCACTGACCCGTCCTCTTGTCGATAGCGACACAGAGGAAGTGATCACTCGGATGAAACTTCGCAAGGAGGTCATCGAATTGCACACGGGTTTTTTCTCCGCCGCCGCCCGCTCGAAGTCAACTTCGGAGCAGGAGGGACAAGAGGGCTCTCAGAATACGTCAACGTCTCAAGCGTCGTCGGGGCAATCGTCTCCAGTGGTAAAGCGACCCTCCACGAGCTCCAAACAGTTTACTCGTTAGAAGACGCGTACGACCTACTTGAGATCTTGACGATCGATGCACACAATCGACGCATTATGGATGAAAGAGCAAGGAAAGGATAAGTTGTGGCCAACATAATTGACTCACTTATCCTTACGCTTGAGCTCGACCCTTCGAATTTTTCGAAGAATCAGAAGGAGGCTGCTGAAGGCCTACTTAAGCTCAAGAATTCGATGACGGATACTGGCAAAGCCATCGATGAGGGCGCGAAAAAATCCGTTGAAGCTGTTCAAGAATTCCGCGATACGCTCCTGAGCCTGTTCGCGGTCTTCACTGGTGGGAAAGCGATCAAGGAATTTGTCGAGGATTTAGTCAAGACAAATTCTGAGCTTGGCCGCGTTGCGATGAGCACCGACCAGACCGTCAAAACCTTGTCCACCTGGACGGGTGCTGGCGCAACAGTTGGTGCTTCGAACAGCGAAATGATTGGCAGCATCCAGCACCTGACGAGCGAATATCAGAAATTCGCTCTGACTGGAAAATCTTCTATCGTGCCTGTGTTTCGCTCGCTCGGTATTGCGATGGAAAGCCAACCGGGCAAGATGCGCAATGTAAATGACGTGCTCAAGGATCTCCACAAGAGTTTCTTGAACATGCACGACCCGGCACGTGCCAAAGAATTCGCAGACATGCTTGGCTTGTCGGTCGGAATGTACAATACGCTTATGCAGAGCGACAAAGATTTCAATGAGTCGCTCGCATTTGGCGAAAAGATGAAGCCAAGCGAAGCAGACATTGCAGCCGCATATGGTCTTCAGAAGGCTTGGGCCGAACTTGGAATGTCCTCTCAGAAAGTTGGCATGAATTTTCTGACTGTTGTGTCTCCTGCGATAAAATTGGTTATGGATGGCCTGAAGAAATTTTTTGAATTTCTAAATGACCATCGTTTTATCGCGGATGCTCTGATTGCAACGCTATCTGCTCTCGCTGTCGCGCTGACGCTTGTTGTAACTGCTGCGGTTGCTGGTGCTGCAATCGCTAAAATTTCTGCTGGCCTTGGCGCGTTCATGGAGCTGTGTGAAGGCTTCATTGGAATTGCTCCTTCTATGGCTGCGGCATGGACGATTGCGACAGGTCCGATTGGCCTGACGGTCGCTGCTATTGCTGCGGTTATCGCTGCTGGTTATCTTCTGTATGATGACTGGAAGACATGGACGCAGGGCGGTGAGTCTCTTTTCGGTGGCTTGTACAGTTCAATTGAAGATGGCTGGAACAAAGTTGTCGAAAACTTCACAAAAGGCTGGGACAAAGTCAAGCATATCTGGTATTCTTTGACCGGACAGAAAGAGCCAAAAGCAACTGAGGTCAAAGTCGAAGCGAAAAAATCTCCTTCCTCAAAGGCTCCCGCTCAGAAGACGACCCAAAACGCTCCTGTTTCCGCAGCCGATCAAGCGATCGATGCTGTGATGCAGAACGAAGATCGTGGCCTGACAGGAAAAGTCACCTCCGACACTGGTGGTTTGACGAAGTATGGAATTTCGCAGAAGGCTTTCCCCGGCGTCGATATTGCAAACCTCACGCCTGATCAGGCGCGAGCGATTTACAAAAAAAAGTACTGGGACAAGATTGGCGGCGACAAGCTTCCGCCTCAGTTGCAGAAAGTTGCCATGGACACCGCTGTCAATCAGGGTGTTGGAAAGGCGAAGCAATTCACTGCTGAGTCGGGTGGCGATGTAAATAAGTTCAATTCGCTTCGTCGTCAGCACTATATTTCTCTGGCTGAATCAAACCCGGAAAAGTATGGCAAATATCTCAAGGGCTGGCTCAATCGCGTTGGTCCGACGGACAGCAATAAGATGCCGCTGTCCGGTCCGCCGGACAGCGATAAGATGCCGCTGTCCGGTGCGCGCGGTGCGATGATCGCCTCGAATTCGAGTAACAGCCGCACGATGAACCACAGTGCAGAGACGCATATCGGCTCGATCAATGTCACGGTTCCGGGTGGCGACTCAAAGGAAATTGCCAAGGGCATTGGCACTGCAGTTCAGCGCAACACGTTTGCCACGCAGGCAAACTATGGTGCGGTCTGATGACATACTATCCTGATGTTCCAAATGTCCCCGGCGTTCCGAAAGTTCTTCGCAATCCGGCAAATTTGTATCCGGAGCTGCCTCGTTTTATCTCGCAGGACACGGTAAATCTCCCGGCTGTGGTAAATCCTCCGATGTGGGGAATTTACCTTGATGGCGTTCAGGTCGTGCAACCTGACAATATCGTTTCGCTTGATTACAAACAGGAATATACACTTTCGAATTATCCGATCGAAGGCGGCGCGTTCGCGACCTATGACAAAGTTTACACGCCTTTCGATGTGAAACTTGTGTTGTCTGTCGGCGGCTCTCAGGGCAAGCGTCAGCAATTTCTTAACTCGATCAATAATCTTCTTGGTACACCGGACAATCCAAATATGAATTTGTACGATGTAGTTGCGCCGGATGCGATCTTCAAAAGCTGCAACGTCATTCATCAGGACTATAAAAGAACGGCAAGCGCGGGCATGGGTTTGATCACTGTTAGCCTCGATCTAATTCAGGTTCTTGTTGTTGCTGCTCCGCAATTCACACAGACGCAAAGCCAGACGAACACAACGCCTGCAAACAGCGGCATTCAGAAAACTGAGCCTGTTCAGCCGTCGTTGCTGAAAAAGGGCGCAAACGCAATTTCGAGTTTCTTCTGATGCTTCTTATCCCAACGCAAGCTCTTCCGGCCCAGACCTTTCAAATTCCTCTTGGTGGCCAGCTCACGCAGCTCAGCATCTATCAAGAAGATACTGGCGTTTACATGGACGTTGGCATCGTCAATCAAACGACGCCAATCATTGTTGGCGTTCTTTGTCAGAACTTAAATCGCATCGTTCGCTCGCTCTATCTTGGATTTATTGGCGATTTTGCTTGGGTCGATACTCAGGGTGAAAATGATCCTGAATTCCTCGGTCTCGGCTCCCGCTATCAGCTGCTTTATTTAGAAGCTGCTGATCTGCCTGCAGGTCAAGGCTGATGACTTTTGTTCAACGCCGCCTTGATGTTGAATTTAAGCTTGGTATAGATCTTGCGACAGGCAAGCAGAACACTTTTGATTCGACAGGCAGCGACACAGTCACGCTGACAGATCTGCGCATCACCGCCGCGATCACTCAGAGCGGTGGCCAGTCTCAGGGCGAAGCGGACATTAACATTTTCGGTATGACGGTTTCCGTCATGAATAAGCTCTCAACGCTCGGTTTGAGCCCGCGCACGATTGGTCCGAATTTCGTTACGCTCCTTGCCGGCGACACGGAAACTCAGCCGTCTGTCGTGTTCCAAGGCGCGATCAGCGATGCCTATTTCGATGCCTCGGCAATGCCTGATGTTGCTTTCCGTGTTAGCGCCCAGTCTGGCGCTTTCACTCCGTTCTCGCCTTGCCCGCCGCGTTCATATCCTGAGCCGGTGAGCATCGATGCGGTGATGGGCAGCATTGCGAAGATTATGGGCCTTACCCTCGAGAACAAAGGCGTTACGGGAACGATTCCGCCGACCTATCTCTATGGCTCGTCAAAAACGCAAGCATATGCGGCGGCGACGGCAGGAAACTTCAATATAAATTTCGACACGCCGACGAAGATGATTATTTTCCCGAAAGGGAAGCCTGCAACGGATAAGATCATCATCCTTTCCAAGAAAACTGGTATGGTCGGCTACCCTGCCTATGTGTCAAAAGGAATTCAAGTCAGAACGATCTTCAATCCTGAGATCAGTTATGGCTCGACGATCAAGATCGAGAGCGAGCTTCTAACTGCTGCAAATGGCAATTGGATTGTTTTTCACCTTGCCCACGACCTCGAATCGCGCCAACCTAATGGCCAGTGGTTCTCAACCATCCAAGCCTATCCTCCCGGTAGTTCTTTTGGTGGTCCCGGTCAGAATGCGTTAGGCTAATGAGCTTTTCAGGCACAGGTCAAGCAGACGTAACGGCACAAACGTCTGAATACAACAAGATAAGTTTTCTTGTTCAGCAGGCTCTCGCGCTTGTGCGGACATCGACGCTTGTCAAAGTTGTCGCTGTGACGAATACCAGCGACGTTTCTCCGATCGGAACGGTCGATGTTCTGCCTCTGGTGAATATGACTGATGGTGCGGGCGTTTCTTATGAGCACATAACTGTTCATAAACTTCCGTATTGCCGCGTTCAGGGAGGAAAGAGTGCCGTCATTTGCGATCCATGCGTCAATGACATTGGGGTTGCTGTCTTTGCTGATCGTGATATCTCGGTTGTAAAGAAAACGCAAGATCAGAGCAATCCCGGTTCCTGGCGCAAGCACGATTTCGCTGACGGCATGTATCTTTTCACGGCGGTCAGTTCTGTGACGCCGACGCAGTTTGTACAATTCGTAACGGACACGGAAGGCAATCCGACTGGCATTAATGTCACGGATGCGAATAACAATCAGGTTGTTATGGATGATGCAGGCATCAGCCTGACGGATAAAAATAACAACACAATAGTCATGAATTCAGACGGCATAACGATCAATGGCGTTCTGTTTGATCAGAGCAGCAATGTCTCTGCCATTGCCAAGCTGACGACGACAGACACGACCTCGCTTGCCGGTGGTGCGAAAGCGGTCAAGCTCTCCGACGGCAGCAATGCCACCAAGGTCACAGCAACATGAATACTCTATTGCTCGACAGAAGCCTTTGGGATCTTGTTCTCGACACGAACAACAATATCGCAGTCGCCACAAATCCATACTCTTTGGCGCAGGATGCAGCCAGCGCCGTAAAAACATTTCGCGGAGAAGTTTATTACGACACAACGCTCGGCGTCCCCTACTATCAGGAACTAGTTGGTCATCTTCCTCCGCTGTCGCTTGTTAAGGCGGATCTCGTTGATGCGGTTCTGCAGGTTCCGGAAGTTGTCGCTGCTCAGGTGTATCTGACTGATTTGACCGAAAGATTGTTGAGCGGTCAGATCCAGTTGGAAGATAAACTCGGAACTATTACCATAGTGGGCTTCTAATGGCAACCAATGTCCCTGCACCAGTGCTAGGTCCGAGGGGCTTCATCATCCCGGATGATGCGGCGATCCTTGCTGGCGTTCTGGCAGATATGAATGCTGCTTTCGGCGGAAATTTAAATCTCGCTCTCAATACGCCGCAAGGTCAGCTTGCTTCGAGCATGACAGCGATCATTTCCGCTGCCTATCAGACATTTCTTTATTACACAACGCAGATCGATCCGGCTTATGCTCAGGGTCGCATGCAGGATGCGATTGCACGTATTTATTTCCTTGAGCGGTTGCCCGCGCAGCCGACCTATGTTCAGTGCGTTTGCGTCGGCGCTTCAGGAACGGTCATTCCTCCCGGCGCGCTTGCGGCGGATACTGGCGGAAACATTTATGCTTGCTCCTCTGGCGGCTCGATCCCGGTTGGTGGTAGCGTAACTCTGCAGTTTCAGAACATCGTCACAGGTCCGATCGCTTGCCCTGCTGGCTCGCTGACCTCGATCTATCAGGCGATCACTGGCTGGGACACGATCAATAACCCTGACGATGGCGTGCTGGGAAATGATGCGGAGAGCCGTGGTGCTTTTGAAGCGCGCCGCGCTGCCTCTGTCGAACGCAATTCGATCGGCTCGCTGCCTTCTGTGCTCGGTGCCGTTCTTTCTGTCAATGGCGTCGATGATGCCTATGTCACCGAGAATTCAACCGGCTCGCCCGTAACGATTGGTGGCTACACGCTCGCTGCGAATTCAATTTATGTCGCTGCGGTTGGCGGAACAGACCTTGATGTTGCGACTGCGATCTGGTCGCGCAAAGCTCCCGGCTGCGCTTACAACGGAAACACGACAGTTACGGTGACGGATGATTCTGCTGGCTATGTTACGCCATATCCGACATATGCGGTCACATTTGAGCGTCCCATTCCGCTGCGCATCTATTTCTCGGTTACGCTGGTTGACAGCCCGTTCATTCCGTCTGATGCGAATGTGCAGATCCAGAATGCGATCCTCAATGCGTTTTCCGGCGCTGATGGAGGCGATCGTGCGGTGATTGGCAGCGATGTGCTCGCCAGCCGGTTCTATGCCCCAGTGGCCTCTCTTGGTCCTTGGGCAAAGATCCAGTCGCTCTATGTCGGCAGCAAGAATGTTTCCGCAGCAGTTTTCTCGGGAACTATCTCAGGGACAACGCTGACAGTTGGCTATGTCTCCTCCGGAACGATCGCGATCGGCCAGTCTATTGAAGACAATGCCGGTCTGATCATTCCGGGAACGACCATAACTGCAGGTTCCGGCTCAACATGGACCGTCAGCAATACGCAGACGCTCGCTGCTGCGACCTTCACAGGAACCGGAAGCGGCACAAATTTGACTGCGTCCGCAGTAACAGGAACAATTAATGTCGGTGATATGATCAGCGGAACGGGCGTAACAGCCGGAACCACGATTGTTTCGCAGACGAGCGGCACGACTGGCGGCGCTGGCGTTTATGTCACAAGTGCTGCGACGACCTCTTCCGGTGCAAGCCTGACCTCGCGCCAAACTATCTCTGGAATTGCTGTAACTGCCCTCAATGTTCAGGCAGGAATTGCACAGGTTCCAGTCACTGATGCGCTTGTGATCTACACCTCGCACACATGACAGCCGATAACTTAACACCAGCAATTTCAGAACGCGCGATCTCTGATCCGTTTATTTCTGGGTTTACTTATCCGGGAGCAGGAAAACTAACACTCACAGGCTATCCGATTGCGCTATCCTCTGGGACGGTGCCGCTTTTTGATCCTGCGCAAACGGTAATAAGTCAGTACGCGAACAGTCCAATATTGTTGAGTATCATTCAGAGCTTCTATTCTTCTGAAGATCAATCAGCTGACATGGACATGTTCTACAATCTTGTGTGGAATGTCAGCACGGCAGTCGGCTGGGGTCTTGATGTCTGGGGTCGCATTGTTGGCGTAAATCGCTATCTTTATGTTCAGGTCGATTTCTATTTTGGCATGGAAAAGACAGGCATTGGCGCGAGCGGCGATCCGTTTAATCAGAGCCCATTCTATAATGGCGGCAACCTGACTGAGAATTTCGCTCTGACGGACGATGTATTCCGTCAGCTGATTCTGGCTAAGGCAGCGGCGAATATCACCAACGGCTCTGTCGCGGCAATCAATAATATTCTTCGCACTGTGTTTCCGAGCGATGTAGGAAATGCCTATGTTGAAGACAATCAAGATATGACGATGACGTACAAATTCACTTTTGTCCCAACGCCAGTGCAGCAGTCGATCCTTTTCCAGTCCGGCGTTCTTCCTGCCATGACTGGCGTCACTGTTCTGTACGACGTTCCGTGAGGGTTAAATGAAAGCTGTTGACATCCCCGCCAAATTTTCGCTTCCGTTTGCTGAGAATGCAACGAGCGGATATATTCGCACGATCCCGGCAACGACTGTCGATCCAAACGCAGCGAGCCTCAGCCTTGGTTTCCCTCCGAACACGGCGGTTCCTGTTGCTGCTGGCGGAACGCCTCCGAACATTGAAGATTTCAATGGCGTTCTGAATCAGACCTCGGCTTGGGATCAATGGTTTTCGGCTGGTGCGCCTGTCTTCTATGATGGCACATTCTCAACGGCTATTGGCGGATACCCGGAAGGGACTGTTCTTTCCAATGTTAGCACAAATGGCGCTTTTTGGATCAGCACAGTTGATGACAACACCACTAATCCAGATACTGGCGGCGCGAATTGGACTGGCTACACGCTAACTGGCCTTGGGACTGCGGCTTACAAAGCTGCGTCGAATAATTCTAACGCTGCGGTTGCATCGGTTACTGGCGCAGTTACAACAAATCATCTTGTCGTTTTCGCAGATTCCTCTGGCTCGATCAAGGATGGCGGTCCTGTTAGCACGTTCGGAACCGCCGCTGCGAAGAATGCCTCCGACAATGGTCAGTCGATCGTTGCCTCGGTTTCTGGCGGCACAACAACGAACAATTTTGCTGCTTTCAATGATGGCTCTGGAACAGTCAAAGACAGCGGCTATCGCGCGTCTTCGTTCGATGCGTCTGGCGCAGCAGCTGCTGCTCAATCAGCAGCTCAGACTTATGCGCTTGGCGTGGCTAACGCTGCACAGGTCAATGCACAGAATTTCGCAACCGCTGCAGACGTTGTCGTAACAACCAATGCGAATGCCTATGCTCTAAGTGCTGCAAACACAGCATACAATAATGCGGTTGCTGTTTCGCTGCTTCGCGGAAACAATCTTTCTGATCTGACGAGTACCAGCGCAGCACGCTCAAATTTGAGCCTTGGCAGCGCCGCAGTTTACAACGCGAGCGGCGGCAACGGAAATCTCGCTGGCATCGCATCAGCTGCTGCTGGCAATGTCGTTGGCTTTGCGGACAGCAATGGAACCATCGGCGATACAGGAATTCCGATTTCTTCGCTGCTTTCTATCGCCGGAAGCTTCGCAAATCCTGGCTATGCACAAATCGGTCCGTTACTGCTTCAGTGGGGCACTGCGAGCATTAACATCGCTGGCACCAGCTACGTTGTTTCCGGCATCAATTTCCCAACCACATTCCCGAATGGCTGCTACAGCGTCGTTGCGGTCTGCGGAACGAATGATGTTTTCAATCCCTTTGCCGCTGGTAATAACATGACGACAATTACCTTCGGCATCTCGAATGGCGGATTTTATGTCCGCCTAGACACAGAAGAAGGGCGTACGCCTTATGGTTCTGTGCCTGTCAGTTGGTTCGCAATCGGCAATTAAGCCAAAACAAGGAGGCACCCTTGAAAACTATCTCTGAAATTGAATCTGAAAAATACAAAGACATCTGGAGCTTACAGGCTTACGATGAGAATTCTCCTGGTTCTGAGCTGGTTGATTATTTTCTCTCGATTGCAAAGCCTGCGCGCGGAAGTTCGATCATAGATATTGGCGCTGGCGCTGGCGCAGCTTCTCGGAAACTTAAAGATAGAGGTTTTCGCGTCACTGCGTTCGACCTAACAAACGAGGCATGGGCGCACGAGGATATTCGCCTGTTTAATGGCAGCGTCTGGCAAGATATTTCTGGCATCTATGAATATGCGTATTGCTGCGATATGATGGAGCATATTCCGACGCAATTTGTCGGGCTCACGATTTCCTCAATTCTGAATGTTTCAGGACGCGCGTTCTTCTCTGTCAGTTTCTTGCCGGACAATTTCGGTCATTATATTAAGCAGGATCTTCATCTGACTGTTCAGCCATTCACATGGTGGCGGGACACTTTCAGGGAGCTTGGAACGGTTCTCGAGGCTCGTGATCTTCTTGGCGATGGGGTGTTCTATGTTGAACGCTAATTCCATCGGATACGCACCGATCATTTCGCACGGCAAGGCTGAAGAGCCTGCTCTGATCATGAACGCTGGTGATCGCTGGGACAAAACGGTCATGCGCGTGAATCAGAATGCTTGGCGAATTCGCGCCAACATTCGGAACAACATTCGCCGGCAAATTCCGCAGCTTGCTCCGCATAATCCGCAACCGCGTCAGCACATTGCGATCGTCGGCGGCGGCTGGAGCCTGAATTCTCCGGATGTTTACGAAGAGCTTCGTCAACTTTACTTTGATGGCGTTAAGCTCGTTGCGCTCAATGGCGCTGCAAATTGGCTGATTGAAAGAAATCTCCGTCCTTCTATGCATATTTGCATGGACAGCCGACCCGAAAATGTGCAATTCGTTCGCAAGGAAATCCCTCACTGTCGTTACATGCTCGCAAGCCAGTGCGATCCAAGCATGTTTGATGCCTGTGAAGACAGAGACGTTACGATCTTTCATCTTTATACCGAAGATGCTCCGGATGCGCGTAGGCCTGATCCTGTTAATCGTAGGCTCGATGCTTACTATCGGGAAAATTGGGTCAAGGTTCCGACAGCAGGAACAAGCGGAATCGTCGCGCCTCTGATTTGCCGGATCCTTGGATTTGAATTCCAACACCTTTTCGGTGTCGATAGCTGCTATGCGCCTGATGGCGAAAGTCACCATGCCTATCCGCAATCGATGAACGATGGCGAAGGGGCTGTGAATTTCGTCACTTCTGATGGTCGTGTTTTCAAATGCTCTGCATGGCAGGCATCTCAGGCGCAGACATTTATCGAAATGCTCAGTGTTTATTCTCGTCAAATGAATATCTCTGTTCATGGAGATGGTTTGATTGCGCATCTTCTAAAAACAGCATCTAATCTTTAATCTAAACTTAAGGAGTTAATTTAAATGTCGGCACAGGCTTGGAAGTTTTACAATCGCGCCAAACACTATATTTCTGGCACGATCAATCTTGGTTCTAGTACGTTCGATCTGCATCTGTATCAGTCGGCGAGCAATTTTGCCACTGCGACCAACAGCACTTTCACTCAGCTGACCAGTCAGGTCGCTTCTGCCAATAACTACACTTTGGCTGGCAAGACCCTGACCTCGGTGGTGTGGACCGCTGGTGCTTCGGCTGCGCAGCAGAAGTTCAGCTCTGCATC
>Ga0316219_1001903_pt1 | contig 20849 bp, 15 predicted proteins | sample TBH18003PmetaG_FD_203635 | JGI IMG/M metagenome (GOLD analysis project Ga0316219, IMG submission 203635) | Freshwater microbial communities from Trout Bog Lake, Wisconsin, USA - TBH18003P | ecosystem: Environmental > Aquatic > Freshwater > Lake > Hypolimnion/Profundal zone | place: USA... | reverse complement strand
ACCAAGTTAATTGGTATGCATGAAACTATTTTGACTTTTCCAAAAGGGTATGACACCGAATTGGGTGAGACAGGTTTTGCTTTATCGGGTGGTCAGCGTCAGCGGCTAGCAATTTGCAGAGCCCTATATGGCATGCCTAAATATATCGTGATGGATGAGCCCAATGCCAACTTAGATGAGGTTGGTGAATCTGCTTTAGTGCAAGCAGTGACTTATCTAAAATCACAAGGAAGCACCATCATTATCACTACCCATCGACCCAGATTGATTGGGGCGGTTGATAACCTCTTGGTACTGCGTAATGGTGCTCAGGTCGGCTTTGGCCCTGCTGACGATATGATTAATGCGGTACGTAATTTACAGGTAGTCGCTCAAAACCAAGGCGATGGCAAGGATGGTCAACCTGAGTCCGAAGATGCTCAGATTAAAGAAGGTACGAATGATGCTCCGATCAGTAATGAGCAGGCTGCGCCTCAAGACCAGTCAGCTATCACTAAAGATGAGTCAGCAGTAGCGCCAGCGCCTGATCTAGCTCATCCAGCCAATGCGCACTCGTCTGAGGAAGAAAAATGACCGACGAGATTAAACAGCACGGCGATACAATCTTGCATGAGCAAGACCCTCAGTCAGCATCTGGGGAAGGCGCACATTCAGACATCAAGTCTGAGATTGCGCCGCTCGATCAAAATAAAACCCAGAGTAAGAGTCAGGCTTTAGTTGTTCAATTTAAAGAGTTGGATAAAAAAGCCGAGAGTTGGATACAGTCTTGGAATCCTTACCACCCCGATTCCTTGCAGACACGCAAGATTCAGCCCATTGAGATTCAAGAGTCTCAACTACGTAAACATGCAACCACATTATTCTTAATTACTTTTGGTGGATTTTTGCTTTGGGCTTCATTGGCGCCGATTGATGCTGGTGTATCAGCGCCTGGCACAGTCATGGTAAGTGGCTATCGTAAAACCTTGCAACACCCAACCGGCGGAGTAGTGCAAGACATTATGGTCAAAGAGGGCGATCAGGTGAAAGAGGGTGATATGCTCATCCGAATTAACCCCCTTAAAGCAGAGGCCGAACTATCTTCTGCGCAACTGCAGTACATCAGCATTCTAGCCACAGAGGCACGCCTAAAAGCAGAGCGTAAAGGGGAGACCAAAATCACCTGGCCTAGTGAGCTAGATTCATGGGGGGATGAGCCTCGGGTTGCTGAAGCAAAAAATTTACAGCAAAAGTTGTTTGAAACACGTCGTACAGAAATTGTTGCAGTCATTAATGGTCGGCGCACTCAAGTGGCTACCTTGCAAGAGGAGGCTAAAAATAATGCCACCTTAGCTCAAGAAGGTTATGTCTCCCGTGCACAAGCTAATCAAGTACTCAGAAGTAAAGTCGATGCAGAGTTAGCACTCAATAGCATGCAAGCAACCTACTATAAAGATATTGATACGCAATTGGCTGAGATTCAAAAAAACCGTGATGCATTAAAGGATCGCTATCAGGCAGTCGCGTTTGATCGTGACCTTACTTCTATTAAAGCGCCAGTAAGTGGTACGGTCGTGGGATTAAAAGTGAATACCAAGGGCGGTACCATTGCGGGTGGCACTATCCTAGCGGAAATTGTGCCGTCTGAAGTAGCTTTGATTGTGGATGTTCAGGTACCACCGACAGCGATAGATAAGGTGAAAGTAGGCCAAATCGTCGATATGCGCTTTACCACCTTTAACCAAAATATCACCCCTGTCATACCCGGAAGAGTCAAATTGGTGGGGGCTGACAAAATGCCCGATGCTGGTGGTAATAAATCTCAAGACTTTTACTTAGCCCAGGTTGAGGCTACCCCGGAGGGATTAAAGCAGTTGGGGAATTTGAAGATCCAGCCCGGTATGCCGGTGGATGTCATTTTTAAGACTGGCGAGCGTACTTTCCTGAGCTATTTGTTTAAGCCGATTTCCGATCGATTCTCTACCTCCTTTAAAAACTAACTATATATATAGGTATGATTTAAGAAAGATCGAGAAAAACCTGCTAAATAGCCCTAAAAATGCCTATTTTGACCCCCGTTTAACCCACTAAGTAATCCTTTAATAGTAAGATAAGACCATGATTTATATGAAAAAAACCAAAATTGCTGCTGCTACTGCTGTAGCGTTTGTCTTGTTGATGGGGGCAAACTCAGCAAGCGCCTTAGATCTTCTGGGGGCTTTTGGCTTGGCTCAGCAAAATGACCCAAAGTTTCAGGCGGCTAAATCACAGCAAACCGTGACTGCATCCCAGGCTTTAAGTGATCGCGCATCCTATTTACCCGGCTATACCTTTAGTCGTCAGCAGTTGCCAACCTTAAATGCGACTAATACGACTCAAGCCATTAGTCAGCCGATTGTGAATTTGCAATTGGCTGCACAAGTAGCGCAAGGCGGCCCAAGATCAACTTTGGCAAAATCAACTTTTGATGCTTCGTCACAAGATTTGGCAACTAGGACCGTTAACGCAGTCAATCAAATTGTCTTGGCTAATGAAACCATTAAAGCAAACCAAGGGCAAATTGCAGCGCTTGAATCTCAATATCAGGGCGGTAAACGTAAATATGAATTAGGTCAAGGCACAATCACTGATCTACTGGATGTTCAGGTGAAGTTTGAGCAAGCCAAAGCCAATGATTTGACCTTAAGGGCTAACCTCAAATCCGCTCAAGATCAGTTTTATGCCATTACCGGTGAGTATCCCGATAAGAGGGACTTCATGCTACCCAATAAGCATGAGAAATTTACCGTCAATACCCTAGAGGCTATTTTAGAAAAGGTAGAAAAAGAGAACCCGAATATCATCAGCGCCAAAGCGAATGAATCGATTGCTAAATATGATGTTGTGAAATCCTCCGGTGCTTGGGCTCCAAACTTGGCCTATACGTGGCAAAAGACTTTGTATAACGCTACTACTTCATATAACAATGGTTTGACACTCTCTATTCCGATTGATGCCAATAACTACATCAACACCTATGGTGCAGTAGCCAATGCTCAAAAGAGTACTAATGATCGCTTAACCACTGAATCACAAGCCAAAGTTGAAGCACAAAGACTTTACGCACTGATTGAAGCGGCGCAAGAATCTATCAAAATCAAATGGCAAGCAAATGACATTGCCAGACAAAGTGTGATTGCCAACCAAAAGAGTTATGAAGCTGGCGTGAAATCTACTACAGACGTCTTGATTGCGATCAGCACCTTATTTCAGACAAGAGTCGATTATGTGCAGGCAGTCACACAGCAAGGGGCAAACCTCTTAAACCTTCTGCTTGTGAGTGCTGAAGAGCCCGAGAATGCGGTGACGCAGACGCAAGCTTTTTTATTTAGAAAATAAGCTCAAATACAAAAATGCTTAAGTTTTTGTTCAAGCGGGGGAAAGTGGTCGAGCCAAAAGATTCACTATCTTTTGAGCAGAATGTTGCTAAAGATCTGCCAAAGACTGAGCCAACTCACCCTGCCCAAAGCATTAAAGTGCAGGAACTTATCGAGCCCAAGGTGTCAGTAAAAGAGGTAAGCGCTGAGAACCAAATTCTTCTTGACTCTCTTATGGGTTTGCAAGAGTCCTTAGAGAGCAGTCTTTTAAATCAAGAGACTTTAGTAAGTCAGCTACAAATTGTCAGAGAGGGCGGGAGTATAGCTGAGCAACAAGCAAAAAAATTGACTGCTGAACTTAAAGATTACGCAGCAAAAATGGCCGAGCTTGAGAGTGCCAAAAAAAATGCTATGGAGCAATTTATCCAGGCTGAGAAAAACTTACAAGATCTTCAAAAGCAAAACGAACAATTACAAAGCGCATTTGAGGCATCTAAATTGCTAGAGCAGCAGATCTCAACATTGAGTCAAGAAAAAGAGGCGCTCACTTTTGAGAAGGCTGAGCTAGTTCAAAAGGCTGCAAATAGAAGGCTAGATGAAGAAGCAATCCATTCTCGTATAAAGGATTATCAAGAAGAGAACTTTGCTTTAGTAGGTAATCTTAATCAAATCCAAGAAGAATTAGAGCAGCATTTTTTACAAAAGCAACAGGTTCAACTGGAGTACAACTCCCTGCAGTCTAGATGGAAACGCATTGAGCGTAACTATCTGAATCTTCTGGACTATGACGATATTAAGCTTGTCACAGTAGATTCTGTTTCAGCAACCCCATATTTAATATGGGAGGCTAAAAACTTTTATCACGCTAATGTGATTTACCCTCGATTTAATATGGTTACTCTATTAAATGAAGGCAGGGGCGGTATGGCCGTGCTTGACCCAGATGTTTTGGGAGACAAACAAGCTGCCAGTCGCTCGCTCAGTAAAAATATTGTCTTCCCGTATCAACTTTCTAATCCGCTAGCGATAGCGCAAAATTACAAGCTCCTAGGCAATATTCCATGGAAGCGAACACTAAGTGGGGTTGCTCTCTTGGAAGAAATTTTGCAAAAAATTTGGCCAAAGAGTCAGTTTCCTAAAGAAATGGATCCTAGTTTTTGGCGGTCCTCCTTAACTCAGCTTCTACTCGATCTTAAGCAGCTTCCCAAAACAATTACTTTTGAAAAGGTAGCCCTAAAGAGGGAGCTACGCAATATTGACTATGAGCATGTTTGGCTTGAGGTGCATAACTTGCAGTTTGGTAATGATTACGTGATTCCCAAGTTTGAAATACGAATTGGTGCCTCACTCATTCAGCCGCAAGGATTTTCTCGTCATCCAAAGTTTGAATTTCCATTGATCAATGGCAGGGTTAAGCCCTTTGAGACTTGGTATGCAGAATCTAGTGATGAAAATGGTTCCAAGTTTGAACTGCGTTTTGATTTAAATAAAAAGGTAGCTGACTTTAATGCGCTTTCAAAACTGAGTCGCCCAGACCTCATCTTTTTGGTGAACGTGATGCTGTGCATCCCACAATTTATCCAATCCATGGAAAATAGTCATGTGCCAGTAGCCAGAACTTGGGCGCCTTGGAAGGCATTGGTGGAGGAGGCTAACGTATTGGTAGCGCAAATTCTTCAAAGCCTTGCTGTTGCGACTACCAAGCCTGATTCAAAACCTCAATCAGCTCCAGTTGCTCTAGCGGAGGAAGCAGCAGCTGTGGGGCAAAAGCAAAAGTTAATGGTGGAGCAGAAGAAAAGCTCAAAGATGATCAAGCCGGCTAGTACAGGCAAAAAGACTGTTAAAAAAGAAGTTGTAAGGCCGGTTAAAAAGGTAGCCGCAAAATCATCAATAAAAACAACGGTAAAGCCAGCCCCTAAAAAAGTAACTAAGAAAAAATAATTTACCATGAATACTATTGGCGCCAAGGAAATTCAAAACCAATCTCAAGAAACAAATTTGGTTTTGGGAAATCGCGCCTTACGTTCAGGTGACTATCACGGTGCACTCGAAGCATATTTCAAAGTTTTTCAGCAATACCCAAGCATATTTAAAAGCCTTGCAATTAATGTTTACTATATCCAGCGTCAACTCCTTAAGCAAAAAGGGGGATTGGATGCTGCTCCAGTTGCTGTTTGCACCTGGCGCCTTTTTAGCCCCAAAACTAGGTCACGCGCATTAACTCTGGCAAATCTGTATCGCTCTAGTAATCATGCGGTAGAGATGATTGATTGTCTTCCGCCTGGCGGGGTTCATCAGAGTGATTCAATTGAAGGAATTGCTTTAAAGAGCTTGCCTCTTCCTGGTCAAGAGGGTCTACTGAACCAGATCCTGGATTTTGTAATAAAAAATCCTTATCAAATCGTGCATCTGACTTCTGCACAACTGCCTAATTTACTTTTAGGAGTTTTATACAAGTCGATTTGGAATACTCAGGTTTTGGTGGATGTGGATCATCGTACTGTTTTAGAGTTGGGTGATCACTTTCCAATCGTTAATAAGTTTGATGGAATTACAGTAACTGATGCCAATCTTCAGGGTCGATATGGTGGGTGGGTATTCTCTGAACCATCGGATATTGCTTATATTCCATCAATCGGCAAGATTAAAACAATGCCGGCTGAGGCCCTAAATAGCCTTGTTGAGATGCAGTTTGAAGCTATCGAAAAAATTCTTGGTGCAATCAAAACCTTGCCTGGTGATAGTCCTTTGCTACAAGAGCAAAAAGTAGTTAATGCTAAATCGGATGCCGAAGAGCAGGCTGCATTAGATCGCTTGCGCAATGAGCTCACCAAAGAAATTAAATACATTGAAGACCTGAGCTATTTAAGTTTGGATCCGTTTGAGACCGCTAACTATCTTTTTACTCCAAAGAGTCACCAAAGTTTTTTAGGAAACTTATTTTCAGTTGCGCTTGGAAGGGCCCCAAAAGAGCATGAGGCTAATCATTATGGAGGGCTTTTAGAGCGTGGCGAGGAGTCTAGGCTTGGCATGGCGCAGATTGTTTTTGGGGGTCCAGAGTCCAAGGGTTACATGACTCAATTAGAGCGTGGATTTTTTGCTAAGGAGAAATTCTCTCTACCAAAACCTGGGGATATTAAAGCTACGGATATTCAACTTCCCTCGCATGAAAATCCTACTATTTCGATATTGATTCCCGTTTACTGCAAATCGGAATATACGCTAGCTTGTCTTAAGTCCATAGCCGATCATTTACCCAAGGTGTCTTTTGAGATTCTTGTTCTGGATGATAAGTCTCCGGATAATTCTGCTCAAGAATTGCAAAAAGTAAAAAATATTCAAGTGATAGTGAATCCAGAAAACTTGGGATTCACTAAATCTTGTAATTACGGCGCTACCTTCGCTAAAGGTGAATATATTTATTTCTTGAATAACGATACTAAAGTTCAAGCGGGCTGGCTTGATGAGCTATATAAAACCTTTGAATTATTTCCTGGAACCGGCGTAGTCGGCTCAAAATTAGTCTATCCCGACGGAAGCTTACAAGAGGCTGGCGGCATTGTTTGGCAGGATGGTAGCGCTTGGAACTTTGGCAGAAACCAAAGACCTGACTTACCGATCTTTAACTACGCTAGAGAAGTTGACTATGTTTCTGGCGCCTCCTTGATGACGCCCACAAAAGTCTTCGGTGAATTAGGTGGCTTCAATGAAATTTATGCTCCAGCTTACTGTGAGGATACTGACTATGCATTACATGCAAGAAGCAAAGGATACAGAGTTATCTACCAGCCAATGTCGGTTGTAACTCACTTTGAAGGTGTCTCGTCTGGTACCGACACCTCGAGTGGCGTGAAGTCATACCAGGTTCGTAATCTTAAATTAATGTATGAGCGCTGGAAAGATCTTCTGGCTAGTCACGCCCCTAATGGCATGAATGTAGATGATGAAAAAGATAGGCGGGCAAATAAGCGAGTCTTAGTGATGGAGCCAACCTTACTTACGCCAGATAAAGATGCTGGCTCTGTAACTACATTCAATATTTTGATGTTGCTTCGAGAGATGGATTTTCAGGTTACCTTTATTCCCGAAGACAATCTCTTATATCAAGAAAAATACGCAAAATTACTTCAAAAAGTGGGGGTTGAGGTTCTCTATCGCCCTTTCATCAATTCTGTTGAGTCTCATTTAAAAGAGTTTGGTAGTCGTTATGACTTAGCTTTCTTATTCAGGCAGCAAGTCGTTGAGAGGCATATAGACGCAGTAAAAAAATATTGCCCTCAGGCAAAGATGCTTTATTACACACATGATCTACATCATCTTAGAATGATGAGGGAGGCTGAATTACTCAATGACGAAGGTAAAAAGGCTGATGCAGAGGTAATGAAAGCAAAGGAATTAAAAGCTATTTCACAAGTAGATTCAACAATTTTAGTGAGTTCCGCAGAGTTAGCATTATTACAATCCTCTGTGCCGGATAGAAAATTAGAGGTCTTTCCTTTGGTTTATGGCGTACGTGGAACAAAAGCTGGATATGTAAATAGAAAAGATTTAGTATTTTTAGGGGCAGGACATCACCCCCCAAATAGTGATGCCATCAAGTTTCTTTGCAAGGAAGTCTTTCCTCATCTAATCTCTCATATGCCTGAGCTTTGCCTACATATTGTGGGTGGGAATCAGTCGGATGAAATTCTAGGATTAGCTTCGAAAAATATTATTGTGCATGGCTTTGTGGAAGATTTAAGTAGCTTTTTGGATCAGATAAAAGTAGCAGTTGCACCTATGCGTTTTGGCGCTGGCATGAAGGGAAAAGTCTGCAGTACCTTAGGCGCAGGATTGCCCACCGTAATGTCTGAAATAGCCGCTGAGGGATTGGGAATTGTGGATAAAAAAAATGCAATCATTGCAAATTCTGTTGTTGAAATTGTTCAGGCAATTGTGACTATTTATAATGACCAAAGTCTTTGGGAGGCAATTAGCATCTCAGGGATCCGTCATATAGATGAATTAAATGGCGCGCATACTTCATATCAAAAATTTCAATCCATACTTTTAAGATTGGATTTGCACACCAAGGACTGCCCAGAAACTATACCCCTGTATGAGGATCATTGGATGATCAAATCGTAGCAGTGATTGATGTCGCAACAAAAAAATTGTTAACTATAGACCATGGCTTAAATGAATAAAGTATTTTCATGCATGGTTGAGGATACAGGGCTCACCATTTATTCGGAGGTTTTTTAGCTAACTATAAATCAGAATCTCATTGGATTGTTTTTAATAATTTTCTTTGGGTGGGTGCTAATAAAACGCTATCTAGATTTCAGAATATTTTTTTACAGGATTTTAAGATTATGAGCGATTTAGTTCAGATGTTTAAAGATTTACCCCTCATGCTTTATGCAAACACTCGTTCAGTTGATGAATTCGAAGAATTTTGGAGGCTCAATAACATAACATTAGGGGAAATAAAATGTGCAGAAGATGGTCTATTGAAGAAATATTTAGGCAAAAGTGAATTTACTTTTTCTGGTTATAGTGAACCTTCGCAGGAAACCGTTTCTTTCCAGGTTAATGTGGTTGGAGGCCAGATTAACTGGAGGGAATCGATGCTGTGTCCAATAACAGGGCTGAATAACCGTTCTCGAGCTTCAATTAGTATATTGCTTAGGGAGTGTGGCCTTACCCCTAACTCTAATGTTTATATTACTGAGCAAACCACAGTTTTGTGGGATTGGTTAAAGAAGTTTTATCCAAAAGCGGTTGGATCTGAGTACTATGGGAGTAAGTGTCCTTTGGGGGATTCACATGAAGGCATTAGAAATGAGGATATGACCAAGTTAACATTTCCTAGCTCTTCTTTTGATGTGGTTGCATCTTTCGATGTTTTGGAGCACGTTCCGGAATATTCACATGCTTTGTATGAAGTGCGCAGAGTGATAAAGTCGGGCGGATATTTATTAATGAGTTTCCCTTTTACAGGGCTCAATGAAACTCTTGTTAGGGCAAAAATAAATACTGATGATGCTATTGAATACTTGGTGGAACCAGAGTATCACGGAGACCCATTAAATTCAGAGGGGGGAATTTTATGCTATTACCACTTCGGATTTGATATTTTAAAATCTCTTCTAGAGGTAGGATTTAGCGATGCCAAGGTTGTATGGATCTGGTCTCGATCTCTTGGTTACTTAGGTGGAATGCAGCCATATATTGTTGCAAAAAAATAATTAAAATGAATTATCCACTTTTTATTATTTCATATAATCGACCGGGCTATTTGACAACTCTTCTTGCCTCAATTAGTGAATGGCTTGTACAAGCGGCATCGAATAGAGAGATATACCTATTTCAAGATGGAGCATATAGTCATTTTTTTAAACGCAACAAAACTGATCAAAATTTAATTGATGAATGTTGCGAGATATTCCATTCATATTTTCCAGATGGTGAAATTCATAGATCAAAAGATAACCTGGGCATTGGTTTAAATGTTAATCGGGCAGAAAAGTTTGCGTTCGAGGAACTTAAGGCAAACGCAGCCATTTTTTTTGAGGATGATCTACTTGTAGGCCCCGAATATCTAAAAACTGTTGATATGCTACTTGATCTTGCTTTAGATGACAATCGAATTGGGGTTGTTTCAGCTTACGGTTTCGATTTGAAGACGTCCCTTGAGGAGCAATCAAGGCGCCAAAATGAAATTGGATCCATGCATCACAACTGGGGGTATGGAATAACCTCTCGCCACTGGTTTGAAAGAAATCAAATAGTTGAGCCTTATATTCGCAGTCTAGAGGGTGTTGATTACCTAGCAAGATCGTATCTTCCCGCTTTTGATATTTTTGAAAAATTTGGTTTTCCCGCTTTACCAAGTAATCAAGATTTTGTAAAAAACTTTGCTACCTATGTACTTGGAAAAGTTAGGATCACAACGGCCGTAATTAATGCACTTTATATCGGCGCTTTAGGAGAACATTTCTCCGGGTCTCTTTATGCTAGTCAGGGCTACATTGACTCAAGTCTGAATGATGGTAGGATTAGCCAAAAAAAAATAGAGGAATTAACCGATGAATCATATCATCAGTTAATAAACTATTCTAAAAATGAAATTTTAAACAATGAACTTTCTTTGAGTGACCAGTATCGGTATTCATTGCAATGCTTTGCAAGGGTTATTTCATTCCCAAGTTTTGAAGACAAAGTCATACAAGACAATGGCTTGAAGCTAAAAAACATTGGAGGTATTTTTCCCGCTGATTTTTTTATTGGGCAGGTAATTTCTTTTGAAATTAATACAGAACTTTCAATTGATTTAATTAAAATTCGCGGACATTCGCCAGTTTATTACGGCCAAGATCCATTGTTACTTGACGTCTTTATTAATGAAGAATTTTGGAAAAGTTTTTCAACTGAAAATATAATTTTCGAAATATTACTACCTGGTAGCTTATTTTCGATAGCGAAGGACTACAGAGTAAAAATTCTATCAAAAAAAGTATTTTCACCAAAGCTATTTTTTGGGTCTGAGGATTCAAGAATCCTCTCATGGGTTTTATGTGGACTTGAATTTATTAGGGACGGTATTCAAATCCTTAATCCATCATTGGAAAAATTAGTTTACGAAGATGATATACTTGCTAGGGTGAAATAAATCAAAGTAATAGTACTCGTAATTAAATACAATTTTTATATTATTTGTAAAAAATGCCTAGACATGTAATCCTTGACTTTCTACTAAGAAAAAATAAAGAATTAAATCTTTATAGTCATGTATGGGGGCATGGTGCGGTTAGGTCGATATCAGAATTTGTTAATGCAATTCAATTAAATGTGGATTCAGTTGAACCCCCTGCTTATCCAATAATTACCAAGCAAGGTAATTTTAACTACTCTTATCATACAACCTTTTATGGACTCTACCAAGCTAATCACTTCGCCCCACAAGTAGACTCAAAAAAGTCATCAGACCTTGAGCTAAATTACTATAAGAATTTACAGGTATGTAATTGGGGTGGATATTGCTTGATTTTGCATGAGGGGAAGTTAGTCTCCCAATTGAGTTCAGTTTACGCCCCTCTTTCATTGTTATCCGAACTTAGTTTTCATGGTATTAAGAGCTCTCATATTGATCAGGCGTATTTGATAGCCGATGACTCAGACCCCAATAATTATTGTCATTTTGTATTAGATTACTTATCTCAACTTTACTTTTTGACTAATGTGGATTATTACCCAACAATTATTTTTTTGGAAAACCAATGCAATAAATTTCAATCCTTTTTTTATAAAAAAATTGAATCTTTAGGTTATGAAATTAAATTTTTGAAAGAGGGTGAGTCGGTTGAAATTGAGAAGCTTTATATGCTTAATGCTCAAACTAGATTTACTCATCCTGCTTATGGAGCAGACCCTTCAGTTCTTAAATTTCTGCGAACTTATGTTCCGCTAACAAGCTCTCCCAACACCAGAGAAGTTTTATGGGTATCGAGGCGTGATAGAAGGCGGCTTACTGATGAAGAGACAATTATTAAAGAGTTAGCCAAGCAATATCAAGTAACCATTACTGATTTAGATGGGTTAACACCATATGAGCAGGCTGAATTGTTTGATACGCATCGCATAATTATAGGTGTTCATGGGGCTGCTTTCACTAACTTAGCCTTCACCAACTCTCAACAGAAATGTGTGGTTGAGCTTTTCGCAAGGGGTAATGGAACACCTTCATTTGCAATATTGTGCGACTCTTTAGGTTACCCTCATTTTTCAATTATTGGAGACTTAATTGAAACGAAACACGCTAATTATCCAGATCTAATTATTGATTGCGAAGAGTTGATGAAATTACTGTCTAACTTCCATAGAAAAAGTTAAGAGGCTGTTAACTAAAGTGATTTCTATAATAGTACCACTGTTTAATAATATTCATGCTTCAAAATTGATGTACCAATCTTTATCCAAGACAATCAATCTCGATGTTGAAATAATATTTATTGATGACGCCTCGTCCGATGGAACCATAGCGTGGCTTAAATCCCTTGAGGATAAAAGATTAAAATTTTTATATAATAAATTTAATTTGGGTTTTGCTGCATCAAATAATCTAGCCATAAACTCAGCTTCAGGTATTTTTTTGGTTTTGTTGAATAATGATCTTGAATTTGATTCTCGATGGCTTGAGCCAATGCTTTCCATTCTTAAATCCCCTGTTTTAAATGCTGGGATTGTTGGAAATATTCAGCGTCGTATTTCTGATGATTCTATTGACCACGTTGGTTTTGAATTAACACCTCAGGGTAAATTTGTTCATAAACGTCAGCTGTCTGACTCTTCTATTGAATATTCAAAAGTCTCTGCGGTAACTGGGGCATGCCTTGCAATTCGGAGATCTGACTATGAGGCTGTGGGTGGCTTTGATGAAGGCTTTCTTAATGGTGGCGAAGATATTGATCTCTGTTTCAAGGTTGCCGCTCTTGGTAAATCCATTTACGTCTCTCAAGAAAGCTCAATAAAGCATCATGTTGCGTTATCTCGTGATTTAAACGATCCGCAGAATGAGAAAAATAGTAGGCTTCTTTTTCAAAAGTGGCGTCCAGAGATTAAGAATGAACTTGGTAGGGTTTGGCAACCTTTACTTACATCTGATATTGCCTATAGCCAGAACCTAGATGGTAACTTAAGCCCTGAATTTTTGTCTTCCCCTGGCGCAGCGGCAAGAATTATTTCTGAAAATGTATTGGCTCGCGAGGAGCATCGTTGGTCTCGGGAGCTCGATGGTAAAGATTTGAATGCCAATATCGTCAATCATATTGCGGTTCGTGGAGCACGCTATAACAATGCATTACTCGGTTATTTAGTTGACGATGAAATTGAAGTAACCCTAAAAAATACTTCTAGTATTCAAAACTTCTATGTTTGTGGACGCAAACTGAATGAGGCTTCCGCTGATCGCTTGGATATCACCATCTCGGTAAATGGTATTCAGCATAAAACTTTCACACTAGGATCTGATCGTCATATTAATGTGGGAATTATTAATCCTATTTTACTTGCAGGAGTAGATAATATTTTTACCGTGAGCATTCGTAGCAAAGCTGAAAATGGCCTATTGGTTGGGGCTGGTAAGACTGTTCTGATTACCCATTTTGTGATTGATGAGAAAACGGTTAATCAGTTTTAATTTTGCCTTGATTTCATTAAGGTAATGGTCACATTTTTTATTTAGTCCAATACTTTTTAATACAATAAGTTCTCTTCGCTCTCATCTTTTATATCAAATTGAGTCGGTTTCTGAGACCTTCTGATCCCTTCATCGTTTGACCTTGAAGTTTTTTTCTCTCCCCATGGGGGTCTTGGTTCGCTAACGCATCAATTGATTGTATTTTTGTACTGCCCTCATCCATTTGGCTGCTGGCATCCGGTAGTGCTATACCAAATGCCATTCGAGCACATTGGGATAGGGTTCGATGCCGCAGCATTCTTCTAGGCATCTTTTCCCAAGATTCATGGTCTGTTTTGACCTCCAAGTAATATTCTCGAATAATGATTGGGATATTGCGGTCGCTACGATAAATTGCGCACTCCATCCAGGCGGGAATCTGATTAATCAGATCAATCGATTCTTTAAAGCTGATCCCAGCAAAATGGGGGTGGCGATTCATGAAGACATACCAGCCATCGACTGTAATGAGCATTTGCCATGATTGATCTGCATACTTTGCTAGCACTATTTCTTGTGCCATCGGATTAAATCCATATTTGTAGATATATGAATAGTAAGTTAAGGCTATTGATGAGGGGGCTAGCTCAATCCCTTGGTGGCGCTCTTTCCATATGGGTTCTTCAATCTCTAAGGCTGTGCGAGCTTTTTGAGAATATTGTTCTACTAAGTTATTAATGGAGTTTTTGATAGGCGTAGCTTTATTTGGGGCTATTTGCGTATTGGATTTACTGGAGATTTTCATGTGAGATTCCTCTTTAAATTCATTGCGATACATCTTTGTAAGTAGCCTCTTGGCTTACTGCTGGCTTGATGAGTAGTCGCCGTGTACTCTGGCTAGTATTTTGGTATTGGGCCACTAATGCGGGGTGATCTTTTTCGAGTTGCTTGGCATCTAAACGCACAGTCGGTTTTGGCGCTTTCCAGGTTGCCAAAGTCTTGCCTTGATAGGTGAGGATTTCAGCATCTTGCAAGGTAGCCATGACTTGTTGCTTGATCTTACTGAGCTCTTCCTCACCCTGATCAATCCGCTGTTGAACCTTGCTAATATGACCAATACTTTTGACGAGTTCGGAAGAAGCTTCCACACTTTTTGCTAGCGTAGTTTTGGTAAAGAGATTTTGATAATCGGCTTCTGATTGGGCTGGCGGAGGAGTGTCCTTTAAAACATATTGATTCCAAAAGTAATCTGCCTTCTCTAACAACATTTGTTCTAGCTGTAGATCACGGGCAATGTGATAAATGCGAAAATCCGCATTGCCAAAAAGGACTGCTAGATCAGTTTGATTAACTTGTGTGATAGCCATGTACCACAAGCACTGACATAGATAAGGCAGGGGCACTTGATCAGTACCAGCATCACCCCATTGCTGTTGCATAAAGGGGTTTGCTGTTTTGCATTCCAATAACTTCTCAATTACAGCGCCATCGATTGCTGCGAGTTGTCCTCTCGCATATTCCAATTTGGCAACATCGGATGATGGTGTTATTGATGCTTTAGTGACAAAGCGATCAATGTGCCCACCAAAATAAGGATAGCTTGGGTGAGTGATAGCATAAGGGTGGTTAATGAGTGAGTAGCCAGTATGTCGGCAATATTCACTGGCTACAAACTCTTCAGCAAAACTGCCAAAGCGCAGTGGCAGTGAATCTTTGATCTCAATCGGCTTGCCGGTTTTTTCCATCCAGACATCGACTGCGCTGCGATAGGGTGACAAACCTAAAATAGCGGCAACATCCGATCCTCCTAGACTTTTGGCCCGAAATTGGGCAAAATCTTGATTTATAAGCATATTTATTCTCCTAAATTAAATAATAGATACCTCTTATTAGGTAACTATTACTCATTATAAGGTATTAATTACTTGATTACAAGTGGTCAAATTCGTGCAGCTCGGGCATTAATCAAGTGGACAGGTGCTGACTTAGCAAAAGCATCTGGGGTAGCTTTTTCAACATTGATGCGGCTCGAGACAGGCGAGGGTGTGCCAGGAGCTCAAGCTAAAACCCTCGATGCCATTGCAAAAGCCTTCGAATCTGCCGGCATCGAATTTATCGGTACGCCCGAGCAAGGCGCTGGCGTTCGCTGGAAGTAGGGTTTGGTAGCGGTTCATGACTACGGCCAAAAGAACTCAAAAATTACGTTTTGCCAAAAGCCCTTGGGAAAAAACGCTTAAACGTCTAGAAGAGCGCACACAAAAAGATGCCACGCTTTTAGTAGTGCCCTCAAAGCATCGTCACTACAAGATGGTGCGCGCTGCTATTGCTAAAGCCAAATTTAAAGGCAATCATCTCATTGCAGCTGATGTCATCATCAATACTTTGCAAATTGCAGAAGACTTGCGGGCTCACCCTAAAATTCCTTACCGGGGCACTCGCCCTACTTGGCAAAACATGGGGCAAAAGAGTGGGGCGGGTCGTCCCAATGATGATCTGCGTCACTTTTATTTATTTAATGCCCTCACGCGCGCTTGGATTTTAGGATTTGGTAAATTGCCGCGCATTAATCAACCAGGCGATTTTCCAGAGTCACCGTTTGTGATGTTTGCCAGAACGATTCTGTTGCATTTAGGGATTGGTAATAAGTTAGTCGATTACATTGATCAGTATCGCTCGTATAAAAAGGCCCTGCGGCGTGGTCTTGATTACGAGCAGTGGTATCGCCTGCGAGAAGCAGGGCAGCGTTTTCGGCAAGGCGGCGCCATTGGTGCTGTTTTGTAGCAAAAAGTGTGAATTAATGGGGGGTAAAACGCCAAAAACGCGTGAGACGCTATGGGGGTAGTACGCAGTATTTTTTTAATCTATCCATATAGGAGGTCTTATGACCCACGCAGCACAAAACACCACTTCAAATGCAGTGGTACAAACCGGCCCTAAAACCATTAACGGTAAAAAGGCCTCATCGCAAAATGCTCAAAAAGGCGCCATTTTTACTAAGGGCTACCTTCAGAGCGAAAACATCGAGCAAAAGCAAGAGGAGTATGAAGCCCTTACGCAGCAATGGGGTGCTTATGATCCTACTCGGCAAATGATTTTGCGCACGATTGAGCAGGCTAATTTAGGCGTTGAGCGCCAAATGCTCTTTGAGAGGCAAAAAATTGAAGCCCTCATGCAGTCCGCTGATGTGGTTCAGCAATTTGCCCGTCATGCGGGGTTAAGCGCAATGGCCGCAACAATAATGCCTGCTTGGTATTTTTCGGATAGTGGCGCGCGTGAAAAGAGAGTCGCAGCAAATGTGCTCAAGGTCTATGAGCAAGCCCAGCAATTAAGAGCTGAGTACAGCGATCAAATCGCGCCGCACATCAAAACGCGCTATCCTAATTTGTATGATTATCTGATGGAGGGTGAAGGCGTCACTGCGCAGTTTCTGATTGTGCTGGGAAAAACCTATAAGCAGCCAACAGCACTACTGAATTTGAATCAACTCATGGAGGGTTTAGAAAATGCTTATCATCACCATTTGGTGTGGGCAAAAGATGCCGACCGCTATCAAATTTTGGTGATGGGACTACGTGCGCAAAAGATTGAAGAGGCAATCGATTTGGATAAAAGCAATCGCTATGCTACGAATTTGCAAAATCGCCTACTCAAGGGAATTAATGCATTAGTGAGCTTAGATCAAATTGAATCAAGTCAGCTTGGCATACATGAAAACACGGTGACGATTGCAGCCCTAGAGCAAGCCGATAGTGCTATGACTTTAGAGATGTCAGGGGCGACAAAAGCATCCCCCTCCTCATCAAAGGAGGGTAAAAAATAGCGTTTTGCAAAACGAAATCCCCCAGGCTTTTACTGGTCTGGGGGTTCTAAAGTCCGCTTTTGGGTGAGAGCCTGAAAGCTCGGTAAAATGAATCATACAAAACCCATAGGTTCTATTTTGATCACTCCTGAAGAAGTTGCGCTGGCCTACCAATTACTCTTAGGGCGAGATCCAGAGAGTGCGGATATCGTCAATAATCTATGCCAAACCGTGCACAGTGTCCCGGCACTACGCGAGAGCTTTATGCGCTCTTCCGAGTTTCGTAGTCGCATGGGCGAAATCCTCGACAAACATCAAGATGTGCAATTGCGCCACCCTTTTCATTTGCCTCACATTCCAGTTGAAGCAGAAATATCCGATGAGTTACTCCGAAAAATGTTTGATCGGATAAAACACGAGTGGACTTACTTAGGAGAAACTGAGCCTTATTGGTCAACGATTACCCAGCCTCAGTATCACTTAGATCAGTTTGAGGGTAGTCGTCAGCAGTTTTATGATTCCGGAAAATATGTACTCGATATTTTCATGGCGACGATGCGTCGTAACAATATCAATCCCAATCTCATTCAATCTGTGCTGGAAGTTGGTTGTGCGGTCGGTCGTGTCACCCAATTTTTAGCGAGCAGTTTTCCTAAGGTGATTGCCGCCGATATTTCAGCGCCGCACATTGCGATTGCCAAGGCGCAAATGGCTGCGCAACATATTTCGAATGTCGAGTTTATTCAATGGGACGATCCACGCGCCCTATACCAGTTGCCCAGCGTTGATGCGATTTTGTCGGTGATTACCTTGCAGCACAATCCACCGCCAGTTATGGCCTGGATCCTGAAAAATCTTTTAGCCTGCTTAAACCCAGGAGGCGTGGCTTACATCCAGATTCCGACTTACCGCAATGGTTATTTGTTTGAGACTGAGCGTTATTTGCAAACAGCTCAACCGAATACCCTCGAGATGCATTTTTTACCGCAGCATGCCGTATTTAGAATTGTTGCCGATGCGGATTGCACTTGTTTAGAGATTCGGGAAGATGGCATGGTGGGTGATGAGAGCCAGATGTTATCCAATACTTTCTTGATACAGCGCAACCCTTAAGTCATGCTGGCTCTCAATGCTTGATCTATCTTTAGCCAAGCATTTCGCTTGGTTGCTTCGCTCTGATGTTCGCCAAGACCTCAAGTCTTCTGATAAGCCTTCTGAGCGCTTTGCGCAGTGGTGGTTAGTGAATGGCCGCTCCGAGTATCCCTATTGGGATGATCTTAATGCCGCCCAAATTACCTGGCTACAAGAATCTGCGGGCAAAGGCATGTTTGAGGGAGTAGAGCTGTCTATTCCAAAGATGATGCGTTTAGTGCTGTCCTGGCGTCCTGATGTGATTCAAAAATTTACCGTTAATGACAAGGCTGATTCTGTTTCTTTGATGGCCTGGTTCTATTTACTCGGAATGCATGAGCATCGTTTATTTGATGTCGTGTCTTTAGAGATGATTCGCGATCTTGATCGGCCTATTCTCAATGGATCTGCTAATGCTGGAGATGAGACACCTGCTGCCACAGTGCTCATGGCATTAGCCTGGCGCCTGCTAGGCCCTGATTTACAAAAGGTTATGAATCTATCGGATTCTGCTGCGCGCAATCGCTATCTAGCCTGGTTCTTTACTGCAGGTCTTAGCGTCTTTAAATGTCATAACCTGATTGCTAATCGTTGGCGCTCTTGGTTATTGCAGCCCATTCCCGTTGGCAAAGACTTAGGTGAATTACCCCGTTTTGCATTGCTGGAGTATTCATCACTACCGCCTAAAAAGCGCCCTGATATCGCTACTGCTGCTGGGGTAGAGCGCTTGCGTGCTTGGTCGGTTAGTCCTGGAGCTATTGGACCGGGTAAGGGTGGCGATACTACATCTTCTGCTGTTCAAGGTAAATGGGCTTGGCTAAAGCATCCTACGCAGATAGCAAAGGGAAGTATTTCTCCAAAGCCTGCTGTCAGTTTGGTGACAGATACTTCCGGTATCTTGCCGGCCACTGCTAAGAAACCCTTTGGCGTAAACCTCTTTGGTTTTGCTTATGGTGAGCTGGGAATTGGTGAGGATTTGCGCATGGCAGTCGCCTGCTGTGAAGCGGCTGGTGTTGCCTATCGCGTCATTAATATTGAGCCGGGTACTGAGATTCGTCAAAACGATAAAGCAGTGCAAGCTCAAGTAGAGCAGGGGGTCGCTTCTGCACCTTATGCGATCAATGTCTTTATATTGCCCGGCTTTGACATTGTCTCTAGAGTCTTTCTAAAGATGGGTAGTGAAATCTTTAAAGACCATTACAACATTGGGTGGTGTCCATGGGAATTAGGCGTATGGCCGGCTGCTTGGAGCCGTGCTTTTGAATTGGTCGATGAAGTGTGGGCAGGCAGTCAATTTAGCCATGAGATGTATACCCACTCAACTCAAAAACCCGCTATTGCCATGCCATTAGCAACGCAATTGCTTGGACTACAGAAAAAGACTCGCAAACACTTTGGCTTACCTTCTAATGAGTTTTTGTTTCTGTATGTGTTTGACTTTAATTCTCACTTAGAGAGAAAAAACCCCACTGCAGTTTTAGAAGGTTTTGTTAAAGCGTTTCCAAAATTAGCTCAGGGTGATTTTCAGGATGAGTCTCAGGATGAGTCCCGAGTCGGTTTAGTTCTTAAAGTGATGAATGCCAAACCCTCCGATCCGGCTTGGCAGAAATTTGAAAAAAATTGCAAATCTGATAAACGTATACATTTAATAGAGCGCACAATGGATCGGGGAGAAGTGCTTGCTTTAATGAATGTGTGCGATGCCTATGTCTCGCCACACCGCGCCGAAGGCTTTGGTAGGACCCTGACGGAGGCGATGTTGCTGGGTAAGCCTGTAGTAGCCACCAATTACTCTGGTAACGCCTTTTATATGAATCCAGAGGTCACTTTCCCTGTCGACTATGAGCTAGTGCCTGTAAAACGGGGCGATTACCACTTTGTGGAAGATGAGGATGGGGCAGTCTGGGCCAACCCCTCAATCACCCATTTAGCAAGCCAGATGCAGGCTGCTATGACAGCTAGTAAAGATCCTCAATTTAAGGCTAATTTGCTGGCCTATGCCCAGCAAACATTTGCCCCAGAGCGAACTGCCCATTTTATGAAGGCAAGGTTAGAATTGCTAAAAGAACTATTGATTGAAAGGGGTCTGGTATGAGTATTTTCTCCTCCCTGTTTGGGAAAAAAGATTCCCAGGTAATAAGCGCAAAAGCTACTCCTGAGAATACCCCTGCGCCGATCCCCGAGCATATTCTCAATCCACCCATCGTTGAACGTAAGCCGTTTGAGGTGCCTGCTAGTGAAGCTGATACTTCAGCACAATCTTCAGTGACCCCAGAAGTAAGTGATGCGCAAACCGTTGCCGAAAGTTTAGGAGGTGCAGTTTCGGTACAAACCGCTTCACAAGTATTGGCTTCGAGTGGGCCTACTGCGCCTGCTACAGCTCCTATGCCAGAGGTATTAGCGCAAATGGATACCAATCTGATGA
>Ga0316219_1001888_pt1 | contig 20992 bp, 21 predicted proteins | sample TBH18003PmetaG_FD_203635 | JGI IMG/M metagenome (GOLD analysis project Ga0316219, IMG submission 203635) | Freshwater microbial communities from Trout Bog Lake, Wisconsin, USA - TBH18003P | ecosystem: Environmental > Aquatic > Freshwater > Lake > Hypolimnion/Profundal zone | place: USA... | reverse complement strand
AGTCGAGTTCCTCCCAAGTCATGGCGTCGGGGCTTTTTCACTTATTAAGTGAAAAGGCGGCTGGGACGATGGGGTGACGGGCCGGGCGAAAATCACGGGGCGAGGCTCACGCCGAGGTGGGTGGCGAGCTGCTGGGAGCGGATGCCGTAGAACGCGGCGAATTCGCGCAGGCGGGACGCGGACGCGGCGTCGCCGGGCGGGCGGGACTTGATGGCGGCGATCATCAGGTTTTTGGCGGTGTGCTCGGTGGAAATGAACTCGAAGACCTTGGTCTTGTAGCCCGCCCACTCGAGCAGCTCGGCGCGCAGGGCGTCGGTGACGAACTCCGCCTGGCGCTCCTGGAAGATACCGTGACGGAGGGCGTCGGAGAGCACTGCCGGGGCGCGGAGTTGCGCGCGGAGCTCCTTTTGGCAGCAGGGGGAAACGACGATCAGCGAGGCGCCGGCGGCGATGCCCTTGGCCAACGCGTCGTCGGTCGCGGTGTCGCACGCGTGCAGCGCGATGAGGATGTCGACGGACGCCAGTGGCGTGTCGGTGATGGAGCCGGCGGTGAAGATCAAGCCGGGCGCGAGGCCGTTCTCGAGGGCGACGCGGTTGCACAGCTCGACCAGCTCGGCACGGGTCTCGACGCCCTGCACGCGGGCGCGGGCCCCGAGGAGGGCGCTGACGGCGAAGGTCAGGTAGCCCTTGCCGGAACCCATGTCGGCCACCTTGAGCGGGCGGTCGGTGGGCAGCGTCGCCTCGGCTAGCAGATGTCCAAGCAGCTCGGCAAATTTCTGAATCTGGCGAAACTTGTCCGCCATGCCCTCGCGGGGCTGGCCCCGCTCGTTGGTGATACCGAGACTCCGCAGCCACGGGGCGGTGGCGGGGATGAGGTGGGTCTTGATGCGATCGTGCGGCGCGGGGGCCTCATGCGCGCCGGTGACTTGCTTGACGCGGAGTTTGGCCTGGCCGTCCGGCTGGCATTCCAACTGCGCGGTTTGTGTGGCGGTGAAGAGGTGCGCGTCGAGAAAATCACTGCCGACGAGCGGCTCAAGCAGCGCCAGGGCGGCCGCGGGCAGGTGGTTCTTTGTGATGTCGCGGGTGGCGTGGCGCCAGACGAAGGTGAGGTGTAGAACGCTTTTCAGCGTCACAGGGCGCACGAACAGGTTCTGCAACGTGCTGTCGGCGCCGCGGTGTTTGCCCAGGGTGAGCTTCGTCAAAGTGCCGCCATCAATGGCGGTGCGGAGCAGATCAAGAAAGCGGTCACGGGCGGAGGCAGGCATGGTTCAATGAAGCGAAAGCGGTTCGACGTAATAGTCGAGCGGCGTGCGCTGCCACCAATGGCCGTTCCTCGCCCGCTCGGCGGCGTCGGTGAAGTGGTATTCGTAGCGGACGATCCGCAGGTAGCGGGGCGGGTGGTCGGGAAACGGGTTGGTGGCGAAGAGCGCCAGGACCTCCGGAGTGCCGCGGAGCAGGTGCTCGCAGAGGCTGAAAATCCAGGGATTCTGGCGTGGATCCTCGAGGGCGGCGAACCAGAGCTGCCAGTCGAGACGTGGCTGCAGCGGGGCAATGAAATCGGGGCGGCGGGACAGGTCGCCGGGCTTGTGCGGGAGTTCGTAGGGGCGCCACTCGCGCCGATCATCGCTGCCCTCGATGATCAGCTCGGGCCGCGTGGTCGTCATCACCGCGAAGAGGCCGTAGCTGTTCAGGCTGCGGAACGGGTCGAGCACGCGGTCCACCGCCCAGAACGCCGCGGGCACGCCCGCGCCGCGGGTGAGTCGGGCGGAACCTTGGAGCAGCGTGATAATGACCACAAACACCGCCACGGGTCGCAGGAGCCAGCGCGGCGCACAGCGCGTGAGGGCGCTCGTGGCCGAAGGGCGACGCAGCCGGCGGCTCCACCATGCGTCGTCCAAGCAGAGCAGACAGAGGACGATCGAGAGCACATCGAAGAACGTGTAATTCCCCGTGAAGAAAATGAGCGCCAGGAGAGTGATGATTGCGATGATGCCGGCATGACGGAGCCGACGCGGGGCAAAGATCAGGAAGGGCGCGAGCAATTCGATGACAAACATCACCGCGCAGCAGGCCTGATGGGCCCAGAGCGGGAGGTGGCTGAAATACCACGCGACCGGCGTGGGCAGCGGCTGCGTCTCGTAGTGGAAGACGAGTGCGGTGAGATGGCGCCAAGTTGGATCGCCACTCGCGAGTTTCACCGCGCCCGAGAGAAACATCAGCCGGAACAACAGCCACCAGAGCAACCAGCGGGCGACCCGGGGCGGTTCGGCGGGACGCCACAACGGGAGCCAGGTCCAGGGCGCGAGCAGCACCGCGAGCAGGGTCGTTTCGAGCAAGAGCGAGTCCCACTGAAACCCAAAGAAAACCTGCCCGGCGGTCACCAGCGAGAGGTAGCAGGCCCACAGCAGCGCGAGGCAGAGCGCGGGGGCGATGCCGGCGAACAGCAGGGTGGAGAGGACAATTCCGGTGGCGCACAGCACGTGAAGAAACATTCCGCTGCCACCGAGCCAACACAGCGACGGGAGCTGCCACAACGCGCTGGGGCCGAGTTGCTCGCGGGCGGCTTGAAAATAGGCGTCCGCCGGTGCGATTCCATGCGATCCGATGAGTCCGGGCAGCTGCATCCAGTAGGATGCGAACGCGACAAGATGGATCAGGGCCAGTCCGCGCAGAAATACCCAAGCTGACAGGGCGAATTGTTCGCGTCCATCGGCGATGGCCCCGGGGGTTGAGTGCATCGCGACGTCCTCGTTGGCGTAGGGCCGGACAGCGCGGCCTACGGCTGAAACTCCGTCGTCATGACGCTGGCGGCGGTGAGCTTGCCCTGGGGCAGGATTCCGAGGTCCTCGAGCTGTTTGATTTGCGTGGCAAAGCGCTCGGGATCGAGTCGGCCGACCTGGCCGAGGCCTCCGCTGGCGCCGCGGCCGGTGACGAGTTTTTCGTCAATGATCATCTGGCGGGAAAATTTCATGAACTCGTCGGTGTTGTTCGGGTTCGCCTGCTTGAGCGCCGTGTGAGCCGGGGTTGGGTCGCCGGTGACGTAATCCTGCCAGCCGCGGACGTAGGCGCGCATGAAGGCCTTGAGTTCGACGGGATGCTCGCGGGCGAATTTGCGATTGGTAATGAGCACCGCATACGCGCGGAAACCGGCGTCCCAGGTCGAGAGGAAGCGCGGCATCTGGCCGCCGGCTTTCACGATGTGGTAGGGCTCGGCGATGAAGTAGCCCTGCTGGATGGCCTCCTTGTTGCCCATGAAGGCGGCGACGGAGAAATTTTGCGGGACCACGCTGACGGTGAGGCCGTATTTCTTTTGGAGAAACTTGAGAAAGGCCCACTCCGGCCGCGCGATGATGGACTTGCCCTGCAGGTCCTCAAATTTGTGGACGGGGCTGCCGGCATTGACGAGGAGCCCGGAAGGATCGTCTTGGAAGACGGCCGCGAACTGCAGGATGGGCAGTCCCTCGGCCTGCTGCAGGAGGGTGTTGGTGCTGTCGGCCTGGCCGATGTCCGCCTGGCCCGTGGCCACGCGCGGCATGACAAAGGCATTGGGACCGCCGGGCACGAGGGTGACGTCGAGTCCTTCGGCGCGGAAGAACCCGCGGGCGAGCGCCTGGTAGAGGCCACCGTGTTCCGGTTCGGCCACCCAATCGAGTTGGACGGTGATTTTTGTCAGGGATTGGTCGGCCGCACGCGTGGCGGTCGCGAGGACGAGGGTGCAAACGAGGAGGAGGAGCTTTTTCATGGTAAGATCAGTTGTCGGTGCGTTCGTAGGAATCGTGCCAGTGGTGCAGGCTCAGCCAGCTCAGGCTAAGCACAAACGCGACGAAGACAAAACCCAGCACGCAGGTGACCGCTGCCGTGGCGAACAGGGCAGGGTATTTTGCCTGGCTGGAGTAGATGATGGCTTGGAAACCGAGCCCACCGCCGTCGCCGGCGGAGCTGCCCGCGGTGTAGTCGCCGACCAGCGCGCCAATCGGTGCGAGCGTCGCGGCGATGCGCAGGCCAGTGAAGAAATACGGCAGGGCGGCCGGGGCGCGGAGGAGGAAGATTTCCTGCGGGCGGCTGGCGCGATACATGCGGAAGAGCTCGACGAGGTTGCGGTCCGTTGAGACCAGGCCCTGGGTCGTGTTCACGACCAACGGAAAGAAACAGATAAGAAACGTGATCACGACGACGCTCTTCAGGCCCGGTCCCACCCAGAGCACGAGGATGGGAGCGAAAATGATCACCGGGATCATCTGCAGCATCATCAGGTACGGATAGAAGCTGATGCGCACGAGCGACGACACGGACAGTGCAAGGGCGAACGCGGAGCTGACGAGCGTGGCGAACAGGAAACCCAGCAGCGCGCCCTCGGCGGTGTTCAGGGCGGCACGGCCCAGTTCCGCGCCGTTGGCCTGGAAGCTGGCAATGATCTCACCGGGTGTGGGCAGGAGAAAACGCATTTCCTCGGACATCGAGAAGCGCACCGCATACCAGATTGCGATGAAGAGCGCGCCGGTGACCGCGGGAAGGAGGAGGTTGAGGGTGCGCTTGGACATCAGGCGGGACGGCGATTGCGGGTGTAGCTATGAGCGTGAGCGAATGGAGGAAGGGCCACTCGCTCACGCTCGCAGCTACAAATAGGATGAGAAATCGGCGGGGCCACTCGCTCACGCTCGTAGCTACGGGAAAAAGAGGAAAGTGGCGGGGGCATCAGGCAGGGGTGGTTTCGACGGAACGGAGGAGTGCGGAAACCTGGGCGACAAGGTCGTGGTATTCGCGGGAAAGGCGGGTGGCTTCAGTGCGCGGATAGGCGAACGGAACAGCGATCTCCGTGTGGATTCGGCCGGGATTGGCGGACATCACGACGATGCGGTTGGAGAGAAACACGGCCTCGGCCACGGAATGCGTGACGAAAAAGGCGGTCCAAGCCTGGGATTGACGGATGGCGAGCAATTCCTCGTTGAGGTGCTCGCGGGTCATCTCGTCGAGGGCCCCGAACGGCTCGTCGAGCAGGAGAATTTTGGGCGCGAGCGACAGGGCGCGGGCAATGGAGACGCGCATCTTCTGGCCGCCGGAGAGTTGGCGCGGGTAGGCGCCGGACCGATCACCAAGGCGGACGAGGTCGAGGACGCGGTCACGTGCGGCGCGGCATTCGGCCGCTGTGACGCCGCGCAGTTTCAGGGGCACCTCGACATTGCGGGCGATCGTGAGCCACGGCAGCAGGGTGGGTTCCTGGAAAATGAACGCGAGTTCGGCGGCGGCCTGGTCAGGCGTGCGGCCGTCCACGTGCAGATGACCGCCGGTGACCGGGCTGAGCCCGGCGATCAGGCGCAGGAGGGTGGATTTACCGCAGCCGCTGGGGCCGATCAGGCTGATGAAATCGCCGGTGCGGGCGTCCAGCCTGAGGCCGTCGAGCACGAGTGGACCGTCGCCGTAGCGCTTGGAGACGTCGTGGATTTCAACGATGGGCGTCGCAGCCATTGGGGCGCGAACTTAGGCGCGACCGGAACGAGCGCAACCCCCACCTTCGTCCCGCCAAGGCGGGCCTGCGGCGGGCAAGGCTCACTTCAACTTGGCCAGCGCCTCGGTCAGCTGGGGGAAGTTGGGATCATCCTTGAGGCCGGCCTCGTAGTGCGCGCGGGCGCCAGCGGGATCGCCGAGTTTCTCCGCGATGTTGCCGAGTCGCCATTGGACGGCGGCATGGCCGGGCTCGCCCTTCCCGGGCGGAAGTTCGAGGCAGCGTTTCAGGGTCTGCTCGCCCCGCTCCAGGCGGAGGCCAGTCTGAGCGGCGGTGCGGCCGACGGAATAGAGAGAGAGGTAGTTGTCCGGGGACGTCTTGAGCACGTCTTCGAAGGTCCGAAACGCCTCGTCGTATTTCTTCTCCACGAGATAGAGCTGGCCGTAAACTTGGGCACCCATGAGGGGATCCCGCTTCTTGATCTCGGCGGCCTGCTCGTAGGCCTTGCTCAGGCCGCCGCCCGCGAAGGTCGGGGCCTCGCGGTAATAGGTGACCAGTCCGTTGCGGGCGAGGAGGTTGTTCGGGTCGAGGGCGACGGACTTCTCAAGGGCAGCCTGGCACTTCTGCGCGAGACCGATTTTGGAAAACAGGCCGGCCTTGCCTGCAGCGCTGCCGTAGGCGTCACCCAGGTCGAGGAAATATTCGGAGTTGGTCGGCGCGAGGGACGTGGCCTGTTCGAGCTGGCGCACGGCTTCGTCCGTGTCGGAACGGCGCTTGGCGATCATGCCGAGATAGTAATGCGCCTCGGCGTTGTTGGGATCCGCGGTGGTGATCTTCTCGAAGGCGGCCCGCGCGTCGGGGTATTGCTTGGCCTTGAAGAGCGCGATGGCGGCCTCGTTGGGCGTCCCGGCGGCGGCGAGGGCAAACGTGCAGGCGAAGAGGAGGATCAGGCGGCGGAGGGGCATGCAGCGGCGGGAAGTTCGCCGGGAAAACTTTCCCGGGCGACACAAAAAATCACTCGTACCGGAGGGCGTCGATCGGGTCCAGCAGCGAGGCCTTGCGGGCGGGGTAGAAGCCGGAGATGACCCCGACACCGGCGCTGCCGAGGAACGCGCAGACGACCACGACCGGAGAGACGAGGGTGGGCCAGTGGTTGACACGGGACAGCAGTTCGGAGGTGCCGATGCCGAGTAGGATGCCGAGCATCCCGCCGAACGCGCTGAGGACGACCGCCTCGGTGAGGAACTGCAGCTGGATTTCGCTGCCGTGCGCGCCGACGGCGAGGCGGATGCCGATCTCGCGGGTGCGTTCGGTGACCGAGACCAGCATGATGTTCATGATCCCGATGCCGCCAACGATGAGCGACACGCCGGCGATGGCGCCGAGGAGCAGGGTCATGGTCTTGGAGGTCGCGGTGGCGGCGATGGCGATTTCCTCCTGGTTGCGCACGGTGAAGTCGTCCGTCTGCTCCGTCGTGCGGTGCCGCTGGCGGAGCAGCTCGATGATGTCGTTTTGGGCCGCGGCAATGCCGTCGGCGCTGGCGGCCTGCGCGTTGATGGAGCGCAGCATGGTCTGCTTGGTCACGCGCTTCATGGCGCTGGTGTAGGGGACGATGACGAGGTCGTCCTGGTCCTGTCCCTGCACGGAGAGGCCCTTGGCGGACAGCACGCCAACGACCTTGAATGGCTGGTTGCGGATGCGAAGGGTCTGGCCGATGGGCGAGGAGTCGGGGTAGAGCTGGTTGACGATGGTCTGGCCGATGATGCAGACCTTGCCGACACTGCGCACGTCGGAGTCGGAAAACATGTTGCCGTCCGACAGTGGCCACTGGCGGATGCCCAGGTAATCGGCGCCCTCGCCGAGGACCTGGGTGGACCAGTTGAGGCCGTTGGCGAGGACTTGGGCGCCGGCCCGCACCTCGGGACTCACGGCGATGATGCTGGGCAGCTGGTGTGAAATGGCATCGGCGTCCTCGACGGTGAGTGTACCGGCACCGAAAGCGCCCGTCCGCGCGCCGCCTTGAGTCGTACTGCCGGAAAAAACGAGCAGCACATTCTCACCGAGGGCGGCGATCTGGGACTCGACCATGGACTTGGCGCCGTTGCCGATGCTGACCATGGCGATGACGGCCGCCACGCCGATGATAATGCCGAGCGCCGTCAGGACGGAGCGCATGGCATTGCGGCGGAGGGCGCGCAGGGAAACGGTGAAGGTGGAGCCGAGGTGCAAGGGGAACGGGGCCGGGGTGATGGGTTATGGGTGATGGGCCATGGGAAGGCGGGCGGTGGCAGGGGCTGGGTAGCTACGAGCGTGAGCGAGTGGAGGGAATGACCGCTCGCTCACGCTCGCAGCTACGGGATCGGAAGTGGCGGAGGTGGGTCAGTCGGTGAGTTTGGCGGCGGCTTCGGCGTCGCGGAGGCGCTGGAGCTCGGCGTCGGCGTAGAGGCGGTCGGTGACGGTGATGTCGCTCACCACGCGGCCGTCGCGCATGATGAGGTTGCGCTTGCAGAAGCGGGCGATGTCGAGCTCGTGCGTGACCATGACGATGGTGATGCCCTGGTCGTTGAGTTTTTGGAACACGCCCATGACCTCGACGGCGGTCTTGCTGTCGAGGTTGCCGGTGGGCTCGTCGGCGAGCAGGACCTGCGGGCTGTTCACGAGCGCGCGCGCGATGGCGACGCGCTGTTGCTGGCCGCCCGAGAGCTGACTGGGAAAATGATCCGCGCGATCGGCGAGGCCGACGATCTCCAGGCAGTGCTCGGCCCGGGTCTGCAGGTCGTGACCGGAGGCGCGGTGACGGCCATAGAGCATGGGCAGCTCCACGTTTTCCAAGGCAGTCGTCCGCGAGAGCAGGTTGAAACCTTGGAAGACGAAGCCGAGCTTCTCGTTGCGCAGGTCGGCCAGTTCGTTGCGGTCGAGGCCGGAGACATCGACGCCGTCCAGCAGGTAGCGCCCGCGCGTGGGGCGGTCGAGGCAGCCGAGTGTGTTCATGAGCGTGGACTTGCCGGAACCGCTGGCGCCCATGATCGCCATGAAATCGCCCGGGTTGAGGGTCAGGGAGACACCGCGCACGGCGTGGACCTGCACTTCGCCCGAGTCGTAGGTCTTGTGGATGTCCTCGAGCTGGACGACGGCGGGCATGCGGATCGGCGAGTCAGACTCGTCAGAAGCGGCGCGGGCCTTGCTGGCCGCCACCGAAAGGATTCGTGGCGGGTGCGCCCGGTTTGGCGCTCGACTGCACGACGGATGTGACCACCGCATCGCCTTCCTTGAGTCCGTCAACCACCTCGGTCGAAACCCCGTCCGTGATGCCGAGCTTGACGGTCACGGGCTGCACATGGGCGGTCTTGGGGTCGGAACCGACGAGCAAGTAGAGCGTGCGCGTGACGGGCTGGTTGTCGGTGCGGGTGCCCCCGAAGCGGGAGGGCAATTCGATACCGCGCTCCTTGGCGAGCTCCTGGATGCGGGCGATCACTTCCGGGGTCGGCGGGCCATTGCCGCGGACGAAGCCGGCATCGCGCATGAGCGCCTGCATTTGCGCGCGCCGTTCCTCGTCGGTGAGCGGTTTGGCGGCGACGACGGGTTTGCCGTCGGCGGCAGGTTTGGGCGCGGGCGGAGGCAGGAGGCTCTCGGGAATGCGGGCGCGGAGCGCGCTATTGGCGACGCGTAGGGTGTTGGAGCGGTTGGCGACGATGATGGACATGCTGGCCGTCATGCCGGGCTTGAGCTTCAGGTCAGTGTTCCGGACATCGATCATCGTGTCGTAGATCACGACGTTCTGGGCGGTTTTGGGCGCGTTGCGGATTTGGGAAACGATGCCGAAAAACTGCCGGTTCGGAAACGCGTCCACGGTGAAAGTCACCCGCTGCTTTTCCTGGACATTGCCGATATCGGCCTCGGACACGGCCGCGTCGATTTGCATGACCTTCAGGTCATTGACGATCTGGAACAGGACGGGCGCGCTGAGGCTGGCGGCGACGGTGTTGCCGACGTCGACGCTGCGGGAGATCACACTGCCGTCGATCGGGGAGAAAATGCTGCAGCGGGAGAGGTTGACCTTCGCGGTTTCGAAATTGGCGCTCTGGATCTTCACCTGGGCGTCGGCCTGGGCGAGCTGGGCCTCGGCGGTGTCGAGGTCGCTTTGGGCAATGAGGGACTTGGCGAACAGCTCGCGGCTGCGCTCGGCGTTGGCCTTCATGAGCGCGTAGTTGGCCTTGGCGTTGGCGAGCTGGCCGTCGGCCTGGGACAAGGCGGTCTTGTAGCTGGACGGGTCGATCTCAGCGAGCAGCTGGCCCTGTTTCACCGGTGAGTTCCAATCGACGTAGAGCTTGGCGACGTTGCCGGAGATCTGGCTGCTGACGTCGACGGTAGTGACGGCCTGCAAGGTGCCCGTGGCGGTGACCGTCTGAGTGAGGTCGCCACGCGTGACCGCCGTCGTAACGAACTCGGCGGGCTTGTCGGCGGCCTGTTGCCAGAAATACCAGCCGGCCGTCGCGGCGGCGGCAACAATGACCACGCCGATCAGCCAGCCCGTGGAACTTTTGGATTTTGCCATGGAAAGAGGAAAGGATTGCCGCGAGGCCCGGGCTTGGCAAACCCCGAAAGACCGGTCGCCGCGGAAGTGGACCGACTGCATGACGCATGCTGTTGCAGAAGGTTACGCAACTCCGACACGGCAAATCTTGTTGCCAGCGTCGGTGGGGCGACATTGCTTTCCGCACCCCCGTCGAACCATGAAAAACCTCCGCGTTTCCGTCGCCCTGTTCATTTTGCTGGCTGCAGTTTCACCCGCCTGGTCGGCGGAGGAAAAGTTGGAGGTGAAGTCCGACGCGCCCGCCACCGAGAAAAAAACCGAGGTGAAGGAAAAGGAGCCGGTGCTGTCCGTCACCGATCATGAGATCACGATCGGCGGGAAGCTCATCAAATACCGTGCCACCGCCGGCTACCTTGTGCTCAAGGACGAGAAGGACAAACCCCGCGCGAACATCTTCTTCACCGCCTACACGAAACTGGGTGAGACTGATCCGGCGAAGCGTCCGCTGACGTTCTCGTTCAATGGCGGGCCGGGTTCGTCATCGGTCTGGCTGCATCTCGGGGCGCTCGGTCCGAAGCGCGTGGTGATGACAGACAAGGGCGAGTCGCTGCCGCCGCCCTACAAGTGGGTGGACAACGAGTTTTCGTGGCTGGACCAGACGGACCTCGTGTTCATCGATCCGGTTTCGACCGGCTACAGCCGCGCGGCGAAGGACGTCGACCCGAAGCAGTTTCACGGATTCACCGGCGATATCGAGTCGGTGGGCGAGTTCATCCGTCTGTGGACCACGCGCAACCAGCGCTGGGCGTCGCCGAAATTCCTCGTCGGCGAGAGCTACGGCACGACGCGGGCGGCGGGCTTGTCCGACTACCTGCAGCGCAAATACGACCTATACCTGAACGGGATCATGTTGATCTCCTCGATCATGAATTTCCAGACGGCGAGCTTCGCTCCCGGCAACGATTTGCCCTACCAGCTGTTCCTGCCGACCTACACCGCGGCGGCGTTTTACCACGGCAAACTGAAGGGCGACCTGGCCAAGGATCTCCCGCAGACCCTGGCGCGCGTCGAGGACTTCGTGATGAAGGATTACTCGCTCGCGCTGATGCAGGGCGATGCGCTGCCCGCGGCGGAGCGCCGGCGGATTGCGGAGCAGCTGGCGGCGTTCACGGGCCTGCCGGTGGACTACGTGCTGGAGCAGGATTTGCGGATTAACATTTTCCGCTTCGTGACGGAGCTGCGGCGGAGCGAGCATCGCACCATCGGCCGGCTCGATAGCCGCTTCGTGGGCATCACGGACAGCAACGAAGGCTTCTTTGACCCGAGCCTTGAGGCGATCAACGGCGGCTACACGACGGCGCTGAACGACTACATGCGCCGCGAGTTGAAGTATGAGAACGACCTGCCTTACGAGATCCTGACGGACGCGGTGCGGCCGTGGAGCTACCACAACGTTGAGAACGAATACCTCAACGTCGCCGAGACGCTGAAGAAGGCGATGACCAAGAACCCGTTCTTGAAAGTCTGGATCGCCAACGGCCACTACGACCTGGCCACGCCGTATTTTGCCACGAAATACACCGTGGCGCACATGGGCCTCGACCCGACGATCCGCGACCACCTGACCCTGACCTACTACGAGGCGGGCCACATGATGTATATCCAGAAGGAGTCGCGCGAGAAGCTGAAGGCCGACTTCGGCTCGTTCCTCGACGCCACGCTCAAGGCGGATGGGGTAAGGTGAGCCGACCCCGGAATTTTTCCCACGGATTACACGGAGGACACGGATCGATCCGCAACGGGATTGACTGGATCAGGCTGATCCGTTCCCGCAGCGGAATCCGTGGTAGTCCGCGTAGAGCTGGGCAATTAGCTGACGGCCCGCGACGGGATCCTGGCGTTGTGTGACCGAAGGATGCCGGACGAGGGCCACGTCGAGGAGGCGGGCGGGTTCGGGGAGGATGTCCCAGCCGGCAAAATACATCGTGTTGCGCACGCCGAGGGAGGCGGCGGTGCTGACCAGGCGGTCGGTGCCGATGTGGCGGGTCATCACCTGGCGCGGGTCGGTGGGGTAGAGGTAGGACTGACTCGTCGGGAGGTAGATCAAACGGTCGGCGCCGAAGGCTTTGTGCCAGCGGTAGATGGGCCAGGGCTTGGCCTCGGTGTCCTCCCACGCGTAGTGCCAGACCGCGATGCGCATGTCAGGCGGGAGAGTGGCGTGGTTGATGGCCACGTGGTCATCCTGCCACCAACAGTTGGCCATCACGAGGTCCAGGGCGGGGTTGTGGCGGTGGCACCGGGCGGCGAACTCCCGCATGAATCGGGCGAAGGTGACGTTGTGCCAGGCGCGACGGGTTTCCGTGACCTCGGCGCGCAGGTCTCGGCCGGTGTCGGCTCGGTAGGCAGCAATCGACTCGGGGTTGAAGCGATCGGGATCGCTCTCGGTCGGGTGAACGGCGATGCCGTCGGCGTTGGGGTAGAGTTCCAGCACCTCGTCGAGGACGCCGAGGATGTAGTCGCGCGTGAGGGGATGCTCGAGGGCGAGCCCGTAGTGCGGGCCGGGCTGGCCGTGCTCGTCGCGGCGCGTTGCGGCGGGAAACGCCTGGCTGAAGTCCCGCGCGTGGCCGTCGGTCGTGAGCATCAGGTAAACCTTCACGCCGCAGCCGTGGGCGTGGTCGATGAGCTCGCGGAGGAAATTCTCGCGAACGTTCCGCGCAAAACGGTCCCGCAAGGCCGGCCATCGCTTTGATGGGTAGACCAGCGTGTAGCCGTTCACGAGCGTCCACAGCCGATTCATCCCGTTGGCGCCCATCCAGGAAACGAGATCTTTCCACTGCTGGAGCGTCCAATCGGCGAGGGCGTGAGTTTCCTTCTCGATGACGATGGGGCAATCGCCGCAGCCGAGGAAAACGTAGTAGCCGGCCTCGTGGGTCGCGGTGACGGGGGGTGGGTCGCGGACGACGAAATAGTCGCGGCCGGTAACAACGCGCCCATTCACGCGAGCGGAGGCGGCGAAAGCATGGAACCCGGGGTGCGCCAGCCTGCCCGTGACGCGTACGCCGCCGCCGCGCAGGGGAGTAGGCGGCGCAGCCGCGACGAAGCCGGGGAGGATCAACTCAAAGCCAGCGAGCGGCGCGGCGTGGTCTGCGTCGAGGGTCGCGTCGAAGGAGAATTCCTGCCCGAGGGAGACAATGCGGTCAGCAGTTGAGAAACGCAGATCCTCGGCGGGCGGCAAGGGGACAGCGGGCGTGAGCATTGGCGTCGGCGGCGGGACGGCAGGCTGAGTGTGTCGGGTACAGGTCGGGGTTTATCCCCGAGGCGATTTCCGGATGTCGGGCGTAAAGCCCGACCCACGTCCTGACATCAGCGCTTGAACGCCTTCTTGAGTGCGACGGCCACGTTGGCGGGCACGAAATGTCCGACGTCGCCGCCATACTTGGCCACCTGTTTCACGAGCGAGGAGCTGGTGTAGCTGAACTGCTCGTTGGGCATCACGAAGATGGTTTCCACCTGCGGTTTCAGGTGCCGGTTCATCAGCGCCATGTTGAACTCGAACTCGAAGTCGGAGAGGGCCCGCAGGCCGCGGATGATGGCGTCGGCCTTCTGCTCCAGGCAGAAATCCACCAGCAGCCCGTCGAACGGCGTGATGTCGACGTTGGAAAACTTGGCGAGGTTGGGGCGGAGCATCTCAAGGCGCTCGGTGACGGAGAAGAGCGGGGCCTTGCCGGGGTTGTCGGCCACGGCGACGGTGACGCGATCAAACAGACTGGCGGCGCGCGCGAGCACGTCGAGGTGACCGTAAGTGATGGGGTCGAAGGTGCCGGGGTAGATGCAGTGGCGCATGGCGGGTGGAGCCACACCAAGGCAGGAAATCCGACGCAGGGAAAGCGGAGAATGGCTGCGACGGCCGTTCCGGGATTGCGTTGGGAATCCCGGGCCGTGCATAACCGTCGCTTCGCCGGCATGAACCTCCCCAACCTCATCACGCTGTCCCGGATCCCCATGATGTTCGTCATCGTGGCCCTGATGTACAGCGACCGGCTGGGAGCGGCGTCGCTGGCCTTCTGGCTCTTCATCGTCTGCGCCATCGGCGACTGGCTGGACGGCTACCTGGCGCGAAAGCGGAACCAGGTGTCCACGTTCGGCAAACTGATGGACGCACTGACGGACAAGATCATGGTGGTGGGCCTCGTGATCGCGCTGGTGAACCAGCAGGTAATCCCGGTGCCCTACGCGCTGATCACGATGTGCCGGGAGTTCCTCATCACGGGCATGCGCATGGTGGCGGCGTCGAAGGGCGTGATCGTGGCGGCGGATGGCGGGGGCAAGTCGAAGACCGTGACGCAGCTCATCGCACTCGGCTTCCTGCTGGGCGCGCCGATGGCGGCGCGGGACTGGGCGCATTTCCTGCCGACGATGGATTTGAGCGAGTTCGTTGAATACGTGCACAAGATCGGCCTCATCATTTTCATTATCGGCACCTTCCTCGCCGTGTGGTCGGGGTGGCGCTATGTCATGCGCTTCAAGGGCGTGGTGTTCACCGCCGGCGACCTATGAAACTGCAGCAGCCGATCTGGCCGCGCTTTTTGTCCACGCAGCTCGTGCTGGCCCTCGCGCGGCTGGGCCCGGTGGGGCGGAAGCTCCCGGCGCCGGGGACGTGGGGCTCGGTGGCGGGGATGCTGTATTTCACGGTGTTTTTCTATCCGCTCGGCGCCGTCGCCACGGTGCTGCTGAGCGTTTTCACGTGCTACTTCGCGGTGGCGATCTGCGGCGAGGCGGAGTTTCGGCTTGCGCGCAAGGATCCGGGCGAGGTGATCCTCGATGAATTCGTCGTGATGCCGCTGTGCTTTCTCGGCTGGCGGTCACTGGTCGGTCCGCTGCCGCCGTGGGCGGTGTTCCTCGTGGGCCTGGGACTCTTCCGGTTGTTCGACATCTTGAAGCCATTCGGCATCAACCGCCTCCAGGACCTGCCCGGCGGCTGGGGCGTGGTGATCGACGACGTGGCGGCGGCGCTCGCGGCCTGCGCGAGCATGCACGTCGCTCACTTGCTCTGGATGCACTTCGGCCACTGAAGGACCGCCGGATGGCGGAGCCGCGGGTGACGCGATCAGGGCGAGATGCCGTGGGTCTTGTAGTTGAATTCCAACCGAACGCTGCCGCTCGCGCCTAGCTCGTGGCCGTCCGGTCCCCAGATGGACCAGCCGCCGAACGTGGCGGTGAGCCGCGTGTGCCGGCCCTGCCAGCGGGTCAGGGGAAAAACCACGGCGGGGCGCAGGCCGAACACCTGATGATGTTCGTTGCTCAGCAGGGCGGTGGAGCTGTAGCTGGCGGTCAGGAGGGTTTGGAATTTCGTCCAGTCCCGGGTGACGCCGCCGGAGAGGGTGAACGAGTTTGAGTGCAGCTGGTTGCGCCCAAAATTGGACGGCAGGTCGGTATGCGCCAGCAGGTCTATGCCCAGCGTGCTGTAGCCGGTGAGGGCCCAGTCAGGTGCGAGCAGCTTGGAAACGGCGACGTAGGGCACCGTGTGCCGGTAGCCGTCGGTGATCTCCATCGGGGGATGGTCGAGCGGCGTGGCGAAGTCGATGCCGGTGCTCCACGCCAGATCCGGCGACGTGGGAGACGACCGGGCGGAATCGTATTTGATGCCGGTTTCGAGGCGGTCGAGCCCGTAGCCGGCGGCGTTCCCGAGGCCATGCGTGAAGTAGCCCTCGATCTCGAGATGAGCCTGGTAGTTTTGGTCGATCTTGGCCCGCAGGCCGACCGGGATGCGCATGAAATCGCGGTGCACCAGGTCGCCGAAGTGCGGGCTACTGTAGAACTGGAACACATCCTTCGGCATGAAACCCGGCAGGCCGAAACCGGGGAAATTCGGGAGGCGGTCCAGTAGTTCGCCGAGATTGGAAAGTGACGTGGCCTGGGACGGCACTGTGCTCTGGGCGCGGGCGACAACGGCGGCAGCTCCAAAGGCAAGGGCGAGGGCGGCGCTGCGAAGAATGTGGCGCGGCGTCATGGCGGTCAGGGCAGGATTTGCAGGTTCGACGCGGGCAGTTTGACGAGCAGCCCCTGCTGCAGCACGTCGACGGAGAGCACGACGCCCTCCGGGTGGGTGGGATCGTCGACCTCGCCCTCGAGTCCCCGCAGCGGCCCGGCAACGATGCGCACGCGGCGGCCGCGCCGGAGCAACGGGCGGACGCTCAATTCGTAACCGGAGGCAACGACGGCGCGGACTTCCGCGATCTGGCGCAGAAAACGCGCCTCGTCCGTGATCTCGATGGCGCGGGCGAGCAGGTCCTGCTGGTAGAGCCGCGCTTGGTGCAGCGGGGCAACCTGGGCGAAGACGTAGCCCGCGAAGAGCGGCTTGGTGAAACTCCGGGTCCGGGCGCCGTAGCGACGCACGCTGGTGAGCAGCGGCAGGTAGTGGGGGAGCTCCTCGGCGGCGAGCAGCGCGGCGAACTTCTTTTCGCAGCGCGGACGCGTGTGGCAAACCAGCCAGCGCGGTTGGGCGAGGTCGATCTCGGCGAGCTCCATGGAAGGCTGAAGCATGCGGCTCAGACCGTGGCCAAGCGACGAAGTGCCAGCGTGTAACCGAAAAATCCGCGTCCGCTGATCATGGCGACGCAGGCACCGGCGGTCATGGAGTGATGGCGGAATTTTTCGCGCTTCTTGATGTTCGAAATGTGGACCTCGACGGCGGGCAGGCCCGTGCTCGAGAGCGCGTCGCGCAACGCGATACTGGTGTGGGAATAGGCGCCAAAGTTGACGATGAACGCCTCGATCCCTCGATCCGCGAGGCGGTGGATCTCGTCGATCAGCGCGCCCTCGTGGTTGGACTGGAAGAACACCGGCGCGAAGCCCAGCGCGCGCGCCTCGGTGCGGATTTGCTTTTCCAAATCGCGCAGCGTTGCGGTGCCATAGATTTCCGGCTCGCGCTTGCCCAGGCGGTTGAGGTTGGGGCCGTGCAGAATGGCGATCTTCTTCATGGGAGGGAGAGCAGAACAGCAAGAGGTGGGCGACGACAATCCCAACCTGCGGGTTGTTCCCGCGCGGTCAGAAAGGGTTTTCCGTGGCGATGAATTCCCTCGGCAGGTGGAATTTGCGGGCGAGCTCCGCGGCGAGCGCCTGCACGGCGTGGACTTCCGTCGCGTAGTGGCCGCAGCAGTAGAGGTTCAATTTCTGCTCCTGGGCCTGGTTGAAATGTTCCTCCCGCAGCTCGCCGGTCACTAGCGTGTCGACGCCCGCGGACCGCAACTCCGGCACCGCGCTGCGTCCGCTCCCGCTGCAGAACGCGATGTGACGCGGCGCGGTCGAGCCGTATTCGACGGCGACGACGCGCGGGTAGAGCGCCTCAAGTTTCCGACGCAGGGCGGAGCGGCGGAGCCGGCTGGGGGCGATGCAGCTGATGGGCTTGCCGGCGAGATTCAGGAACCGGCGCCGCGGGGTGAGCCCGAGCTGACGGGCGAGCAGGGCGTTGTTGCCGAGCTGTGGATGCGCATCGAGCGGAAGATGACTGGAGTAGACCGCGCAGTTGCCCCGGCGGAGCGGCGCCACGCGGTGCCGGATCGGGCCGTCCAGGCGGCGGGGCATGTCCCAGAACATGCCGTGGTGGACAATCAGGAAATCGACGCCGGCTGCCACCGCGTGTTCGAAAGGCACGAGGCCGGCGTCGACGGCAGCGCCGATTTTCGTGACGCGGCCGTCGTTCTTGAACTGGAGTCCGTTGTAGGCGCCGGGGAAATCCCTGAACCCGGCGCGGTTGGTGCGGCGGTCGCAGTAGGTGACGAGGTCAGCGAGCGGGGTCATGGCTGGAGCCGAGGCGGCAGCTATGTGCGCTAAAGCCTGCCCCAAAACTCACGAGCCAAAAATCTCCGTTCGCGTCGGGCCGCGCGGTTTTCAGCGCCTCCTCCAGGGCGAAGAGCACGGATGGACTGCTCATGTTGCCGTTGGCGGCCAAGGTGCGGGTGCTGGCGTCGAGTGCGTGTGGCGTGAAGACGGGAGCGATGGCCTCGAGCACGTCGCGTCCGCCCGGATGCGCCACGACGCCGGAGACAGGGCGCGGTCCGCGGTCGGCCCACAGTTGGCCGACGACGGCGGCGGCGAGTTCGGGCACGGAGCGATGCAGAAGATTGCGGAGCTTGCCGTCGCGCTGCTCGAAACGGAGTTTGTCGCGGTCGGCGGGCAGGTGAAGCGTGTTGAAGTCAAACGCGCGCAGACCGGTGGGCCCGGGCGTCGTGCGCCAGATCGTGGCGGCGGCACCATCGCTGAACAGGCAGGCGCTGATGAGCACGCCCGGATCGTCGTCGAGGTAGAACGCCGCGGAGCAGATTTCCACGGCTACGCACGCGACGGTGGCGCCGGGTTGCGCGGCCAGAATGTGACTGGCGGCGCGGAGACTGGGAATGGCGGCGCCGCAGCCGAGGCCGACGAGGTCCTGCAGGAACGCGTTGGGACGCAGGCCGAGTTGCTCGGCGACGTAGCTGGTCACGCCCGGACAGAGATAGCCGCTGCAGGTGCAGATAAGCAGCGCATCGAGTTCGGCGGGCTTGATGCCCGCCTGCGCCAGCGCGCCGGTGAGGGCCCGCCCGGCGAGTTTGGGGGCTTCGACGCGGAAGATGGCGTTGAGCTGGTCCGCGCTCAGGTCGAAAACGTGCTCGATGTCGGGTGCGGCGAAGTGCCGGGTGGCGATGCCATGTTCGCCGCGCAGGATGGTCTGCAGGATGAGCATCGAGCGCTTCTTGAGGCGCGACCGGACGTTGGAGCGTTGCGCGAGCTCCCAGCACTCGGCTTGGGTGAAGGTCGCGGGAGGAACGGCGGTGGCGAGGGCGTGGAGATGCATGCTCAATGAAGCAAAGCGTAGAGTGGGCGGAGAGGCAGGAGTCGGGCGCGGCTGAGTCGGGAAAGCCAGCGCTGTCCGCCCGGTTGCAGCAGATAGGGGTGCAGGATGGCGGCGGAAGCGAGTCGCAGGCGGAAGCGGCGGCGCAGTGCGCGATCGCAGGCGAGGCAAGTGGCGCGCCACGAGGCTTGGCCTCGGGCGTAGGCGAGGAGCGGATCGAGAACCGCCTCGGCGCTTTGGAACGCCATGGCCATGCCGTTGCCGGTGAATGGCGGAATCATCGCGCACGCGTCGCCGAGTTGCACCCGGTCCGATGCGGGCACGCGGCGGTCAAAACCCACGGCCGCCACGGCGCAGAAGGAATCTGCGTCCAGATCCGCTGCGGCGATGCGAGCGGCCACGGCCGTGAGCCCGGCGGTCTGCAGGTAGCCCAGCAAAAGGTCCGGACCCCGGCTGCAAAGTTCACGGCGGTGGAAGAGTCCGCAAATGTTGACCATGCCGTCCTCGATGCGACTGAGGCCGACGTAGGCCTGCTGGCCGAGGTGCAGTTCGAGTTCGCGGGTGAGCGCCAAGTTGCGCGCGTGGATCTTGAGTCCGAGCCATGCTGACCGGCTGCGACGCCGCCCGGTGGCAAAAATGCGACCGGCTGACGCCACGGGATCGGTCACACGCGTGTGGGTTTGCAAGGTGCCGCCCGACTCCTGGAAAGCGGCGGAAAGGCGCGCATCGAGCGCGAACCGGCTCAGGCCCAGCGCAGGCGAGGGCAGCCGCTGGATGCGCACCGGGGCGTCCCGCAGGAACCATGCGACCTCGCGGTGACGCAGGGCGCCGGCGAGGATGGGCGCCAGACCGAGGCGGGCCGCGGTGCTGGCGGTCAGGCCCGCAATGAATTCGCCGCACACACGATGCCGGGGGTAGTCTCCGGCCTCGAAGATTGTTACCGCCACGCCAGCCCGGCACAGCGCGGTGCCGAGGGCGAGTCCGGCGAGGCCGCCGCCCACGATTTCAATCGGGCGCGTCGTCATGAACGGCGGACGGCAATCATGCGATAGGCACCGAGCGCGGTGGTCGAGCAGCGGACATCCCAGTCGGCAACGGTGAGCCCCAAGGCACGGGGAAGCTCCTGGTCACAAAAGCCGGCGGCAATGCTGACATGGGCATCATGCAAGCTGACATGGTTGGCGCCCAAAAGTGGCCCACACAGGCGATAAATTGTCTGGGACAGCGGCCGGCGCAGTGGCTCGCAGGCGAGGATGACGCGGGCGCTCGCCCGCAATTTGGTGCCGAGTGAGCCCAGATTGTCGTCCGAAAATTGATGAAAGATCAGGTTGCCGATAAAAACGGGATAATCTCCGTAACCCGCAAAATCCTGGAGATCGGCCCGATGCCAGCGGCGGTCGGCCGCCCACGTTCTGGGGGTGGGCCAGAGGTCGAGGGCGTCCACGGCGATCCCACGATGAGCCAGGCTCAGGCCGAGTTCGCCGGTGCCGGCGCCGAGTTCCAAGGCAATTTCATGGGGTCGAAGCAAGGGTGGCAGTGTGCGGGCGAACCAACGATAGTTACCCATGAGGCCATTGATTCGCTGGAGGTCGCGGCGGTTGTGCAGGGCATCGGGGTGGTCGGGCGGGAGCGAGTCGAGTAGCTCGGGCTGGAGGATGCGCGGCATGGGATGAGACGAAGATTGCCCGCGTCATCGGGGCTGTCCAGAGTCGCGGCAAATTATATGAGCCAAGACGAAGCCAGCGCCGTGGATCTGATTGCCGCCGCGGCGGAAAAATTTCCGGGGCGTCCCTCGTGGGACGAGTATTTCATGGCCACGGCGGTGTTGATGTCCACGCGCTCGAATTGCGAGCGGCTGCACGTCGGCTGCGTGATCGTGACGGGCGGTGCGCGGAAAAACCGCCTGGTGGCCGCCGGCTACAACGGCAACCTGCCCGGCACGCCGCATGTGACGCGCGTGCGCGATGGCCACGAGCAGGGGACGGTGCATGCTGAGCAGAACGCCGTGGCGGATGCCGCGCGTCGGGGCAGCGCGGTCGAGGGGTGCGTGGCGTATGTGACCCATTACCCGTGCATCAACTGCGCGAAGATCATGGCTGCGGCCGGGATCGCCGAGGTGCGCTACCGGCTCGATTACATGAATGACCCGCTGGTCGCGCCGGTGCTGGCGGAAGCGGGCGTGAAG
>Ga0316219_1001880_pt1 | contig 21090 bp, 14 predicted proteins | sample TBH18003PmetaG_FD_203635 | JGI IMG/M metagenome (GOLD analysis project Ga0316219, IMG submission 203635) | Freshwater microbial communities from Trout Bog Lake, Wisconsin, USA - TBH18003P | ecosystem: Environmental > Aquatic > Freshwater > Lake > Hypolimnion/Profundal zone | place: USA... | reverse complement strand
TTCGGTAATTGAATCCAAGGGTCATATGGCGACTGTAATTTGGATCTTGAATATCATTTCTTGTAATTTTTCCCTTTTTAGCACTTACTCCGGCATAACCCAAGCTATTGAAACGCCTGGCATTATCCGCAAATAGTTCATTATTACAAATAAGCATCCCGCCTTCACCACAAGTGAGGTGTTTACTAGCCTGAAAACTAAAACTTGCGAAATCACCAAATTGTCCGACAAGCTTTCCTTTATATTTTCCATAAAAGCATTCAGCATTATCTTCAATAAGGAACAAATCATGTTTGCTACAGACTTCCGATATTTTATCATAATCTGGTGATAAGCCATATAAAGCAACGGTAATGATTGCTTTTGTTCTTGAAGTAATAACCCTCTCTATTGCTTCAGCGTCAATGTTAAATGATTCTCTATTGACATCAGCAAAGACAGGTATAGATCTATTATTTAAAACGGCTAAACTTGTACTGCTCATAGTAAGAGGGGGGACAATTACTTCATCGCCGGGCAAAATACCGAGAGCAGCAAGGGCAGTATGCATTGTGACTGTACCATTTGCGTGACTTATAGCAAAATTTGCATTAAATTTTTGTGCAAATAGTTTTTCTAATTTGTCGATATAAATGCTATTTTTAGATGTGTCGAATTCATTTTCTAGAACATCTGAAACATATTTTCTTTCAAGATCAGTAAATCTTTTCATAATTATTCTTTTTATTGATACATTGCACTTCTCTTTATTCCTTGATTTATTAAGGAAATATTTGGATTTTGTTTTAATACTTGCAATATATCTTCCATTAAAAAAATTGCATTTTCCTTGTATAAAATATTGTATACTTGTTGAACCATAATATAATCCAATTCAGTATCAATTGTCCATCGTAAGTTTGATATATTAATAGCATTTGAATAATTTGATTGTTTAAAGTCGGAGACATTTCTATAGAAGTATTGAGTTACATGCTCTTTCTCATAGTCATTTGTCGACATTTTGTATGCCTTTTCTAACGCATCAAAAGTAAAAACTTCTACATCAAGTCCTTCGGGGAATGTGGGAGGGTTATTATTATATGCAAAATCTAATTTTTCGTCTAATAATTTGGAAATAACTTTATCAATTATAATTGGGTCTTTAAATGGATCGTCAGCAGTAATCCGAACAATAATATTAGCAGAAACTTGTTTAGCAGCAAAATAAAATCGCTTTAACACATTATTTTCACTGCCTCTGTAAACAATAACGCATTCATTTTTAGCCCATTTAGCTAATTCATCATCAGTTTTGGTATCGCTCGTTGCCAACACAATTGTCTTAATTTTCTTGGAATACTTCAATCGATCGACCACATGCCAGATTAATGGTTTGTTGGACAGGTCTAAAAAAATTTTTCGCGGGTAACGTGTAGAACCAAGCCTGGCTTGAATTATTGCTGTGATCATATACAATTATGTGCTTTTAATGTATTGCTTGATAAGTAAAATTTGAAAAGTATTATGAGATTCAAATATAAAAGTATTGTTACATGTTACATTTCTTTGCCCACACTACCTTATCCACAATTTTTGTAAAACTCTGAATGATTTTAACAACTTTGACGGATACATTGATATCGGTATAATCAGGAATACAAGCAGTTTGTTCATTATTATCCTTCATGGAGATGGCAAGTTCAATGGCTTGTTCGATATCGTTACCCTGAATGCCTCCGATAACAAGAGTTCCCTTGTCAAGAACCTCTGGCCTTTCTGTGGAAGTGCGCAAAAGGATGCCAACAAAACCCAGCATTGCGCTTTCTTCCGAAAGTGTACCACTATCAGATAATACACAATAGGCATTCATCTGCAGTTTGTTGTAGTCGAGAAAGCCAAATGGTTTCAAATTTTGAACCAGGGGATGGAAGATAAACTTACGTTGCTCAATGAATTTCATGCTCCTTGGATGTGTTGAATAGATCACGGGCAACTGGTAGCGTTCTGCAATTTTATTGATTGCTTCCATGAGACTCATGAAATTTTGTTCAATATCAATGTTTTCCTCCCGATGGGCAGAAACAAGAATGTATTTGTTTGGTGTCAGTCCAAGGGTATTCAAAACAACCGAGTTTGATATGGCTGATTTGTGTTGATGCAACACTTCAAGCATAGGAGAGCCCGTCACGAATATATGTTCCTTGCGGAATCCTTCCGACAGAAGGTAGCGTCGGGAATGTTCTGTGTAGGGAAGGTTTATGTCGGAAATATGGTCAACTATCTTACGGTTTATCTCTTCAGGTACATTCTGGTCGAAGCAGCGGTTGCCGGCTTCCATGTGAAAAATAGGGATCTTTAGGCGTTTGGCGGAGATTGCTGAAAGTGCAGAGTTAGTATCACCCAGAATGAGCAATGCGTCAGGTTTTTCCTTTTGCAAGATACTATATGATCGGGCAATGATATTGCCCATTGTTTCACCAAGGGTATTTCCCACACTTTCAAGGAAATGATCAGGAACACGTAGTCCAAGATCTTTAAAAAAAACCTGGTTCAAAGAGTAGTCCCAGTTCTGGCCCGTATGCACCAGGATATGGTTAAAATACAGGTCGCAGATCTTAATAACTGCCGAAAGCCTGATTATTTCAGGACGTGTTCCGAGAATAGTAAGCAGTTTAAGTTTTGAATTTTGCATTTAATTATATTTTATCTTATTCAAGCCAACATTGTTCTTAATGCTGTTTAAAACCGAGATACATCTTTTCAAACGTTTTCAAAAAATGTATCGGGATCACTTGGGTCGAAATATTCATTGATCCAAAATATGGTGTAAAGTTCTTCATTGCCAATATTTTTAATATTATGAGTATACCAAACTGGCATGTCTACAAACGAAGGAGCATTTCCATCGATAACAAAGGACAGAACCTGACTGCTTCCAATACGCCTTATTTCTATCAGGGCTTTTCCTTTAATTACAGCAAACCGTTCAGCTTTCCTGGTATGGAAATGGTTTCCGCGGGTTATACCGGGAACTGTGGTCGAAAAAGAAACTTGTCCTCCACTGTTGATTTTTATTGTTTCAACAAAACTTCCTCGCTGATCTGTAATTAATTTTAATTTAAATGGAAAAAATTTAGCGTGATCAACATAAGTAAGAAAGGTATTGAAGATATTTCGTGAGAACAGATTCCCAATAGCAGGAATTTCACCTTTTTCGAAATAATTCGTTTTAATTTCCTGAAGTGCCTTTAGCAGATCTGACACCTTGATACATGAAGTATGAGGAATATATAATGGGACAGGAGATCCGCCAACAGTGGCTGGTGACTTATGAGCAGCAATTTGATAAATTATTTCATTTACCAGTTCAGAAACGTAAATAAGTTTAAGTTCACCGTCTATTTCAATTTTTGGTGTTTCGTTATGGGTAAGCTGGTGGCAAAAAGTAGCTACTACCGAGTTATAATATGGCCTGCCAAAGGGTCCAAAAACATTTGGTATTATAAGCCCGGTGAATATCTTTTTGTTACGCACTGCCCATTTTTCAAAGATTTCGCGCCCTTCACGTTTGGATTTACCATAAAGGTTTTCTCTTTCTTCCTGGGTTGATGAAGCGAATACTACATGCCGGGTGGAATTGGTTTTTTCCAGAGCTTCCACCAACTGATTCACTAACCCTATGTTTGTTTGATAAATCACTTCCGGGTTGTTGTGCCGGTTCATGGCAGCCAGGTGAACGATTACATCACAACCGGAAACCCATTCTTCAATTTTTTTTTTGTTATTAAAAAATGAATCCTCAAATGGAATGCGGGTATATTTATCTGATTCCAGGCCAAGGGTGTTGTACAAATGAGTACCAATGAAACCAACTTGCCCGGTAATTCCGACTTTTATCATATAAAATATTCTAACATCCTAAATCAGACCGGATCATCTCCAATTTTAACAGCAAGTTCTTAGTGCCTTCAACATCAAGTCTTACTGTGTTGTGGGAAGTATAATCATCTTGCTCAGATACTTTGGATTCGCCTTCGGTATAAAATTTTCCATAGTTTAAATCACGGTTGTCGGCAGGGATGCAGTAATAATCACCCATATCAATTGCTTTGGCCATTTCTTCCCGGTTTACTAATGTTTCATAAAGCTTTTCACCATGACGAGTGCCAATAATCCTGATATTACTTTTTGAATTGTACAGATCAACAAGGGCCTGAACCAACACTTCAATTGTTGCAGCCGGGGCTTTTTGGACAAAGATATCCCCATTTTTCCCGTTTTTAAATGCATAATCTACTAAAGTAACAGCATCCTGAAGTGTCATCATGAATCGTGTCATATTTGGATCGGTTATCGTGATAGGTTCCCCTTTTTTAATTTGTTCAATAAACAAAGGTATTACGGACCCCCTTGAAGCCATCACATTTCCATACCGTGTTCCGCAAAAGACTGTTCCGCTCCCATTCAGGTTTCGGCTTTTAGCCACCATCAATTTTTCGCTTAGTGCTTTCGACATCCCCATCGCATTGATTGGATAAACAGCCTTATCAGTGCTTAATACGATAACATTTTTCACGCCGTTTTCAAATGCACTGTCAAGCACATTCTCACAACCCATTACATTTGTCCGGACTGCTTCCATAGGGAAGAATTCACAGGAAGGTACCTGCTTCAGAGCTGCAGCCTGAAAAACAAAATCCACACCGCGCATGGCTGAATCCAGGCTTCGCTTATCTCGTGTATCACCGATATAATATTTAATTTTATCGTTGTGGTAAGCTTGCCGCATATCATCCTGTTTTTTTTCATCACGCGAAAAAATTCTTATTTCCTTGATATTTGTTGTTAAAAACCTATCAAGTGCTGCGTTGCCGAAAGAACCAGTGCCTCCCGTTATAAGTAATATTTTATTATTGAACATTGTAAAATTATTGATTAGATGGTAAGGTTTTTCTCAATGGACGAACTGGCTGCAAGGATGTTCCACGGCCAACACACCAGGTCGCTTAACACTATTATTAATGAATATTCCAAATCAGCAACCAATCATTTGATTTAAGATCTTCGGTTTTGAAATGAAGTGGTTTATGAATTCTATATATTATATTGCGACCAATGCTTTTTTCAACTTTATCGATAAGGCGATTAAGGTTCACAGTATTAATACCATCCCCGATCAATAATAATTCCAAAGCTCCCAGATATTTTCCCTGAGCCAGAGGCCCGGTTATATAAACCTTTTGAACATTACCAATTTTACTGACAATTTTATCGAGGATCTGATCAAGGCCAAGCTGTTTATGAAGGATTTCATTAATCCCCGCATATAAAGGATGTTTTTTGTTGGCCCGGTATATCTTTTTGTTTTTTTCCTGATAGGACTCAAGCATTCCGGCAGCTTCAAAACGGTTTAATTCAATTCGAATGGCATTAGAGGATTCATCGAATTCTTCTTCCAACCCTCTAAGGTATCCTTGAGAATCAGGGTTTAAGAATAGGCGGAACAACAATTTGATCCGCGTTTTGTTGGTGATTAATGTCTCTAGCATATGTAAAAAGTGAATTGCAAAGCTGATTTCAATTATAGCTCCGCCCTTTCAGTTACAGGAGTAACCTTGCGGAAATTAACAAATGAAGGCAGTGTTTAGCTGATTAGCACTGTTGATTTAAGGCAGAATTCTTAAAAACGATAATAAACTGATAACGGGTACTAAGGTCAAGAAACTTTGATTACCTAACAATACCTCAACGTGGCAAGAAGTAAATGAATCTGTTTGAAAGTATTTACAGTAGTTGATTTTATACATTGTCTATGCTCTCATTGGGTAACAAATTTACTCACTAATTTTAAGAATCAAAAGATACTGTTAAAAAAATTGCAAGTTCACGGAATAACTCAGCTTTATGTACATAATTATAAAAGCGTTAAAGGACAGAAAAATAATAAGATAACAATTGTGTTAGGATGAAGATACGGAAAGTAACAAACAGGTTGGAATTGAGCAACGGGTCTAAGGGTTGTTATAGTTTTCCTCCTATTCAAAAAAAAGGAAAATAAGGATATCACTTTTTCTTTCATGGCGGATTAAGTAGAAACCTCAACCGATGGCATCCAATAATCTTTCGCCAATTGTTATGGATAAAACCGGGGTTGTCACACATGGCAGCGGCTGGATTATCTTGTTTAATTCACTTTTCTATTACCTTATCGCCAATGCACTGATCTTCCTGTTAACATGCATTTCTACGGCGGTTATGGCCTCACGTTTTGGCATATCCACCCTGGTTTGCAAAGATCAGGTTGAATTCCTGACCAGCAGTTGTAATTGGAATCGGGATGCTGTATTAACGGTATTTGGCACAGCACCTTTTATGTCATTGTTAACCGCTTTGGTGCTGGTGGTTTTTTACGGGTGTCATGCACACAGGTGCGGAAGCCTCAGGATTCTCCTGGCATGGATGATCATCCTCTGCATGACAAATTTTTTCGGGGGGATGATCGTGGGCGCCTTCCTAAACCAGGGCATGGGATATTTATTTATGTACCTGTTTATTATGGATACGGGGAGGATAGTTGTTACCCTTTTATGCATGATGGTACTTTTCGTTATCAGCCAGGTCCTGGCTCGGGTCTTCCTTTTCACAGCAAATGTTTATCATAATGAACTCAGAGGAAGTGAAAAATTAAATTTCGGTATTTTACATTTTCTTATCCCTTTTATTTTAGGGAATATCATAATCGGGTTATGGGAATTTCCATCCTTCAATTTGCATAATACCTGTCTAAGGATTTCTGCCTTGCTTATATTGATACCATTCCTTCTTAGATGTCGTTCCACCCCTGACCTTTATTTCGATGAGAATCCACGCCTGCCTGCCCCTGGAATCAGTCCGGGATGTATTGCTTTACTGTTATTGCTGATTGCCAGGTTTGTCATTGGTGAAGGAATTATCCTATAAACTTAAACCACCCTTGTTTTTAGGCTTAGGTGGTTTCATTTATCTGTGTCCATGAACTTTTTGACAATTACCGGGAATACCGTTATTCTTTGTACTGGTTCAACAATTTTATCGAAATTTCATCTCCAAGTCCTGCCGCCCTTTTCCAGTCCGCCCTGGCCGAGTTGAGATCATTCATCTGTAATCGCACAAGTCCCCTGTTCCGGTAAGCATCACTATACCCGGGCCTGATCATAAGAGCTTTGTTTATATCTTTCAGGGCTCCGTTCAGATCACCATTAATGGCTTTTATGGCGCCCCTGTTATTTAAAGCTTCGGTGAGGGTTGAGTCAAACTTCAGGGCCGAGTTGTAATCGCTGAGCGCTTCATTGTATTTCCTGCCGGCTGAAAATATATTTCCCCGATTATTGAAAGATTTCGGGTTGTTGGGCTCCAGTGTGATGGATTGAGAATAATCTGAGATGGCCCCGGCAATATCTTTTTCCTGCCTTGCGGATCCTCGAAGATAGTAAGCTAAATAATTTCCTGGATATTTTGCAACAACATCATCGAAAAGGGAGATCGAATCCTTCCAGGTACTGATCCGCTGGTATGAAGACAAGTATAACAAACCTGAGAAAAGAATAAGTATCCCAAGAAGAATATTTTTCAGGGCAGGGGATAAGCCGGCTTTTTCGAATGCAGTGACAACCTGGCAGGCAAGGATATAAAAAAGCCCGATATATGAAATATAAGTATAGCGTTCGGCCATTAAAGCGCCTCCAAATGGAAGGATCTGCAACACTAAGATAATATTGAGGAGAAAAAAAATCAGTCCGAAGAAAAATTTTCTCGTATACTTCATAGAATAGACTGCAATGCCTGCAATGATCAGATTGAACAGCAATGAAAGGTAAATCATGGCTCCCTGGCTTCCTGATCCGATAACAGGGTAAGGATGATATGCTGATAAACCTGCAGGGTAGAACATCATTGCAACATAACGAAAGACAGCATAATTTACTGTGAAAAATCGGTTTACAACTGAGAGATCCAGCGCCACGCCCCGATTAATGGCCGATGCTTGTGAAAGGAGGGCCAGGATGCCGAATATCAAGGCAAGGGCAAAGAAAGGTATCTTTTCTACCAGCAGTTTTAATGAAAACCGTCTTTTTACTAAAAAGTCGATCAGAAGCAGGACTAAGGGAAAAACTACGGCAGCGGATTTTGAAAGGAGCGAAAAAAAGAAGAACAGAAGAGTAAGAAGATAATATTTTTGTTCTTTTCGTGGTCTTTCGGGATTTTTTTCCGGGAGAAGCCCCTGCTCCCGGAGATAATAACACCAGGTGATCAGCCCGCTGAGGAAAAAAGCTCCGTAAAGGACGTCTTTTCGTTCTGAGATCCAGGCTACTGATTCAACATGCATTGGATGAATCCCGAACAATAAAGCAACGATAGCAGCGGTGAGCCTGTTACGGCTGATAAGGCGTATGAACCAGAAAACCAAAAGCACGTTTACCAGGTGCAGCCAAAGGTTGTTAAAATGATATAAAGTGGCTGAATGATAATCGGAAACTGCGTATTCAAGGGAAAAGGTAAAGGTAGTAAGAGGGTGATAATTACCACTGTAAAAGGAAGTGAAAATGGTTTTCAATTGTTCCCAGCCAAGCTGATGTACAACCAGGTTGTCATGCAGGTAATCGGGGTCATCCCATTCGACAAAACCGTTATTCAATGAATGAAGGTACAGCAGAAAGGTTACTAAAACTACTGCTCCGGCCAGCAGATTATCCTTTGAAATGCTTATCTTGTTCTTCAATTTCGGGCCTTTTCCGGTAGTATGACTTTCAGGCAAGACCGAATTTCTTCCTGCCTTCTTCCCATAAGCTGTAACGCCTGATTTTGAAGTAGATCTCATTTGAGTTTACCTTAGGTACTTTTCTGTTAAGGGCTTATAACCCAGTCCAAAAACAAATAATTTCAAATATATTCATTTCCTGTTCTCACTTCCTGCGCAAAACTTTTGGTAATTTTCTGTTGCATCTGCATTACCTTTGTCCATGGCCTCTTTAAAATCCCGGCATGCAGCTTTAAGGTCTCCCAACTTAAGAAAATTTTCGCCTCTTTTGTTAAGGAGGCTATAATCAATTCCACTAAATTTGAAGTATATATTTATATCGTTGATACTCTTGGCGAACTGACCTTTCATATGAAAACAAAAAGCTCTGTACATATATGCTTCGGAAAACCCTGGTTTTTTATTTATAAATTCATTTAATGATTTAATTGCTTCGTCGTACTGACCTGTATTTACGGAAAGAATGATTTGGTTGTATAATTCTTCAAAAGGCGCTATTTTTATATTCCTAGCCACTAATTTTCTGTGGCTGATAATTGTTGTGTCTCCGGGTACATATTTTATTGCCGAGTCAAGAATTGTCACAGACTTTGCATTTTGTCCATCGGCCCAAAATTGATAAGCAGCTAAATCCCATGCAGCTGGATTCGTCTTTACCTGCTTTAAATAATTTGAAATAATTTCAAGGGATTCATTGTGCCTTCCTTTACTAAATAGCCAGGAGCACAATGGTATTATGAGATCCTTGTTGAATGGCTTTAAAAGATAAGCCTTCTGCCCCCAAATGATTGCGCTGTCCATCATTCCGGATTTTTCATATGCGCTGGCAATATAATATTCACGCTGACTGTCATAAGGACTTGATTCATCTGGTAGCAACAATCCAATTGCCTCTTTATACCGTTTCTCCCTAATAAGGCATTGAGCTTTCAAAACAGCGATAGGTTCTCCAAAGCTGCTTACAGTTGGGATAAAAGGGAATCCTTCAATAAAAAAAGATGCCAGGTGAAAAAGATTACCTGACTTTTTATCTTCGTGGAATCTCCTTTGATAGTATAAAGATTCAGCATTCAGGAAAAGAATCCAGCAGGAAAATAGTAGCAAAAAACAAACGATCCCTCCAATTAATTTATTGATATAGTATCTCCGAAAAAAGAGACTTAGGTGAGATGTGTCGGAAGCCGGATTAGTTTGAATTCCCATTTTGGAATATGCAGCTCCCATAGCAACAAAAATTGCAAAAAGCGACTGAATTTCAGGTCGGTCAGCCGGGAAGTTAAAAAATGCATCCACACTGTAAGCCAGGATACCAAAAGCTGGAAGGAAAAGGAGCTTCAGTTCATCATCATCTGTTACAGATTTCAGAGATACCTTTATAAGACCAACAATGATCAGTATGAAGATTGTTATATATAATAACCCTCCAGGCAGCCCAATTTCAGCTGTTATTTCAAGAAAATCGTTGTGACTTTTGTATGGGTATATGAAATCAGGAGACTGCATGTTCTCGTATTTCAGGACAACTATTTTCCAGTTTCCCGTCCCTACACCCAGCAGAGGATGTTCTTGAATGAGTTTGACTGATTTATCCCAGGTTCTGAGCCTAGCATTAGTTGATGATTCATCCGATCTGATCGAGGACAGCCGTGAAATAATTCCTGTATTCCAGATCGTATCGGTATTTTTTGGAAAGAGAAATCGTTGTGCCACTGAATAAAGTATTAATGCCAAAACAAACAACCCGACCCAGCGGGTGATTGTTAGTAAATACCCCTTGCGACTGATAACCATGTTCCTGACCAGGACATATAGCAAAAGAGTTACCAGCAGAAAAGCAAGGCCAATATAAAATGCCCGTGTACTAAGTAAGAGCAAGGCGAATATTGCACTTAAACAAGCAACATAGCCTAACCGCTTATGCCAGCCCCCTGAATAAAATATCAGGTAAAGAGCAAAAGGCAGTTTGACAAACAGGGCCGAAGCAAGTACATTTTTATGCGAATACAATGACTTGATGTCCATAATAGATGTTACCTCCCTTGAGATATAGAGGATCATATTATAAAAAACGGTAAGACTGTCGAAAAGGAGTAAAATGGTAAATGCAATAACCAGATGAAGCAAATAGCCCCGGCTGCTACTAAAAATTACAAAAAGGACATAAGCTGAAACAAAAACAGTGAACGTCTTAATAAAATTCAATACGGATTCAGTCAGATTAATAGCATTAATAAAAGACAGCAGTGAAATGCACAAGAACAGGGTATAGGCTATTCCAATGAAACTTCTGAAAAATCGCGTTTGGACCTCAGGTCGTTTCAGGTAATCAGGGGTATAAACCAAGACAATAAATGCTATAAGGTTGAGAATGCCAAGTGCCAGGAACTTGGGCCCGTTCGAATCAAAGGTGTTAAAATTGGGTACAATTACAGGTACAATGATATATGCCATAAACAAAACATAATAGGAAGGGTTTAATATATTTTGTACCTGCTTTTTATGGGGTATCGGTTTGGGTGACGGTTTGTTTTTCATTACCTGGAAAGTTTGATTTAATGTGTGAAAGGATGATCTTTGGTTATATCAATATTCTTTCTTTTAGTGTTATAAGCAGTGTCTACCAATTTCAGACCTGCCGCAAAGGAGCTGACAGCAAATGCTCTTTCAATTGCATGAGCCAGGGTGCCATCTTTTTGCATTGTTTCCTCTTCAAAATCAACAGAGGTTAAACCAAGGTTTAATAAAGGGATCAAGGCCTGTTTCCTGGCATAGAACATCGATCCGGCTGGGAAATTAAGGTTGGTAAGTTGGGATGGGTGGATTCCCATGGCCCGGCTCAGGGTTTCAACCATCCTGGCGTTAGCCCCATAATAGAGATTCATCGGAACAATATGCCCTGGTGCACCAATGAGTCCAACAGTATGATCTGTATTGAAAATCCTGAGAGCATTTTTCAGGGCGGGCTCCCTTAATAAATTATAAAAAAGATCCTTTCGCCAAAGTTCACCCGATCGGCGATGATTTGATTTTTTAGTGTGTATCTTCAGGATCACCTGATGTCCATCGTTGAGAGCTTGAGGTGCTATTGTTAAGAAAGAGAGGATGTCTCGACCGCGATTTTCAACCGGTAAAAAATCAAATTTAAAATGTCGGCTTTCCAAAAAGCCAGTAATTTTTTCAGTTAAATAATCAGGGGAAGTCACATATAATCTGAATTTTACTTCATTATCAATGTTAAGATAATCCGTAATTTCCTGAAAGACATCAAAATGAAATGCATGAATAATTAATGCGATTGTGGTAATAGGTTCTTTTCTTATAGCCTCGGGAATAAATTTTTCAACAAATTCAGGATTGACTTTTTTCAGAAACCTGTCCGTATCCAATGCTGATATTATTCCGTAGGTGTGGTTTGAGAAAATTCTGGCCTCTCGCCAATTATTATAAACCCTGCTTTTTCTAAAGAGAAACGGAAACAAATTAAAAATGAGTGTTTTAACCCATTCTTTATGTTCACGTGACAGGGGAAGATGCCACCAGGTTTTGGTTAGGTGGGTTTTAAATGATTCACTAAATGACATCATATTTTTTCAATTCTTGGAGGCCAGGCCAGGCTGAAATCAGAATAATCCAGTGTAAGATTGGGATTATATGCCGGATCGTTCAAAAGCAGATGCGACCAGCGTTCTCTGAAGTATTCAATTTCATCATTAATTCTAACCGGATCTTCCTTCATGATGTTCGTATTACGTGTTGATGATTCAGCATGATAAAGTTCTGCATAAGGTGTATATACATTCCTGTACCCTGCTTCACGAATCCTGAGACAAAAATCAACGTCATTGTAAGAAACAGGCAGGTCCTTTTCATTAAATCCACCGATTTCTTCAAAAATGGTTTTTCTGACCAACATGCATGCTGCAGTTACCGCTGAAAAGGAATTCGTAAGACTAGCACGGCCAAAATAACCCTTATTGCCTTTAGCGACCTTATTGTGTGCACAACCCGCTACGCCATGAAATCCCAAGCCTAAAATGATTCCGGCATGCTGAATAGTATCATTTGGGTAATATAGTTTTGCCCCCACAGCGCCAATTCCTGGTTGAATCGCCAATCCCAGCATTTCATTCAGCCATTCAGCTGTAATAACCCTTACGTCGTTATTAACCAGCGCAATATATTCACCACGTGCTACCCTGACGGCCTGATTGACCAATGATGAATAATTAAACGGTTGATCAATTCGGATAACCAGGATCCCTTTGCCTGTTTCATTTAACTGCATCAAATATTCCAATGTTTCAGGATCATCAGATCCATTGTCGACAAGAATTATCTCATAATGAGGATATGTTGTCAGGTTTTTTATACTTTGGATACATGTACGCAGGAGGTGCAATCCATTTCTGGTTGGAATGATGACTGATACCATTGGGGGTTTATCTGGCAAGGCATATTTTATCTTGTAGCCATAACCGATCAACTGGGCCTTTGCCGGGATTTGCATTCGCTGAAAATGCTCATTGAGCGCCCTTTCACCGGCCGGCATGGCATAAGGCTTTGATTTAACAGAATGTGCCGTACTTAACCTGTGAACACGCCAATGATACAAAACCCTGGGAATATGATGGATTTGATCGGTGCCGATGAGTTCAATACAGCGCAATAAAAGATCATAATCCTGGGATCCTTCAAAACCTTCTCTGAAACCTCCTGCCCATCTTACAAGATCGCTGCGGTATACCCCCAGATGGCTGAACATATTTTGTGCGTAAAAAAGATCCGGATTCCAGTCGGATTTGAAGTAAGGGCCCAACCTGTTGCCGGAGTAGTCAATTTTATCTTCATCGGAATAGATAAGTTTAACCGAGGGGAACTTATTAATAGTGTCAACAACCCAGAATAGTGCAGATAAAGAAATTTCATCATCATGGTCGAGGAGGGCAATCCAATCACCGGTGACAATTTCCAGGGCGCTATTGGAACAGGCAGCAATATGACCGTTTTTTTTTCTGTTTACAACCTTAATCCTTGGATCTCTGTTTTTATACTTATCAAGTATTTTGCTAATTTCAGGATTTGTTGATGCATCATCAGCAATGCAGAGTTCCCAATTGGGATAGATTTGCCGGCTTACTGATTCAATGGCTTTTACCAGCCATTCAGGTTTTGGATTGAATACCGGCATGATAATCGAAATCAAAGGTTTTTCGGTGAATCCGGATTGCCGTTGCATTATTTTTTCCAATTCCTCGTTTGTACAGGTATCATATTCTTTTACCCATTTAGAGTAATCATTCCGGTTTATCCTGATCAGTCGGTTTGTTATTCCCCGAAATCCTTCGGATTTAATTATAATACCCAGTTTCCGCATTAAATTTTTAAAACTGCCATTTCGTTTAATTGCAGTAATACAATATTTGGCTGACCTTAACAGGGTAAAACAAGATTGTTTTGCGTGCATCTTTAATTTCCCTGATTTTTTAAAATTTCATGTTCCATCAATGATGGGACTCCTGTGTTATATAAATTTCCTGTTGTTATCCCGATTGTTGATAGTGAATTACGAAATTTTATTGGAAGCTTTTCCCCTGGTTTAAGCGTTAATAACGAGAGATATACCTGCCTCGCCTCCTGCCCTTTTTTAATCCTGATCCGGTGGGCGTTCATTCCATAAAGCAATGCGGTAAAATGAATGATTAACACAATAAGAAGAGCTCCCATTGAAGTTCTGAATGAAGATGATGTATGTGAACTGGTTGTTCCGCGTATTAGTTTTGCAACCTGTATGCAACAAACAGTCAACAAGGGGAATAGATAGTGAAACCCATGAAAATCATGATAAATCGTAGCACGATAGAGAAATATATAAGTTGGGAAAATGATAAAGAGATTCATTGCCATTAGAATCTTGTTTTGACGATTTTCCCTGAAGAGGAAACTTAAAAAGTAAAGTAAAATCAAAGAATATTCGGTGGCGAAAACCATTCTGGATTTATCAGTAAACGGTAAAAAGTCATGAAAGGAAAATTGGCTAAGCACAGAGCCCATTTGCTTCAATACATTCATCCCGGCATAAAAAACAGCTTGATATCCAACCATATTTCGTTCACTACCTACTGGTGCAAATGGCAACCAATCGTGTGCATACGTGATCCAATCCATGAATGGTTCAAAGCAGATTATGGTACAAATTGCAGATATCATGCAAAAAAGTAAAACCACGCCCATGCGCTTCCAGGAATGTTTACGGAACAGGATGATGCAAAGACAGAAGAAAATATACGCAGGAAATGGTCCCAAAGAATTAATCTTTGAGTAAAATGCAGCGACCGAGGCACTTGTAGCTGCACAGGAAAACCAAAAAGTTTTTTTCCATTGCCTGAGGTCACAATTTTCCTGGACAATTATTATACAATAGAATGATAGCAGAAAAAAAAGTATCATGAAAGGCTCAGGTGATATTCTATTGATGTAATATAAAAAGGGAAATGATGTGATAAATAAAATGCCTGCTATATATCCTGTATCCCGATCTTTAAACAGCCTCTCTGTTAAGGATTTGATTAAAAACCCTGTCAGGATCCATATTAATGTAACCAGCGTACGCGAAAACAACTGGACAAGGTAGATTTTCCTGAGAATGCAGGCTGTATAGGTCTCATTTTGTCCATGAAATAAAAAATATATAATTTTTTGCACCAGGGCATTTCCAACCTGGAGGGGTATACCAGGATGACCAGTATAAACCGGAGGTTTACGAAAAATTTCATGTGCGCTTTGTAAATACCACGCCCCTGGATCATTATCTCCCCAAAATCCAATATCAGAGATTATATTTTGAGCCGTAAAGCCTGGTGCGTAAATACTGCTGAAAAGGGAAATCAAAAAGCATAAAATGACTAAAAAATAGAATACCATTTGAAATGGTCCGAGATTATATTTAAGGTATGTCCACTGTCGTATTGTAAATTGTGTAATACCCTGGATAATTAATGAAAGAGTCCTATTTATTTTCACTAATTCCATGCAGATAAAATCATCATTAAAAATTATTCAATCTTGAATTCCTTCAGTATAATATCAACCTTGTTTTTAAACCCGAGTGATCTTGGTAAAAATCGTATACTTGATACTTTGGTGTTGTTTCGTCCGACAGATTCAAAAATACCATATGCATCAGAAAATGTTTGCGCCTTTTTATTAACCAGCACGCCTGCTTTAAGGATGGGAACAATTGCAATATTATATGATGGGGTTTCTTTTCCTTCATACCTTATTTCTGCCGCAATACGATTTGGCTGATAAAGCAGCCTCCTCACTTTACCAAAAAGGGAATACTCAAAATCTGCATACAAATAAATTAAATTATCTGATTTTGGAACCTGCAGAGTATCCCCGATTTCATACTGAATATTTTTCGAACTAACCTCCACGAGCTTCCTCTTTGATTGTCTTTTACATAGTAAAATAAAATCGTTATTAGCTCCGGGTCCTGTGGACGATGAAATATGTATTGTGTCATCGATTTGATAATTCATAAGCATGGAGAGCTTTGTCCTGGATTCATCCCAAAAAGGATGCCTGTTGTCAATAGATCCGATTGCATACATGATAAAATCAGGCGCTTTTTCGGATAAATATTTTTGAGCGTTGAGCTCATCAAGTTTTTCACAGCCCGCATTAAATGATTGAATAACCGGCCTTGGATTATAGATTAAATCATTAAAGAATATGTAAGACATATCCCATGGAATGATATCTACTGTTTTTCCGGATAGTTTTTCCAATATTCTTTTTGGGAGTAATGCTTTTCTTTTTCCATTATCCAGTGCTTTTTTAAGATTTTTTGGATATTCGTGAAGTATGTAGTCTCTATATGGAATACCGGAAATATTGCGGTATGCATTTATAACAGGATCATTGGCAGGAATATAAATCTGTATAGCAATGCTACTAATCATGGACATCATAATAATGCAGAAACGTAACTGGCTTTTTAACTTCTCCTCATTTTCAAAAAAATAGAAAAGACTCATAAACGGAATGATACTGTAAAAAAGAACTAGCATATGAGCGTCAGCCCTGACAAAACCCTCTTTAAATACAATAAACAAAGCGACAGTAACATAGCAAAAGGTAATAATACGTCTTGAGTCCAGGATGATCATTTTAAAATTAATGAGGATTACAATCAGGTAAGCAGCAATAATCAGTGCAGCATATAAAAGCATGTTTTTCGGAGCTGGAATATTATTCCCATCATTGTATTGACTCACTATCTCAAGACTGTTTTTAACATAAAGGAATACGTCAACATGCAGTAATAAAGAAGAGATTACGAGAAGAGAAAAATAAACCAATAACAAGATAATGACCGATTTAATACTTTCCCTTTTTACAAGTACCCGAAAAAGCAAGAAAATCACTAATAAAACTGTCAGGACCAATCCTGTATTCATTTTTATAAAAAACGACAGAAGGGAGATAAAAGCTGCTATATAAATAGAAAACCTTTTCTCCTTTTCCATATGGTGAAAAAGAAAAAACAGGAAAATAAAAAAAAGCAGGAATGCCGTTTCACTGTATATATGTGTTGACATGAAAAGGACAAATAGAAAGAATACTATTTGTGAAAAAAATGACTGAAGTTTTTTTAAATAATAATTAATAATAAAAATTACACAAACTAATAGAAATAAATGCAACAGCAATATATTTATATAAGGGATATCAATAATTGATCTGGTCCATAAATATCCTAAAGGGCCACATGTGAATATAAATTCCTTTCCAAAAACCAAATGTTGTTTCACTGCCATATTTATTGCGATCACCCAGGAAGGATCAAGTCCATTTTGGGGAATGCTGAACATCAATTTGGGCAGCAGAACGTAAACACTTAATATAAGCACCAGTGTTTTAAAAGAAAATATTCCTTCAAGTTTAGTACTTTTAAATATCATTTTCATCAAGCAAATTGTTTATATCAGATGAGGCCTATTTCTCAAAAATACCAACCAGGGATTTTCCAAATTGCCGGCAGAATATTCTATCAGCAATTTTAGACAGCCGGATTAAATAATTATCCCAAAATTTTACCTGGAAAGAAGTGATCATTGCTTGCTTGATAAAAAATTTACTAGTCAGTGAAGCAAAGAATCCAAAGGAATCAAGATAAAATAATTTCTTTTCAGTTAATTTTAAGTCAACTTCATGTCTTAACAGCGTTTTGTTGTACCTTCTGAAATGACCTATTTGCGAATCAAAATCATTAAAAAGAAATTGAAATGCCGGCACCAATATTATTAAATGGCCACCCTTAACCAGCAAATTATTGATTTTTCGGATCTCCGCTTTTGATTCGTCAATATGTTCAAGGACATCAATATAGATAACAGTATCAAACTTTTCGGATTCAATTGCCTTAATTGTTCCTGTGACTGTTCTTTTTAAAATAGTAAGCTCAGAGGTGTTACCATCAATTTTACCAGCCAGTTCTATATCAGGTTCAATAAATGTCCATGATGTTGCAGCACTGGTAACAAGGAATCTGGTATTGGCACCTAACCCGGCCCCGACTTCCAGTACATCCCCTTTTATATACTGACGGATAGTTGATGAAAAATAGGCTTTCCAATTTGTTGCATATTGAAATAATTCAAGCTCTTTACCTATATATTCATCCATGATAAAAATTAAAGTTAACCTTTAAACTCTGTAAAAATATCCTTATCCGATTTACTCCTGCTTTTTTGAGATAATATTAAAAGCCCGATGAGGATGATTCCTGCTGTAATAAGGATAGAGTTAATAAGCCCTAATGCGATATTACTAGTCCATCCAGGTATCGCTTCATGACTTATGAATTTACCATAAATGACATATCCCCCAAATCCAAGAAAGAATAAAAATAATAAGGCGAGGATGCGTATAAAAAATAACATTAAGTCCTCAGAATATTCAATCAGTGATTTTAACCCATGGAAAACGAGATCGTTAAATTTCATTTTAGAAATACCATCTATTCTTTTACGCCTGTCAAATTTAAAAAAGCTTTTACGATACCGGGACCGTGATAAGAAAGCGGAATAATGGTCAAAATCCTGTAAGCATATTGAATCGAAAACCCTTTTACTAATCATGGAATAATTTCCAAAATTAATAGTGTTCCCGCTAATAATTCTGAAGAGGATTTTATACAGGAAATAAGCTGTTTTAAATAAAACAGATTGTTTTCGCTGCCCCCTGGACACAAACATGATATCAGTTAAAGGTTCTTCAACTAACTTAAGGATCGCTTCGGGGTCGTCTTCACCATCCGAATCAATAACGATATATCCATGAGCGTCAATTTTTTCGGCATACCTGATGCCTTGTTTAATTGCACCCTGGTGCCCGACATTGTATTTTAATCGTATAATCTTTAATTCAATCTTACTTGATTGAAATTTGAATTGCTGCAATTTCTCCAGGCTTGAATCTGTCGAACAATCATCTACAATAATGACTGTGAATGCATGACTTGTTTTTAATAGTGTTTTTTCTAACTCGGATAAGAAAACGAGAATTACTTTTTCCTCGTTATAAGAGGGTGAAATGATCACAAATTTGCTCATCTTGGTTTGTTTTATTCAACTGCGTAATGTTACGCGCATTATTTTATTGTTCGAGAGCATTTTGAACCATCATCGCATCTTTTTTTCAGTTTCAATACGAAATCGCTGATATTTTGATCTGTAAAATATTCACCATGTCCTCCTTTGATTATATCAACCGTATATTTTTTATATAGTTTTTTCCACTCTGCATGTGGATTTTTGCAAATAAGCGGATTATAATCAGGACTGTTTTTCCCGTAAAATTCAGTTAATGATTTTCTGGATCCTTTTTTACGATAATCAACGGGATAATTTCCAATCATTTTTGTAAATGCTGCAATCGAATCTTCCTTTGATAAAAGTGGATTGAATGGGCTATCCATACCATAAAACATTGATACGTTCCCCTCATACGATTCAGAAATATTAGCTTCCATCAGGCAAATCAAAGCAATTTCACGACCCCTGCTTTTCAATTCTCTGGAAATTTCCCAAGCTACAAATGCTCCCTGGCAGTTGCCACCTGAAATTATGGGGCCAGTTTTGTATAAGTCTTCAATTTCATTTGCATAACATTTTGCCAGGTTTTTAATGTCGGCAGGATTGATAGACAACAAATTCCCCGATCTCATTCCATATAACGGCCTGTCTATTATTTGGGACATCCGTTGAAATTCCTCGAATCCCTGGAAACACCAAAATAATGGAATTTTATACATTTGCACATTAAATCCGGCGATCAAACTATCGTCGTTTCTTTTTACTCCCTGCCAGGATGAAAAAAACTTTTTCTGAGCTATTAAAATGTCTTCAAACGAAATTTCTTCCCGGCTCTCCCTGACTGTATTTTCTGTATCTTCTTTCTTCGATAAGTAACCTAATTCAGTTGCCAATAATTGAATGGGATCGCCAGGTGAAGAGTCACAAGAATACCCTGCTTCCATCTTTTTTTTATCTATGTCTTTATGTTCAAAAAACACGGGGTCCTTAGTCTGAAGAATTTTGTTAATTGCTAGGTTATATTTGGATTCCAAAACTTTCGAAAATTTTGCAACAGAAGAGGCTCTCATAAAGGTTACTACAGGAATAATTTCTCCTAATTCGGCTTCCATTCCCGAAAGCAATTCGGCAACATTAAACGAAGTTCCTCCCAGTGAGGTGAATTCTTCATCAATTCCAATATCGCTTGTGTTTAATATTTTATTAAACCACCCAAATACATATTGCTCGACAGGAGTACAAGGAGAGTTTGAACTTGAATTATGATGGATAATTGATATTTGAGGATAGAACAGGCTAATGGCCTCCCGGCGCATAATCTTACCATTCTCCGATTTGGGCAATTTTCCTGTTACCAGGATATGTACCGGTATTTTGAATTCAAATAACTCTTTCGAAAGATACATTTTTAAGTCAGAGATATCTATTGTTTTTTGGTCGGGATGCAGCACAATTGCAGCAGCTACTTCTTCGCCTAGCACAGGATGTGATATTCCAAAAACGACAGCTTCTTCTATTGCAGGATAATTTGTCAACCAGGTTTCTACCTCCTCAGGCGAAATTTTCTCTCCACCTTTATTAATTGTTTCCTTCAACCTGCCCGTCAGATACAAATATCCATCTTCATCGAGCCATCCCATATCCCCGGTTATAAACCAACCATTGTCAAACGCAGCTTTATTTGCCTCGTCATTATCTAAGTACCCTTTG